>OJSQ01001953.1_pt1 | contig 19473 bp, 15 predicted proteins | sample 1599551 | NCBI WGS metagenome assembly OJSQ01 (sample SAMN04168659, study PRJEB22393) | human gut metagenome | biome: human gut microbiome; feature: stool | host: Homo sapiens | collected 2014-05-12
AAGGCGGCCGTCACTCGCCGTTCTTCTCCAACTACCGTCCGCAGTTCTACTTCCGTACCACCGACGTCACCGGCGTCATCACCCTGCCGGAAGGCGTTGAGATGGTGCAGCCGGGCGATCACGCTACCTTCGGCGTTGAGCTGATCCAGCCGATCGCTATGGAAGAGGGCCTGACCTTCGCAGTGCGTGAAGGCGGCCACACCGTCGGCTCGGGCCGTGTCACCAAGATCATCGAGTAGTTTCTACCCGACATCAAGACACGCTTGAACTAGCGTTTTAAAGAAACCTCCCAAGGATGCGAATCCGAGGGAGGTTTCTTTATATATGGAAGGGCAATGCTCCAAAGTATGCACGCCGTGGCATAATGAGCAAGGCTTTTTGTAAGCTTTTCCGTCAGATGAAGAAATAGGTGAGTTAATTTGGCACAGACTACCAATGACATCAAGAACGGTTCTGTTCTGAACCTCGATGGCCAGCTGTGGACCGTCATCAAGTTCCAGCACGTCAAGCCGGGCAAGGGCCCCGCCTTCGTGCGCACCACCATCAAGAACGTGCTTTCCGGCAAGATCGTCGACAAGACCTTCAACGCGGGCATGAAGATGGAATTCGAAACCGTCGACAACCGCAACCTCCAGTACTCCTATGAAGACGGCGACAACTTCGTCTTCATGGACATGACCACCTACGACCAGATCTTCATTCCGAAGACCCTGGTCGGCGACCAGGCCAAGTTCCTGCTCGAAGGCACCGACTGCGTCGTGTCCTTCCACGACGGCACCCCGCTGTCCGTCGAGCTGCCGGCTTCCGTCGTCCTGACCGTCACCCACACCGAGCCGGGCCTGCAGGGCAACCGTTCCAACGCCGGCACCAAGCCGGCCACCGTCGAAACCGGCGCCGAGATCCAGGTGCCGCTGTTCATCGGCGAAGGCGAGAAGGTCAAGGTGAACACCACCGACGGCTCCTACCTCGGCCGCGAGAACTGAGAGTAAGGACTGCGAAGTTTCATGGCACGTTCCACCGCTCGCAAGAGGGCTCTGAACACGTTGTATGAAGCGGATGAGAAGGGACAGGACATCCTGTCCCTTCTTGCTGAGCGCATCGAGCAGCCCGGCGCTCAGACCCCGCTGCCCGACTACGCCATCGAAATCGTCCGTGGCGTGGCGGAGCATATCGCCGCCATCGACGCCATGCTTGACGAACATTCCACCGGTTGGAAGGTCAAGCGCATGGGCGTCGTCGACCGCAATATCCTGCGCATCGCCGCATGGGAGATCATGTTCAACGATGATGTTCCCAACATGGTGGCCATCGATGAGGCGTTGAGCCTTGCCAAAACGCTGTGCGACGACGATTCGCCGGCGTTCATCCATGGTCTGCTCAGCGCGGTGAGCGCCGATGCGGAAGCCACTGAAGTGGCCGAACAACCGACCGAACCTTCGGCTGAATAAAGCCGAAAGTTAAGCGATTCGGCCGGGTCGCGAGTCCTAACCGGCCGCTATCCTTGGTACGAATACCTTGACTATAAGGGGGTTTTGGTGAACCAGTATGATTCCGAAGCCGTGATGTTTGACCCTCAGGATGCCGTTCTTGTTCTCGAAGACGGACAGGTGTATGTGGGCGAGCCATACGGCGCGATCGGCACGACCAGCGGGGAGATCGTTTTCGCGACCGGCATGACCGGCTACCAGGAAACGCTTACCGATCCCAGCTACGACCGTCAGATCGTGGTACAGACGTTCCCGCACATCGGGGACACGGGAATCAACGGGGAGGATCCGGAATCCTCCAGAATCTGGGTCGCAGGCTATGTGGTGCGCGATCCCAGCCCGAATGTGAGCAACTGGCGCGCCACCGGCAGCCTTGACGACGATCTCGAATCCAACCACATCGTCGGCATCAGCCATATCGACACGCGCAAGCTGGTACGCCACCTGCGTTCCGCCGGTGTGATGCGCGCGGCCATCTTCTCAGGCGACGCGCTGCTCGACGGTGACGGCAAACTGCGCACCATCGACTCCATGCTCGACGAGGTCAAGGCCACTCCGCAGATGAAGGGCATGAGCCTCTACGACGAGGTCAGCACCAAGGAAGCCTATACCATCGAACCCTGCGGCGAATTCGAAGGCAAGGAACCGCTGTTCACCGTGGCGGCCGTCGATCTGGGCATCAAGTCCATGACCCCGCATCGCATGGCCGAACGCGGCTGCCGCGTGCATGTGGTGCCGTCCACCATCACCTTCGACGAGCTCCAGTCCCTCAATCCCGACGGCGTCTTTTTCTCCAACGGTCCGGGCGACCCGGAACAGGCCGATCCTGAAGTGAATCTGCTGCGTCAGGTGCTCGACGCCGGATATCCGTTCTTCGGCATCTGCTTCGGCAACCAGCTGCTGGGCCGCGCGCTCGGCTTCGGCACGTACAAGCTCAAATTCGGCCACCGCGGCATCAACCAGCCGGTCAAGGATATGACCACCGGCAAAATCGAAATCACCGCGCACAACCATGGCTTCGCCGTGGATGCGCCAATCGGCGAAACCGTCGACGCGCCATTCGAGAACGGCAAATACGGCAAGGTGTTCGTCAGCCATATCGATTTGAACGATAACGTGGTCGAAGGCCTGCAGTGCGTCGATATCCCGGCGTTCTCCGTGCAATATCACCCGGAAGCCGCCGCCGGCCCGCACGATGCCGCATACCTGTTCGATCGTTTCGTTGATCTCATGCGTTCCGTCAAGGAGGGAACCCGCAATGCCTAAGCGCACAGACATCAAGTCCGTGATGGTCATCGGCTCCGGCCCGATCGTGATCGGCCAGGCCGCGGAATTCGATTATTCGGGCACCCAGGCCTGCCGCGTGCTGCGCGAAGAGGGCATTAGGGTCATTCTGGTCAATTCCAACCCGGCCACCATCATGACCGATCCGGAAATGGCCGACGCCACCTACATCGAGCCGATCTCCACCCCGATCCTCGAGCAGATCATCGCCAAGGAACGTCCTGACGCGTTGCTGCCGACGCTGGGCGGACAGACCGCGCTGAACGCGGCCATGGCGCTGGGTGAGGCGGGCGTGCTCAAGAAGTACAACGTCGAGCTGATCGGCGCGTCCCTTGACGCCATCGATCGTGGCGAGGACCGCGAACTCTTCAAGAAGGTCGTGGAGGAGGCTGGCGCCGAATCCGCCCGCTCCGACATCGCGCATTCCCTTGAGGAAGTCGACAAGATCGCCGAGAAGTTCGGCTACCCGCTGGTGGTCCGTCCGAGCTTCACCATGGGTGGTCTCGGCTCCGGCATCGCGCATGACGAAGACGAGCTGCACCGCATCGCCGGCGCCGGCATCCACTATTCCCCGACCGACGAGGTGCTGATCGAAGAAGGCATCGAAGGCTGGAAGGAATACGAACTCGAGCTGATGCGCGACAAGAAGGACAATGTCGTGGTCGTCTGCCCGATCGAAAACGTCGACCCGGTCGGCGTGCACACCGGCGACTCCATCACCGTGGCACCGGTCTTCACCCTGACCGACCGCGAATACCAGAAGCTGCGTGACATCGGCATCGCCATCATCCGTGGCGTGGGCGTCGACACCGGCGGCTGCAACATCCAGTTCGCCGTCAACCCGGACACCGGCCGTATCATCGTCATCGAGATGAACCCGCGCGTGTCCCGTTCCTCCGCGTTGGCTTCCAAGGCCACCGGCTTCCCGATCGCCAAGATCGCCACCAAGCTGGCCCTTGGCTACACGCTGGACGAGATCCAGAACGACATCACCCAGTCCACGCCGGCCAGCTTCGAGCCGACCATCGACTACGTGGTCACCAAGGTGCCGCGTTTCGCGTTCGAGAAGTTCCCGGGCGCCGATCCGACGCTGACCACCTCCATGAAGTCCGTCGGCGAGGCCATGGCTCTCGCGGGCAACTTCCAGGAGTCGCTTGGTAAGGCCATGCGCTCCATCGACAAGCGTCACATGGGCTTCAACTGGGATGGTGACAAGCCGTCCGAGGACGAGGTTTCCCAGCTGCTCGACGCCATCAAGGTGCCGACCGAGCACCGTTATCTGCAGATTCAGCGTGCCCTGTGGGGAGGCGCCACCGAAGAGCAGATCTTCGCGGCCACCAAGATCGACCCGTGGTTCATCCGCCAGTTCGCGCTCATCAACGAGACTGCGCTGGAAGTCAAGAACGCGGAGAAGCTCACCAGGAAGCTGCTGAAGAAGGCGAAGCTCGCCGGCCTGTCCGACCTGCAGATCGCGCACCTGCGCCGTCTGGGAGACGAGGGCGAGAACACCATCCGTGAGCTGCGTTGGTCGTACGACCTCCGCCCGGTGTTCAAGACAGTCGACACTTGCGCCGCCGAATTCGACGCGGCAACCCCGTACTACTACTCCTGCTACGCGGATGAGACCGAGCTGCGTCCTCGCGACCGCGAGGCTGTGATCATCCTCGGCTCCGGTCCGAACCGCATCGGCCAGGGCATCGAGTTCGACTACACCTGTGTGCACGCCGTGCAGGAACTGGGCAAGAACTATGACACGATCATGGTTAACTGCAACCCGGAGACCGTGTCGACCGATTACGACATGTCCGACCGCCTGTATTTCGAGCCGCTCACCTTCGAAGACGTGCTCGAGATCTACGAGGCCGAAAAGAAGATGGGTCCGATCAAGGGCGTCATCGTCCAGCTCGGCGGCCAGACCCCGCTGTCCCTGGCCGCCCGACTGAAGGCCGCAGGCGTTCCGATTCTCGGCACCACGCCTGAATCCATTGATCTGGCCGAAAACCGTGAGCTCTTCGGCGAGGTGCTGAAGAAGGCCGACATGAACGCGCCGCGCTACGGCACCGCGCTGAGCCTGGACGAGGCCCGCGAGGCCGCGCACGCCATCGGATACCCGGTGCTGGTCCGTCCGAGCTACGTGCTCGGCGGCCGTGGCATGGAAATCGTCTACGACGACGCCCAATTGCGCAAGTACGTCGATCGCGCATTGAAGGAAGCCCAGGCCGACACCGTCGTGTCCGGCCGTCTGCCTTCGCCGCTGCTCATCGACAAGTTCCTGCAGGATGCCGTGGAAATCGACGTCGACGCGCTGTTCGACGGCGAGGAGCTGTATATCGGCGGCATCATGGAGCACGTCGAGGAAGCTGGCGTCCATTCCGGTGACGCCGCCTGCACCCTGCCTCCGAGCACGCTGTCCGATGACCAGATCCGTCGTCTGCGTGAAGGCACCTACGCCATTGCCAAGGGCTGTGGCGTGCAGGGCCTGATCAACGTGCAGTATGCCTTCATGGCCAACACTCTGTACGTCATCGAGGCCAATCCGCGTGCCTCCCGTACCGTGCCGTTCGCTTCCAAGGCCACCGGTGTGGCACTGGCCAAGGCCGCCGCCCGCATCATGGTCGGCGAAACCATCCAGCAGCAGCGTGACAACGGCCTGCTCCTGCCCCACGGCGACGGTGGCGACATCCATCGCGGCCAGCAGGTGGCCGTCAAGGAATCCGTGCTTCCGTTCAAGCGATTCCGCACTCCGCTCGGCAAGACCGTCGACGTGCTGCTCGGACCGGAAATGCGTTCCACCGGCGAGGTCATGGGCTTCGACCGCGACTTCCCGCACGCGTTCGCCAAGAGCCAGCTCGCCGCATACGAAGGCGGCCTGCCGACCAGCGGCAACGTGTTCATCTCCGTGAACGACACCGACAAGCGCCAGCTGCCGCTGTTCGCCGCGCGACTGGTCGAGCTCGGCTTCAACATCTGGGCCACCGAAGGCACGGCATCCGTGCTGCGCCGCTACGGCATCGATTCCAAGATCGTCGACAAGATCAGCGTGCGTATGGACTCCGATCCAGACGACCCGATCACCACCTACCATGCGGAGGGCAGCGTCGGCAAGAACGTCGTCCAGCTGATCGAGGAAGGCGCGATCGACCTGATTCTCAACACGCCGAACTCCCGCGGTTCCCGTTCCGACGGCTACGCCATCCGTTCGGCGGCTATCGCAGCCGACCTGCCGCAGTTCACCACCATGACGGAATTCTCCGCCGTGTTGATGGCTATCGAGGCGGTGCGCAATAATGATTATCAGATCATGAGTATTCAGGATCATTCCACGCAGCTGTTCGAATTGGAAAGCCGTGACTAATGATGAGTAGCCCCAGCAGTGAGGAAGTGAATGCCCAGCGTTCGGATTTCGGTCTGCGACTGAGCAATTCAATGGCCAAATACGGCCCGTTGTGCGTCGGCATCGACCCGCATCGGCAGCTCCTCACTGACTGGGGCTATAACGTCGACGCGTTGGGGGCGGAGCTGTATTCCATGCGCATGCTGCAGGCGGCCAATGGCCGTGCCGCAGCTGTCAAATTCCAGTCCTCCATGTTCGAGCGGTACGGTTCCAAAGGCATCGCCGCGCTTGAACGCGTGCTCTATGCGGCACGGCAGATGGGTGTCATCACCATCGTCGACTGCCTGCATGGCGGCCTGCCGACCACGATTTCCGCGTTCGCGGACGCCTATTTCAAGCCGGGCGCGCCATTGCTGGCAGACGCCATCACCCTGCTGCCGTATTACGGCGCACGGTCATTGGGAGGCGTCATCAATGACGCGCTCAACAACGGCAGGGGCGTGTTCATCGCATCGTTGACGTCCAACCAGGAAGGCGCCAGCCTGCAGACGGCGATTCGTCAGGCAGGCGAATACAAGGGCAAAACAGTGGCGTACGGCATCGCCAGCACTGCTCAGAAATTCAATAAGGGCAATGATGGAATGGGTTCCGTCGGCCTTATCATCGGCGCCACCATCGGGCAGTGGATCAACGATTCGGGCGTCGACCCGGCCAAGTTCACCGGACCGATTCTTTCCCCAGGCTACGGATGGCAGGGAGCGGAGACACGCGATTTGAAGACCGTGTTCAAAGGCACCAAGGGCAATGTGCTGGTCACGGTATCTCGTTCCATCGCCACGCATGGTCCCGACATCGCAAAATTGACCGAAGCCACCGCGTCGGTCGCCAGGGATATTCGGCAGGCATTGACCGAGGCTCAAAACGAGAACGCCGATGATGCGGCTGACGGAGACGCCGAATAATTTCTTTTTCTGAATAGTTTCCTTTTTGGAAAACAAGACATAACCAAGAGTGGGGATGGAATGGCTGATTCTCAACATGGACGTTTGATTGTGCTCTGCGGACCCGCCGGAGTGGGCAAAGGCACTGTTCTGGGGCGCGTACGCGAACAGCACCCCGAAATCTGGCTGTCGGTGTCCGCCACGACACGCCAGCCTCGTCCGGGCGAAGTGGACGGCGTGAACTATTTCTTCATGACCGAACCTGAATTCCTGGCCAAAGAAAAGGCGGGGGAGTTTCTCGAAACCGCCGACGTGTTCGGCCTCGCCCACTACGGCACACCCGTGAAACCAGTCGTGGAACATCTGGAACGCAATATCCCCGTGGTCTTGGAAATCGACCTACAGGGAGCCCGGACGGTCAAACGGCGCGCGAAGGAACTCGGCCTCGAAGTGCTTACCGTGTTCATTGAGCCGCCGTCCTTCGAAGAACTGAAACGTCGTCTGATCGGCCGTGGCACCGAAACCCCTCAGCAGCAGGCCAAAAGGCTTGAGACCGCCAAGGTCGAGTTGGCCGCTGCGCCGGAATTCGACAAACGCATCGTCAATAACGTGGTCGACGAGGCCGCAGACGAGCTTTGGCATATCATCGCCGAAGAGTTCGGCCTGTAATCCGTCAATCCGACTATCCAGCCAATAAAAACCGGCATACGAAAAGGGCCTGCACGATTTCGCGCAGGCCCTTTTCGTATGTTTGAATCAGGCGAGACCGGACAGCTTGTCGATCAGCTCCGGATCACGGGTCGCTCCCTTGTCAGCGGAGCGGGCGAAGGCGGCGTAAGCCTTCAGAGCCTGAGAAACCTTGCGATCACGATGGGCGACATAGCCATCGCCGGCCTCCAGCTCGGCGCGGCGCTGAGCCAGCTCCTCGTCGGAAAGCTCGACGTTCACCGTACGGTTCGGAATGTCGATGTTGATGATGTCGCCGTTCTTGATCAGAGCGATCGGGCCCTTGTTCGCGGCCTCAGGCGCGATGTGTCCGATCGCCAGACCGGAAGAACCTCCGGAATAGCGGCCGTCGGTGAGCATGGCCACCTGCTTGCCGATGCCCTTGCCCTTCACGAAGGAGGTCGGGTACAGCATCTCCTGCATGCCCGGACCGCCCTTCGGTCCCTCGTAACGGATGACCAGAGCCATGCCCGGCTTCAACGTGTCGTTGAGGATGACCTCGATGGCCTGCTCCTGGGATTCGACGACCAGCGCCGGTCCGCGGAACGTCCAGATCTCCTTCGGCACGCCTGCGGTCTTCACCACGCAGCCGTCAGGCGCGAGGTTGCCGCGCAGCACGGCCAGACCGCCTTCGGTGACCGCCGGATGGTCGATATCGTGGATGGCGCCGTTGACACGGTCACGATCGAGCGAATCGAACAGCGTGGTGTGCGTCCACGGTTCAGGGGAGACGATGTGGCCCGGAGCGGCCAGATACATCTGCTTGGCTTCCTCGGTGCAGGTGTCGCGCATGATGTCCCAGTCGTTAAGCTTGTCTTCCAACGACTTGTAATCAATGGAATGCACGTCGCGGTGCAGCTTGCCGGCACGGTCAAGCTCGCCGAGGATGCCGGTGATGCCGCCGGCGCGGTGCACGTCGGAAATCTCCCACTTGCCGGACGGCGACGCCTTGCAGATACACGGCACGGTGTGCGAGATGCGCTCGATGTCGTCAAGCGTGAAGTCCACGTCGGCGGACTGCGCCATGGCGAGGATGTGCAGCACGGTGTTGGTGGAACCGCCCATGGCCACATCCATGGTCATGGCGTTCTCGAAAGCCTTCTTGGTGGCAATGGAACGCGGCAGCACGGAATCGTCGTCATCGTCGTAATACTGCTTGGCGATCTTCACCACCTGCTCGGCGGCGCGCTTGAACAGGTCCTTGCGGTAGGAGTGGGAGGCGAGGATCGTGCCGTTGCCGGGCAGCGCCAAGCCGATGGCCTCGGTCAGGCAGTTCATCGAGTTGGCGGTGAACATGCCGGCGCAGGAGCCGCAGGTCGGGCAGACGGTCTTCTCGTAGTTGAGCAGCTCCTCGTCGGAGACGGAATCGTCGGCGGTGGCGTACATCACGTCGATGAGGTCGGTGCTCTTCTTGGTGCCGTCGGCGAGGATCGTGGTGCCGGCCTCCATCGGGCCGCCGGAGACGAACACGGTGGGGATGTTGAGGCGCAGCGCGGCCATGAGCATGCCGGGGACGACCTTGTCGCAGTTCGGGATGCAGATCAGTGCGTCGGCGCAGTGCGCGTTCACCTGATATTCCACGGTATCGGCGATGATGTCGCGGCTTGGCAGGGAGTACAGCATGCCGGTGTGGCCCATGGCGATGCCGTCATCAACGGCCATCGTGTTGAACTCGCGCGGAATGCCGCCGGCTTCCTTGATGGCATCGGAAATCAGACGGCCCACTTTGTTCAGGTGCACATGTCCCGGCAGGAACTCGTCGAAGGAATTGGCGATGGCGATGATCGGCTTGCCGAAATCCTTGCCATCCACACCGGCGGCGCGGTAGAGGGCGCGAGCGCCCGCGAATACTCGTCCATTCATTAGTTTTGCAGATCGCATTTCCATGCCTCCTATTGTGCTGGCTAAACGGGACACGTGTTTTGTCAAGAGTCACTATGTGGAATTCCCAGAAGCGTTACATTCGTGAGCATTGCCGACGATGCTTGCGCTTGCCAAAAACATAAGAGAAAGGGTTTGAATCAGGTCCAGTGGCGGCCCTATACTTAAGACTTTGGAAAAGAAGCTTTTGGCTTATCTGATGATTTGGAGATAATCACTATGGCATTCGGCACTGAGCCAACCCCGACCGGTCTTGCGGATCCGCCGATCGACGATTTGATGGAGCATGCGGACTCCAAGTACGCTCTGGCCATTTTCGCGGCCAAGCGTGCCCGCCAGATCAATTCCTATTTCACCCAGCTCAATGAGGGTCTGCTGCAGAACGTCGGCCCGCTGGTGGAATACCAGAATCAGGAGAAGCCGCTGTCCATCGCGTTCCGCGAGATCAACAGTGGTCTGCTTGAGGAAACCCTTGGTGAGGACGATCTGACCGAAGGCAACTGATCTACACGGTTCCCATAGAGGGACTGGCATCATTTTTCATTCGCCCCGATACCTGAGCGGTGCGCTTTGAATAGTCAACAATTAACTATTGATTGCGTCTGTGAAGGACGGGGCGTTTTTCGTGGGCGATCACAGGATGCGAACGGTTGGGTGTTCGCGAAAGGAGCAGCCGTATGGCTGAATTGAAGTTGATTTCCGCCGAGTCGGTGACGGAGGGCCATCCGGATAAGGTCTGCGACCAGATTTCCGATGCGATTCTCGACGATATGCTCGCGCAGGATCCGCATTCCCATGTCGCCGTGGAGACCTGCGCCACGGTCGGACAGTTCTTCGTGTTCGGTGAGGTGACCAGCGAAGGCTATTCCGACATCCAGAACATCGTGCGCTCCGTGGTGCGCAATATCGGCTACACCAGCTCCCGCGTGGGACTTGACGCCGATTCCTGCGGTGTGACGGTGTCGCTTACCGAGCAAAGTCCGGAAATCAACCAGGGCGTTGCCCGGTTGAGTGGCGAGGAGGAGTCGAAGGTGTCCCGTGAACAGCGGTATGAGGCGCAAGGCGCGGGCGACCAAGGCGTGATGTTCGGCTATGCGTGCGACGAGACCGACGTGCTTATGCCGTTGCCGATTCATCTGGCGCACCGTCTGGCGTATCGTCTCGCCGAAGTGCGCAAGAGCGGCGAGGTGCCGCATCTTCGTCCGGATGGCAAGACGCAGGTGACCATCGAATACGACGACGATGACCATCCCGTGCGTCTCGACACCGTGCTGGTCTCCACCCAGCACGACCCGGAAGTGGACCAGGCATGGCTTAAGGAACAGCTCACCGAACATGTGATCCGTCCGGTGCTGGATGACGTGCTCGCCGACCGTGTGGCCCACGACGAATACCGCGTGCTGGTGAATCCGACCGGCTCGTTCATCCTCGGCGGTCCGGCAGCCGACGCCGGTCTGACCGGCCGCAAGATCATCGTCGACACCTACGGCGGCGCTGCCCACCATGGCGGCGGCGCGTTCTCCGGCAAGGATCCGAGCAAGGTGGATCGTTCCGCGGCCTATGCGGCACGCTGGGTGGCCAAGAACATCGTGGCCGCCGGCCTTGCCCACAAGGTCGAGGTGCAGGTCGCCTACGCCATCGGCGTGGCCGATCCGGTGTCCATCAACGTGGAGACCTACGGCACCGAGATCGGTGCGACCCGCGAGCAGATCCAGCAGGCGGTGCGCAAGGTGTTCGACCTGCGTCCCGCCGCCATCATCGACGAGCTTGACCTGAAGCGTCCGATCTACTCCAAGACCGCGGCCTACGGCCATTTCGGTCGCGAGGATGCCGACTTCACTTGGGAAGCCACCAACATGGTCGACGAACTCAAGGAGGCCATCAAGGCTTGAAAACGCGGCCGACGTCCTACGATGAAACAGGCGTCGGCGCATGCGTTACCCTTGCATTATGACCAATGAGGATGCCGAGCAGCTGGCGCTTGACGGGCTTGCCCCGCGCAAGCGGCGCAAACGCGCGCCCGCCGTCAAAACGCCAGCCGCCGAACATCCCATAGCCCAAGTGGTGCTGGACATCCAGGCCACGCATCTGGGACAGACCTTCGACTATTTCGTCGAGGAAAAATACTCTGCGGCCGCCCAACCCGGCGTGATGGTGCGCGTCCGCTTCGGCGGGCAGCGGGTCAACGGCATCATATGGAAACGCGCCGATACCAGCGCCACACCCGAATCATCGATACGTTACATCGAACGTGTGGTCACCGACCGTGTGCTCGTTCCCGAATCCATGCGCGACGATATGACGCGCATCGCGGACGCGTTCGGCGGCACGCGCGCCAATATCCTCCGCCTGGCAGTGCCGCCGCGCGTGGCAAAAGTCGAAAGCCAGCTGCGCGTCGGCAATCGCGATGCCGCAGGAACCGCGGCGGGCAAACAACGGCTCGCCGCCGTCGACCAGGAGATATACGGCCAGTTGCAACGTCAATACGGCAACATCAATCTGCTGCATGACGCGCTGCAAGGCAGACGTTTCCAATCGTTCGTCTTCGACCTGCTACCCGGTGCCGACCATTGGCGGCGCTGCGCGGCATGGATGGTGGCCGCGGCGCTCGCTCAGAACAAGCCGGCGGTGCTGGTGCTGCCGACCATGCGGGAGATCGCCGACATGACTGAGACCCTACGGTCGGTCGGCTTGAAACCATTCGCTCCGACTGGGGCCGCGAACGGCGTCTATGACGGCGATTTCGCGGTGCTCAACGCGCAGATGGCGCCAGCCGACCGTTACCGGGCATATCTCGCGATCAGCTGCGGACAAGTGCGTTGCGTGCTGGGCACGCGCGCCGCCATGTACGCGCCGGTGGAAGGCAACGCGCTGTTCCTCATCCTTGATGACGTGTGCTACCAGGACGCCGACGGCATGATGCCGTACGCCAACGCGCGCGGTGTGCTTCGGCTCCGCGCGAAATCGCATAACGGCGTGTTCGTCGCGATGGCCAATGCGCGCAGCGCGCAAAGCCAATGGGAAACCGACGCGGCGCACGTCGGAGACACGCAGGTGAGCGGCTTCAGCACGCCCATACACGCGTTGCCGGCCGTGACCAAGGAAGCGTCTCCATGGATTCGCTGGCTCAATCGCGACGAGCTGGCACGACTCGCCGATCCGACCATCGGCGCACGCGTGCCACACACCGCGGTCCGGATACTGTCCAAAGCTTTGGAAACCGGTCCGGTGCTGCTGTCCATACCGCAGGACGGCATCACCGAAGCGTTAAGCTGCTCGAAATGCCACCGCCAAGTGCGATGCGCGCGTTGCACGGGACCATTGGAACGGTTGGCGGACGGAACGATTCGATGCCGCTGGTGCGGCGCCGCCACCGTGCAATGGTCATGCCCGACATGCCATAACGAGCGCATGCGCGTGGTCAGGGTCGGCGCCGCCGGAACCGCGATGGAACTGGCCAGACTGTTCCGTGGCGTGCCGATGGTGCTGTCCACGCCAAGCCAGCCAAGAGGCGTCGTGTCCGATATCGGATTCGCTCCGCAACTGGTCATCGCCACGCCCGGCGCGGAGCCGCGTGTGCGCGGGGAGAGTCCGGCACAATGCGAATACCGTGCCGTGGCCATCCTCGACGCGTGGACCAGTTTGTATGCGTCCGGCATCGACGCCGATGTGGACACGTTGACCGGATGGATGCGCGCGGTGTCGCTGTGCGCGCCGCGGACCCGTGGAGGACAGGCGCTGCTGATCGGGGAAACAGATCCCGTGCTCGCACGATCGTTGATGCTGTGGAATTCGCCGATGCTTGCCCAAGTCGAAGTGGAGGACCGCGCCCAGACCGCGCTGCCGCCGGTATTCGCCGCGGCCTGCGTGTGGGGCCGACGGGATGCGGTTGGGACGATGTTGAAACGAATCGGCGCGTTGGCCGGCGGCGACATGGCCACCATCGACACGATCGCCGGTACGATGCCGTCTGTCTTGGGGCCGGTGCCGATTCCGCAGCCACGCACCATCGATTCACGTGAATTGGAAGGCACCGCGGACAGGGTCAAAGCAGTCGTGCGCGTCCCACAGGGCAGACGTGCCGAATTGGCGTTGCGGCTGCGTTCGGCAAGCGCCCGCCACGTGGCTTCACGCGAACCTGGGGAACTGCGATTCCAGATGGATCCGAAGGAACGCATCTGACGCACGTCCCCTCGCCGTGAAAGACTAGACAGGTTGAAGTTCGGCATAAGGCCGTATGACAGTGAATGGAGGATCATATGAAGGGTTGGCCAGGAGAGCCCGACATGGAGTACGACGTGCTCATGGCGGACGGCGAAGCCGCGGCGAATGCGGGCAAACCGATCACCGATGTGATTTTCGATTTCGGCAATGTGCTCATCTACTGGGATCCGGTTGCCGTGATGACGCCACGGTATAGTGACGAGCTTGTTGAGCAGTTCCTTGACAACGATATTTCCGGCTTTTATGACGTCAATGACGAGTTGGACTATGGCATGTCGAACGATGATGGTGTCGCCCTGATGCGTGAACGGTACGGAGACAAGTGGGCCGACATGCTGCAGTATTATCTCGACAATTTCGTTGACTCGCTGACCGGCGTGGTGCCGGGCGCCCGCGTGCTCATCAACGATCTGAAAGCAGCCGGCGTCCACGTATGGGGCTTGAGCAACTGGCAGAAGGACCTGTTCCCGATTGCGCTTGATAATTTCGATATTCTGCGCAGTCTCAACGATCGTGTGGTTTCGGGGTACGTTTCCTTGCGCAAGCCCAACAAGGATATTTACGAGTTCGCGTTGCAGCAGTTCGGCATTGACGCTTCCGGCGCGGTATTCGTGGATGATAAGGCCATGAATATCGTAGGCGCGAACAATGCTGGCATTCGCGGCGTTCGATTCAAGGATTCGCGTGCGTTGCGTGCGTTGCTCATCGATGCAGGTGTGAAGATTCCTGCAGTGCGCCGGGCATAGTGTTGGTGCATTGCGTTCCTTTGCCGCACACGCTGCTGATATGCGTGCTGTTGGTATGGCGGAATGATTCCACGATGATGACGATGTGAATGAGGATTTGATAAGGAGGATTTTCCATGCTGAAAGTGCTGTTTGCCGGTACTCCGGATGTTGCTGTGCCGTCGTTGGAGATGCTGGCTGAAGACACCGAGCATTTTGAAGTGGTCGCCGTGCTCACCCGACCGGATGCGCCTACCGGTCGTGGACGCAAGTTGGTTCCGAATCCCGTGAAACAGGCCGCTCTTGAGCTTGGCCTGCCGGTCATCGAATCCGATCCGAGCGAGGAAACCTTCGTGTCCGAGCTTGCGGCCACCGGCGCACAGGCTGCCGCAGTGGTGGCGTACGGCAAAATCCTGAAGCAAGATGTGCTCGACGCGTTGCCGATGGGCTGGTATAACCTGCATTTCTCGCTGCTTCCGCAGTGGCGCGGCGCGGCTCCTGTGCAGCGCTCCATTTGGGCCGGCGAAAAAGTGACTGGTGCCACGGTGTTCCGCATTGTGCGCGCCATGGATGCCGGTCCGATTCTGGCGCAATCCACCGTGGAAATCGGCGTGCACGAAACCGCCGGCGAGCTTCTGAACCGTCTTGCCGAAGATGGATCACGCCTGCTTGCTGCATCGTTGCAGGCCATGGCCGATGATCAGATCATTCCGGTGGAGCAGCCTGCCGGCGCATATGAGATAGCTCAGAAGATCACCGTTGAAGACGCACATATTCGTTTCGATATTCCCGTGTTCGCGGTGGACCGTCAGATTCGTGCCTGTACACCCAATCCGGGCGCATGGTGCGAACTGCATGCCAACGCTGAAGCCAAACCGACCACACTGCACGTGCTTCGAGCACAGAGCGCCGATATGGGCAATCCCAACACGCCCGCGTCGCTTGAGCCAGGGCAGATCGTAGCTGGAAAGAAGAACGTATGGGTGGGCACTTCCTCAGATCCACTGGAATTGCTTGAAGTCAAAGCCCAAGGCAAAAAGGCCATGCGTGCCGCCGACTGGGCGAGAGGGGCTCATCTCGACGGTGCCTACTGCAAATAGAATCGAAAACAGGTGGACCATATAAAGTTGCCGTGTGAACATCATGATTTCACACGGCAACTTTTGCTATATCAAGCTTGCGATACTGCGATTCAAATCATCAGAAGAGTCGAATATCGCAAATCAACGAAGAAAATCAAGGATCTGCGTCAAATCGCGTTCGTTCACACGATGTGGAGCATCCGCCTGAACCGCAGGCTTGGCGCAGAACGCCACACCGAGCCCGGCGGCATGAATCATCGGCAGATCATTGGCCCCATCACCAACCGCAACGGTCTGATCCATACTTATGCCCATATGTGAAGACCAATCATGCAGCGACTGCAACTTCACATCTTTCGTAACAATATCGCCAAGCACACGGCCGGTCAGACGGCCATCCGCGGCTTCCAAACGGTTCGCAATCCAAAAATCAAGATGCGCGTCGGAGGCAAGGCAATCCACGACTTCATGAAAGCCGCCGGAAACCACGCCGACTTTCCAATCATGCGCATGCAAGGCATCAATCAAATCAAGCGCACCGTGCGTAAAATGCACGCGACGATATACATCATCGAATACCGAAGTCGGCAAATCCTTCAGCAATGCGACGCGAGCCTGCAATGCCTCGCGAAAATCAAGTTCGCCATTCATCGCACGTGCGGTAATCGACGCAATCTGTTCGCCAATTCCAGCAGCGGCGCCCAACTCATCGATGACTTCCTCATCAATCAGTGTGGAATCCGCATCCATGACCAGCAGACCCGGCTGAGAAAGGGTGGGCGTGGGTGCGATGTTCGGCGATTCTTGTTCAAGCATGGTTTTGATTGTCGGAAATCATGCGGACAATGAGTATTCTTAATGGGTGAATGTATGGGGCGGTTGCATTCTGACTTGGGTTTGTCGGAGTGTTCCCGCGTGCTGGAAGTGGGGTTTGCATGGATCAGCGTGACGATACGTTGGCATCATTGGGCGAGGTCAACGATCGGTTGATGGCCAAGAACCATGCGCTGGCCAAGGCGTTGAACCGCGCCACTCAGGAGCTCGCCAAAGCCAAGGCGCAACTGAACCAGTTGGCCGGGCCTCCCATGACTTTTGCCACCATGGTGCGCGTGCATTCCGCTCGAACGGACGAACAGGGTGTGCAGCATGCCAGCGCCGAAGTGATTTCCGGTACGCGACGCATGATCGTGCCGGTTGCGGCGAATGTGCAAGCGTCCAGACTCGAGGCGGGGCGCACTGTGCTGCTCAACGAAAACATGGTGGTGGTTTCGCAGGCTGACACCGACACGTTGGGTTCAGTGCGTACGGTGAAGCAGGTTATTGATGATGGACGATTGCTGGTAACCGACAATGGAGGCAATGCTACATTGGTCCGTCGTTCGGGCACGTTGTCGAAGGCTGTAATCAATGTGGCCGATCGTGTTACGGTCGATTCGTCCATGCGATTCGCGCTTGCGTTGGTTCCCCCACAGAATGACGCTGATTTGGTGCTTGAGGAAGTGCCGAATGTCACGTTTGCCGACATTGGCGGTTTGGACGAGCAGATCGAACGTATTCGCGATGCCGTGCAAATGCCGTTCCTACATCGTGAACTGTTCGAACGGTATGATTTGAAGCCACCGAAAGGTGTGCTGCTGTATGGGCCTCCGGGCAATGGCAAAACCCTGATCGCCAAAGCTGTAGCCAATGCGCTTGCCGAAGGCGCGGCCGGCGGCAGGGGTGTGTTCCTGTCGGTGAAGGGGCCGGAACTGCTCAATAAGTTCGTAGGTGAGTCGGAACGGTTGATCCGCATGATTTTCAAGCGCGCGCGTGAACGTGCCGCGGAAGGCAAGCCGGTGATTGTGTTCATCGATGAGATGGATTCGTTGCTGCGCACTCGTGGATCCGGAGTGTCGTCGGATGTGGAAACCACCATTGTTCCGCAATTTTTGGCAGAACTTGACGGCGTGGAAACGCTTGACAATGTTATGGTGATCGGTGCATCGAACCGTATCGACATGATTGATCCAGCAGTGCTTCGTCCTGGACGATTGGACGTGAAGATTCGCGTGGAACGTCCGAAGGCGGCACAGGCGGCGCAGATCATCCGCCATTATCTGACCGATGATCTGCCGCTGGTGCCGGAATTGGATGCGAAGGCCCTAATTGGCGTGCTGGTCAACGACATTTATGCAAACGATGAGCATCGGCATCTATGTGATGTGCGTGATGAGCATGGCCAATGGCATCCGGTATATCTGGCAGATGTGGTGTCTGGAGCGGTGTTGAAGAACATTGTGGATCGTGCCAAGACCCGCGCTGTGAAGATTTCCATTGAGGATGGTCGGCCCGCGGCGATCGGCGTCGACATGCTGGCCAAAGCAGTCGACGAGGAATTCATGGAAACCCAAGATGCGGTGCTGGACGCCGATCCGGAGCAGTGGAGCCGCATCAACGGTTTGGATGCCGGGCATGTGACCAGCATCCGCCCAGTGGCGTAATGCTGTTGGATAATATGAAAACAGACGAAAGGAAGTCATATCGATGAGCGTTCGTCGAATCATGGGCACGGAAACCGAATATGCGGTTTCGGCACCGAAACTTGGGCGTTACAATCCTGTGCAATTGTCGTTCGACGTGGTTGGTGCCGCGGCAAACGAACGAACCAAGCATATCCGCTGGGATTATCGGCAGGAAGACCCCGTCAACGACGCGCGAGGTACCAGACTGGAACGCGCCGCGGCACATCCCGACCTACTTACCGACGCGCCGCAGCTCAACATCACCAACGTGATCGCAGCTAATGGCGGACGTGTGTATGTGGATCATGCGCATCCGGAGTACTCGTCTCCCGAGACCGATGATCCTTTTGATGCCGTGCTCTATGATCATGCCGGAGACCGCATCATGCGCGCCTGTGCGCGCAAAGCCAGCAAACAGGCCGGCACCGCAATCGTACTGCATCGCAATAACGTCGACGGTAAAGGCGCAAGCTGGGGTACGCACGAAAACTACATGATGTTGCGTTCGGTGCCATTCGACCAGGTTGCGAAACTCATGACGGCCCATTTTGTGGCAAGGCAGATTTTCACGGGATCAGGTCGCGTCGGCATCGGCGAGCGGAGCGAAACCACAGGTTATCAGCTCAGCCAACGTGCCGACTACTTCCATATGAAAGTCGGTTTGCAGACCACGTTCGACAGGCCGATCATCAACACGCGGGACGAATCGCATAGCACCGACGAATATCGCAGACTACATGTGATTGTCGGCGACGCAAACCGTATGGATGTGCCGCAAGCACTGAAGCTCGGCACCACCAGCATGCTGCTTTGGCTGCTTGAACATGCCGAAGAGGCGGGATTGAACATGGATGAGGCCTTGAGGCCGACCACTCTTGCCGATCCGGTGCGCGCCATGCATGAGGTGTCGCACGATCTTACATTGGGTGCCGCGTTGCCGCTGGAATACGGCGGTGAAACCACGGCATGGCAGATCGAAATCACATTGCGTTCTCTGGTATATGCCGCCGCAGCCGTGGTGTATGGGACCGATGCGTCTGGCGAACCGGCGTGGCCGGACCGTTCCACCCGCAACATCATGGCGATGTGGGGACAGGCGCTCGCCGATGTGGCGGCCATTCGCCATGCCGACGATGATACGCGACTTGCGATGCATGGGGAAGCTTCCCGCGTCGAATGGTTGTTGAAATGGCAGTTGTTGGAGAAGCTGCGGCGCAAGATCGACTCTGGCTGGGGTGATGCGCGCATCGCGGCCGTTGACTTGAAATGGGCTGCGATAGATCCCGCC
>OJSQ01002026.1_pt1 | contig 18821 bp, 12 predicted proteins | sample 1599551 | NCBI WGS metagenome assembly OJSQ01 (sample SAMN04168659, study PRJEB22393) | human gut metagenome | biome: human gut microbiome; feature: stool | host: Homo sapiens | collected 2014-05-12
TAGCTCTCGAAAGCGCCTTTGGATTTAGCGTCCTTTTGACGCCATATCTTTAATGAAAAATTCATAATGCAATCTTGATCTTAAAGTTTAACGTCAAATGGATTTAGTCCTTGTAGTTGCGCTTTGCGAGGTGTACGAACTCGAAATTGAGCGGCTCCTTCGTCAGTTCGGGAACCTCGTTCTCGCCTTTGTACTCCCATACGGCGGCATATACGAAGTGTTCGTCGTCACGGTCGGCCTCGCCTTCGGGCGTCTGGTGCTCGACACGGAAGTGACCGCCGCACGACTCCTCGCGGTTCAGCGCGTCGCGCGCCATCAGTTCGCCCAGTTCGAGGAAATCGGCCAGACGCAGAGCCTTTTCCAATTCGACGTTGAAGTCGTCGGCCCTGCCCACGACCTTCACGTCCTTCCAGAACTCCTTGCGCAACGCCTGAATCTCGACGATCGCCTTTTCGAGCGACTCCTTGGTGCGGGCCATACCGACGTTCTCCCACATGATGTGGCCCAGCTTCTTGTGGATATCGTCCACCGACTGCTTGCCGTTGATCGACAACAGCTTCTCGATTTTGGCGCGCACGCCCTTCTCGGCCTCGTCGAAGGCGGGCGTGTCGGTCTTCACCTTCGGGGCCTGGATCTTGTGCGACAGGTAGTCGCCGATGGTGTAGGGCAGCACGAAGTAACCGTCGGCAAGACCCTGCATCAGGGCCGATGCGCCGAGGCGGTTGGCGCCGTGGTCCGAGAAGTTGGCCTCGCCGATGGCGTAGAGACCCGGGATGGTGGTCATCAGGTTGTAGTCGACCCAGATGCCGCCCATCGTGTAGTGCACGGCGGGGAAAATCTGCATCGGCTGCTCGTAGGGGCTGACGTCGGTGATCTCCTCGTACATGTCGAAGAGGTTGCCGTAACGCTGCTTGATAATGTCCTTGCCCAGACGCTCGATGGCGGTCTTGAAGTCGAGGTATACGGCCAGACCGGTCTCGTTCACGCCGTAGCCTGCGTCGCAACGCTCCTTGGCGGCGCGCGAAGCCACGTCGCGCGGCACGAGGTTGCCGAAGGCCGGGTAGCGGCGTTCCAGATAGTAGTCGCGGTCCTCCTCGGCGATCTGCGAGGGTTTGAGCTTGCCGGCGCGGATGGCCTTCACGTCCTCGAGTTTCTTGGGAACCCAGATACGGCCGTCGTTACGCAGCGACTCGGACATCAGCGTCAGCTTCGACTGCTGGTCGCCGTGAACGGGGATGCAGGTGGGGTGGATCTGCGTGAAGCAGGGGTTGGCGAAGCCGGCGCCCTTGCGGTAGCACTGGAAGGCGGCCGAGCCGTTCGACGCCATGGCGTTGGTCGAGAGGAAGAAGACGTTGCCGTAACCTCCCGACGCCAGTACGACGGCGTGTGCTCCGAAACGTTCCAGTTTGCCTGTCACGAGGTTGCGGGCAATGATGCCGCGCGCCTCGCCGTCCTCGATGACGATGTCGAGCATCTCGTGGCGCGGATAACTCTTCACCGAACCTGCCGCGATCTCCTTGTTCAGTGCGGCGTAGGCACCCAAAAGGAGCTGCTGACCCGTCTGGCCGCGGGCGTAGAACGTACGCGATACCTGCGCGCCGCCGAACGAACGGTTGGCCAGCAGGCCGCCGTACTCGCGGGCGAAGGGGACGCCCTGGCCCACGCACTGGTCGATGATCAGGTTCGAGACCTCGGCCAGACGGTAGACGTTGGCCTCGCGGGCGCGGTAGTCGCCGCCCTTGATCGTGTCGTAGAACAGGCGGTATACCGAGTCGTTGTCGTTCTGGTAGTTCTTCGCTGCGTTGATACCGCCCTGGGCCGCGATCGAGTGGGCGCGGCGGGGCGAATCCTGAATGCAGAATACCTTGACGTTGTAGCCCAGTTCGCCGAGCGAAGCGGCTGCGGAGGCGCCTCCCAGACCCGTACCGACGATGATGATGTCGAGCTTGCGCTTGTTGGCGGGGCTTACGACCTTGATAGCTGTCTTATGGTTGCTCCACTTTTCGGCCAGAGCACCGGCAGGAATTTTAGCATCTAATTTTAAAGCCATATCGTTTGTGTGTTTATTATTCTACAAAGGGGGTGATTAGCATGCGCCTGCGATGCAGGGGCAGAAGAAGTAGACGAGCACCACGGCGGCGAATCCGAGGAATATGATCGTGGCCACGATGTTGGCGATGCACTTCAGGCGGGGATACCACGTGTCGTTGGCCCAGCCCACGGTCTGGAACATCGACCATACGCCGTGCGTGAGGTGGAACCACAGGGCGGCGAACCATACGAGGTAGATCACCACGTAGTACCACTGCGAGAAGGTGTAGGCGATCAGCGAAGCTCCGTCCGCGGGGTCGAGTCCCAGCGAGTTCTCGTGCCCGCCCAGAATCTCCACGAGCTGCATCTTCGACCAGAAGTTGAACAGGTGGATCAGGAGTCCGCCCAGGATGATGAAGCCCAGTACGAGCATGTTTTTCGAAGCCCATGCCACGCCCGGCTCCTGCACCGTCACGGCGTAACGCTGCGAACCGCGTGCCTTGTAGTTGTTCAGCGTGAGGATGACGGCGTAGAGGAAGTGGACGAAGACGCCCAGCGCCAGAACGGCCGTTCCGGCCAGCGCGTACCAGTTTGCGCCCAGCAGTTCGCAAATCATGTTGTACGCTTCGGGCGAGATGATCGCCGTGATGTTCATCGACATGTGGAAGAGGATGAAGAGCACGAGGAACATGCCCGTCACGCTCATTACTAACTTCTTGCCAAGCGAGGAATTAGATAGAAAACAGCTCATAATGATTTTAATTTGTTATATTTGTTAATGATTTGTGTTCCGGTGCTTTTATTTTACGCACGCAAAGATAGCCATTGTTTGCGGAATAACAATAGAAACGGACGGGAATTTTATGCCTGAAAGGAGGGTTTTATGACCAAAAAAGAACTGCGCGCCGCGATGCGCCGGCGGAACCTCGGAATGGACGCTGCGGAGCGCGCCGAAGCCTCGCGCCGGATATTCGGCCGGGCCGGGCGGCTGGAGGCTTTCGGCGCGGCCCGGACGGTGGGTGTTTTCTGCTCGCTTCCCGACGAGCCGGACACGGCGGAGACGCTGGCGCGGTGGAGCGCCGTGAAACGCATCGTGGTTCCGCGCGTCGAAGGGGATGTGATGCGATTCTGCGAATACGACCCGCAGACGCTGCGTCCGGGGGCTTTCGGCATCGCCGAGCCGGGACCCGAGGCGCAGACGTGCGACCCGTCGGAGATCGACCTCGTGATCGTTCCCGGCACGGCGTTCACCGCCGCGGGCGCCCGTTGCGGCCGCGGCCGGGGTTACTACGACAAATACCTCTCCCGGCCGGACGTGCACGCCGTGAAAGTCGGCGTGTGCTTTGCCCACCAACTGGTCGGGGAGCTGCCTGCGGAGCCGCACGACGTGGCGATGGATTACATAATAACGGATTGAATGATGGATGCGAAAGAGTTTGCCTCCGCCTATGGCGAGGCGTTCGGACCCGCCGCGGGACTGCCGTTGCTGTTCTGGTATTCGGACGGGCCGGTGCGTGCCGTGCCCAAAGTCGAAGGATGTTTTTTCAAGGCGCTGGCCGAAGCCCGCGAGGGGTCGGCGGTGAGCCTCAATGCCGCCAATATCGGCTGCGGGGGCGGGAAGTTCTACACCGGCTTTGCACCGATGCCGCCCTTCGTGCCGGCCTTCGTGTCGCAGAAGGAGCACTACAAGCAGACGCCCGAAATGGTGCTGGAGTTCATCGGGCGGCTCGGCGTGCCGGAGGCCTCCGGTGCGTGGCTCAATTTTGCGCGCATTGATACGCCGCAGGCCGCGGAGGCTTTCGGTACGGCCGACGGGGCGCTGTTTTTCGCCACGCCCGACATATTGTCGGGACTGGTGTCGTGGGCCGTTTACGACAACAATGCCGACGATGCCGTGTGCGTGCCCTTCGGGTCGGGATGCAGCGCCGTCGTGACGCAGGCCGTGCGGGAGAACCGCCGGGGCGGACGCAGCGTCTTCCTGGCGTTGTTCGACCCTTCGGTGCGTCCGTGGGTCGACGCCTCGGAGCTGGGGTTCGTCGCGCCGATGTCGCGTTTGCGCGAGATGTGCGGCACGATGCGTGCAAGTTGTCTTTTCGGGACCCATGCGTGGAACAAGGTCCGGGTCCGCATTAATGGAGGGAATATATGAAAAAGAGAAGAGTAGCGCTGGTGCTGGCAGGCGGCGGCGCACGGGGCGTGGCCCATATCGGGGCCATCGAAGAGTTGGAGAGGCAGGGATTCGAGATCAGCGCCGTGGCGGGGACCTCGATGGGTGCGCTGGTCGGGGGCGTGTATGCCTCGGGGTACCTCGAACCGTTCAAGGAGTGGATGCGCGCACTCGATAAATACAAGGTTTTCAGCCTGGTCGATTTCGCGTTGAGCACCGAAGGGCTGGTCAAGGGAGACCGGGTGATGGAGGCGATGAAGGAGCTGGTCCCCGACGTGCAGATCGAGCGGATGCCCGTGCCTTTCGCCGCCGTGGCGGCCGACCTGCTGACGGGCGACGAAGTGGTGCTCGACAGCGGGGGATTGTACGACGCCATCAGGGCTTCGATCTCGATTCCTTCGGTTTTCAGGCCCGTGCACCGCGACGGCCGGGTGCTGGTCGACGGCGGCACGGTCAACCCGCTGCCGCTGAACCGCGTGCGGCGCGAGGAGGGCGACCTGCTGGTCGCCGTGGACGTCAGCGCCCGGTTCGGGGCCGATTCCGTCCGCCGGGCCAATGCGTCGCTGAATTATTACAAGGTGCTGATCGCTTCGTCGCAGATCATGCAGCAGCGCATCACGCAGCTGATGTGCCGTCTGTACAAACCCGACATCATGGTCGGGCTGCCCGCCGACAGCTACGGCATGTTCGAGTTCTACCGTTCGGAGGAGATTCTCGAGGCGGGGCGTGCGGCGACGCGCGCGGCACTGGAGCGGCTGGAAACCGACGGTGAAAACGGTATGGTTTTTGCTGAAAGCGAAGAAAAGATTGCGACGGCCCGTTTTTGAAGAATTCAAAAGTAGTGACGCAACTTCACACAGATTTTAGGGCCGTCGCAATGTATTCGGGGATGAAGGAGATGGCGGAAAACATTTCCGGATTCCTTACGGGGCAAAGATAGAGAAAGTTTCCGGATTTGCAATCGCTTTGCCCGAAAGTGATATGGGTGCGTCCAAAATTCCGAAGGGGCGGGCCTTTTTCGCGTGGCAAATCCGTTTTTTTTCGCGCTGCGGCCGCCTGTCCGGGTGCCCGGTCCGGCCTGCGGGACGCATTCGCAAAGCAAATTCCCGGCTCATCGAGCCGGGAATTTGCTTGTTTGCGGGGTGGGGTCAGCGTCTGTCGCCTTCGCGGACGTAGGCCGCGATACGGTGGCTCCGCTTGCCGATGGGGATGCCCAGGCCGAGCGTTACGTTCATCGAACTCTGCTTGATGGGGACCCACTGCGGCGTGTGCTTCGAAGTCAGCACGTCGGTTGCCAGATAGAAATTGATCCAGTTGGGGCAGAGGTTCAGCGCCAGGCCGACGGCTCCGCCGCGGTTGTCGATCACCGAATAGCTTCCCGACACCGTGAACCAGCGCACGGGGTGGAAATTGACCGATCCGGTGATGTTGTGCATGGTCTTGTATTTCCAGACGCGGGCCGTGTAGAGCAGGCCGATGCCGATTTTGTGGCGCCACACTTCGTATTCGAGTCCGGCGTTGACCGACGCGCGGAGCATCTTGGTCGTGCTGCGCCCGTCGACCTGGTTGAATTTCAGCATTTCGAGGTCGAAATCCGGAACCGGCTCCGAGGCGTTTTCCGGAACCGTGGCGCCCGTGAATTCCGTCTCCTGCGTCGAGACGCCCCTGACGGAGTTTTTCTTGCTCCAGCTGATGAATCCCAGGTCGGTCACGGCCAGCGACGCTTGCAGGTTGGGCAGGATGTCGTACGTGGCGCCCAGATCGAGGGCAAAGCCGTATCCTGCGGGTTTGGTGGGTTTGAAGTCGAGATCGCCGATCTCGAAGGTCTCGCTGTCGGGGCCCGTTTCGACTTTGGCCCCGGCGGCCGTGAGGTCCAGCGTGCCCTGGGTGAGAACGGCCCAGCGGTCTTCGCGGAGCGAGATGTCGAAGCGGTCGTAGGTGACCTGCGCACGGGCGAGTCCGGCGAGGAACTTACCGCGGATGCCGATGTAGAGGCGGTCGTCCATCAGCGGGAACGAGTAGCTGAAAGCCGCCTCGAGGTAGGAGTCCGTCGAGGTGCCGAAGTTGCGGATCTGGCCCTCCTTGCCGAGTTTGATGAATTCGAAGAGCGAGTAGGGCAGGTTGGCGTCTTCGTTGACCCGCACGTTGAGGTCGAACGACCAGAAATTCTTGTGGTTTTTGGTAAAGGCGCCGAATCCGATGACGTTCATGCGGAAGTCCATGCCCAGCAGGTTGTTCTGCTTGAGGCCCGAGAGTGCATCGGCGGCCGACACGGAGCTGTCGAGCAGCGTCACCAGCTTGCCGTCGCGGGAGAAGAGGATGTTGTCCACGGCGATGTTGCCGCCCACGTTGATGTTCACGCCGCCGATGGCCGGGATGTTGACGTAGCCGCGCAGCGGCGCGAAAGCCGGGTTGAACTGGCTGCGGAAGGTCGAACCCTCCATGAAATAGGCCGTGGGGTTCTGGGCTGCGGCGCCGGTCGCCAGAAGCGCCGCCGCGATGAGGGTGTATATTTTTTTCATAATGGAGTGCGGTTTAGATGTCGAGTTTCAGTCCTCCGTTCTTGAGCAGGCTCAGGCTGATGACGATCTGGTACCGGTCGTCGCTGAATCCTTTGCCGGGATAGTATTCCGTGAGCGTCACGGGAATCCGGATCGTGATGCCCTCGACGATCTGCCGCAGGTCTTCGGCGAAAAGCTGCGTTTGGGGAATGTCGTTCGATGCCTTGTCTGCGCCGACTCCGACCTGGAACGTGATCTCCGTGGGCGAAAAACTCGGATCGAGGAGCAGCGAAAGGGGCAGCCCGCTGGTGATCTGGCCGTAGAGGAACAGCGTGTTTCTGGCGTTGGGCGTGCCCTCGGGGTCGAGGTTGTCGGCGAGCATGTCCACTATGTCGCTGCTGATGTCGATATGGCCGACTTCGTATTCGAGCTGGTCTATTCCGAGCGAGCCGGTCAGGTAGGTGCGGGCCAATGCGCTGACTTCGTCCGCGAGCCGTTCGCGCAGCGATGCGTCGTTGCGGTAGGCGGTTTTGAATGCTGTCTTGAAGGTTTGCTCGTCGGGAGCCGTCAGGTTGAGAAGCGGCAGAAATTCCGCGGCGTATTTGTCCCAAACCAGATCGACGACCGATGCGAGTTTGGCGTCGCTGGCCTGCATCTCCTCGCGCAGCGTTCGGAGCAGCGTATTTACATACGTCTGATCGTCTTTGTCCTGCAATTTGACGAGGTCGACGAATTTGCCGTCGGGCAGCTGGGAGGGAAACCAGATGTCGGCTTCGCGGAAGATCTCTTCGATGTTGCCGCCGTTGTTTTTGATCTCGTCCTTCGAGACGAGCACCTTGACCAGCGGGATGCGGAACTGCGACCCTTCGTCGCCGATGGCGATGTTGTCGGTGTCGATGTTTCCCAGATCGTAATCTTTGTCCACGCATGCGGTGGAGAGCATGCCGGACAGGAGCAGGAGGATAAGTTTTCTTATAGGCTTGGCGTGTAGTGAAATAGTGATGTGCAAAGATATGATTTTCGGACGAATTAAACAAAAAATGCGACCTTTTTATAGACTTTCCGATTTGCAATATATTTGCTAAATTTGCAGGGCGTATGGCTGAAACGGAAAAACCGGATCTCAAGGAGCAGGTGGCCCTGCTGCCGCTGTCGCCGGGCGTCTACCAGTTCGTGGACCGCTCGGGGACGATCATCTATGTGGGTAAGGCCAAGAGCCTGCGCAAGCGGGTGTCTTCGTACTTCGTGCAGTCGAAGGAGCACAGCGCGAAGGTGCGTGTGCTGGTGAAGCAGATCGTCGAGATCCGCCATATCGTCGTGGGGAGCGAGACCGACGCCCTGCTGTTGGAAAACTCGCTGATCAAGAGCCTTCAGCCGCGTTACAACATCCTGCTCAAGGACGACAAGACCTATCCGTGGATCGTCGTGCGGCGCGAGCGCTTTCCCCGCGTGCAGTCGACGCGCATCCTGACGCGCGACGGGTCGCAGTATTTCGGCCCCTACGGATCGGTGATGATGCAGCGCAGCGTGCTCGACTTCATCCGCGAGGTGATCCCCCTGCGGACCTGCAAACTCAACCTCGCCCCGGAGTTGATCGCCAGAGATAAATATACGGTCTGCCTGCAATACCACCTGGGCAACTGCAAGGCCCCGTGCGTCGGGCGGCAGTCCGAGGAGGAGTATGCGCAGCTGGTCGGCATGGTCGTTTCGGTGCTGAAAGGCGACCTGCGTCCCGTGCGCCAATACCTCGAAGGGGAGATGGCGCGTGCGGCCGGGGAGCTGAAATTCGAGCTGGCGCAGCGGTACAAACAGCGGCTCGACGCCCTGGACAACTATGCCGGACGGTCGGTGATCGTCAGCGCGAAGATCGTCGACGTCGACGTTTTTTCGCTGCTGCCCGACGACGACGTGGCCTGGTGCAACTTCGTGCGCATCCGCCACGGTTCGGTCGTGGGCGTGCAGACCGTGAAACTCTCGACGGGCGTCGGGGGCGACGAGCGCGACATGCTGACGCTGGCCATCCAGCACATCGTCGAAAACATCGCCGGGGGCGAACTCTCCCGCGAGGTGATCGTGCCGCTGCTGCCCTCGACGACGCTGCTGTTCGAAGGCGTGACTTTCACGGTCCCGAAGCGCGGGGAGAAACTCGAACTGCTGGAATTCTCGCGGAAGAGCGCCCGCATCTACCGCGCCGAGCAGTTGAAAAACCTCGAAATCAAGAATCCCGAACGGTATACCGAGCGGCTGATGAATGCCGTTCAAAAGGAGCTGCGCCTCGACAGACAGCCGCGGCACATCGAATGCTTCGACAACTCCAACCTGCAGGGCGCTCATCCGGTGGCTTCGTGCGTGGTGTTCCGGGATGGAAAACCCTCCCGCAAGGAGTACCGCCATTTCAACATCAAGACCGTGACGGGGGCCGACGACTACGCCTCGATGCGGGAAGTCGTCTTCCGGCGTTATACGCGGCTGATGGCCGAAGGGGCCGAAATGCCCGACCTCATTATCGCTGACGGCGGAAAGGGGCAGATGGGAGTCATTCACGAGGTGCTGGAGCGGCTCGGGCTGGACATCCCCATTGCCGGACTGGCCAAGGACGACCGGCACCGCACCGCCGAACTGCTCTGCGGCTTTCCGCCCGTGCTGGTCGGCATCCGTCCCACTTCGCCCCTGTTCCACTTTTTGGCGCACATTCAGGAGGAGGTGCACCGTTTCGCCGTTTCCTTCCATCGGCAGAAACGCAGCAAGGCGTTTATCCACAGCGAACTGGAGCAGATCGAGGGGGTCGGGGACAAGACGGTCCAGACCCTGCTGCGCCATTTTCGCACGGTGGAAAAGGTCCGTGCGGCCAACATCGAAGAACTTTCGGCGCTGGTCGGGGCGGCAAAGGCGAAAAAAATCAGGGCCTTTTTCGAAAAATAGCCGTATTTTTTGAAAAGTTACGAAAATCACCTATCTTTGTCCACCCGATTCGCCGTGTAACGCTCGCGGAAATGCCCGGATGGCGGAATCGGTAGACGCGTTGGTCTCAAACACCAATGACAGCAATGTCGTGCCGGTTCGACCCCGGCTCCGGGTACTAATAAAATCGCTTAATTTGTTGATTATGACAAGTTAAGCGATTTTTGATTTTCGGATTTTCCCCGCATTTTCCCCGCAGAGAAGAAATGGTTGAATGCGAAAACCAAATGTGGATATTCCTTTTGTTTTGTGTAATCCGTTGGTTGAATTAAAACAAAGTATATTTGACAAGACCAATTTTTCAATTTTTGTGCTTGCTGTAAAAATTTTCTATTGTTTTCGAAATGCAAATCAGCAAAAATCTATCTGTGGAAACCGGCGTATTGCGTTGTTATGGCAGACAACGTGCTACTAATCTCTATTTTTCCGGTTCTCGCAGACAGATGTGAAAGAACGGCGGCGGGATTTAAATGCAGGAATGTTTGCAATGGTTCACCGCGATCAAAAGGCCCGCCGCCGATTAACTATTTGTAAATCGAAATGAGTTTTCGAAGTTCAGAAAACTTGAATTGCCTGTTATTTCGGTCTTTATCGCCTTGTGTGTATTTCCTCTTTGAGCAAATGCAGGTCTTCCACACCCATTATTTCGGTCGAACATTCCCCAAGCCAACCGTTCTCTTGGTTGACACCGGTGTATATTTTTATATAATCGACTCCCGGCAGGTTGACGCTGTTTCCGCTCGCATCGACAGCCCAGCTTATATCGATCGACGAGTCGTCATAGCTGTTGATTTCATTGTCCGCATAGCCATAGCGGAATTTGTAAAGAACGAAATAGGTTCCCGAACCACTTTCGTCAATGGCATTCTGAGGCAGGCATGTGCCTGTAAACGACAGCGTATTTCCGGCCCAAAGCGGATAATACGGTTGTGAATGATACTGATTTTTCATTTTGTAGCCGGAATTTCCCTGATTATCCTCCCATTTTATATACGTATCCCATTCGTCTCTCGATGTCGGTTCGCTGTCGGGACGGTAATAGGTTATCCGGTAATCGAAGTAAATGTTTACATCGTTACCATTGACCTTCGCCATTTCATACCACGGTTCCTTGGTAGGATCCACATGGGCGCTGCCCTGTATTTCATACCATTGTACGTTGTCCGGTCCGAGATTGTCGGGATCATAGGCCACCATAATTACTCCGGGCTCACAGCTTCCGCCCTCTGGAGCATCCGGATTGGGATTGGCATTTGCATAAAAGGCATTGCCTAAAACCCGGAAGTCTCGCAAGCCTTCGACATTCTGGATTGTATGGTCGAAACCGACCGTTACGTAGCCGCCGAATCCGCCGAGGGTGATCATTCCGCGTTTATTATTGCCGATGGCGTCCAATACTTTGTGATTCATTGTCTCCTGCGTATCCCCCTCCTCGTACAGCGGCAGCGTATTGGTAAATTGTCCGACTGCCGGCATGTAGTCGAAGACTTTGGTGATATAGGGATTCGCCCCTTCCGCAGGCGGGTCGATAGGAGCATATTCGACAAAAACAGTGAAATAATAATCAAAGAAGATATCCCCTTGCGATGCTGTTAATTTCAAGCCGATAGCGCCGCCATGTGAAAACATGTGCTCAAGATTCTTGGTTTGAGCGACCGGCTCCTCATCCTCGAACCATAAGTAAGAGACACCGTCGTCGGACACGCTGGTTACTTCTATCCGAAACAGTTGGTCGACCTTGGCTCTAAATCCTCCTTCGGGCTCTTCGATGGTTATATCTTCCTTTTTGAGTACGTAATCGGTGGTTACTTTGACCTCGAAATCATAGTCGAAGGTGGTCGTTCCCTGGCTGGCATGCAGCGTAAGGGTGAATGTTCCCAACGAAGTGAAGGTGTATTCCAGATTCTTCGAATCGGCTATTTTCGAATCACCGAGAGACCATTCATAGGAAACGCCCTCATCCGAAACGCTTTTCACTTCGATCCGGAAAGGCTGGTTGACCAGAGCCTTAAATCCCCCGTCGGGCCGGTTCACAGAGATGTCTTCCTTTTTCAGGAGATAACCGTCGTCTCCGTTATCAGCGTCGTTGCACCCGGCAAGAAATCCAACCGAAAGCAACGCCGATAGAAGCAGTAAAACGATTCGCTCATAATTTTTTTTCATATTCAAGTGTGTTAAGTTACTCTTCCAGCGGTTGCAATTTTTTATGTGTGAAAACAATATGTGCCGGTATGTTCCCGGTGCTTATCGACCATTTTCGTATGCCGTCCGGCCCAAAGCAGTGCAGGGTTCCGGCACGGACGTAGTCTTTGGCATCGGTAACCAGAAACTCTCCGGTGTTTGGGTTGACGGCGATTCCATAAGGTGTCTGGATACGCTTTTCGGTGCCGTCTTTGATAAAGTTGCGCGTAACGATCTCCCGTGTGCGCGTGTTTACGATGGCATAGGATACCGTCCAATCGTTTGTCAGATAACTCCATTCGGTACTGTAAAGGAACAGCGAATCCCGACACAAGGTCATGTGTGTATTGGGCAGGTCCTCGAACTCGTATGCAACCTCGTCAGTTGAGGTGTCGATTATGAATGTTTTGGAAGGTATTTCATAATAGTCTCCGCGGGAAGAAACATACAGGTTGCCGTAATTGTCCGGCTGTATCCGGTGAAGGTTGATAGCGACATCTATTTTTTTCTCTTCCGTAAAAGTTTTCAGGTCGATAACCGACACGGTACGGTCGTAATTCGGGACACGGTAACCGCCGGAATTGGCGACATAGAGTTTATTGCCCACAATGGCCATCTCTTCGGGCTGATAACCTACAATGCACTCATCGACGACCTGAAGGCTTACCGTATCGATTTTGGCCACATATCCGATCCGGGCATCCGGTGCTATCTGTACGGGGCCTGCATAAGCGCTCACATAAGCATATTTATCTTTGAATGCAAGGTAGCGGCAATTGGGGATAGCTATTTTGGTGATATGCTTGGCTGTATTGACATCCATTACCTCGACATAATTGGAACAATTTATAACCGCCCAGAGTTTGTCACCGTAGATTTGAATGTCGTTTCCCACGTCGCCGAGGTCTTTGACCTCATAAGGGTTGCGTTCGCCGTAAATATTTCGCGTGTAAACGCCTGTCTCATAGTCGTAATAGTCGAGCGAAGCCTGGTTCGTTCCCATATTGCCTTCGTTGAGCAGAAAAAATCCGTATATATCGCCAGTAACCTGTTCCCACGGATTCACCAAGGTCGGCTCGGAGGGTAATACCGGATCGTCCTTGCGGCAGGAAGCCGCAAGGATGAGAATGCCGATGAAGACTGTAAGCCATTTTAAATAAAATCCCTTCATAATGTAAGACTTAGAATAATCTTGAAATTGGTTCCCGGCATGGGATACCATTTAACCACTTCGTATTGCTGGTTGAAAATGTTATTCACCTCCGCGGTGATACGAAGCTGAGCGTGTTTGAATGGGAAATTTCGCGACAGCGACATATCGTGCGTATACCACGGCTGGATATAATTGACCGGAGTATTGTTTCCGAGCATATATCGCTCTCCCGTATAGATAAAACTGTAATTAAAATCCCACTTTCGATAGGAAGCGTTAAGAATCACGGTGCCGCTGTGCCACGGAATGTAGGGTATCTGGTCGCCATATCCGTCCATAACGGTTTCCTCCCAACCTTCATCCTTCTCCTCAGTGAAGTCCTGTGCCTTCTGATAGGTATAACTCAACCGGGCGTCCAATGCCACGCCGCCTATATTGAAACAGGGATTGAACGTCACATCCACACCGCGTATCTCCACATATCCGAGATTAACCATTGTCCAGACGAGCTGGTTGGAGGTCGGGGTGGCGATTATCTTGTCTTTCACCTCGTTGTAATAGGCATCCACCGTAAGATTGAGCGTCGACAGCACTCCTTTGCCGAATCGTTTGGAGTAGACAACCCCCACATTGTATTGTGTGGCGTATTCCGGCTTCAGAAGCCGGTTGCCCAATTGCACGTAATAGAGGTCGTTGAAGGTCGGCATCCGGAATATCTCTTTATAAAAGGCTCTTATATCAAGGCCGATCTTTTCAAACGGACGGTATGATGCGATTACCGTGGGAGAGAATACGTTTTTATCCGGCGCTGTTTCCATCCTCCGAGCGCTCCGGTCATGTACATACGTGTAAAGCAGGCTTGCCTGCATGCTGAATCGTTTGAGGTTGACCGATGTGGCTATGGCTCCCAGCAACGTATAGCGCCTCGGTTCGATGAAATGCGCATTGAACATATCGGTGCCGTCTGCATCGAGTTTGTTCCATTGGAAATCTGTGGACAGATTCGCTGTCCACCACGGGGTGAAAGCGAACAGATTGGCAGCCGTAATATAAACCTCCTGCTGCCAATAGTGATTATCCATCGGTTGTACGGTACTTTGGGGCGGCATGACGTAATTCATATAGTCGTAGGCGTATTTGGCTTGGATTTTATAGCTGTAGAGATCCGTCACCTCTTGCCTTAAGGAACCTTGAAAGAAAAAATTACGGTCTTTCTGCCGGTCTTCGTTCAGTAATGAAATACCGTAATCCTTTTTTACGGCTGCACCGGGATAGCCTCGCTCGGAATTGTAGAAATATCCTTTCGCCTGCCATTCTCCGCGCTTTACCTTGCCGAAAAGAGCAGCCTCGGCGCGAAGAAACCGGACATCCCCGTTGCGTCTGACTTCGGTGGTGTCATAGCCGCCGTCCTTATGATAGCGAAATTTATATTTGCCGGAAGAGTTCAGATATTCAATATTGGCCGACGACGAGAGGTTTTCGCCGATCCGGTGCTCCCAAAGGGCGGAAGCGTTGATAAGGTCGAAGGAACCGCCTTTGAGTTTTACATTGAAACGGTTTCTGCGTCCGCTCTCGAAAACAGGTCTGCGCGTCACCATATATACCGCACTTGCCGAGGCGAAATCGCGTGCGGACTGGAATATGTCGCTTTTCTGGCCGTTATAAACGGATACCAATTCCATGTTGTCAAGCGAAAATTTACCGAGGTCCACCGTCCCGTTCTGGGCATTGCCGATCTGTATGCCGTCGTAGAATACCCCCACGTGTTGGCTGCCCATACTACGGATGTTGACGGTTTTCAGCCCCCCGATACCTCCGTAGTCCTTTATCTGCACACCGGAAAAATAGCGCAACGCATCCGATACGGAATGTGAGTTGAGCCTTTGCAGTTTCTCGCCGGAGAGGATCTGTGCCGGGACGACTGCCCTGTTCTGTCTCCCAAGCACCGTCACCTCGTCGATAGCCAGTATCCGGACCGAATCCGGGATTTGTCTATTCTCGGCATCTTGAGCATTCGTAGTGCCGCAGGCGAGAAAGTGGAACAGTATCAAAATTACCGATATTCTTTTCACTTCTTGATAGCGCTTGTTAATTAATGGAGTGCCGGGATTTTCTTATCCCGGCACTCCGGGTGTTGTCGCAAACGAGGGCCGGTTATTCGAACCTTACCGCCAGATCGTCCCACGCAAAATATGCCGGCTGGCTGAACCCATAACCGTTATCGCTGTCGCCTGTGACGTTGAATTCGATGCGGCTGACTTTTCCGAGTTCGGAAAGATTCCATTTCTGCCAATCGATGACGCAGCAGCGACGCTACCACTCGACGGTAATGTCATCCACTGCATAATACGCAGGCAGCGAGTAACCGTAACCGTTATCGGCGCCGCCAGCCTGGTTCAGCCGAAGCGAAACGATCGGCCCCAGTTCGGAAAGATCCCATTTTGTCCATGTTTTCGTGATGGCTTCGGGCGTAGCGAAAATCATCGTAATGGTTTTGATTTCTTTGCCGTTGGCATCGAACCCCGTAGCGTAGAAGGTTACGTCTTTGGTCAGTTCGGGCGACAGTCCGTTGCCGGAGGTGGCAACCGAGTAGAAATAGCAGGTCGAATTGACGTACAGGCTTCGGATCGTCCGTGCTTTGTTGTCTGCAAATTCGAGAATGGGACGTCCATCACCGTAAGGAAAGTCAAAATCCAAATAGCCGAATGTCGTCAGGAAATTATCGGAACCATTGCGGCCTCCGCCTGTCATACTATCCTCTACTCCGTCGGGATTGTACACATACAGATCGTATAAATAATTGCCATATTTACTCTGATCCAGCGAATTGGAATTATAGGAGCATACGAACCAAGGATAGCCCCATCCGTTCATGAAGCCGGTAGGACGGCCAGTAGTGAGCTGCGTGGTTTCATCGACCCAGGCATAATCGTCTGGACTCCCTAATTGTGTCGTTGAATATTTTCCGGGGTTATAGTTGCAGGCGACCCATTTGGCCCAGTCGCTACCCTCGAAGGTTATTGTATAGCTATGCGTATCCGCCGCACTTACTGTCAGTTCTGCCATGCACGAGGAATTCCCGGCCATTCCGATCAAGGCGATCACACCCTCCGTTTCTGCATAGCTGTTCGCTTTGGCCGGCGCTACAACCGTCAGTACATTGCCTTCGACCGAAACTTTCCATCCGTCGGGTTTAGTCCATGTCATCCGTTCGACACCCTTGCTCTCGATCGTAAAGGTCTGCGTCTCATCGTAAACGAATATGCCTCTCTTTGCGGAAATCGCGAGATTCAACGCACCTTGCATGGGAATTTCGAGTTTTCCGCCGTCGGCAAGCGTAAAAACCGCCATACCGGGGTTCGAGACCGTATCCACCGACTCGAACATCGAATCGCCATCCGTTCCTTCAGCCCTGACACCCATCGAAGTCCATGTAGTACCATTGTCGATCGACATTTCCCACTCCTTGGTTTCGGTATTGATACGCAATTTCGGAGACACGGCATTCTGTCCGGGGGCGCCGTCCTCACCCTGCGCCTTGATCTTTTCGCCGTCGACCAGTATGAAATCGCCATCGAGCGTCCAGTAATAAAGGCCGTCGCCATCTTTTTTCACCGAGATAGCGGGAGCATCAATTCCATTTTTTCCGTTGGTGATCGTGGCGGTTTCACCATTGGAGAATGTAATTGTGTATCCGTCATTATTTTTGATGACGGAGGTCACAGTTACATTCTTTTGTAAAGCATCGACCAGTTTTTGGAGTGCATCGATATCGGTGTTAGCACTCTTCATGGCTTGCTCCATAGCTTCCATGCGCGAATCGAGGTCATCAACCGCTTTCCACAAATCGTCGTCGTCATACGAGCAGCTCCACATCGCAACGCCGAACAGGGCGATTGCCAAAAGGGTAAATAGTTTTTTCATTCTTGTTGTATTTTAAGTTTGACAAATAAAAAATCAACCGTATCCTTTCGGGATACGGCACAACAGAAATTCAAAACGGATTTACACCTTTCGCAGGGCTGTCGGAAGCCTCGTAATAGACCGGAATGCCGGATGCAGGGGGAAATCGCTGTTTTGATTTTCACCCGTACACCCGCAGGTTGCAAATCTTATAAATGCATCGGCAGGTCTTCTGACTTGTTCCGGTTTTACGCCTTCCCAGCCTTGCGGCCAGTGGCAAAGATTGTAAAACCTTTTGCGCCCCATGTTTGGGGCAGGAACTCACAGCAACGGGTATTGTCGCAGATTCTCACTGCATTCCCTTTTCATTCTTCATCGCGTAATCGGCGATTCGGAAACCTTTGCGACGGCAAATATACAAATTTTTGCTTGTTAGGTATCTTCGATACGAAAAAAAAATGCAATCCTGTATCTTGGGTATTTTACAGTTATGAATCATACTTATCTGATTTGAGATTTTAAGAATAATTACTTTTTTCTCAGATGCTCTGCATCTTGAAGTAGCTTATACGCTTTGCGCTCTTTGCTTGCAGCCCGCTCCAGTTGTTCTGCCCGCCGCCTTACGGCTTCTTCGTACCGTTCAACTTGGTTTCGGACAGTATCGCGTATGGCCGTGTGCTGCTCATCCCTGAATATCGTTTCCAACTCCATAAGCTCCTTTTCTTTGATCTCACCACGCATTTTCACGTAGCGGTATTTCAGGTCGTTCGCAGCTAATAGCCGATTATTCTCTGAGATTCGGTAAATGAATGCGCCTTGGAGGAAAATACATCCCAGCATGGCGAACATCCTTAGAAATGTTTTCGAGGAATTGATGTCGAGCGTATAAGTATGTCGATGCTCCTGCACGGGCAGGGCGTCGGTTCTTTTCAATGCTTCGACGGCCTGCCCGACCTGCTCGATCAATGTATGCGTATGCTGGTTATCTTGATTGATTGTTCCCAGTTTACCAGCTAATTGCGCCAGCAGCGTGTTATATCTGTCGGTAAATTCCCGCTCCTGCTCGGTTTTTACTCCGGGCAAGGCCGTATGCCGTTGCAGGCGTTCGAGCAGCTGTGCGATCTGCCCCTGCGAGAGCTCTGCGGCCTCTATCAGCCGTTCGATCCGTTCCAGCTGTGCATTCTCCAGACCCATGGTTCCTACACTGCCTGCTTTGGCGTTTTTGATGGCTTTGACAAGTGTTTCCTTGAGGTCTTCGTACATCTCGATTGAGAGACCGCTCTTATTTTCGTCATTCATATTCTTATGGTTTTTGAAATTTTTTGATTGGGTTACAATCTCATTTTATGTCTTCTTTTCTGTTCTTCCATCCTGCGTCGGCGTTCTATTGCGGCTATGGCCATCGCCTCGGCCGCGGCATCGAGCAGCGCCGTGATTCGTGCGATATGCTCTTCGGGGCTTTCTCCCGGCTTGCGCTGCAACTGCTCGGCCGACACCCCGCCGGGCGAACCGGCCGGCGGCAACGGAATCCCGCCTGCCTTTCCGAGGTTTACCGATGGCGGCTCTTCGCGCGTACTGCTTCCTCCTCTGCCCGTGTTGCCGAATAACCCGGCAAATGCCGAACGGTAATTGCTTGCCGCCGCCGAGAGGTTTCCGACAAGCGTTGCCCGGTGTTGGGTCTGCTGTTGAATATGGTTGAACCGGTTGTCGAGTTTCGTAAAGCTGAAAGTCCGGTCGATTTTCGATCCGGAGAACTCGAAGCCGTTTTTCGAGAACAAAACCCCTTGTTTGCGGTCGGTATTTCCGCAATACTTGTAGCGGACGCCGATGCCCTGTTCCTTTAATTTACCTTCCAGTTCGTTCCAACTTTTGCATTTGGGCAGACAGCCTTTGATCGCATCGTAGATTTCGTATCTGGTCTTGT
>OJSQ01002081.1_pt1 | contig 18392 bp, 19 predicted proteins | sample 1599551 | NCBI WGS metagenome assembly OJSQ01 (sample SAMN04168659, study PRJEB22393) | human gut metagenome | biome: human gut microbiome; feature: stool | host: Homo sapiens | collected 2014-05-12
CGGTCGAGAAGGCATCGGTATGGCCTATGGAAACAAGTATATGGATATGTCTGATGTGTCGGCATTTAAAGTTGACGTTATTCTCTTTGTGGCGGACGAAGAGTGCATGAATCGGTTGCATTCCTATGCGGAGACTCGCTTTCATGGATTGAATGATGATTATCGTAGATATATTGCAACTATAGATTCGGAGAAAATTCGTAAAGAGTATGACAGTATCGTTTCCGATGGCGATCCTGTAAGCAAGCACAATTTCCGTTTGCCAGAGACAATTCAGGTGCCACATGAAGTGGGAGGCAAAGAATATAGGAATCATCTCTTTGTTAGTGACATAACCGGTGTTGCAACGATGAAGTTGAATACTTGGGAAGCCGGAGTTATTGAAGAGGAAGAAAAACGAGAAGACTTTGTCTGTTGGATTCGTAATCCATCCAGAGGCTCATGGGCACTTTGCATTCCTTACGAAATCGATGGTGAAACAAAGCCTACCTATCCTGATTTTATTGTAGTAAGAAAAGATTGTGTACTTGGATATGTCGTTGATATTCTTGAGCCGCATAATCCTGATTTCAAGGACAATCTTGGGAAAGCGAAAGGATTTGCAGAGTACGCAAAACAGAATCCGGGTGTGGGAAGAATTCAGCTAATTCGTATGAGTAAAGATGCAGCCGGAAAACACAAGTTCAAAAGACTGGATATGTCTAAAACAGCTATTCGAGAAAAAGTCTCTCATGCAATAAATACAGACGAACTCGATCACATCTTTGATACGGATGGAGTTATCGAATAAGGAGGAACTCCATTATGGCAAATGAGCTGCAGCCATTGTCGTTGCTCTTACAAAATAGATTATTTTGTACTATCAGCGTGACTATGCGTGGATGCAACAACAGTTGATGGATTTCTGCGAAGAAGTAGTTATATATAGCAAGTCACATAGGAAATAGTCCTCTGTGGCTTGCTATGAAACTGAGTAATTTGATTTTACAATTTCGGATTCCTTCTTCTCAGCTTTCTATGTTCCTTTGCCGGCTTGGAACGGTAGAATATTCATTTTAATATTTGCTTTTCCTCTGCGGACAGTTGAGTAACATTCATTTCTAGATTTTTGCAGAAAAGAAGGAGAAGTCCATTAATGTATGCCTCATTTGAAGATTCTGTATTGGCGTCTGCTGTAATCTGTGCCTGTAATGTAAAGTCATCAATAATACTTTTGACCATGCTCTGATAGTCGATGTCACTTGCAGTATCACTATCCTTCATATGAGCATTTCTTAGGTCAGAGACGATTGGTTTTAAATCTTCCGACAGGATATTCAAGTAATATTGTTCTGTCTCAATGTGGGAAGAATCGAAGACTTTTGCAAAGGTATCGTTGGAATCGGCACCCAGCTCGTTCAGTTTGCATCTCATCACGTCAAGAAATGCATTTGCTATCTGAATTCCTTTATCATTAAAGCCATCAATATAGATTTCCAGATCAGTCATGAATTTGCTGAAACTTTCGTGAGTGAGCAATTCAGACAATAATCTGGGATTGTATTTTTCGTCTTTCAGTATTTGAACAGCATCATCATTCAGATGCAAATCAGATACTGATTTATTTTTATGCTGCCGTAATTCCGTACGGCAAAGTAAATAATCGGTGCTGACATGATAAAAATCAGCAAGTGTCAAAAGACTGCTAAGTGACATATCTACATTTTCATCTCTTTCATAATTGCCAAGTGTGGAACATGGTATGCCTGTCGCATCTGAAAGTTCCTGTAATGACATTTTCTTTTCTGAAACTCTCAAATCTTTCAGTCGTTCCGGTATCGTAAGTTTTGTATGCATGTGTATTTCCCTCTTTTCAAAGATATAGATAGATTATCATTTTTACAATCAAAGAGATGATGAGGCTATTGCATCTGGGAAATAAGAAGATTAACAAGATGCTGAAGGAACTGGAGGCACATAATCTGATTTATCGAAGCCATCTGGGATTAGGAAAGCCGAATAAGATATATGTATATGACTTGTTGAAAGCAGATAACTCGAATTGGCTGCCAAAGCAATTTAAGCACAGAAAGGGGCGGACAAATGAGAAAGAAATATTATGATGATGCAAAAGAGAATGCAGCGTTTGAGATATGTGTGGATGTTGTGACAGCGCTGATCTTAAAATATGGACCGGCAATAAAAAAAATGGATTTTACGTGATTGGATAAAAAACATACAGGCTGACTGCTTTGGGAGAAGTTTAGCCTGTAAACGATACCAGCGGTATTTCGATTGTATGAAAGCTATTGTAAAAAAATGATGCAACATGACATAATCGGATTGACTGAAACGGCATAGATATTTATAATATAGACAAAACGAAAATGACATGAACGGAGGACAGGGTAATGGAGAAAACGGTAACACTTGAAGAGGCATTAAAAAGAATTGAGGAGCTGGAAAAAGAGAACGCAGAACTTCGGGAGGAATTGGAGTATTACAGAAATCGTAAGTTAAGCGGTCGTCAGAAACATAATGCCAAGTGGATGGCAATTTATAATGATTTTGTTGTTGGGTTTGAGAGCGGCATGACAATGGTAGAAATTGCGAAGCGAAACAATGTCAGTGAGAGGACAATCTATAGGTATAAAGCGTATTATGACAAAATGAAGAAAAATGATGAATAGACCATTTTACTGACGTTAGTAAAATGGTCATATGAGAATTGCGGACGATTTTTTGACCGCAAATGGATGGAGAAGTTCTATGGCAGAAGATAAAAAGAAAGATGAAATTGCTGTGATTGATATTACAGAAGAATATTTGAAAGAAAGAATTTATGAAATTCGAGGACAAAGAGTAATCTTAGATGCTGATCTTTCTGAAATATATGGTTATACTACAAAAGCATTTAATCAACAAGTAAAAAATAATATTGAGAAATTTGATGAAGATTTTATGTTTGAACTTACGGATGACGAGGTAGAAAATTTGCGGTCAAATTTTTTGACCGCAAATCTTAACAGTAAGAGCAGATATAATCCTCATGTATTTACAGAGCAAGGATTATATATGCTGATGACTGTTTTGAAAGGACCGTTGGCTGTTAAGCAGAGCAAGGCATTAATAAGAACCTTTAAGAAAATGAAAGATTACATATTAGAAAATCGTGAGTTAATAGGTCAGCGGGAAATACTTCAGTTAAGCATGGAAACTGCTAACAACAGAATAGAAATTAACAAAATCAACTCAGATATGATATCTCTTGAAAAACAGATTTCAGATGTTGCAGAAGGCTTGAAGGATGTTGTGACAAAATCTGAGTTGGCTGATATGATGAACAGCTTTGTTTCAGATGATGATGAAAAGTGGCTTATGTTTAATGCAAAATTTAGTAGTGCAGATGAGGTATATGAGTCCATTTATAAGCAGGCAAAGTCGTCAATATATGTCGTTGACAATTATATTGGATTAAGAACGCTGGTACATCTTAAAAATTCTCCTACAGGAGTAAATATTACGTTGTTCAGCGATAATGTTGGAAATAATAAACTTCACAATATAGAATTTACGGATTTTTGCAAAGAATATCCATCCGTAAAAATATCAATGAAAAAGACAGGAGGTATATTCCATGATCGTTTTATCGTGCTTGATTATGGAACTGATGATGAAAGAGTTTTCTTATGTGGTGCTTCATCAAAGGATGCAGGCGCTAGAATAACCAGTATTGTTGAAGATTATGGAATAGCTAAATATGCCCCGGTTATTGCCACACTGTTGAAAAATCCAACTTTGATTTTACCACAGTAGAGGGGAGTGAATGTATTGAAAAAGAAAACAAAATGCTACATATATACTCGTATATCAACAGCAATTCAGGTGGATGGTTACAGCTTGGATGCACAGAAGGACAAACTAAAAAAATATGCAGAATTTCAGGATATGGAGATTGTGGGAGAATATTCCGATGAAGGGCATTCCGGTAAGAATATAAAATGTCGTCAGGAATTTATACGTATGCTGAATGATATTGAAGATGGCAAGGACGGAGTTGATTTCGTCCTTGTATTTAAATTATCCCGATTTGGCAGAAATGCGGCGGATGTACTCAGCTCTTTACAGCTTATGCAGGATTATGGTGTGAACCTAATCTGCGTGGAAGATGGAATTGACAGTTCAAAAGAAGCCGGTAAACTGCTTATATCTATCATTGTTGCAGTAGCAGAGATGGAGCGGGAATTATTCAAATGATTTTTGACAGGTATATTCATACCAATGATGGAATCAATGGCGTGGCAAATTATCTGAACAATCATGGATATACAAAGAAGCTGCGTCAGAATGGAACAATACCGGGGTTCTCGGCCAGCTTTATCAAGAAGATAATTGATAACCCGGTATATATGGGGAAGATAGCATATGGACGCAGGCGTACAGAGAAGAAAACAGGAACCCGTAATGAAACTCATGTAGTGGAGCAATCAGATTTCTCTGTTTATGAGGAAATTCATGAAGCAATTATTTTCGAGGAAGACTGGAATCTTGCACAGGAAAAACGTTCAAAAAATAATTACAAGCGTGAAAAAATTCGTGATCCGGTACATGCACATATTTTGTCTGGAATATTAAAATGTCCTTGCTGTGGAAAAGGAATGTATGGAAATATTGCTAAAGCAGGGTGAAAAGATAACAAGACCAGATATTACTATTATTGCAAGAATACCGTGAATGCTACTGGGCGCAAGTGTACATTCCGACGATGGATAATCTAGATGTTACAGATACTCATTACGATAAAAAAATATCAGATTTACAGAGACGGATGAACATATGGTTTCCTTGGAAAAGTTATCAACACTTGAGAGCGTGGTTTTACTTTGCAGGTAAATGGTCAATAATAGTATTCCAATTCGCTGTAAAATGGTGTAGAATAAAACTACTTTCCATGTATACTAATGAATGATTACAGCCCATATACGGAGGATAAATATGAGGACGCTATATACATTTGACAAACACAACTATTCCGATGATATGGAGGTATTTGAGCGCTTCGCAGTGCGCGCTGTTATTATCCGGGATGGAAAGCTTGCCATGCAGCAGGCCGGTGAGGGCTACTACAAGATACTGGGCGGCGGCATCGATGCAGGCGAGACCAACGAGGTTGCGCTGGCACGGGAGGTGCGCGAGGAGGCAGGGCTTCTTGTCGTGCCGGAAAGCATCAGGGAGTGTGGCAAGGTCATAGAAAAGAGACGCGATATATTTGAGGCTGACAAGATATATTACTGTCACACCTACGTGTATTTCTGTGATGTGAAGGACGAGCATGTGGCAGCACAGATGACAGACAGCGAGATAAGGCTTGAGTATCATCTGTCATGGGCTACGCCGGATGAGATAATAAAGGCCAACAGCGCTTTTCTTGATAAAGAATGGATAGCAAGAGACACTAAGATTGTTGAGTTGATAAAAGAAATGTGTTAAAATAATGCCTGGATGTAAATCCGGGCATTTAATATAAGGAGAAGCAGTATAAATGGATAAAAATAAAATCAAAAATAAATTAAAGGATGATCCGGCCTTCACTCTTGAGGTGCAAAACCCGGAGGTTGAGGCGCTGATGACACAGTATTCAAGCGACAAAAAGGCGGAGACGCTCAATAAGCTCATTGAAAAATGCACTAAGAGCAGATTCCTGGTACCTGCAAATGTCGGAGAGAACAACAAGCCGATTCCGCTATTTATTAAAAACGGTGAGGGAGAGGCTTTCATGCCGATTTATACCTCAAAGGCACAGCTTTCTAAGGATCATCCGTCACCATGCATTGTAAATATGCCGTTTCTTGCAGTCAACAATATGGTGGCAAATAAAGAGTCAAAGCTTGATGGTATCGCATTCAACCCGTTCACTCACAATCTGATTTTCAAAAAGCCTCTTGTAGAAAAGATTGAGGCAGTGGAAAAGGCCAGAAGAGAGGGACATCCTACATCACCGACAAAGGGCAAGACTGTACAGATGACAGCAGAGCAGTATGTCATCTTCGAGCGTATGCAGTATGAGCATATTTTCCTGCCGACAAAGATGTTTGAGGGCGGAAAAGAGTTCATGGACAGACTCGCCGATGAGAAGGAAAAGCTAATAGATGAGCTGTACGAGGAGGCATATCAGCAGAAGCGTATGTATCCGTATATGGAGGAGGATTTCTCTGTTATGTCTATGCAGATTTCAGATACGCTCAATGTCACCAGAGTTGATTTTCCGACAAGGGATATGGCTCCAAACTGCGCAATCCGTGCTTATCTCGTGTGGGATGATGCTGCATCACAGGGCAGATATTTTGTAATTGATGCGAAGGGCGATAAAACTACTGAGCTGGTTGAGATTACAGAGGATTACAAGCGTCTTGGATATGGAGCTGCACCGGTTGAGGGTGCTGAGCTTCAGACTGTTCTTGACCTGGTTAAGAAAAGTGCAGAGGAACAGAATTAGAAAAGTAATGTAGGGCAGGATATATAAAGGAGGTCGTGTATGAAGGAGTTTTTAGGCAGAATAAAGGCTGATTTTCTACTGTCATCAGTGCTTTGCATAGCGCTGGGACTGGTGTTTATCATATGGAGAGCTTCGGTGCTCACGATTGTGGCCAATGTGCTTGCGGTAGTGCTTATCATCATCGGAGTGGTCTATATGTGCAGCTATTTTTTGAATATAGTCACGAATGGTTTTTCAGCGATGCTGGGGCTTGTGGTTTTGGCAGTAGGTATATGGTTTCTGGTACAGCCAAAGGTTGTGGTGAGCCTGATACCTATAGTCATCGGTCTGGTGCTCATTTTTCACAGCATCAGGAGCATTATTGAGGCAGTGGATGCCAGAAAATACGGTTACGGAGGCTGGAGTGTCGGCCTGATTTTTTCAATAATCAGTCTGATTTTTGGAATAATCTGCGTGACAAATGCATTTGATGTAATGAAGACAGCTACTGTTGTTGTCGGAATCATATTGATTTTCAACGGAGTGTCCGATATCTGGATTACAAGCCGTGCCACAAAGGCTGAGAGCTCTTACAACAAGCAAAAGGAGTATGAGGCAACGTTTGTCGAGGACAGAAAAGAGGACAATTAAGCAGTAACAGAAAGGCGACAGAATGCGTCGGATGGAGTTTAAGATGGAGAGACCCGGACTTACCAAGGTCGGTGACCATCTGAAGGTAACAGAGAGCAAGCTTCCGACTTCATATTATTATACGATAGAGCATGCAATTGCCATGTCGGGAAACTACGTGGTCAGCGAGAGGCTCAAAAGCCGCGAGGGCGATGTCGTGGATGTGAGGGAGACGGAGAAGGGCTACTTTGTCACGATGGAGTTTGATGAGTAATGACACAGCAAGGTAAGAATGCAATAGATCTGGTGCTCGCTGAGAGCCTTATAGAGCTTTCAGCGAAAAAGCCAATCGATAAGATTACAATTAAAGAGATAACGGACAAGGCCGGAGTTATCCGCCCCACGTTTTACAATCATTTTCAGGACAAGTACGAGCTGATAGAGTGGATTATCAAAAACGAGCTGCTTGAGCCCATCAAGCCACTGCTCAATGCCGGAATGATTTTTGAAGCGATTGTGCTGATGCTCAATAATATCTCGGCAAACAGTGTTTTTTACAAGAAAGCACTAAAGCTGGAGGGGGCTGTGACGTTTAATCAGATTGCCATGAAATGCGTCTGCGAGATGTTTATGAATATCATAAACGAAAAGAGTACAGGAAAGAAATCCAAATACCGCTGGCTCACACCGGAGGTGATTTCTACATATTATGCGCAGTCGTTGTGCTTTATCACGGAGGGCTGGATAGCCCAGGGCATGGATGATATTGAGCCGAAGGAGATGGCTGAGGCATACATGTATCTGATTACACGCTCTATGGATGATATACTAAGTGAGCTGTAGAGGACAATTGTCATGGAAAATGACGGCTTAAGCAAACTCATAAAGCAGAATCATAAAGAGGCATGTGTTCATATAAATATGAAAATGCTGTGAAAAAGTGTCAGAAATCAAATACAATATCATATATGTGTCATATCGGATATACAAATTGATGGATTTGTATATCTCACATGACAAATCGAAGAGATTGAATATTTATTTATTCGGTCTTTTTTTTTATACTTCAATACGAAAAAAAGAAAGAGTGGTGAATCTAATGATTAAATTTGGAAAAGGAGTCGTAAAATATCGTGTGCTGATACTGATAGTTGCATTTGCACTGCTTATACCGTCGGGCATCAGCTTTATCAACACGAGAATCAACTTTGATATCCTTTCTTATCTGCCAAGCCAGATAGAGACTATGAAGGGTCAGGATATCATGGTAGATGAGTTTGGAACCGGAGCGTTGTCATTTGTGATCTTAGAGGATATGAAGGATCAGGACATAGAGACTCTGGCAGATGACATAGAGGACCTTAAGGGTGTAAATGATGTCATCTGGTACGGAACAATCGCTGATTCCACATTGCCAAGAGAGGCAATTCCGGATGAGGTGTACGACGCATTCAATAACAAGGATGCAAACAGCCAGCTCATGCTTGTCACCTACAGTGACACAATGGGTTCGGATGAGACAATGGAAGCCGTCAACAAGATGGATAAGATGGTGAAAAACCACTGCTTCGTAGCAGGAATGGCAGCGGTCAACGCAGATACAAAGACACTTGTTATGCAGCAGGCTCCTATATATGTCATCATAGCAGCATTGCTTTCAATGCTTGTCATGGGAATTACAATGGATTCAATAATTGTTCCGATGTTATTCCTCCTAAGCATAGGAATGGCTATTATCTATAACCTGGGAACAAACTTTATACAGGGACAGATTTCATACCTGACACTGGCACTGACAGCAGTATTGCAGCTCGCCGTAACAATGGATTACTCGATTTTCCTCTGGCACAGCTATCAGGAGCAGATAGACAGATATGACGGAGACAAGAAGCGAGCCATGGCACATGCCATTTCCCACACAATTGTCTCAGTAACAGGAAGCTCAATTACAACAATCGCAGGCTTCGTAGCCCTCTGCTTCATGAGCTTTACACTTGGACTTGACCTGGGAATCGTAATGGCAAAGGGCGTTGTATTCGGAGTTATCGGATGTGTAACAATTCTCCCTGCACTGATTCTTGCATGTGATAAGGCAATCGAGAAGACAAAGCACAAGATTCTTATGCCGGATGTTTCCAGGATTGCAAGCTGGGTAACAAATCATTATAAGATACTTGCAGTGATTTTCATCGTAGTGCTCATCCCGGCAATATACGGATACACTCATGATCAGGTCTACTATGACCTTGCAGGAACCATGCCTGACAGTGCATACAGTAAGCAGGCCAATGAAAGACTCGACAAGGAGTATGCTATGGGTGCCACACATATCATCATCGCGCCGAGCGATATGTCAAAGGCAGACAGCATAAGCATGATAGATGATATCAAGAAGGTCGATGGAGTAAAGCTTGCGGTATCACTTGACTCAATACTTGGACCTACAATACCGGATGATATGGTGCCGGATGAGGCAAAGGAGATATTCAAAAACGGTGATTACCAGATGATGCTTGTTTCATCAAAATATGCGACAGCATCTGATGAGGTAAACAACCAGATTACAGAGATTAAAAAGATAGTAAAGAATTACAGCGAGGACGCAATGCTTATCGGTGAGGCACCTTGTACAAAGGATCTTATCACTATCACAGATACAGACTTCAAGCGTGTAAGTGCAGTATCAATCGTATTGATATTCCTTATCATCCTCGTAGTATTCAAATCGGTATCGCTTCCAATCATACTTGTAGCGGTCATCGAGTTTGCAATCTTTGTAAACATGGGAATTCCGGGATTTACAGGAACGAAGCTTCCGTTTATCGCGAGCATCGTAATCGGAACCATACAGCTTGGTGCAACGGTTGACTATGCGATACTTATGACCACAAAGTACAGAAAGAACAGATACACCGGAATGGACAAAAAGCCGGCAATCACAAAGGCACTTGCAGATTCGACAAACTCAGTTATTGTCAGTGCACTCTGTTTCTTCGCCGCAACCTTTGGTGTAGGACTTTATTCAAACATTGATATGATCAGTTCTATCTGTATATTGCTTGCACGAGGCGCAATCATCAGTATGTTTGTAGTAGTATTTATACTTCCGTCAATGTTTATGATTTTTGACAAAGTAATATGTGCCACAAGCGCAGGCTTTAAAAACAAGAACCTGACAGCTTAGTAATCTGATTAATCATAAATGAGGGATAAAATACTTTTTGACCCTCATAACATAAAAATATGACCTCAAAAACAAAATCAGGAGGAATAAGACATGAAATTACCAGAATTGAAAGAAAAGTTAAAAAGTAAATATATTGTCCGTGTTGTAGCCGGAGTCCTTACAATAGCACTTGTAGGTACAGGAATCGGAGCAACAGCAGTTTTTGCAGAGAAGAACAGCACCGCAGTCACAGCCGAGGCAGACAGCACAACAGGAAGCAGCAAGGATGCTGATGACATAGCAGATAAGCTCATGGACAGCGTATCATTGAAGGATAACGACGCAGACAAGGACGAGAGCGTATATCTCATTTCAGATGCAAACGGCAACGTAAACAAAACAATCGTAGTAGATCACCTTAAAAATAAAGACAAAAAGGATACCTTGGAGGATGCTTCAAACCTTTCAGATATCGAGAACGTAAAGGGCAAGGAAAAATTCACACAAAGCGGTGATAAGCTTACATGGCAGGCCGGTGGCAAGGACATTTACTATCAGGGCACAGCAACAGAGGAACCGCCTGTAACACAGAAGGTTACATATTACCTCGATGGAAAAGAAATCTCACCTGAGGACCTTGCAGGAAAATCAGGAAAGGTCAAAATCCGTTTTGACTACACAAATACCACATCATATACAGAGAAAGTAAATGGCGAGAAGCAGACAGTTTCCGTACCATTTGCAGCAATAACAGGACTTGTATTCGGTGATGGCTTCGAGAATATCGAAGTGACAAACGGCAAGGCTGAGGTAAGCAACTCATCAAGCGTAGTGCTCGGCTATGCTCTTCCGGGCTTAAAGGACAGCCTCGGAATCAAGGACGGAGATCTTGATGGCGATGTAAATATCCCTGAATACATGGAAATGACAGCAGATGTGGAGAATTTCTCAATGCCTGCAGCCATGACCTTCGTGGTAAACGCATCTGATTATGTAAGCACAGACGGAATTGACACATCAGACCTCGATGACATGATAAATGACTTAAAGGATGCCTCAACACAGCTTCAGGATGGCTCAAAGACACTGGCAGAGGGTACTGACACACTTGCTGACGGACTTTCAACATTGCAGAGCAAGCTCGGCACATTCGCATCAGGAGTTGGCACACTGCAGAGTGGACTTAAGACATATACTGATGGTGTAAGTACATTAAGTGGTGGACTGAATACACTTGGAAACAGTACAGGAGCCCTTGTGTCAGGAGCAGATAAGCTTAATAGTGGAGCAGGTCAGCTTGCAAGTGGAAGTGCAACACTTAAGGATGGACTTAAGGCGTATACAGATGGAGCCAGCACACTCAATGGTGGACTGAATACACTTGGAAACAGTACAGGTGCATTAGTTGATGGAGCAGATAAGCTTAATAGCGGAGCAGGCCAACTGGCAAGTGGAAGTGCAACACTTAAGGATGGCTTGAAATCATATACGGATGGAGCAAGTCAGTTAAATACAGGCTTGAACCAGCTTAATGACAACACAGGAAGTCTTGCAACAGGTGTGACCAGCCTTAATGATGGGGCAAAAACGCTTTCGGATGGTATTAATGCTGCAAACAAGGGCGCAGCAGGAGTATCTGCAGGTGCAGCACAGCTAAAGACAAGTATTGATACGGCAAAAACAGGAGCTGATTCTCTTGCAGCAGGAGCAAAGCAGGTTGATGAAGGAGTTGGTCAGTTGACACAATCTTTATCAGATATGCCTGAAACAATCAAAACCAATATAAATAAATCTCTGGAACCACTGAATGAATTAAATGTCGGAACATTATTTAAAACTCTTGGATATATTGATACAGATAAGATTACAGCAGACAATGTATCAGCAGCAGCGGATGCAGCAGTAAACAATGCAGGAGATATAATAGATGCTTTGACTAATATGCAGAATCAGAATCCATCTGCAACTTATAATCAGATACTTGTTGGTCTGTCTCAGGGAAAAGGTGCTGTATCAGTATATTCTGCCGTGAACCAAAGTGTAACAGACAGTGCTTCCACAGTGCAAGCTTTAAAGGATGGCTCAGCAAAGGTATCAGATGGTGCGTCATCATTAGATGCTGGTTTAGGACGGTTGTCAGATGGAGCATCTGAGTTGTCAAGCGGAGCTTCTGATTTAGCAAAAGGAACTACACAGCTTGCAACAGGAGCTACAGAGCTTCAGACAGGCACACAAAGTCTTGCAGATAAATTACCAGAGCTGACAAAAGGAATCACCAGCCTTGTAAATGGTTCAAACGAGTTAGTTAAAAACAATGATACACTTAATGTCGGAGCAACAGCACTCAATGCCGGAGCAAGCCAGCTTTCAGCCGGAACACAATCACTCATGAACTCAGTACCGGCGCTTACAAGTGGAATCAAGCAGCTTGTGGATGGTTCAAATACATTAGTTGCAAACAACGATACATTAAATGCCGGAGCAACAGCACTCAATGCCGGAGCAAGCCAGCTTTCAGCCGGAACACAGTCACTCATGAACTCAGTACCAACTCTCACAAGTGGTATCAAGCAGCTTGTAGACGGCTCAAACACACTTGTAGCAAATAACGCACAGCTCAACAGCGGAGCCTCACAGCTTGCAGATGGAACAAATCAGATAGTTTCAGGTGTTGACCAGCTCACAACAGGCTCTAAGACACTTTCAGAGGGTGCACACACACTTGCAGACGGTATGGTACAGTTCAATGAGGAAGGAATCAACAAGATTCTCGACGCATACAACGGTGACTTAAAGCCATTCACCGACAAGCTTCAGGCAGTAATTGACGCAGGTGAGGAATATCAGACATACTCAGCAATCGCTGATGGACAGACGGGCAGCGTTAAGTTCATATATAAATTAGCTTCAATAGATGCTAAGGCAGATAGCGACAAATAATTAATTAAAGGATGTTTGTAGATTATGGGAGGCAAAAATGGGCTGGATAGAATATCTGTTAATCGTGGCGGGAAGCTCACTGGAGATTTTCGTTGCGATGGAATGTCAGGGATCCCTGATCCAGAAAGTAAATAAGAAACAGCTTACAGCCATTTGCTTCATAGTTGCAGTTTGCCAGTTGTTAGCAATGTACATCGGGTATTTTCTGTCAAGCTTTCTTAATGGGAAATACTCGGTGAAGGATGAAGCACTTTTAGGAGAGGTAATTTCTATCGGAATACTGATAGGACTGGGGATCAGGCTTATAGGAAAGGCTATAAGAAACGAAAGGATTGAGGAGCATTGTCAGGCACAGCTTGATATGAAAAGAGTGCTAAGGATAGCAGGAATCACCGCATTTTATACGGTTCTTGCAGGAATAGCATTCGGCTTTCTTGGTACTGGACTTTTCACTATTATGATAATGGTGGCGCTGCTCACTGTCATCTGTATAGTGGCAGGCATTTACACAGGATATCATTTCGGTTTCGAGCAGAAGACAAAGGTATATATCGTGGGGGCGATACTCTTTTGGGCAGCTGGAATTGATGTGATAGTAAGGCTTGTAAGTGCAACATAATGAATAGGGCTCTGTTCGTAAGGACAGGGCTTTTTTGCTGCCCATTGCAGTATGAAATACTTCGCTTGCAATGTCAAAGTAAATGCTATAGAATATTTTCATACTTAATAACACGCAAATGAGGAGATTTAAAGTTATGAAACAGAAATTGAGAAATCTTTCGGCACCGGCAAATATAATATTTGCCATTCTTGCAGTTTTTATTTTCATTGCACTCTTGCAGTGGAGCGGAAAAGTTCTGGGACTGATTCCGGGCATGGAAAAGGCGGATGACTATCTGCTGCAGGCTATTGTGGAGACAGTTGTTTTAGTTATTTTTCTTGGCATCACATATTTATTTGGGCTGTGGGATATCTTTAAGGAAAATGCAGCAGGATGGACCAGAAGCTTATACACAGGTGGTTTTTTCATAGTTTATTGTCTGTATGCTGTTGTTTCAGGTATTTATATGTGCTTTTTGAGCGAGCATGGTGATGTGAAGGCATTTTACAACATACTCTTTTTCTTTATCGCGGTCTGCCTTGTAGGACTCGTTGAGGAGCTGGTGTTCAGAGGCGTAGTGTTCAATCTGCTGCTGAGAGCTTTTCCAAAAACGAAAGGTGGAATCACAGGAGCCGTAGTTTTGGGAGGCGTACTGTTTGGATTGATGCATTTTTCCAATATGGGCGCAGGGGTTAAGTTCAGCAGTTGTCTGATACAGGTTATTTCAGCAGGCCTCATGGGTGTGCTGTTTTGCATGATATACGCGTCTACACGCAATTTCTGGATGCTTGCCATTTTCCATACTGTTGTAGATATGGGAGGACTTTTATCATCGGGAATATTTGAGGGAGGCGGAGTGGCCGACAGGATTAATGAGTTTTCGGCAATGAACTGTGTCGCGTTTATAGTGCTCGGTATTCCTATGCTTGTTATGCTGCGTAAATCAAGGCGTATCCGTCTTGAGATGCTCTACAATAATGAGACTATCATAGATGACGAGAGGGAGGGCGCTAAGCTTGCAGTTGTTTCACTGGTGCTTGGTATCTGCAGTATTATTTTCTCGTTTTTTGGATATCTGATGGGACTTGGAATTGTCGGTATGCTTGCTTCCAAAATGTCAAAAAGGGCAAAGCAGTATAACAATGCAATAGCAACTGCCGGTATGATTACATCGATAATAGGATTTGTGCTGTCGGTAATCTGCACGATTGGCATGATGGTGCTGTTTGCAAGCGGCATGTACGACAGACTTGTTAATATGTCGATGCTGCAATAATACGAAGCAGACCTTTGAATGTGGCATAAAGTCTACATTCAAGGGTCATTTTTTAAGGAGAAACCATGAATATTTTACTGACAGCAATAAATGCAAAATATATACATTCAAACCTCGCAGTTTATTCACTGCGCGCCTGTGCCGGGGAGTACAGGGATGCTGTGGAGCTTGCAGAATACACGATAAACAATCAAAAGGATTACATTCTTGAGGAGCTTTATAAGAGAAAGCCCGACGTACTTTGTTTTTCGTGCTATATATGGAATATTGATTATGTGACTGATATTGCACGCGAGTATAAAAAGCTTTGTCCGTCAGTGCCGATATGGGTTGGAGGCCCTGAGGTGTCTTACGAGGTGGAGGCATTTCTGCGGGAAAATCCATACATAGACGGTGTGATGATTGGCGAGGGAGAGGATACCTTTAGAGAGCTGTGCGGTTACTATGCGCATAAAAGAAAGCTTAGTGATATTGCAGGCATTGCTTTCAGAAAAAACAGCACAGGTAATAGTACAAGTGTGAACAACATAGGAGGCAATAAAGCCGGTGAAATAGTATTCACAAGTCCACGCCCAATCAAAAACATGAGTGAAATTCCATTCTGCTATGATACTCTCGATGATTTTTCAAACCGCATCATCTACTACGAGAGCAGCAGGGGATGCCCGTTTTCGTGCAGCTACTGTCTGTCATCGGTGGATAAGACACTGCGTTTCAGGGATACTGAGATTGTCAAAAGAGAGCTTAAGTTTTTTATAGACCAGAAGGTGCCACAGATTAAGTTTGTGGACAGAACCTTCAACTGCAATCATGCTCATGCCATGGAGCTGTGGCGCTTTATAAAGGCAAATGACAATGGTGTGACAAACTTTCACTTTGAGATATCGGCGGATCTGCTGAATCAGGAGGAGCTTGAGCTGATTTCTGATATGAGACCAGGGCTTATACAGCTTGAAATCGGTGTGCAATCCACTAATGAGGTCACGATTAAGGAGATTCATAGGACTATGAAGCTTGAGAGGCTTAAGGAGGTTGTGAAGCTCATTCAAAGCGGCAACAATATCCATGAGCATCTGGACCTGATTGCAGGGCTGCCATACGAGGACTATGACAGCTTTGGGCGTTCCTTTGATGAGATTTATGAGCTTAAGCCAAACCAGCTGCAGCTTGGATTTTTAAAGGTACTCAAGGGCTCGTATATGTTTGAGCATGCCGCGGAATATGGTATTGTCTACCATGACAAGCCACCGTATGAGGTAATGTCCACAAAATGGCTTTCGTTTGATGATGTGATAAAGATTAAGCGCGTCGAGGATATGCTTGAGGTGTATTACAACAGCGGACAGTTTGAGATTACGATGAAGCTCATGGAGTGTATCTTTGACAGTGCGTTTGAGTTTTTTCAGGAGCTTGGAGATTTTTATGAGGCAAACGGCTATTTTGGAATGAGCCATTCGCGCATCAGAAGGTGTGAGATACTGCTTGAATTTCTGGCTTTATACCTGCATGGCTGTGACAGCGATGCTATGACTTCTGTGGTATTATCCGAAAATGCCGGAGATAGAGATAATACTGATTTTGACGAAAATGCCATATATAGAGATAATACTGATTTTGATGAAAATGCGCAGGTTTACAGCATGATTCAGGAGTCACTCATCTTTGATTTGTACTATCGTGAGAACTGCAAGAGCCGCCCGAGGTGGGCCACAGATATAGGAAGCTTTAAGCACATGACACATGCATACTGTAAGAATGGAAAGCTGTCGCATGTGGAGCCATTCCACTATATTTTTCCGGACAAGCACACGCGCAAGCTGGATGAACTGCCAAAGTATCATAAGGAGCCGGTGTGGGCGCTTTTCCACTACGACATGAGAGACCCGCTTGACCACCAGGCGCTGGTGGAGTATATAGAATAACAGTAAAGCGATATGGCTATAGCGAAGTGTATAAAATAACAGTAATGTGATACGACTATAGTGTTAAAAGCCGGAAAGGTTTACAGACTAAGAAAAATGAGCAACATAGATAATATAAAAAATTACACGGTGATTGACCTTGAAATGACAGGTCTTTCAGCTAAAAATGACAAGATAATAGAGATAGGTGCGGCACGTGTGAGGGGCGGCGAGATAGTGGATACGATATCCACACTTGTAAATCCGAAGCAGCATATTCCACAACGTGTGCAGGAATTAACGGGAATTACCGACAATGATGTGGAAAACGCGGCAGATATGGACGTGGCTGTGGATAACCTGCTTGATTTTATCGGAGATGACATCATACTCGGGCAGAATGTGACATTTGATTACAGCTTTTTAAAGCAGTGGGCGGTAAATCACAAGAGAACCCTCTCACTGAATGCATATGATACTCTGAAAATAGCCAGAAAATGTCTGCCTGCTGAGCAGTCAAAGAAGCTGGAGGATTTGTGCGAGTATTTTGGTGTGAGCAGGGAAAATGCGCACAGGGCGCTCGATGATGCGATAGAGACAAAGCAGATATTTGAAAAGCTGCTTGCACTGATGGATGAAAAGGGTGAGCCGGTGGAGTCAAAGCCACTTGTATACAAGGCAAAAAAACAGACACCTGCCACAGCACATCAGGTCAGACAGCTAAAGGAGCTGATGACTGAGTATGGAATAGCAGATGTCATATCGTGGGACAACCTGACCAGAAGTCAGGCCTCAAGGCTGTACGATGAATATCGCAGCAAGTACATTAATAGGTGTGAGTAATTACCGGCCGAGGCGGCATCAGCCTGTAAGCTCTCAGGCATTGAAACAAATTTCGTGAAATTATCATCATATTCAGACAGCTTTTTAAAATTGAGAATGCCATATTTAAGCTTTAAATCATTTATTTTATCATTATTTAATGGAAAAAACTTTTCCGGTATGGTAATATAACACAGGTCAGTGGTATCTCCGCGGAGGGGTGAGTTGGCCTTACGCTCCTTTTCCCAGAACTCCTCGGTGACCTTTGCCTGGGCTGAATCAGCCCTCATTATGGCAAAAGTAATCACTGCAATAAATAAAATGAACAAAATTAGACAAATTGGAATCATATGTTGGAAAATACTTTCTCATATATGAAAATAGTATAACTCATTTTTGAACAGAGGTGAATAGTATGTACGATTTTAATAAAAAAAGAAATCAGAAGGTGGTTGCTATAGTGATAATAGTGGTTATAGCAGCGATGCTTGTGACAACATTTGTGTCAAGTCTTGTATAGCTTTTCTTGAAATATGGAAAAAATATGATAATATGATTAAAGGGTCAAAAGGTATCATCGATGCATGCTTGCATGCAATTCG
>OJSQ01002091.1_pt1 | contig 18304 bp, 20 predicted proteins | sample 1599551 | NCBI WGS metagenome assembly OJSQ01 (sample SAMN04168659, study PRJEB22393) | human gut metagenome | biome: human gut microbiome; feature: stool | host: Homo sapiens | collected 2014-05-12
CAGTGACCCCCTGCTTGTAAGGCAGGTGCTCTAACCAGCTGAGCTATGCTCCCGTCCTTGCCGCCGGAAGGGCTTACCATCGCAACGGCAAGGATAATTATACTAAAAACCGGTCGCCGTGTCAACAGGAAAATCAGATTTTTTCAATCTTTTTTCTCAAGGCTCTGGATCAGCCCCTCCAGCTCCGGGCCGGAGAAGTGGTACACCCGGTCGCAGAATTGGCACGTCAGGTCGCAGGAGCCTTGCTCGGCCAGAATGGCGGAGAGTTCGTCCCGACCCAGTGACAGCAGCGCCCGCTCGATGCGGTCCCGGCTGCACCCGCAGCGGTACTCCACCGGCTCCTGCTCCAGCACCTTCACCTCAAAGTCCGACAGCACCGCCCGCAGCATGGCCTCCGGGTCGGGATCCTTTTCCAGAATGGCGGAGACGTTGCCGGCGGCCATGATACCGCCCTCCACCTTGGCGATGGTGTCCTCCCCGGCGCCGGGCATCAGCTGGATCAGATAGCCACCGGCGGCCTTGACACTCTGGTCCCGGTCGATGAGTACCCCCAGAGCGCAGGCGGTGGGGATCTGCTCGGACTCCACAAAGTAGGCGGCGATGTCCTCAGCAATCTCGCCTCCCAGCAGGTTCACGGTACCCACATAGGGCTCCTTCATGTGTAGGTCCTTGATGACCGTCAGGGAGCCCTCCTGTCCCACGGCCCCACCCACGTCCAGCTTGCCGTCGGGGCGCAGGGGCAACTCCGTCTGAGGATTGGTGACGTAGCCACGGACGTTGCCGTCGGAGTCGGATACCGCCAGAATGGTACCCAAGGGGCCGCTGCCCTTGATCTGGAGGGTCAGGCTGGCACCGTGGCCCTTCAGGGCGTTGCCCATCATGGAGGCTCCGGCCAGTGTCCGGCCCAAGGCGGCGGTGGCCACCGGCAGGGTCTTGTGGATCTGTCGGGCCCGCTCCGTCAGGTCCCGGCTGCTGATAGCGGCGGCCTGCACCAAGCCGTCGGATGTAATGGCACGCAAAATATGATCGCTCATGAAAATGACCTCACTCTCTGATACAGGAAAAATAGATCCGCTGCTCGTTCTCCGTGGGACGGCGCAGCTTTCCGTCGCCCCAAGTGCGGATATCGTTGAAACCGGCAGCCCTCAGCCAGCCGGTGAGCTCCTCTGTGGTATAGGCCCGCTGCCGGTGGATCTCCAGCTCCCGCTGCCATGCACCGTCCCGGCGGCGGTCGAAGAGATCCATGTAATAGGTACACAGTCCCCGGTGATACTCCGTGCGCCAGACGCAGTAGGTGTCCTCCGTCTCGTCCAGAAAGACCTGTCCATCCAGCGCCGCCAGCTTGGCCACGGTATTGATGTCGAACACCAGCAGCCCGCCGGGGGCGATGAACAGGTGCAGCCGCCGGAAGGTGCGCTGCACATCGGCGGGACGGGTGAGATAGTTCAGGCTGTCCAGACAGCAGATGGCGGCATCCACCGTGCCGTAAAGATCCAGCTGGGGCATGGACTGGTGCAGGAAGATGGGGGGGATGCCCTCCACCTGTCCGCTTTTCTCCATGGCGGCGGCCAGCATCTCCTCGGAGCCATCCACGCCGATGAGCTCATAGCCCCGGCCTGTCAGAAGCCACGTCATGGTGCCGGTGCCGCAGGCCAGATCCAGCACCGTGTGGACGGGGATACGGCTGCGGCGGAAGAGCTTTTCCAGAAAGTCCGCCCGCTTCTCGTAGCCTACGTCGGTGGTCAGGGCATCGTAGGACGCCGCAAGCCCCTCATAGCTGCTCATGACCGTCCTCCTTCATCTTGCCCAGCACACTGACGTAGCCGCCGGTCCCGTTGAGGAGAGCCCGGTTCACCCGACTGATGGTGGCGCTGGAGGCGCCGGTGCGCTCCAGTATGTCGCTGTACACCATGCCCTCGCTGAGCAGGGTGGCTACCTCGTAGCGCTGCTCCATGGAGCGCAGCTCGGCAATGGTACATAGGTCCTGAAAGAAGGCATAGCACTCCTCCTCCGTTTCCAGAGCCAGAATGGCCCGATACAGCCGCTCGTTTTTCTCCTTGGTGGCGATGGTGGTTTTGTGCGCCATGGAACATTCCTCCGTTTCTGTTGGATGTACTTTCATATTGTATCATGGTAACGTATGAAAGTAAACGGGCGGCGGAAACTTTTTTGCACCTGCGGTGCCGGGGGTGCATAGAGTGGAGGGTAGGATACGAGAGGAGGGCTGGCTGTGGCTGTGACCGTTGAACCTGTTTTTCCGCCCCAAGTGCTGACTTGGGAGGAGCTGCCGCTGCTGACAGTGGAGGCAGAGCTGCCCTATTGGGAGGGAAAGCGGGCCTTCTGCCGGTATTATGCAGCGTGGGGCAGGGGGCTGCTGGACTATGGCCGCCGGGTGCTGCTGCCGCAGCTGGCGGAGCGATGTCGGAGGGCTTTGGAACAGGGCGGGATGCTGCCGCTGACTACGGCGACCCTCCGCAGCCGTATCGTTCGGGAGACGGAGCATGGTGTGAGCATCTGCACGGAGCTCACGGGGCCGTGGCCGTACCGCTGCCGGGGCGATGTGTGGGCGGATGGTCTGCCGGTAGGACTGGGAGAGTGCTTCCCTCCCCATGCGCTGTGGCGCCGCTGCCTGCGAGAGACGGCGCAAGAGCGGGGGCTGGTCCTGCACCCCGGCGATTTCTGGTTGGGGGAAGAGGGACTGCTCCTGCCGGGGAGCCGTCCCAGCGGGGGATACGAGGTGGTGTGTTTGCCCTACGACCCGGAGCTGGGGCCGCTGGATCCACTTGGGCCGTGATGGGCCGGCAACGAGTACATGAACAAAGAGCTTAAGGACATTACCATCACCGTCTGCGCCACGCAGGACACTGTGGAGAGCGACAGCTTCAACAACACCTATGACGCCAACGCCACTTACCCTGTGGTGAACGTTACGGAACTGAAGGAGGCTCTGAGCAACGGCGGCGTCGTGGCTGTTACCGAGGATATCCAGACCAACAACATTGAGGATACGGCGGCGGCCCGCATCGTCATCTCCCAGCCCACCACACTGAATCTGGAGAAGAAGATCATCACCCCCGATAACATGGGCAACAACAATACGAACTTCTGCGCCCTTATCATCGATGCGGATACCACCATCAACGCCGGTAAGGACGGCGGCATTGATACCGGCGTCAACGGCGGCTATGGCATCAACGTCCGGAATGGTGCAACCCTCACCATCAACGGCGGCTACTATTACGGCGGCGGTACTGCTGTGCAGGTTCAGGAGGGTACCCTCATTATCAACGGCGGTACCTTCGCCTGCGAGCCGTACAGCAGCCCGACTTACGGTTACAACTTCTTGATCAACTGCTTGGACAGCGCTTACAAGAATGGTACAGCTAAGGTCATCATCAACGGCGGTACCTTCGTGAACTTCGACCCGTCCAACTGCACGGCCGAGGGTGCCGGCACCAACTTCGTGGCCGATGGCTACAAGGTCGTGTCTGCGCCTCAGACCAACGGCGATGTTTGGTACACCGTGGTCAAGGGCTAAGCCTACCGCTGCAAGTTAGACTCTGATATTTTTCCATACAAAAGGGCGCTCTCCCCACCGGGGAGAGCGCCCTTTTCCCGCCTTGCCACCCCCTGTCATTCCGAGACCGGTCCGCAGACTGGTCGTGGGGATCCGTACTCCCCCAGCGGTAGACCCACACGCCCCTTCACCTGAGAGGGAGCGGCAGCGGGTTTGTTGCACAGTCGATCCCCTTTACGGCCCATAACGAACGCAGCTCTTGAGAGGAAAGGAAGTCCAGAAACCATCGGTTTCTGGCGGCGTTTTTTGCATACTTTTTGTCGCTGTTGACAAAAAGTATGCCGTCGGAGACAAAAAGAAAGAACTGCTGGGAAAAGTATGCCACCGGCGGCGCTTCGGCGATTCGGAACACCGTCGTGTCAGCCGGTTTCCAGCCCCCTTGGGGCGTGAAAACCGGGACACTTCCTCGAAATCGCCTCGCTTTTTCCGCCACCGGCGGCGCTTCGGCGATTATCCTTGCATTTTCCCGCCGATGTGCTATACTAAACCCATCACACATACAAAGGCAGAGTAGGGATCTGCGTGTCGCCCCCATGGGGGCATAGTGCCGGCGGAACGGGGAGTTGTCCGCCGGACGAAATGGCATCGCCTTGCAGTGCAGATCTCGCATCCCGCTGCCGCATAGCGGTCATCTCCGGGGCAGTAAGCCCCGGCGCTCCTCTGTGCGGCTGTCCGGCCTGTCCGGTCTGCCAAATCAGAGGAGGTTTTTTTATGCCGCTTTATCCCCATCCCCTGTCTCCCGGCTACTGGCGCAGCGCCGCCGGGGAGCTGAAGCATCTGCGCCGTCTGGTGTTCATGGCCCTGATGATCGCCGCCTGCATCGTCCTGAGCCACTGCTCCATCCGTCTGGGCGAGAGCCTGTCCCTCAGCGTTACCTTTCTGGCCAGAGCCCTTTGTTCACTGGTCTGCGGCCCGCTGGCGGTGATCGTGTTCGGTGCCGCCGAGGATACCCTCAGCTTCTTCCTGTCCTCCGGCGGCTACCCCTATTTCCCCGGCTATATGCTGACCACCATCACCGGCTGCATGATCTACGCCCTGTTTTTCTACCGGGCTAAAATCACGTGGCGGCGCATCATTCTGGCCAAGCTCCTCACCAATATCCAGAATGTGCTGCTGGGCGCCCTCTGGAGCGCCATCCTGTACAGCAAGGGCTACCTCTACTACCTGACCCAGAGCGCCGTGAAAAACGCCCTGTATCTGCCGCTGCAAATTCTGCTGCTGGGCTTCCTGCTTCAGGCGGTGCTGCCGGTGATGCAGCGCCAGCGCTGGCTCCCGGAGCAGCTGCCGGGCGGCCGCCTGCGCTGGTAAGCGACGTGTTTACAAATAATTAAAATTGCGGGTATTGACTTTACCTGCCCACGGTGGTAAACTCCATTTAGCACTCAGGAGATAGGAGTGCTAAATGGAGTTTTATCATGGAATTGACAGACCGGAAAAAGCAAATATTAAAGATCGTGGTGGACGGCTATGTGGCCACGGCGGAGCCGGTGAGTTCCAAGGCCATTGCTGAGAAGATGCCCGGCAGGATCAGTTCCGCCACCATCCGCAACGAGTTGGCGGATCTGGTGGAGATGGGATATCTGGAGCAGCCCCACACCTCTGCCGGGCGGGTCCCCTCCGCCAGGGGCTACCGGCTCTACGTCAACGAGCTCATGGAGCGCCGTGCGCTGCCGGAGGCGGAGGCCGAGAGCATCCGCCGCTCCCTCACCGGGAAAATGTCTCAGGTGGATCAGGTGATGGCCCAAGCGGGCCAGATGGTCTCCAGCATGGTGGGCTACCCCGCCTATGCCGTGGCGGACCACACGCAGGCGGTGACGGTGCAGCGGTTCGACCTCATTGCCGTGGACGATGACAGCTTCATCGCCGTGGCCATGCTGTCGGACAGCCGGGTCAAGAGCCAGTTGCTTCGCTGGCAGCTGCCGGTGGAGCGGGAGGCTCTGACGGAGATGAGCCACCTGCTGAACACGCACTTTACCGGCCTTGGGCCGGAGGAGATGAACGCCCGGCTCATGAGCCTGTCGGATCAGGTGTCCGGCAAGTGGTTCCTGCTGCTGAATCAGGTGTGCGAATACGCCGGACAGCTGCTGAAGGATGCCGCCGGGCAGGAGGTCTATCTGGGCGGCACCACCCAGTTGCTGAAATTCCCGGAGTATCGGGACGCCGACAAGGCCCGTGACCTGATGACCTTTATGGTGGACAACAAGCAGAACCTTCCGGTGCCGTCAGGCAACGCCCCGGTGCAGATCCTCATCGGACCGGAGAATGTGGATGCCGCCCTGAAGGAGAGCAGCGTGGTCATCGCCAGCTACGATATCGGTGACGGTATGCGTGGGCTGGTAGGGGTGGTAGGCCCCACCCGCATGGACTATGCGTCCGTGGCGGCCCGGCTCACCTGCTTTGCCGAGAGTCTGAGTCATATGTTTGAAAAGCGGCAGCTGCCGCCTACCAAGGAGGAACAGTCATGAGCGAGAAAAAAAAGAAGAACACCCCTCAGGAGGAGCAGCCGCAGGCCGACACCGCCCCGGAAACGGAGCAGGCTGCGGAAAAGGCCGCCGAGGAGGAGACCTTTACCGTCACCCGTGAGCAGATGGAGCAGATGGAGCAGCTGGCTAAAATGGTCAGCGATGCCAGCGACAAGTATCTGCGTCTGGCGGCGGAATACGATAACTACCGCAAGCGCACCACCAAGGAAAAGGAAAACGTCTACGCCGACGCCAAGGCGGACACCGTCAAGGAGTTTCTGGGGGTGCTGGATAATCTGGAGCGTGGCCTTGCCCAGTTCGCCGAGGGCGACCCCCATCGGCAGGGCATGGAGCTGATCTGCCGGCAGTTTCTGGCAGTGCTGGAGAAGCTGGGCGTCACCCGCATTGAGGCGCAGGGCCAGCCCTTCGATCCTCAGAAGCACGATGCCGTGATGCACGTGGAGGACGAGAACGTCGGTGAGAACACCGTGGTGGAGGTGCTCCAGCAGGGCTACCAGCTGGGCGATAAGGTCCTCCGGTTCGCCATGGTCAAGGTAGCCAACTGAAAGGAGAAGCGTCATGGAGAGAAAGAGACTGTATCGCAACGTCAACGATAAAATGCTGTGCGGCGTGTGCTCCGGCCTTGCCGACTACTTCAACATCGACCCCACGCTGGTGCGTCTGGCTTGGGTGGTGCTGGGCCTCATGGGAGGCAGCGGCCTGCTGGCCTATATCATCGCTTCCATCGTGATCCCCGTGGACCCGGACCAGCAGTAACGATCCGTAAAAAATCAATCTATATATATCTTATCAGGAGGCAATCATTATGTCTAAAGTTATCGGTATCGACCTTGGTACGACCAATTCCTGCGTCGCCGTCATGGAAGGCGGCGAGGCTGTTGTCATCCCCAACGCAGAGGGCAACCGCACCACCCCGTCCGTGGTGGCCTTCAGCAAGAGCGGCGAGCGTATGGTGGGCCAGACGGCAAAGCGTCAGGCCATCACCAATCCTGACCGCACCATCGCTTCCATCAAGCGTGAGATGGGCTCTGACCACCGTGTGAATATCGACGGCAAGAGCTACACCCCGCAGGAGATCAGCGCCATGATCCTGCAGAAGCTGAAGAGCGACGCCGAGGCCTATCTGGGCCAGCCCGTCACCGAAGCTGTCATCACCGTCCCCGCCTACTTCACCGACGCCCAGCGTCAGGCCACCAAGGACGCCGGCAAGATCGCCGGTCTCGACGTCAAGCGTATCATCAACGAGCCCACCGCCGCCGCTCTGGCCTACGGTGTGGATAAGGAGCAGACCCAGAAGATCATGGTCTACGATCTGGGCGGCGGCACCTTCGATGTCTCCATTCTGGAGATCGACGACGGCGTCATCGAGGTGCTGGCCACCGCCGGCAACAACCGTCTGGGCGGCGACGACTTCGACCAGTGCATCATGAAGTATCTGGTCAGCGAGTTCAAGCGCACCGACGGCATCGACCTGTCCGGCGACAAGGTGGCCATGCAGCGCCTGAAGGAGGCCGCCGAAAAGGCCAAGATCGAGCTGTCCGGCGTGGCCAGCACGGCCATCAACCTGCCGTTCATCACGGCGGACGCCACCGGCCCGAAGCATCTTGATACCACGCTGACACGCGCCAAATTCAACGAGCTGACCGCGGACTTGGTGGAGCGTACGATGGGCCCGACGCGCCAGGCGCTGAAGGACGCGGGCCTGCAGCCCGGCGACCTGCATAAGGTGCTGCTGGTGGGCGGCTCCACCCGTATCCCGGCCGTGCAGGAGGCCGTGAAGAACTTCATGAAGACCGAGCCCAGCAAGGGCATCAACCCGGACGAGTGCGTCGCCATCGGCGCGGCCATCCAGGGCGGCGTGCTGGGCGGCGACGTCAAGGGCCTGCTGCTGCTGGACGTTACACCGCTTTCCCTGGGCATCGAGACCATGGGCGGCGTATGCACCCGCATCATCGAGCGCAACACCACCGTGCCCACGAAGAAGAGCCAGATCTTCTCCACCGCGGCCGACAACCAGCCCTCCGTTGAGGTCAACGTTCTGCAGGGCGAGCGCGAGTTCGCGCGGGACAACAAATCTTTAGGTACTTTCCATCTGGACGGTATCGCTCCGGCGCCCCGTGGCGTGCCGCAGATCGAAGTCACCTTTGACATTGACGCCAACGGTATCGTGAATGTTTCCGCCAAGGATCTGGGCACCGGCAAGGAGCAGCATATCACCATCACCTCCTCCACCAACATGAGCAAGGAGGATGTGGAAAAGGCCGTGAAGGAAGCCGAGCAGTATGCGGCCGAGGATAAGAAGAAGCGCGAGGAAGTGGATATCCGCAACGGTGCCGACCAGATGGTGTTCCAGACCGAAAAGGCCATGGGAGAATTCGGCGACAAGGTGTCTGAAAGCGAGAAAACCGAGGTGAACGCGAAGCTGGAGGCGCTGAAGGAAGCGCTGAAGGGCAGCGATATCGAGGCCATCAAGGCGAAGCAGGAGGACCTGCAGAAGGCGTTCTACGCCATCAGCGAGAAGGTCTATAAGGACGCGGCGGCGGCCGGGCAGGCCGCGGGCGCGCAGGGCGCCGGCCCCGACATGGGCGGCCAGCCCGCGGGCGGCGGCAACGGCGGCGACGACAACGTCGTGGACGCCGAGTACAAGGAAGTGTAAGCACCCCCGGCGGGTGCGCGGAAGAGGGACAGCCGTGCAAAGCGGCTGTCCCAAACCGCTTTTGCGGGGGCGCGGCTTTACAATGCGCCGCGCCTCTGTTACAATATGGGAGCTGAACGGGAGGCCCCGCGTTCAGCCGCGCACGGCGGACCAAGACGGACCGCCGCGTGCCCACTTCTGAAGAAATCAAGGTGAGAAAGTACAATGGCAGATAAACGCGATTATTACGAGGTACTCGGCGTGCCCAAAACGGCCTCGGACGACGAGATCAAGAGCGCCTACCGCAAACTCGCGAAAAAATATCACCCGGACCTGAACCCCGGCGACAAGGCCGCTGAGGAAAAGTTCAAAGAGGTGGGCGAGGCATACGAGATCCTCAGCGATAAAGATAAACGCGCCCGGTATGACCAATTTGGCCATGCAGGCGTAGACCCCAACTACGGCGCGGGCGCGGGCGGCGGGTTCGGCGGTGGCTTTGGCGGCGGCGTGGACTTGGGCGACCTGTTCGGCGACTTGTTCGGCGGCGGCTTCGGCGGCTTTGGCGGCGGGCGCCGCGCCAACCCAAATGCGCCGCGCAAGGGCGGCGACATTCGCGTCAGCCTGGTGCTCAGCTTTATGGAGGCCGTCCACGGCTGCACCAAAACCGTCAGCGTCAACCGGCAGGACACCTGCCCTGAATGCGGCGGCACGGGCGCGGCCAAGGGAACCAGCCCCGAGACATGCCCGGATTGCCACGGCTCCGGCTATGTGACGGTGCAGCAGCGCACGCCTTTTGGCGTGATGCAGAGCTCGCAGCCCTGCTCACGCTGCGGCGGCAAGGGAAAGATCATCAAATCCCCGTGCTCCAAGTGCCACGGCAGCGGCAAGACCTCCAGCACAAAGCGTGTTGAGGTAAAGGTGCCCGCGGGTATCGACGACGATCAAAGCATGCGCCTGACAGGTCTGGGCGACGCGGGCCTCAACGGCGGGCCCAGCGGCGACCTGATCGTGATCGTGACGGTGCGCCCGGACGCCATGTTCGAGCGCGACCGCTTCGACGTACATGTCACAGTGCCGGTCACGTACAGCCAGGCCGTTCTGGGCGCGGAGGTGGTGGTGCCCACCATCGACGGCAAGGTACAGTACACGGTGCCGGAAGGGACACAGAGCGGCACCACGTTCCGCCTGCGGGGCAAGGGCATCCAGTATGTCAACGGCCGCGGCCGGGGCGACCAATATGTTAAGGTCGTGGTGGAGATCCCCAAGAAGCTGACAAAGACCCAGCGCGATGCGCTGAAGAAATTTGAGGATACGCTCAAGGACGATAACTACGAGCAGCGCAAGGGCTTTTTCAAAAGCCTGCGGGATAAATTTGAAAACGGCTGAGTCCGGTACGGGCGGCGCGGGATATTCCCGTGCCGCCTTTTTGTGTGAAATTTACGGCGGCATGCAAACTCTGCGCGGTTCGTGTTATAATAACCTTAAGCCCGCCGCTTGCGCGGCCGCGCGTGTGCGCAGCACAAAAAAGGCAGGGAGCTGAAATAAATGAGCCTTAAGGATTACCGTTTTGACGGTGAAGAAAAGCTGGAACTGCGCGGTATGAATACCGGCGCGAAAAAAGACGGTGTGGACAAGGAGGATATCCTCCGGCGCACTGAAAAAAATCTGGGGCGCATCGAGGCGCTGCAGGACAAGCTGTATGCGGACGGACGGGAGTCCGTGCTCATCATTCTGCAGGCTATGGATGCCGCAGGCAAGGACAGCACTGTCAAGCATGTGATGGGCTGCGTGAATCCCCAGGGAATAGACGTGCACAGCTTTAAACAGCCAACCAGCGAGGAGTTGTCTCACGATTATCTTTGGCGTGCCATGAAGGCGCTGCCGGCCCGGGGCAAGATGGCGCTGTTCAACCGCTCGTATTACGAGGATGTGCTGGTGGTAAAGGTGCATGCGCTGCAAAAAAACTACAAAATGCCCGCACGCGTGCTGGAGGACCCGGACTTTTTCAAAAAACGCTACCGGCAGATCCGCCATTTTGAGGAATACCTGTACGAAAACGGCTGCCGCGTGGTGAAGATATTCCTGAACCTTTCCAGAGAAAAACAGAAAGAGCGTTTTCTGGAGCGCATCCAGGTGGAGGCGAAGAACTGGAAATTTTCCCAGGCGGATATCCGGGAACGGGCCTACTGGAACGATTATATGGACGCCTACGAGGCGGCCGTAAACGAGACGGCTACCCGCCACAGTCCGTGGTATGTGATCCCGGCTGACCAGAAATGGTACACGCGGTATCTGGTCTCCGAGGCGGTGTTGGGCGTGCTGGAGGATATCGACCCCCACTATCCTAAGCTTCCGCCCGAGCATGCGGCAGAGCTGCAGGAATGCCGTGAGGCGCTGGAAAACGAGTGACGCGGCCTTCCGCACAGAAAAAGAACAAAAAAGGGCGTTTCCCCGGCAGCATCGCTGCGGAGGAAACGCCCTTCGGCATCATTGGGAGGGGACGGGAGCAAAGACCGGCCCGGCCGGTCAGACGGCGGATTCGAGCACACGCTCTTCCATCAGCTCGCTGCCGCGCCATGCGCGGAACACCACGCGCAGGCGGCACCCCTCTGCGGGCGTGCCCGGCAGTCTGGCGTCCAGCCGCACGCCGCCCCGGAAGGATGCCTCGACCTCCCAGCTGCCGTCTGCACGCGGACGGCGCAGCTCGGCGACGACGGTGCCCGTACAGCCGCGCGCGGGACGCATGCCTGCCCTGACGTGCAGTGCATCTCTGCCGGGAGCGGGTGCTTCGCGGCGCGCGGCGCAGTCCGCCGCTTCGATCCATTCGCCCGAAGGCAGCTGCGCCCACAGCGCGCGCGCACGGGGTGCGGCCGCCGCCGCGCATAAAAGCAGCACGGCAAGGCCCAACAGGAAATACAGGCGTCGGGAGCGTGTCATGGGGCGGCCTCCTTTCAAAAACAGCGGGAAAGAGCGGTTTACAGCTTTGTTTATAGCATACAGTTGTTTCTATCTTGTAAACGAATGCACGCAAAATCGCGGTTTCGAAATGAATGACCGGAGTTGACAGAGCCTTCGAATCCTCCTACAATCAAAACAACGGCGCGGTACCCGTGCGCCGGAATGAAAAAAGGCACGCGTGTGCAAGGAGGAAATATGCAGCTTCGATTGGAGCCCGTGACGCAGGAAAACCGGCTGGCTGTGCTGAGCCTGCGGGCAGGAACGGGGCAGGAGGGCTTTGTGGAGACAGTGTCCGCATGCCTGGACGAGGCCGCACAGCGCGCGGACTGGAGACCCGTGGCCATTTACGACGGCACGGCGGTGGTCGGTTTCGCCATGTACGGTTATTTTTGGGAATACCCGCCTGCGGGCCGCGTGTGGCTGGACAGGCTGCTCATCGACGCCGCCAGGCAGGGCCGAGGCTACGGCAGAGCCGCCGTGGCATCTCTGCTGGCCCGCTTGGCGGAGGAATACGGCCCGCGGGATATTTATCTGAGCGTAGTGGACGGCAACACCGCTGCTGCGCGCCTGTATGAGGCGTTTGGGTTTGTCTTCACCGAAGAGAGGGATGTCCACGGCGAGCATGTGATGCGCCGCCCGGCTGCACCTGTACGCGGGTCGTAAAGGGCAAGCTGTAAAACAAAACAGGGCCGCCCCATTCCGCGCTGCGGGAACGGGGCGGCCCCTTTTCCGTTTGGGTAATGGCAAAGGCCTTGCTTTTCAGGCCGCCTCATCCTCTTTCGTCCGGGCAGCGTCCAGCGGTACGGCGGTTTCCTCCGGAGCAATGGTCCTGATGCCGAAGATAAAGTACAGGATATGACATACCCACACCACCGCCAATACGGCACGTCCCGCAGGCACACGTCCCATCATGGCGAAGCCGAAGGCCATCGTCAGTGTGACAACGCCCATGATGCGCAGCTTGGCTGCACGGGTCATGCCTCGTCCGCGCACAAAGCTTTCCAGATTATTCTTGTACAGCCTGGTACTCAGGAACCAATCGTTCAGGCGCCGGGAGCTGCGGGCAAAGCAAAAAGCCGCCAGCATCAGGAAAGGAAACGCGGGCAGCAGCGGGACGGCGGCGCCCACCGCGCCCAGGCCCAGACCGATACAGCCAAGGATCACGTAAAAAAGCTTCATTCTGCAGCCTCCAATTTTTTCTTTTCGCGTTTTGTCTCAATCACATGCCGTGCTGCCGCAACAGGATGGTGCAGCAACATGCGGGGCCCGGCCCAACGCATCACAGCACGAATTTTTTCCCTCATATCAGGACGGTAGCAGTGTACACTGCAGTTGGAGCAGAAGGTTTTTGTCTCCATGAACGGACATCGGTCGCTGCGCTGCCCCGCATATTCGGCCAACGCGGCGCATTCGGGGCACAGGCGTTTTTGCCCGCCGTGCTTTTTGCGGCAGTACAGCGCGACCATTTCCTGTACCATACGCTTTTCCCGCTGCCGCTTGGCCTCAACGCTCTGCAGGCGGACCATCAGCTCACCCGCCCTTCCTGCGCGGCGTATACCTCGTCGGCAACGGCCATTGTGGATGCCCGGTGTGAGACCAGCACCACGGTGCGGCCGCCGCGTTCGCTTTGCAGCGACCGGAGAATAACGCCCTCGTTCAGGCTATCCAGATTGCTGGTGGGCTCGTCCAGCAACAGAAACGGCGCGTCGTGCAGGAACGCCCGGGCAAGCCCCAGCCGCTGCCGCTCCCCGCCGGAGAGCGTATCTCCCAGCTCCCCCACAGGCGTGTCATACCCCTTGGGCAGGGACAGGATAAATTCGTGTACCGAAGCCTTTTTGCAGGCAGCCTCCAGCTCGGCCTGCGTCGCATCCCGCTTCGCAATGCGCAGGTTGCTGGCGATGCTGTCGCGGAAGAGGTGCGTTTCCTGCGTCACAAAGCCTTCCATACGCCGCAGATCTCCGGTGTTCACCTCCCGAACGTCCCGGCTGGAGACGCGCACCGCGCCGCCGTCCGCGTCCCAGAAGCGCATCAGCAGGCGCAGCAGCGTGGATTTGCCGCTGCCGCTGCGCCCCGTAATGCCCACCACGCGGCCCTGCGGGATGTGCAGGCTCACACGGGAGAGGACTGGCTCTTCGCCGTAAGAGAAGCTCACATCCTCACAGGCTGCGCCGGAAAAGGCGGTGGTCTGCCTGCCGGCGATCTCATGCACCAGCGGTTCCTCATCCAGGATATCCAGCACACGGTTGCCTGCGGCCAGCGTATTTTGCAGCGTACTGCCCAGATTTGCCAGCGCTACCACAGGCCCAAAGGAGCTCATCAGTGCGGTCAGAGGGATGAGCACGCCGTCGAATCCCACCGCGCCGGCAAAATACAGCCCCGCGGCTGCGGCCAGCATTCCAAGGCTGAACGTCAGAATGACGGTGTTCGTCAGAGCCATGCTCCATGCCGCGCGCCCCTTCATGCGTTCCTCGGTGTGCAGCAAGCCTTCTGTGCGCTCCTCCAACCCTGCCAGGCGGTTTTCGCCCTGATGATATTGCAGCACTTCGCGCAGGCCGCGCAGGCTGTCCAGTACATAGCCGCTCAACGCTCCGGCCTGTGCACGGAACTGTGCGCCCGTATTGCCGCCCAGCCGTGCGATGAGCACCGGCAGCGCCGCACCCACCGTCAGGTATGCCGCCGCGGCCAGCAGACCCAGCAGCGGATGGTAAGCACCGATGAACACACTCATGCCAGCAGACATCACAAGCGCGATGGTTGCGGGGGAGATGGTATGGGCGTAAAACACCTCCAGAAGCTCGATATCCGCGGTGATGACGGAAATCAGATCACCCTTGTCCCGGCCCTCCAGTTTGGCGGGGCACAGGCGGCGCAGGGCAGTGAACACCTTATCGCGGATGAGTGCCAGCAGCTTGAAGGCGATGAAATGGTTGCAGGCCTGTTCGCCGTAGCGCAGAACGCCGCGCAGCAGGGCGAAAGCCGCCGCGCAGGCGAACAGGCCGCCCAGCGCCAGGGGAGCGCCCAGCCCCAGAACCTCCAGTATGGCCCAGCCGCCCAGAATGGTGAGAAATATGGCGCACACAAAGCCCGCCACGCCCAGCAGGACAGCCAGCGCCATAAACGGAGCCAGAGGGCGCACCAGCACGATGAGGCGGCGCATCACAGAAAAGCCGCTTCGCTGCTGTTTCATGCGCTCACCTCCTCTGTCCCAAAGTGTTCCAGCTCCTGCTGTCTGTCCCAAAGCGTTTTGTAAAGGCCTCCCTGGGCCAGCAGTGCGGCGTGTGGACCGTGTCCCGCCACCGTGCCGGCCTCCAGCACATAGATGCTGTCCGCGTCCGTCACGTTGGCAAGGCGGTGCGTGATGACGATGACCGTCCGGCGCCTGGCCAGCGCGCGGATCTCAGCCATGATGTCGTTTTCGCTCTCCACGTCAATGTTGGATGTGGCTTCGTCGAACACATAGACCGGGCTGTCGTGCAGCAGCGCCCGGGCAAGCGCAAGGCGTTGGCGCTGCCCGCCGGAGAGGTTCGCGCCCTGAGCGTCCAGCGGGGTGTCCAGCCCTCGCTCACCGCGCAGGAAACCCGCCAGGCGCACGCGTTCCAGCACGTCCCACAGAGACGCGTCGTCTGCGTCCGGCCGGGCCATGCGAAGATTTTCGGCCACGGTGCCTCGGAACAGATAGCTGCTGAAGCCTACATAGGTCACGGTGCGCAGCAGGCTGTCGGCGGAAAGAGCGGAAATCTCGCCGCCGCTCAGCGCCGCGCTGCCCGTGTAGCCCCGGCAGCGCCCTGTCAGCACGGAGGCCACAGTGCTTTTGCCGCATCCGCTTTCACCCACGATGGCCGTGAACGCGCCTTGGGGAAAGTCCATGGAAACGCCGTGCAGCACTTCGCGCCCTTCCTCGTAGGAGAAACGCAGGTCCCTGCAGGCCAGCGTGCCGCCCGCTGCCGTACCGCTGCCAGGGGCGTCCTCGGGCAGGTCCAGCAGGGTAAAGATCTTATCGCTGGCAGCCATGCCGTTCATCGCGATGTGGAAAAACGAGCCGAGCTGGCGCATGGGCAGGAAAAAATCTGCCGACAGAAAAATGACGGCGAAGCAGCCCCAGAACGGAATGCGCCCCGCGCGGAATTCAAGAACGGCCAGCACCATGCCCAGCGCCGCCCCGCCGTATGCCACGAGATCCATGATGGTGATGGAATTGAGCTGCATCGTCAGCACTTTCATGGTGATCCTGCGGAATTTTTCCGCCTCCCGGTTCATCTCCTCCTGCTTATAGCCGTCGGCCTGATAGATCTTCAGTGTGGTCAGCCCCTGCAGGTTTTCCAGAAAAGTGTCTCCCAATGCCGTATACTGGCCCCAGTAGCGGCCCAACAGCTTTTTGGCAAAGGTCTGCACCGCCGCGATGGCGGCAGGGATGAGCGGCACACACACCAGAAGCGCCAGCGCGGCCCGCAGGCTGACGGGCGCTAACAGTGCGAACAATGTCGCCGGAGCAAGCATGCTGTAAAAAAACTGCGGAAGGTATGCGCCGAAATAGGTTTCCAGTTGTTCCACGCCCTCGGCAGCCAGCTGCACGGCCTCGGAGGTCGCCACGTTCTGGCTGTATGCGGGGCCAAGGCGCAGAAGCTTTTCATAAATACTGCGGCGCAGCGTGCGCTTCACCGAGCGCGCGGCCAGAAAGCTCATCCGGCCCGTACCTACGGTGCATATGCCCCGCACAAGGACAGCTGCCAGCCCCGCGGCCAGCGGCAGTGCAAGCGTGCGGGGGGCGGCGGCGCCCTCCAGCAGCTGCTGCAGAAACCACGCGCAGGAGAAGATCATCCCTGCATTGCTCAGCAAGGAAAGCCACTGAAGCGCCACGTTTCCGGCGATGTACGGTTTGCTGTCCGGCACGGTGCCGATCAGCCGTTTGTTGATCATCATGGACAAACTCCTTTTGGGAGGTTAGTAAAAACGAACCTATGCTGAAAATAAAAGTTAGTTTTTACTAACTAACTGTTTTTTATAGTTTATCCGTCCGGGCGGGATTTGTCAATCCCTCTATGGCATCGGGTGAAAAGGGAAGACCTTCCATAAAAGCGCTGCAGCGGCAGTGCAAAATATCAATTGTATGCCTTTCAGGAATATGTTATACTTTGATACAGTAACAGGGTGATGCAGAAAAGAAACATAAATGAAGAGGAGGAAGTGTTGTGATCGACCGGAAATGCAAAGTAACGCTGGGCGGCCTGCCGCAGAAGATCCATGTCAAAGGCGATGAAACGAAGCCGGTGCTGCTGTTTTTGCATGGCGGCCCGGGTGTGTGCAACCGCCACACAGTCATGACGGTGCACGCAGACCTGCAAAAGGAGTTTCTTGTTGTCGCATGGGACCAGCGGGGCAGCGGCGGTTCTTATCGCGGGGCGGCCGTGGAGACGCTGACGATCGACCGCCTTGTGGACGATGCCCACGAGCTTGTGCTTTGGCTGTGTCGGGAATACGGCAGGAAAAAGGTGTACCTGCTGGGCGGCAGCTGGGGCTCGGAGCTGGGCACATGGCTGGCGTACCGCTATCCGGAGCACATTGCGGCCTTTGTGGGCTTCGGGCAGGTCGTCAACGGGGCGAAAAACGAGGAACTGAGCTATCAATTTGCGCTGGAGGAGGCCCAAAAGGCCGGGGACGAAAAATCCATCGCCGTCTTAAAGCGGGTGGGGCCCCCGGTCATGGGTGTTTATAAGGGCGGATTCGACGGGATGATGGCCCAGCGCCGGGTGATGATGAAATACGGCGGCTATTCCCAAAGCAAAAAGAAACGCAGCTATTTCCGTTCCATGGTGGTCCCCATGCTGTGCTCCGGCGAATACAGCATTCCGGACCTGATCGGCGTGGCCAAAGGGTACCGCTATGTGCTCACGGCCATGTGGCCCGCCGTGGGAGCAACAGACTTTCCCAGTACCTGTACAAAGTTCCAGGTGCCTTATTTTATCTTTGACGGCGTGCTGGACCAGAACACCCCTGCGGCGCTGGTGCAGGATTATTTCGATTTGATCCAGGCACCGAAAAAGGAGCTGATCTGGTTCGAGCAGTCGGGCCACAACCCGATGACCGACGAGCCGGAGCGCTTCAAAAGCCTGCTGCGCGACCGTTTGCAGGCCCTTGAAAAGGAGGAACCCACCGTATGAAGCAGGATGTTCGGACAAATGTGATCCCGCCTTTGAAATTTGGGGAAAAGTTCGGCTTTTTGACCTTTTCCACCGCCAGCAACGTGGTGTACCAGTTCAAGAGCATTTATTATCTGTTTTTCCTCACCAATGTACTGAAGATCGACGTGCTCGTCGCGGGCATGATCCTGACCATCGGAACCGTCTGGGACGCGGTCAACGACCCGCTGATCGGCTTCTGGTCCGTGAACCACAAATTCAAAAACGGCGAGCGCTGCCGCCCCTTCGCGCTGTGGTTCGCGGTGCCCTGGGCGGTTTCGGTGGTACTGCTGTTCTGCGATTTCAAAACCTCGCAGACCGCTGCCGTCATTCTGGCGCTGGTGATCTATTTTATTTTTGAATCCTTCAATACCTTTGTTGCCATCCCCTACAACAGCATGGGCGGCCTGGCGACCAACCGCGACGCGGACCGAGATCGGAAGAGCGTCGTGTAGGGAAAGAGTGTAGATCTCGG
>OJSQ01002119.1_pt1 | contig 18060 bp, 11 predicted proteins | sample 1599551 | NCBI WGS metagenome assembly OJSQ01 (sample SAMN04168659, study PRJEB22393) | human gut metagenome | biome: human gut microbiome; feature: stool | host: Homo sapiens | collected 2014-05-12
GTATGGCTTCGCCCCCATCCACATGATCGACCTGAAGGCCCTCATGGGCGACGCCTCCGACAACATCCCCGGCGTCCCCGGCGTGGGGGAAAAGACCGCCATGGCGCTGGTGCAGCAGTATCACTCCCTGGCGGAGCTGTACCGCCTGCTGCCGGAGATCGACGCCAAGCCCGGCGTCATCAAAAAGCTGCAGGAGGGCAGGGAGAGCGCTGAGCACTCCCGGTATCTGGCCACCATCGTCACCGATACCCCGCTGAACTTCACCCCGGAGGACAACCTCCGCCGCCCCTTTGCTCCGGAGCTCTATGACCTGCTGCTGAAGCTGGAGTTTCAGAAGCTCATCGACCGGTACGGCCTCACCCCCCACCGGGACACCGAGGCCGCTCCGGAGCACACCGTCACCGTGGAGCCGCCGGAGACGGAGCAGCAGGCCCAGGCCCTGCTGGCCCAGTGGCGTCAAGCGGGCCATGTGACCGTCTACGCCCTGCCGGACCTCTCCGTCCTCTCCGTCCAGTGGGATACCGGAGCGCACACCTCCGCCGCAGCGGAGCTGGATCAGAGCCGCTACACCGGCAACTGGCACGCCCTGCTGTCCGCCCTGTTCTCCGCCGATATCCGCAAGGTGGGCCACCACATCAAGGACACCATGCGGGCGCTGCTGGAGCAGGACCTCCCCATAGAGGGCTATGGGTTCGATACGGCGCTGGCCGCCTATCTGCTGGATGCCACCGCCGGAAGCTACGACCTCCAGCGGCTGTTCGTGACCTACTATAATGAAGAACTGCCCAAGCCCCTGCATCTGGAGCCGGATGCCTTTGCCCCGCTGGCGGATACCGCTTCGGCGTGGGCGGCCCTCCACAGCTACTGCTCCGCCGTGGAGGCCCTGTATGAGACCCTGCCCCCCAAGCTGGAGGAGCTGGGCATGAAGGAGCTGTATCACACCGTGGAATTGCCTCTCTGCCCGGTGCTGGCCCGGATGGAGCAGCGGGGCTTTCTGGTGGACGCCAAGGCACTGTCGGACTTCGGTGAGAGCCTTACCGGCACCATCCGCCGGCTGGAGCAGCGGATCTATGACGCCGCCGGGGCTCCCTTCAACATCAACTCCCCCAAGCAGCTGGGCAAGGTGCTCTTCGAGGATCTCCAGCTGCCCCACGGCAAGAAAACGAAAACCGGCTGGTCCACCAACGCCGACGTGCTGGAAAAGCTCCGCTGGCAGCACCCCATTGTGGCGGACGTGCTGGAGTACCGGCAGTACAGCAAACTGAAAAGCACCTATGCCGACGGCCTGTTGAAGGTCATCGACGCCGACGGCCGCATCCGCACCAGCTTCCAGATGACGGTAACGGCCACCGGCCGCCTGTCCTCCACGGAGCCCAACCTCCAGAACATCCCCACCCGCACGGAGCTGGGCAGCCAGATGCGCCGGATGTTCGTGGCGGCGCCGGGGAACCTGCTGGTGGATGCCGACTACTCCCAGATCGAGCTGCGGCTGCTGGCTCACATCTCCGGCGACGAGGTGATGCAGCAGGCCTTCCGTTCCGGGGAGGACTTCCATACCCTCACCGCCTCCAAGGTGTTCCACGTACCGCCGGAGGAGGTGACCCACCAGATGCGCTCACGGGCCAAGGCCGTGAACTTCGGCATCGTCTACGGCATCTCCCCCTTCTCCCTGTCTCAGGACATCGGTGTCACCGTGGCCGAGGCCAAGGAGTATATGGAGCGCTACTTCGCCACATATACCGGCGTCCGCCGGTATATGACGGAGGTGGTGGAGCAGGCCCGGCAGCAGGGCTACGTCGTCACCCTCTTCGGGCGGCGTCGGGCGCTGCCGGAGCTGAAGAGCTCCAACTTCAACCTTCGCTCCTTCGGGGAGCGGGTGGCGCTGAATATGCCCATTCAGGGGACGGCAGCGGACATCATGAAACTGGCCATGATCCGGGTAGAGCAGCGGCTCTCCGGCGAGGGTCTGGCCGCCCGGCTCATCATGCAGGTCCACGATGAACTCATCGTGGAGTGCCCGGCGGCGGAGGCCCCCCGTGTCGAAGCCCTCCTGCAGGAGGAAATGCAGGGTGTCGCCCAGCTGTCCGTCCCCCTGCCCGCCGATGCCCACAGCGGCCCTGACTGGCTCTCCGCCAAGGGCTGAATAATTTGACAGATATCGAGGTCATCCTATGAACAACATCAAGATCGTACCCATGAACGCCGATCATCTGGAGTCGCTGGAGCGACTGGAGCGCATCTGCTTCTCCCGCCCCTGGTCCCGGAAGATGCTGGCGGAGGAGCTGGAAAACCAGTGCGCTGCCTTTCTGGTGGCGGAGGACGCCGTCACCGACGACGTGCTGGGCTATGCCGGGCTGCTGGTGGCTGCCGACGAGGGCTATATCACCAACGTGGCGGTGTTCCCGGAACAGCGCCGCCGGGGCATCGCCGGGCAGCTGCTGCAGGTCTTTCTCAACTTCGCTGAGGCCAACCATCTGGCCTTCCTGACGCTGGAGGTGCGCCCCTCCAACGCCGCCGCCATCGCCCTGTATCAGGGCTTCGGCTTTCAGGAGGCTGGCCGCCGCAAGAACTACTATGACCTCCCCAAGGAGGACGCTCTGATCCTCACCCGGCGTTTTGACGAGGAGGCGGCACAATGAACATTCTGGCCTTTGAATCCTCCTGCGACGAGACCGCCGTGGCCGTGGTGCGGGACGGACGCACGGTCCTCTCCGACGCCATCCTCTCTCAGGCGGATATGCACGCTCTCTACGGCGGCGTCGTGCCGGAGATCGCCTCCCGCAAGCACGTGGAGGCCATTGCCGGCCTGACGGATCAGGCGCTGGCCGATGCCGGGCTCACCAAGAGCGACGTGGACGCCGTAGCCGTCACCTATGCCCCCGGTCTCATCGGCGCCGTGCTGGTGGGGGTCAGCTTCGCCAAGTCCGTGGCCTATGCGCTGGACGTGCCGCTGATCCCGGTCCACCACGTCCGTGGCCACATCGCCGCCAACTATCTGGCCTTCCCGGAGCTGGAGCCGCCCTTTCTGGCGCTGGCCATCTCTGGCGGCAACACCCTCATCGTAGATGTCCGGGACTATACGGACATGGCGATCTTAGGGGCCACACGGGATGACGCCGCCGGCGAGTGCTTCGACAAGGCGGCCCGTGTGCTGGGCCTGCCCTACCCCGGCGGCAAGCCCATGGACGTTCTGGCCCAGCAGTCCCCCGGCGGCAAGTATACCCTGCCTCGTGTCCATGTGGAGGGAGCGGAACTGGATATGAGTTTTTCGGGCCTGAAAACGGCGGTGGTGAATCTGGCCCACAATGCCCAGCAAAAGGGCGAGCCTCTGGATGCTGCGGCGCTGGCCCGTGACTTCACTCAAGCCGTCAGCGACGAGCTGGTCCCCCGTGCCATGGAGGCCGCCCGCCGCACCGGCCGACGCACCATCGTGGCCGCCGGAGGCGTGGCCGCCAACTCCATCATCCGGGGCGATCTGGAGCGGGCCTGCCGTCAGGCGGGCTGCCGGCTGTACCTGCCGCCTCTGCGGCTGTGCGGTGATAACGGGGCTATGATCGGCGCACAGGGCTACTATGAGTATCTGGCGGGACATACGGCGGATCTTTCCCTGAACGCCTACGCCACACGGGATCTGGACCGTGGATAAAATTGCACGAAAGGGAGCGACCTCTGTATGGCCGCTCCCCTTCTTTTCGGCTCTCTCCAAGTTATGGTAACTCCCCGTCTACTCACAGGAAAAACGCCTTTACATTTTTACATTATGTAAATTATATTCACCTTTCTGCTCCGGTGTAAAACTGCGTTTGCGCCCTGTGGAAAAACCGGTGCATAATGTGGAAAACCTTTTTCCGACAAGGTTTTTCCCGGTGTGGAAAAGTCTGTGGATAATGTGAATAACTCTTTGTAAAGGTTTATTTACAAATGAATTATGTAAAACTCAGGCGAATCCTCCCCCATCCTGTCGCCGTGTAAAAAAGTCCGGTTTTTCATGGATTTTCTCCTCTTTTCCGCACCATTTTCCAAAGGGGCTTTTTGGGGGTTTTGGACGGGCTTTGTGGATTCTGTACGCACCGGGGTTTCTTTTGTCGCAAAACTTTGGTGCCGATTACGTTATGTATTATTCACCCCGGAATTTTTAGTTGACAAATCCCCGAAAATGTGGCACAATACAATGCGTGGCTGTGTGCAGCCCCTCCTATTTTGCTTGTGTGGCTCAGTTGGTAGAGCAGCTCACTCGTAATGAGCAGGTCGCTGATGCTATATAAGGCGGCTATTGCATTCCGACCCACAGGTGTGGTAAACTAACAAACAGAGTACGGCGAGGAGCCGATTCTCATAGAGATGCTTGTGTGGCTCAGCTGGCAGAGCAGCTCACTCGTAATGAGCAGGTCGCCGGTTCGAATCCGGCCACAAGCTCCAGACTCCTCGCGGATGACGCGAGGAGTTTTTCTATGTACAAGAACACTGATAAGCGATATACACTTCCTATGAAGAACGCGGAGGCCTCCGTCCGCATGGAGGGCTGTCAGGTAACGCCCCAAATGCGGGAGCAGTGCCAGCGTGCGCTGCGTGGCGAGGTGACCACGGCGGAGCTGCTGCGGCGTTTTTCCAAACCAGCCGAGAGGTGACGATGATATGGCGTACAGCATCGATCCCATTCAGGACAACTGCTACCCCGGCACAACGGTGCTGGTGAACAAACTGCATATCCATGACGAGGCCGCGCTGCAAGAGGCGGAGGCTCTCGCCACCTATGTCAACGCCTCCAAGCTGGAACAATGCCCGCTGGAAGGCGTTTTTGATTTTGCCCACTATAAGGCGATCCATCAATTTCTTTTCTCTGACTTGTACGATTGGGCAGGGCAGATCCGCACGGTGAACCTTAGCAAGAAGGGAACGGATTTCTGCCCTGCTGGGGAGATCGAACCGCAGGCCAAGCTGATTTTTGACCGGCTGAAGGAGCAGAATTATTTCAAAGGCTTGCCCCATGACGCATTCGTGGAGGAGATTACCGATTTTTACTGCACCACCAACTACCTGCATCCCTTCCGCGAGGGCAACGGACGCACCCAGCGGGCGTTTCTGACGCAGCTTATCCGCAGCGCGGGATATGACCTCAACTGGTCGGAGGTGGATGGCGACCTGCTGATGATCGCCACCATCCAGGCCGCGCAGGGTGTGACAGACCTGCTGCGTCAGGTACTCGGTGAGGCGATCAAGTGAGTATAGCAAAGAGCCGGCACAGGGAATTCCCTGCGCCGGCTCTTGTGCTGCTGAAATCTACAATAGATCAAAGTGCAATCTATTTGATGCATTCATAGGTCATCCAACAGTGTATTACCATTCTAAACGCTCGAAAATTGTTGAAAAGTTGCAGATTTAATTATTTTCTGCTATAATGCATTTGTATATTTTTTACGAGGTGAAGCTGTATGCCTTTATCACATGTATGTGTATGGGACGCTGACATCGGATATAAGCGAATCAGTCTCGAGAGTGCATGTAAAATGTATCCAAATGGCGCATCTGCCAAAAGTGGTTACTTTGTTTGCGAGCTATGTGCGCAAAATGTTTTGCTTACGGCACCGGGCGTAAATGTACGACACTTTCGTCATGATCCGTCTTCTCCAAATAAAGAGTGTGATGAGCGCCAGGCTCATTTCGATCCCTTATATGGCCGGCGGCTTAGAAATCTCAATAGCCATCTAATGCCGTTACGGATCACAGTAGCAAAAGAATCCTTTGCTTTGCAAATGGGCTTTTTTTGCCCACCCGATTCTGAAGCACGGTGCGATAAAATTAGAATAACCACGAATTCTGGCAAAGCCTATGAATATTCCTTTGAGCGCATCGAACGAGGAGGGACTACATATTTAAATATCGGAGAGACGCCAAGTCGTGAATACAACCTCGAATATATAAATGCAGCCGCTGATTTGGTTAAATTTTGGCCTTCAAAAGTGCCTGGGATTAGTTCATCGGGTTCGTTTTTTGATGAAAGGACGGGGCAGATACTACCGTCTGGGGCAAAAGCGTACTTTGGTGATTCCTACTATTTACTACAATCCAAACCATTGGGAGATCCTCCTACAGGCCTCGAAGTCTCCGAGGTGCTGAGAACAAAAACAGGCTCACTTGCGACATGGTATCTTTACAAAATTCAAATCAAACGGTTTTCAGAGATAACAGCCAAATTCTTTCTCAAGTATGCAATTTTCTTAACTGAACATCCAACAAAGTTTTATCCTATTTGGCCTGCATATATTAAAGAACCGTATTTTATATATCATAATTCGGATCAGTTCTTTTTCTATCTTGATGGTGATGATGCAGAACTAAGAGCGTATCCAGCTTCGGAAAATCTAATAAACTCCACAACTGGACGACTGTATAAGTTATATGCACGGAATCGCGAGCAACTGGTTGCTATCGGCAAATCTGGTGCATTAGGATTCTCATATTTAATTCGCCAACCCTTAAATAGGAAAGTGGTTTTACCATCAATTGAGGTTTCGGATTATGATGGGAATGTACTTGATGGAGACAGCTGCGTAAAGCTGCCGAAATTCAAGAGCATATCTGTTTTCTGTAGATATGACGGAAAAGTGGTAATCCAAAAGCACGGGAGAATAAATCACATTTACAAGCTATCCGCAGGACAGAAACTGGAAATAGACGGTCTTAATTTTGATACGGAGCTGCTCGTATACCAAGGATGCGACTGTGTTAGGAAGATTCGGTTTGAAAGAGAAGCAGATCATGGAAAAATTACGATCCAAGATGAGCACTTGGTTAGAATGCTAAAAACATATAAGGCTCCATTGATCCCAGTTCCGCACACGATTGGCGCAGTTGCTTTTACGAGTAAGGATTACCCCAAAACAATTCGATGGATTCGCAAGACTCTGAAATGCGGAGAAATATCTCTCGATGCATACAAACTGATAAAAAGAGAACTGTTTTTCAAAAGGAACAAATGAGGAGAGTGCATCATGAAAGTCTTTTTCCAAATCAAGTTTTCTATTACTGCGAAAGAAGAAACGCAGATTGAGGAAGAATTATCCAATTATGTTTTGACATGGCTTGAGAGCAAATATGGTGTTGCTGCTAAGCGCGCCATATCTGCATGTAAATCGCTCCTGTCAGATAGCGAATTCGGAGATCCCAATGGGTTGTTCGTTGAAACGGTACATTACGAAGATGTAAAATATGCTCAACATAATTTGTGGGCATGCAAAGTTATGGAACCGCCAAAGAGATGGGGGAAATTTGTTCCTCGTAGATGGGCAACTGAAGTTGGATACGAGCAAACCTCTGACAAAAGTGCAGACATATCGTATTCTGTTAGATACGATGATATTGCGAGTAACGGAGAGAAACGAGCACCCAGGCCGCAATTCAATTTGCCTAAGTTAGCAGAAATGTTGATATCGTCTGAAAAATGGATTTGCACAGCAAATGGCGAAGTATTACATGCTACAAATTATCAGCAGCATGTAGGACCTGTATTCGGAATAGATGAATGTCGTGCCGCAAAGGAGCAGGCACTTAATGCAGGAGAGGATAAAATGGATAAACATTGGATTTCGTTGTGCAAGGTCAACCGCCCGGACAAGAACAGAGACATTTGGATGCTAAGACTGGCGGACGCTGTTGGCGGTGTCCTTGTGGCTCCTTATTTCGACAAGCAAAAAGAGCAAATACATGATAATCGCCTGTTCGTTTTTTGCGATGACGGCCCAACGGAACCCGGTCGCATCGGCTTTTGGGAGTGGGAAGAATTTGAGAGTGAGCCTGGACGATGGAAAACAACGTCCACCTACATGGAGCAAGCATCCCCTGTCGAGGTTATTGTTCTCGATGAAGTTTCCAATATAGAAGGCGTCATCATGTCTCTGAAAAGCGGCTTGAAGATTCCTTCGTATGCTCATGGAAAAATTATATTTGCCGCCAAGAACGACACAGGTTTTGAGGGTGTGCTATGTGATACTGGTGAGTCTTTGCTTCGCCAACGCAATCCTGAGTTAGTGGCATTGCGGGATGACATTTATACATTGCCATACTATAAATTAAACAAAAGCGATATTTTTGAATGGAAATATGAATGGGAGTCTCGAAAAATATATAAATACATTTCACTTCGGGAACCGCAGAAGCGAATTCCGATATATCCAATAAGCGAAACAATAAAGAATATTTTTCTTTCCAGTATGGGATGGCCGATTTTCAAGGCACAAGCCATCCTCAAAAACGATTATTTGAAATTCCGTGAGGCTTTAGCATCTATACCCAAGGAATCCATTTTGGAAAGAGTGGCAGACACCTATGGAATCTCAATCCAAGAAGCCCAAACGTATGTGGATGAGTTCTTACAGATGGTTGAAAAATATATGACGGTGGAAGATGTGGATTCTGCAGTCATTACGCGTATCCTTAGCAAACATGGAGGACTTTGGCAAAAATGCAATGACATCGCCTATAATAAATGGATTGCTGACCATGCCAACGAAGTAAATACGGCGCAAGAAGAACTGGCAGCGCTTCAACACAAGGTGGCACAGGCCGAGAATGATGTGTCTTCAGCCAAGGAGAAGCATGGTGATATACTGCGTGAGGTAGCTGAAGCTCAAGATGATCTATGCCGTTTACAAACAGAGATTGCGCGTTATAAGATACTCGAAAAGGAAACTGTAGCGGCAATTCGTGAAAAGATTGCCGGGGCTCAAAAGAATGTGGCCGGGTTTATAGCTGATCTTTCTATACTACTCCCTCAGGCGACTTCCAATGAATCGGGTTGGAAATATAGGCATATATCAGCGGTGTATCCGGAAGATGAAGTCGGGGTATCCAAAGATTGGAAAGATGAACTTAATGAATTGTCTCAAAACTTATCTTATTCTTTGAATGTAGAACCGGATCTTGCTACAATGCTTGCGGCGTTTCTGTACTCCGCCCACATTCACAACGCTCCAATCCTAATTGCAGGTCCCTGTGGGCAGGATATTGCTAATGCATTATCTGTCTCCCTATACGCAGACAATGCGGGACAATTGATGTTCGGGGAGCAATTCGATTGCGATATAGCGGATGCGGTAAATAATGTCAATGAACATATCGTTGCAGCGCAGAATATGTTTGGCAAGGGATGGGGGGATATAATCCCGCAAATGCTTGCTAATTCCCGAAAGCACATCGTTTGGACGCACCCCTATGTAGAAGATTTGGCCATAGAGCCGCAAGGTCTGTACAACTATATGCTTCCCGTTATCAGTGAGTGCTTCGTTGGAACAGTTTCCGCACTTGAACCATATGCGGGAAAACGATCGGAAGATTTTATCGGTTATGTTCCAAAGGATACACATCCGCTGCGTATTGCCGCATTTAAAAAGTTAGGTATTAGTAAGGCACTGCTGCGCCAACTCAGCCGTGTTATTTCGGATGCGAAGGTGATGGTCGATAGCCCCGAGAGAGCAAAAGATATGGAGATGCTTTTCGGGGTGATGCCGATTTGCGTGCTTACTGGACAGCTTGATGTGATGAGAGAGGTCTTGGAAGCGGAGAGTGGGATTTCCAGTGCCGTGAAAGCTGAAGCTGAGAGGTATCTCAAGGATGAATGATATATGGGGAATGAACTGATTATATCGATTGGCCGCCAATTGAACATTCCAGGGAAGGTCGACAATGAGTGGATGTGTCGAGTGATTTACAGTATTGCGGGCCAAATGGGACTTGCATCGCTTTGGGACTATGATGAAGACGAGGATACAGTTTCTATCCAGCACTTTAAAGAACGCATTGCGGAGATTTTTGCCGCCTATGAAGAACTCTATCCGAGTATAAAGTTCATATTTCCTGAGAAAAAGAGCGACTTAATTGACGAAATATATCACATCTATCTGCGAAGTGGATTCTTCTATCATTCCGCCTATCGAATTTCACCTGCTGTGCCATCGTTTGCGACATATAACAATCTAACTATTTGCCGCGGGAGTTCACCTGATGTGCAGCTCTTTATGAGTGGGTTAGGCTACTATTCCCGACAAAAGAGTTCCGCTGACAAGTCGATAGCAGAAGTGTTTGGCTTGCAAAATCAAGGCCTTGAGGACTACCTCGGAGGCCTACTGGGGGATGGCGAGTGGGTTCCAATAGATTGGCCTGATAGCGCAGAATTTATGTACTTGGGACCCTCGTTTAGGCTGGGATACTGGAAGCAAACCCCAGATAAAGATGGTAGGATTTCCCTCGCTCGATACGGGGAGCCGAGTAAAGTATATGCGTTCTACCGTTACTATAATGGACAATATCAGCAAAAGGCTATCCCAGAATGGAAAACGCAAGATTTCTCACATTCATATCCGGGAAGTTATGGCGAACATGCAAGGATCATGTCAGCATTGTTGAAGAGTTATGACATGCTCCCCCCTGTACGAGTAAGTAGCGCAGGAGACCTTGTAGATATCAAAATTGGTTACCGCCTACCACCATCCGAGGAGGATTTTTTCAAACTATACAGCTGGCCTGTACGCTATGATTTTCCAATTAGATCACCACAGATATTTACAAGACGGATGGCAAAGGAAGTATACCCGGTTTTTAGGCATGTGCTGGAATCGATTGGGTATTGTTTTGCGGAGGAGTAATTATGGCAAATGGTGCAAATGGAGTCCACCTACAGCTACGCGAAGCTCTGGAAGACTACATTAAGTCTCAGTATTTTGGGAAATCTCCCATTTTGCTTTCGGCAGTACAGAATAAACTGGATCAAGAGGGCATTCTATATCAAAAACCTTATATCGAGTCCTCACCAGCATATAAGAGCGAATTAAATGGCATTCAGAAGTCTTCTAAACTGCCAGATTGGGTAAAGGCTTATTTTGACGCTCTGGCCAACGCAGACCTCGGGGTTCATTCCTCGCCGTTTTGCCATCAGGTAGAGGCATTGGAAGCCGCGTTTGCTGGAAAAGATCTCTTTGTTTCCACGGGAACAGGTTCCGGTAAAACGGAGTGCTTTATGTGGCCTTTGCTGGCAAAGCTTGCGGCCGAGGCACGGAATACACCTGCCAATTGGTCTATGCGTGGTGTCCGAACGATCATCATGTATCCGATGAATGCGCTTGTTTCAGATCAGGTTAGTCGTTTGCGGAGATTGATTGGCGATTCCGAGCATAGATTCGTAAATGCTTTTCGAGAGACCTGCGGAGAGGATTCGCGCCGCCCCCAGTTTGGTATGTATACGGGTAGGACGCCCTATGCTGGTAAGGAACCAAAACGCAGTGCGGATCGTTCACTTGTTGCGACTTACTCCGAAATGCTTAATGCAGAAACGAATGAAGAAAAGGCGTTTTTGCAAAAGTTGATTAAAGATGGAAAATTTCCTGTCAAAGAGGATTTCCATGAGTTTCTTAGGAAACTTTATGATAGCAAGCATATCCCCGATGATGAGGATGCAGAATTGGTTACCCGGTTTGAGATGCAACGGTTTTGCCCCGACATTCTCATTACGAACTATTCTATGCTTGAATATATGCTCCTTCGCCCTATCGAGTCCAAAATATGGGCAGATACACAGAATTGGCTGAATGCGGACTCTAACAATAAACTTTTGTTTGTTATCGACGAAGCGCATATGTATCGTGGTTCGGCTGGTGGAGAAGTCTCGTTTCTGATTAGGCGGTTGTTCCATCGCCTTGGCATTGATCGCAGCCGAGTTCAGTTCATTTTGACAACAGCGAGTATGCCGAATAAGAACGAGGAAGATCGACGTGTAATCCAAACATTTGCAAACGATTTGACTGCCTCCGATGATGGGCACGAATTCCATTACCTTGCGGGTCAACAGGAAGAAATAGGAAGTGGCAGAGCATATGATATTTCTTTCGATAGATTCACTAAAGCACATCCCGAAAGCTTTGAAGGGGATAATGCGGAACGTCTTTTGGCGCTCAATAAGTTTTGGGAGGGGATCATCGACAGTCCTGCCCCATTCAGTACAGATAATAGTGCTTACCAATGGCTATATGACCATCTGGTAGATTATGTGCCGTTCCGCGAATTGTTTAAGCTTTGCCGGGGTACGACCGCATCTTTGCAGGAGTTGGCACAGTCTATCTTCCCCGGTGCAGAGTTGGAAGATGCTTTTCATGCTGTAGGTGTTATGCTTGCAATTGCACCACTGGCGCGAAGTGGAAGCGGGAGTGTTCTATTTCCTGCGAGAATGCACATGCTTTTTCGTGGTATCAAAGGTGTATACGCCTGTACTAACCCAGAGTGTTCCTGCGCCCATACAGAAAATGGGTTGACATTGGGAGAGGTATATTTTACTGATGGCAATTTGACCTGTAAAAAATGCGGAAGTACGGTTTATGAGTTATATAACGATCGTCGCTGTGGAAGTATTTTCTTTAGAGGCTTTGTCTTAAAGCAAGACTTTGACGATAGAAAGCGGACATACCTATGGCACTATCCTGGCATGATGAATGAGAATGAAGTGCAGGAAATACACCTGTTTGTCCCATCCGCAGACTATCAATTGCCGGAAAAGCAAGGAAAGAATAAGATACAACCATGCTATTTGGATGTTTGCAGTGGGTTTGTCGATTTCTCAGATGATTCATTGGATGGGAGTCCAGGAATCCGAAAGTTGTACTATGGGGAATTTACCACGAAGGCTCGCCCTGATATATTGACATTCTCAACTTGTCCTCATTGCCGTCATGAACTGGGAAAAAGGCAACTTACGTCATTTAGTACACGAGGAAACCAATCTTTCTTCAACTTGATTAAGGCACAGTTTGCTGCCCAGCCGGCAGTTCCGGAAAAAGTAGGGGAGCCGGATCGACTACCTAATGAAGGAAGAAAAATTTTGCTTTTCTCGGATAGCCGACAGCGCGCGGCAAAGTTGGCGCGCGATATGTCGGATGCCTCTGACGCAACAGTGGCACGGCAGCTTGCTGCCATCGCTATCGACCGCATGGAGCATGAAGCTTCTGAGCAGTCGATGAATTATATCTATGACTATTTCGCCATGGTGGCCGTAGAGCATCATGTTCAGATTTTCCACGATAGTGAAAACGAAAAACAGCGGGAACGCTTAGTTGAACACGGAAGCATAGCTTCAAAAAACTACAAAAGGGCTAAGAGCAGAAGACAAGAATATCATCCTCGTTTTTCGATCGACAATGCTCCTACACAGATGAAGGAGCAACTCTTGCACTTTTACTGTGGTGGATACAATACATTGATAGATTCTGCTATAAGTTGGATAGAGCCTACGGATGAAGCAAAATGGAATGCAATTGACGCTTTGGAGGATGCAGGTATTGATGTCTCTGAAGAAGAATTTATGGAATTGTTCAACGCATGGATATTATCCACCTGTGATAACGCAGTCATCCTTGGACACACCATTAAGGATACGACCCGCGAGAAAGTTCGGCCCAATTATGTGGGATACGGTGTCACAAAAGATTCGAAGTTTTCGACCAGTATACGAAAAATAATGGGATGGGGCGACAATGACCCTATTTCAGCAAAATGGAATCGCATTTTGCGCGAGACCTTCATGGATGAGGGATCGGAATCTAACGGCAAATACTACATTGATCTTTCGCGTGTTAAACCTCGCTTTGACTTGAGTCATACATGGTTTCGTTGTGAACACTGTTCGGAGTTGACACCATATATGCTTAAAGGCAAGTGCCCAAACTGTCAGCACGAGAGTATTCATCCTATGACAGATGCAGAAATTAGTGCACTGGATTTTTGGCGTAAACCTATCAATGACGCATTGCAGGGGGAGCCGATTCGCGCAATTGATACGGAAGAACATACGGCACAGCTTTCTCATAAAGATCAGCGTGATGAACTGTGGTCTAAAACAGAGCAGTACGAACTTAGGTTTCAAGATTTCCTGCAAAACGGCGAAGCGCCTGTGGATATTCTAAGCAGCACCACCACCATGGAGGTCGGTATTGATATCGGTTCTTTGGTCGCTGTTGGCCTGCGCAATATTCCGCCTATGCGAGAAAACTATCAGCAACGCGCTGGACGTGCTGGGCGCCGTGGCTCAAGTCTGTCAACCATAGTAACTTTTTGTGAGGATGGCCCACACGACTCGCTGTATTTTTCAAACCCTGTCCCTATGTTTAGAGGTGACCCGAGAAAACCGTGGATAGATGTAAGAAGCGAAAAAATTGTTCAGCGACACCTTGGCATGGTGGCGCTGCAGGCGTATCTCCAGTTAAAGGGAAATAGCCTTGATGTTATCCCTGCGATTGATTTTTTGGATGAGAATCTACAGGACTTTTGCGGATTCTTAGACACATTCGCAATTGATTGCATGAGTATTCTTGTGCCGATAAATTCGCAGAAGGCGCTGCGAAGTTATAAGTCGAGTCTAAAAGATTCTCTGTCGGTGCTAAAGTTAAAGCGGGATGCACACCCTGAACTGTTTGAGTCGGATGGTAGTGGTGATTCAAGCAAGAAAACTTTTTTGGATGCGTTGTATGAAGAAGGTATTATTCCTACCTATTCATTTCCCAAAAATGTTGTCAGCACATATATTTCCGGTATAGACGGCAAAGTGAAGTATCAGGTGGAGCGAGGCTTAGATGTTGCTATTGGCGAGTATGCTCCTGGGCGGGCAATTGTTGTAGATAAAACGACTTATCAAATTGGAGGCTTGTATTATCCGGGTGGTGGTCGGACTGAACAAACGGCTTATTCTCCAGCCAGAGCTTTTATTCAAGATGCGAGTTACTGCAAAAATATCTCTACCTGCACTGAATGCGGATGGTTCGGGTTAGATGAGGATCATCCGCATAAATGCCCATTTTGCGGGAACGACAAGCTCACGCATATGCTTCCTATGCTACGTCCTTGGGGATTTGCACCTCGCGACGCCAAGGCAATAGAACAAGCCCAATTAAGCGAAGAGTATACCGCAACGCAACAGCCCCTTTATTCCACATTGCCTGATGCTGACGATGTTGTAGCTATTAAGGGATATTCCAACACCAGAATGGCGGTTCGGCCAAATCAGCGGATCATCATGCTCAACAAAGGCATTGGAGATAAAGGCTTCACCATCTGTTGCGACTGTGGTGCAGCGATGCCTGGTGATGATCCATCTGTACTCAAAGATATCATGCGGCCTTATAGATCCAAGTTTCTTAGAACCCGCTGCAAGCACAATGAAACAAAGAATGTCAATCTCGGATATGACTTTATTACAGATATGCTTGTGCTGGAGATTGCCTTGGATCGACAGCAAGTTAGTATGGACCTCGCAAAAAATTCTTGGTTAAATCGTGCGGGACAGTCTCTTGCAGAAGCACTGCGCTTGTCAGCATGCCAAGAGCTCGATATTGAGTTCACCGAGCTCGTTACTGGCTTTCGTGTTAGGCAGAATCAGAAAGGTGATTTTATTGATATTTATCTCTACGACAGTCTTTCAAGCGGTGCAGGCTATGCCGTCAGCATTGAAGCATCTATCCAACAGTTGCTGATTAAAACAAGAGAATTGCTAAGTAGTTGCAACTGCGATAGTGCTTGTCATAAGTGCTTGAAGCACTATCGGAATCAATATGTCCATGGGTTGCTTGATCGCAGTGCTGCGCTTGATTTGCTGACATGGGCAGAAAAAGGGGTTCGGAGTCCAATGCTCCCTGTTTACGAACAAAGAAACTCGCTGCAATCCGTAGAACAGATACTTCAATTCTCTGGTGTACATATTGATTTTGACCACGAACCTATTGAGGCAGAGAGCTTCCATGGCAAAAAGAGGATTGTAGTATATCCCGCAATGTGGGCGAGACCTACCGAAAAAAATATGGTTTTTGTGAGCGACTCCTATTTGAAGTATGCAAAACCGTATGCATTAAAGACTATCGTAGGGGGGCTGTAAAAACAATATCTAAGCCGCATCCCGCCTACCACTTGTGGAGCCTTTCTATCGTAGGCAATCCTGCAGGCAAATGGTGAACACATCGTGGTTGCACTGTATAACTGGCCTCACACAACGAACGGCACGAAGGGGTACCCTTCGTGCCGTTCACTGTTTTGCATTTTCTGATTTGCGTTTGTTCTTACATTTTGTCTCTGTTTACAAAATCTTCCCTAATAGCCTTCAGAGCGTCTTTCTCGGAGAGCTTTCCTGCAAGGTACGCATCCCGTGCTTCCGCTGCATTTTCCAACCACTCATAATACTCCGCATAGCTCAGATCCCTTTTGGAGGCCTTTTTGTTCGGGTCCAGCGCACGCTCATAGCGTTTGTACATTCGCTGCTTTGCACGGTCAAATTCCTCCACGACCTTTTTGTTCTGCGCCTGTAGCTTATGCTTCAATGCAGGGCCCAAGTCCTTGCATGTTTTATTGTCCTTCAGCACTCTGTCGCAATACAAGGTTTTCTTGGCGGTCTTTGGAATGAAGTATCTGCCGCAGCATTCACACAATGCTACGCGCGGTTCGGCAGCGATAAAGTGGAGTACCAGAAACGTGTAGTAGTCAGCCGCAGAACGGAACAGATACTCCGGGGTATGCAGATTTGAAAAGCTGGAAATCTGTGTGAATTCTACCTCCTGCAAGCTTCGGTATTTCTTGTCCAGATCGACGGGGACATGGAAGCGCATATCCCGCAGGATGTTGTTCACAGAGAATTGTGTAAGCATTACCGCGGACAATTCTGAAATGATTTTCTCCACGGCAGTCACGGGATATGTGTCGCTCCCGTCAGCAGTGGGGATTCGGTCTTCCATGATGGTTCTCGTAAGCGTTCCATATAGGGGATCGTCTTCTTCAAACTCCTCGATCAAATCCTGCACCGTATCCTGTATGAACTCAAATACGCGCATATCGACGGTATCCTTCCCGTCTCCGTCCTGCGTGACCAGATATGCAGCGGACAGCCGGATGCGATCTACGATAAAGGCATAGAAATCAAAAATGAGTTCAGAGAACAGGATGACCTCGTCATTCAGCGTTGTCGCCTCCAATTCTGTCTCGCCGGATATGGAAACCAACGTGCGTTTCAGACTTCCGTCGTTGCCCAGCGTGACATATAGGCCGAGTTTTCTCTCCATTGGCGTACCTTCCCGTTTTGTCCACAAGCGATCTTTCTCCGCAGCGGAGAAAGATCACTTTTTCATGTATAGTGTCCTGCATTCATTATACCATGAACACACTGGGTCGTACAGAAAAATAAACTTTAGATTGGAGATGATATGCATGACGCATCAACAACTGCAAACCATCGACGCGGACACGCTGCTGTCCACTACATTGCCGCCCACACGGTTCATCATAGACCGGCTGCTGCCGCAGGGGTTACACATCCTTGCCGGAGCACCGAAGGTGGGCAAATCGTGGCTGGCTCTGTGGCTGTGTCTGCAAGTGGCGCAGGGAACAAGCGTGTGGGACTTCCCGACCCATAGAGGTACTGTGCTCTACCTCTGCCTGGAGGACAGCCTCACCCGTATCCAAAGCCGCCTGTTTCAGATCACCGACGACGCGCCGGAGGCACTGCACTTCGCCACCATCGCCGCAGGCATCGGCGAGGGGCTGGAGGAGCAGCTCACCAACTTTCTTACGCAGCACCCCGACACCTCGCTGGTGGTCATCGACACATTACAGCGCATCCGCACCGGCAGCGATAGCGGCAATCCCTACGCCAACGACTACCGTGACATCTCTGTACTGAAAGCGTTGGCAGACAAGCACCACATTGCTATCCTGCTCATTCACCACCTCCGTAAGATGAACGATGATGACCCCATGAACATGATCTCCGGCACCACTGGCCTGAGCGGAGCCACGGATTCCAACTTCGTGCTCCGCAGAAGCAAGCGCAGGGAGAACACAGCCACCCTCTACTGCACCGGCAGGGATATCCCATACCGGGAATTGTCTCTGGAGCTCAACAGTGAGACACACATCTGGACCCTTCTCTCGGACGACTGCGGACAGACGGAGCAGTCCTGCGGGCGGGTACTTTCTCTTCTCTCTGTATTGCTGCAGGAGCGGTCTGAAATCAGCGCCCCTGCCTAAGCCCTGCTGGAGAAGATC
>OJSQ01002216.1_pt1 | contig 17263 bp, 22 predicted proteins | sample 1599551 | NCBI WGS metagenome assembly OJSQ01 (sample SAMN04168659, study PRJEB22393) | human gut metagenome | biome: human gut microbiome; feature: stool | host: Homo sapiens | collected 2014-05-12
GGCTCGGCCCGCTGCTGCTGGCGGCGGCACTGGGCCTTCTGGGCCGGTGGTGGGAGCCGATGTATCTCTTTGCCGGGGCGCAGCTGGTACTGGGGGCCTTCAACCTGCTGCCTGCCCTGCCGCTGGATGGCGGCCGTATCCTGTGGCTGGCGCTGGCGTGGCTGACAGAACCCTATACCGCCCAGCGGGTACTGTCGGCGGTGAGCCTTGCGGTGTCGCTGGCTCTGCTGTTGGGGGGAGGAGGGCTCATCTGGCGGCTGGGGGGCAGCCCCTTTTTGCTGGTGGGGGCCGTGGGGCTGACCGGATGGAATCTGCGGGAAATAAAGCTTGCCAAAGGGGGATAAAACGGGTAAAATAAGATGTTATACCAAAGAATACAGGAGAGATACCGTGGATAAACGATTGGAACGTATTCTGCCGCGAGTGCAGAAGCCTGCCCGCTATGTGGGCGGGGAATATAACGCCGTGAAGAAGGACCCGGCGCAGGTGGATACCCGCATTGCCTTCTGCTTCCCGGACACCTATGAGATCGGGATGTCCAATCTGGGAATGCGGATCCTCTACGGCGTCATGAACAACATGGACGGCGTGTGGTGCCAGCGGGTCTTTGCCCCTTGGGGCGACATGGAAGAGGAGATGCGCCGGGCCGGGATGCCCCTGTTTGCTCTGGAGTCCGGAGAGCCTATCACGGACTTTGACATCGTGGCCTTCTCCGTGGGCTATGAGATGGCCTTTCCCGCCATTCTGAATATGCTGGATCTGGCGGGCATCCCCATCCACAGCGCAGAGCGCACCGGCCTGACGCCGCTGGTCATCGCCGGCGGTACCGCCATGTATAACGCTGAGCCCATTGCCGACTTCATCGATCTGGTGAGTCTGGGGGAGGGGGAGGACATCACCGTGGAGTTAGTGGAGCTGCACCGCAAGGCCCGCCGGGAGGGCTGGAGCAAGATGCAGTTTCTCCGTGCGGCGGCCCAGCTGCCGGGCATCTACGTCCCCAGCCTGTACGAGGTGACGTATCATGACGACGGCACCGTGGCGGAGATCACGCCGCTGGAGGGCGCTCCGACGGTGGTCACCAAGCGTATCGTCCACGATATGGACAAGTCCTTTTTCCCCACTCAGACCATTGTCCCCTCCACGGAGATCGTGCAGGATCGGGTGATGCTGGAGCTGTTCCGGGGCTGCATCCGGGGCTGCCGGTTCTGTCAGGCGGGGTATGTGTACCGCCCGGTCCGCAACCGCAGCGAGGCCCTGTGCGCCCAGTACGCCGTGGAGAGCTGCGACGGCTCCGGGTATCAGGAGGTGACGCTGTCCAGCCTCTCCACCAGCGACTACCCGCCCCTGACCCAGCTGTGTGACCAGCTGGAGGATTTCTGTCAGCAGCGCCATGTGAATCTGTCCCTGCCCAGTCTGCGGGCGGACAACTTCTCCATGAACCTGATGGAGCGGCTGGCCAAGGGCCGCAAGAGCGGCCTGACCTTCGCCCCGGAGGCCGGTACCCAGCGGCTACGGGATGTCATCAATAAAAATGTCACCCAGGAGGATCTGCTTCAGTCCTGCCGCACGGCTTTTGCCGGGGGCTACAACGCTGTGAAGCTGTACTTCATGCTGGGCCTGCCCACGGAGACCGACGAGGACGTGCTGGGCATTGCCGATCTGGCGGCCCGTGTCATGCATACATGGCGGGAGAGTGCCAGCAATAAAAACCGGGGCGTCCGCATCACCGTCTCCACATCGTGGTTCGTTCCCAAGCCCCATACGGCCTTTCAGTGGGAGCCGCAGATCTCCAAGGAGGAGTATGAGCGGCGGGTGGCCTTGCTGCGGGAGGCCATCAAGACCAAAACCGTCACCTATAACTGGCACGACTCCGACACCAGCTTTCTGGAGGCTGTGCTGGCCCGTGGCGACCGCCGGATGTGCAAGGTGCTGGAGACGGCGTGGCGCAAGGGCTCCAAGCTGGATGCGTGGGAGGAGTATTTCTCGCTGGACCGCTGGCTGGAGGCCTTTGAGGAGTGCGGGCTGGATCCCCACTTCTACGCCAACCGCACCCGTTCGCTGGATGAAAAGATGCCCTGGGACATGATCTCCAGCGGCGTCACCACGGCATACCTCCGCCGGGAGCGGGAGCGTGCCTTTGCCGGGGTCACCACCCCGGATTGCCGCACCCACTGCAACGGCTGCGGCGCCAATCGACTGGTAGGGGGGAAGTGCGATGTCTAAGCTGCGGCTTCTATTCGTGAAGGAGGGGACGGCGGCCTATATCTCCCATTTGGATCTGCTGCGGACGGTGCAGCGGGCCTTTCCCCGGACGGAGCTGGAGATCAAGCACTCTCAGGGCTTCCACCCCCATCCCATCATCTCCATTGTGCTGCCCCTGCCGGTGGCCCAGTCCAGCGACTGCGAACTGCTGGACTTCGAGGTGACGCAGGATACCGACGGCAGCGGCATTGCCGAAAAGCTCAACGAGGGCCTGCCGGAGGGGCTGCGGGTGCTGGATTGCTACGAGGCCAAGCGCCCGGTGCGGGAGCTGGCGTATTTGCAGGCGGATATGGAGCTGGAGTACGACCACGGTGTGCCGGAGGGCGCCGCAGAGGCGCTGACGGAGCTGTTTCACCGCCCGGAGCTGCTGATCGAAAAGCGCACCAAGCGCAAGCAGCTGGCGGAGGTGGATATTGCCCCCATGATCCGGAGCATCGCCTTTGCGGAGGAGGAGAATCTTCTCCGGGCGGCGGTAACGGTCCGGGCGCAGAACCCCGGCCTGAACCCCCAACTGCTGGAAAAGGCTATCGCCCGCTACCGGCCGGACCTGTCCCCGGACTTTGTTCGGGTCCGCCGCCGGGAGCTGCTGGACGAGGCAGGGGAAATTTTCCGGTAGAAAAGCTGTACCACCCGGAGGGATGCTTTTTCCCTCCGGGCGTGATCTTGCCCGTAAAAATGGACGGATTGCGGACATATAGCGGACGCATCAGTGGACGTTTTGATGGACGGCTCCGGTACTTTTTGGCACAATGGGGACAGAGAAACAGAGGCGGATGCCCTGATGAAGCGACGGCCCTTAGTTTTGCTGTCCCTGACGACGTTGGCCACCATGGTGTTCTGTCTCCTGTGGCAAGGAGCACGGCGGGACCATTCAGACCTTGTGACGCTGGCCCGCTCCGGAGCGGCGGAGACCTGTACCCGCTTTTCGGACTATCAGGCCCACGAGGATGATGGCGATGATTGGGGCGGCGTGGCTGCTTTCCGAACCTTCCAGCAGGCCTGCGCCCTTTTGCCGGAGCAGGGGAGCGATGCCGTATGCAGCGCCGTTTACGGGCAGCTGCTGCACCCGGAGGGAGCCAAGGCCCATCTAGCTCATCGCCGTGATGGAGCCTCTGGCCCAAGACCCCACGGACGCATCCGCCCGGCTGCGGCTGTATGAACTGCGGGATCTTTTGCAGGAGGATACGTGATTTTCGACCGTATCATGCTGGCGTACATGGATGAATAAGGGGAAATGGGATTGTTGGAGCCTATTTCGATACTTTTTTTGTCAAAACAGGAAATAATGCTTGCATTTGGCGGACATCTGTGATATTCTACTATGGCATGAAAAGGGCGGTCCTCTGTCGCCGGTGTCCCGAAAAAGGTGGGGCGCCACGGAAATGACGGCATGAACGCCTATAATTTAGGAGGAAAAATCCATGGATCTCATCAAAGCACTGAATGAAAAGCAGCTGCAGAATGACGTGCCTCAGGTGGAAGTGGGCGATACTGTCCGTGTCCACGTGAAGGTCAAGGAAGGCGCCCGTGAGCGTGTTCAGGTGTTCGAGGGTACCGTCATTGCCAAGAAGCACGGCGGCATCGAGGAGACCTTCACCGTCCGTCGTATCTCCTACGGCGTGGGCGTGGAGAAGGTGTTCCCCGTTCACTCTCCCTCTATCGTGAAGGTGGAGACCGTGCGCCACGGCTATGTCCGTCGTGCCAAGCTCTACTACCTGCGTGACCGTGTCGGCAAGGCCGCCAAGGTTCGGGAGAAGCTGTAAGCCATTTTGTGATCCAAGGCCGGGGCATCCCGGCGTGAAAAAGAGACGCACCTGCGGGTGCGTCTCTTTTTTATGCAGTTACGTTTTTATACCGCCTATGCGGCCATGTTTTTATGCAGTACGCCTCTGTACCGCTTATGCGGCCACTCTTTTGTGCAGTCCTTTCATGCGGTCGTGCTTTTGCGCTGTCATGCTTTTCTATGCGGACGAAGCCTTTACACAGTCACGCTTTTACGCAGCTGAACCCTTTACGCAGGCACATTTTACGCAGCTGCGTCCTTTACACGGCGATATTCTTATACGGCCACATTCTTATGCGGCTGCGCTTTTTATGCAGCCATGCTTTTACGCTGTACTGGATGGAAATGGTTCTCAGGGGAACGGATCTGAGGTTGGGAGCCTTGGGGATGGCCCTGCCCCTGTGCGGCGCTATGGGTCAGTCGTCCCAGCCGGCCCGCTCCTCTCCCGGCAGGCCGAAGGAGATGGAAGCCCGGCCGTATTTTCCACGGATGGCGTCCATGGTGCGCTCCAGCTTCTCCTGCTTTTCCTGCTGCTGGGTGACTACCGGGGCCTCCAACAGATCCAGCTGCTGGAAGGAGTCGGCGCTGTCGGTGATATACAGGGCGGTGACGGTGAGCATCCGTACCGGCTCCGGGGCCTTCCACAGCCGCCGGGTCAGCTCCATGGCCGCCTGCCAGATATCCTTCATCAAGTGGGTGGGGGCCGGGAGCCGCATTTGCCGGGACACGGTGCGGAACTGGGCGTTCCGCAGGGACACGGACACGCCGCCGCAGTACAGCCCCTGCTGCCGCAGCCGCATGGCCACGCTGTCGGACAGCACCGCCAGACCACGCTGCACCTCCTCCCAGCGGGTGAGGTTTTTGGGGAAGGTGGTGCCGTTGCCCACGGATTTCACCGGCTCCTGCTGGCCCGCCGGGCGGACGGGACTGCCGTCCAGTCCGTTGGCGTACTCGTGGAGCTGGAGACCCAGCTTTCCCAGCAGCGTCTCCAGCATCTGGGGGGAGCAGGCCGCCAGCTGGCCGATGGTCTCCACGCCGTATTGGTGCAGCACCCGCCCGGCGGCCCGGCCCACGAACAGCAGGTCCCCCACCGGCAGGGGCCAGACGATATCCTGCCAGTTTTCCCGGCTAATGACGGTGGTGGCGTCGGGCTTTTTATAGTCGCTGCCAAGCTTGGCGAACACCTTGTTGAAGGACACGCCCACGGAGATGGTCAGCCCCAGCTCCTGCCGCAGCCGCCGGCGCAGGGCGTCGGCAATGGCCTTGGGGTCGCCGCCGAAGAGGTGCATACTGCCGGTGATGTCCAGCCAGCTCTCGTCGATGCCGAAGGGCTCCACCAGATCGGTATACTGCTCATAGATGGTGTTGACCCGCCGGGAGTACTCCCGGTACAGGCCGTGGTGGGGCGGCAGCAGCACCAGGCCGGGACACTTCTTCTTGGCCTGCCAGATGGTCTCCGCCGTCTGGATGCCCAGCCGCTTGGCGGGCTCGTTCTTGGCCAGAATGATGCCGTGGCGGGAGGCGGGGTCGCCGCAGACAGCGGTGGGGATGTCCCGCAGATCGGGGTGGCTCAGCAACTCCACCGAGGCAAAAAAGCAGTTCAGGTCACAGTGCAAAATCACCCGGTCGCCCATGGCGGCACACCTCCTCGAAGTCAATCATATGTTCTATTATACCACGGCCTGCGCTGCTGCACAAGAGAAAAACGCAGTCCCCTGAGAGAACGGAGGACTGCGTTTCGGGCTTACGGATGTTATTTGTGCAGCAGGGGGGACAGGGGCTTGTAGATGAGGAAGCAGATGCCCACATCCAGCAGGCCCTTGAACAGGGTAAAGGGGACGTTGAACACCAGCAGGCAGTTGAAGAGGGAATTGCCGGTGGGGACGTGGGCGATGGAGCCCATGATGGCCTCATACATCCCGATGATGCCCGTCATGGGCAGACCGTAGAGGACCTCGTAGGCCGGGTACACCACGAAATAGTTGGAAGGCAGGCTCACCAGCGCCATCAGCACGGCGCCCAGCAGGGAGCCCCACAGGGCCGATTTGCGGCTCTTATGCCGCCGGTACACAAGGCCCGCCACCAGCACGAACACGCTGCCCAGCAGGAAGTTGCTGAGCTCACCTACGCCGGCGCTGGAGCCGAAGGGCAGGTGCAGCAGATTCTTCACCAACTGGATCACCACGCCGTACACAGGTCCCAGCGAGAAGGTACCCAGCAGGGCAGGCAGATCCGACAGATCCAGCTTCACGAAGGAGGGGATCAGGGGGATGGAGAACTCGATGAACTGGAGGACGAAGGCCACGGCGCACAGCATGGCGGCCACGGCAAGGTGATGGGTCTTTTGCTTCTGAGTCATAAAAAATACTCCCTTTTAATGTAGTAAACCCCCGGAAAGGCTTGCCTTCCAAGGTGTACGCATCAAAAAAGAGCATCACGAAAATGCCATACACGCCTTCTCTCATCCAGACTATACTGTCGGTACCGGGATCGCACCGGTTCATGCAGCTTGCGCCGCTTGCGGACTATACCGCCGGTGGGGAATCACACCCCGCCTCGAAGACAGCTATTCGGTTGTTTCCAAGGGATAGTATACGACATCCTGCGCCAAAATGCAACCCCCTGATTTGTAGATTAGATAAACAGAAAATATTTATCGTAAAACAATAAAAAATAGTTGACAAGCAGAAATTATGCTGATATGATAGGCACAACAAGGAAAGGAGTGAGCCTTATGAATACCAAAACCATGACCACCCTGCTGCGGGGGGTGCTGCTGGCGGCAGCGGTGCTGTGCGGGATATTTTTCCTCTGGTTCCTGCCCTCCTACGGGCAGGAGGTGCAGCAGGCGGACCCGGAATTCACCTGGGCCTACTGGCCCTGCCTCATCTGGGCGTGGCTGTTCGCCCTGCCCATCTTCGGGGCCATGCTCCCCTGCTGGCGCATCTTCGGCAGCATCAGCGCCCCGGAGGGGGCCTTCACCCGGCGGAATGCACGGGATATGCGGAGCATCTCCCGTCTGGCCTTTGCCGATGCGCTGATCTTTCCGGCGGGGATGTTCGTGCTGGCCTTTATGGGGGCCGGCAGCGCTCCACTGACCATTATCATCACCCCCATGGTCATCTTCTGCTGCGCGGCGGTGGGGATCGTGTGCTATGTGCTCAGCCGTCTCATCGGTGACGCCACCGCTCTCCGTGAGGAGAACGACATGACCATTTAAGGAGGGCGGAGCATGATCGTATTCAACATTGACGTAATGCTGGCCCGGCGGAAAATGAGTCTGACGGAGCTGTCGGAGCGGGTGGGCATCACCATGGCCAATCTCTCCATTCTGAAAACCGGCAAGGCCAAGGCGGTGCGGGTGGAGACGCTGAACAAGCTCTGCCACGCTTTGGACTGTCAGCCCGGCGATCTGTTGGAGTACCGGCCGGACGAGGAAGCCTGAAGAAAGTGAAAAGGGACAGGCGCTGCTGTGCAGCGCCTGTCCCTTTTTTGGCGGAATGAGGATCATTTTCCCAACAAATGCTGCTCCACGCCGCCATAGAGATATTGGTAATTCATGTGCATCATATTCTTGAAGAACGGCAGCAGCAGCGCCAGATCCGCCGCCAGCCACGCCAGAGGATCGGCGGCGCACAGGGCGTAGAAGGCCAGCTCAGGGGACTGGGCGCTGACCACGCCGCCGGACAGCAGGGCCGGGAGGGTCAGGCAGATGGCCACACGGGCGATCAGCTCGGATGCTCCGGCCCACAGCACGAAGGGGGCTCGCTGGATGCCCTGCACGCAGTTGCGGACCACGAACAGGAAGCACAGCAGCAGGTACATGGAGAAGTCCACATACAGGAAGTGGTTGCCGAAGCGGATGGTGTCGGCGGTGACCTTGTCGGCGCTGAGGAAGATGTGGAGATATGCGCCGTCGATGGTCAGGAGCAGACCCAGCCCTACGGAGCAGACGCCGATGATGGCGGCCATGACCAGACCCTGCAGGATGCCCTTGCGGATGCGGTGGGTGTACCCGGCACCCAGATTCTGGGCGGTGAAGCTGGTCATGGCGGTGCCAAGGCCGTTCACCGGGGTCATGATGAGGCTATTGAGCTTGTTGGCGGCGCCGAAGCCGTTCTGGGCGGCATGGGACACCATCTGGCCGTCGATCATATCGAACTTCACCACCACGCTCTGCATGACGATGATGCCGATGGCCAGCACGGAGAACTGGAGGCCCAGCGGCACGCCCTGAACAATATGACGCTTCAGGTCCAGTCCGGTGATGCGCCAGTCCTCCTTGTGGAGCCGCAGATCCGGGTACTTGGAAAAGGCATAGGCGAAGCAGGCCACGGTGCTGATGAGCTGGGCGGTGACGGTGGCTCCGGCGGCTCCGGCCACGCCCCAGTGCAGCACCAGAATGAACAGCAGGTCCAGCGCCACATTCAGCACCGTGGAGCCCAGCAGGAACAGCAGCGGCGTTACGGAGTCGCCCATGCTCCGCAGGAAGGAGCAGATGAAGTTATAAAACAGCTGGGCGCCGATGCCGGCGAAGATGATGCCGCAGTAGGTGTAGGCGGCCCGGTATACCTCCGGGTTCTCCGGCGTCACGTTGATCCAGGCCAGCATGGGGTTCAGCAGCACCAGTGCCAGAGCTGTCAGCAGCACCGTCAGCCCCGCCGACAGCACCAGCTGGGCGGCCATGGAGCGGCGCACACCGGCCTGATCCCGGCAGCCCACGCAGCAGGAGGTGATGACGCAGAATCCGGCGCTGACACCGAAGGCGAATTGCAGGAAGATGAACACCAACGAGGAGGTGTCGTTGACGCCGGCCACCTCCTGCGCCGTCAGGGTTTGGCCCACGATGGCGGCGTCGCTGATGGTATACACCTGCTGCAGCAGGTACGACAAGATCACCGGCAGGGAGAACTGCAAAATGGTGCGCCAGCAGGTGCCGTGGGTCAGGTCCACCGGGTGGAACAGGTCACGAAGGGCCTGAAAAGGTTTTCTATTCTGAGATTTTTCCATAGTTTACGCTCTTTTCTCTCGCTTTTTCTACGACGGCAAATTATAGCCTGTTGGGCGGCGGAAGTCAAGTGGAGAAGGGATTGAAAACTTCACAAACTTCGTCATTTTAGCCTAAAAAGAGGTATACAAATTGACGAAATGCACAAATAAGGCGGGCGGCATACTTGGGTCGGGACGAGCATATAGTGGAGCATCACAGAGGAAAGGGCGTGGAGCGTGTGGACGAGGCATACGCCATCCGGCGGTATCAGCAGGCGGCGGCGCTGCTGCCGCTGCGATGGCAGCGGCTGTGCCGTCAGGTGCCGGAGGAGCAGCAGGCGGAGGCGGAGGAGCTGCGGCTGCGGGCCGGGCAGACGTTGACGCTGCTGCTGCGGGGAGGGGAGGTGCCGGCGGCACGGGAGCGGCCCTACCCGGTGGTGACTCAAACGGAGCTGGAGCAGCTGTGCGACGGGGTGACGGACTACTCCCGGTATGCGGCGGCGGATACCCTGAGCCGGGGGTATCTCACGGCACGGGGCGGCTTCCGCATCGGCGTGTGCGGTACGGCGGTGCTGCGGGACGGGGTCAACACCAATCTGCGGGATATCTCCTCCGTTACCATCCGTATCGCACGGGAGCAGCCGGGGCTTTCGACGGAGGTGCTGCCCCAGCTGTTCCGGGAGGGCAGCTTTTGCAGCACCCTTCTTCTGGCCCCACCGGGACTGGGCAAGACCACCCTGCTGCGGGATCTGATCCGGGGACTGTCCGACGGTGCAGAGGGCGTGTCGCCCCATCGGGTGGCGGTGGTGGACGAGCGGGGGGAGATCGCCGTCATGTTTCAGGGCATCCCCCAGATGGCGCTGGGCAGCCACACCGATGTGCTGGACGCCTGTCCCAAGGCGCTGGGCATCCCCATTCTGCTGCGGTCGGCCAACCCGCAGGTCATTGCCGTGGACGAGATCACTGTTCGGGAGGATCTGATGGCCATGTCCGCTGCCGCCAACTGCGGGGTGCGGTTTCTGGCCACCATCCATGCTGCTGACCGGCGGGAGCTGGGGAGAAGGCCGCTGTTTTCCCATCTGCTGAAGGAGAAGGTCTTTGAAAAGCTGGTGACCATCCGGCGGGAGGAGGGGCAGCGGCAGTATCTGGTGGAGGAACTGTGGTAAGGGACGTGCTGGGGAGCCTTCTGCTGCTGGGAGGCGCCCTGTGGCTGTGGCTGGGACTGGTACAGGCCCAGCGGCGGCAGCTGCGGCTGCTGGAGGAGCTGGCGGCGTCGCTGGAGCAGATGGCCTCCGCCATTCGCTTCCGGCGGGAGACGCTGCTGCGGCTGCTGGCGGCTCAGCGGCAGCGCCCATTGGCGGGACCGTACTATGGAGCGGTGCTGGCGGCGCTGGAGGAGGGCATCTCTTTTCCGGCGGCATGGCGGCAGGGCTTTGCGGCTCTCTCCGGGGAGGGTGGTCGTATCCTGCGGCGGCTGGAGCCGGAGGGGGACGAGCAGAGGATATTGGGTGAGCTGACATGGGCCGCCGGGGAGCTGACGGAACTGCGGAGAGGACTGGAGCAGGAGAGCCGCCAGCGGGAAAAGCTCTGGTTTGCGGGGCTGTTTTCCGGGGCGGGACTGCTGCTGATCCTGCTGATTTGAGGACGAGCAATGGATGTGGACCTGATTTTCAAGATCGCAGCGGTGGGGATCCTGGTGGCGGTGCTGAACCTGCTGTTGGTACGCAGCGGCCGGGAGGAGCAGGCTATGATGACCACGCTGGCCGGTCTGGTGGTGGTACTGATGATGCTGGTGCAGCAGATCAGCGACCTGTTCCAGCTGGTCAAGACGCTGTTTGGGTTATAAGAGATGGAGGCTGTATGGCAGATCGTGGCGTTGGGACTGCTGGGCGCCGTGCTGGCCGCTTTGCTGAAAAAGCATACGCCGGAGCTGGCGCTGCTGCTGGCCGTGGCGGTATGCGGGGCGGCGGTGCTGGCAGCCGTCCGTGGTGTGCGGGAGGTATGGGCCTTTCTGGAGGACCTGCTGGCGGCGGTGGAGATCTCCTCCACGCTGTTTCTCCCCCTGCTGAAAACGGCGGGCATCGCCGTGGTGACCCGCATCGGCGCAGATCTGTGCCGGGATGCCGGGGAGAGCGCCGTGGCCTCGGCGGTGGAGATGGCCGGGGCCATGGGGGCGCTGCTGGCGGTGCTGCCCCTGATGCAGGCAGCGTGGGAGGTGCTGCGGTCGCTGCTGTAAGGGCGGTGTGGCTGATGTGCCTGCTGCTTCTGGCGATGGTACCTGCGTGGGCGGCGGACCTGCCGCAGGAGGTGACGGATGCCGCTCCCCCGGCGGCGGAGGAGCTGGAGGGAAAGGACTTCTCCGGCGGCATCGCCGCTCTGCTGGAGCAGGGGGCGACTCTTCTGGGGGAGGCTCTGCGGGGGAACCTGCGGGGAGCGGTGCTGATCTTAGGGGTGGTGCTGCTGTGCGGGGCGGCGGATGCCGTGCTTCGCACCCCGGAGAGCCCCATGCGCCGTTTTTTGCCCATGGCCGGGGCGGCGGCCATTGCGGTGCTGTCGCTGGGCAGCATGAAGAGCCTGCTGGGGCTGGGGACCCAGACCATTGAGGAATTGGACGTGTTCTCCAAGGCGCTGCTGCCGACGCTGGCCGCCGCTGTGGCCGCCGGAGGGGGCGCTGTTACCGCCGGAACGGGACAGGTCATCGCCGTGTGCTTTGCCGATGCCCTCATTACCCTCATCCGGGGACTGCTGCTGCCTATGACGTACTTTTTGGCGGCGGCGGCCACGGCGGATGCCATGCTGCCCCGGCACGGGCTGGGGACCGTCGCCAAGGCGGCCAGCCGGGTGGTGACGTGGCTTTTGACGGGCTCACTGGTGCTGTTTACCGGCTACCTGACCCTGTCCGGGGCCGTCAGTACCTCGGCGGACGCCCTGACGGTGCAGGTGACCCGCTCCGCCGTAGGGGCCATGCCAGTGGTGGGACGCATCCTCTCCGATGCGGCGGGCAGTGTGCTGGCCGGTGCGGGCGTGGTGAAAAACGCCATCGGCGTATTCGGCCTGCTGGGGGTGCTGGCGGCGTGTCTGGGACCCTTTGTACGTCTGGGGGTGCAGTATCTTTTGTATAAGCTGACGGCGTTTCTGGCGGGGATGACCGCCGCTCCGGAGCTGGCGAAGCTGATCGATGCGCTGGGTGGCGTGTTCGGCCTGATGCTGGGTATGACCGGCAGCTGCGCCCTGCTGCTGCTCATCTCCATCTCCTCGGCCATTCTGGTGGTGACGCCATGATGGAGATGCTTCAAGGGTGGCTGCTGGGCCTGACCGCTGCGGCGCTGGCGGTGTCCCTGCTGACGGCGATGCTGCCCAAGGGGGAGACCATCCGCCGCATCGCCGGGCTGGCGGGAGGACTGATCCTGCTGCTGGCGGTGGTGCAGCCACTGCTGCGGGTGCGGTGGGAGGAGCTGACGTGGCGGTACGAGACGTATCAGCGGGAGATGGACCGGCAGACGGAGGCGTATCAGGCGGCCTACGCCGACAGTCTGTCCGGGGACATAGCCGACCGCACCGCCGCATATATATCGGAAAAAGCGGCGTCGCTGGGCATCGACTGCCGGGTGCAGGTGGAGGTTCGCACGGAGGATGGCCTGCCCCTGCCCTATGGGGCGTCGCTGGACGTGGAAAGGGATCAGGTGCTGTCGGACTACATGGCGCAGGAGCTGGGTATCCCGGCCTCCCGCCAGAGCTGGCAGCCGGAGGAGTGAGGGATGGACAGGGAAAAGCTAAGGGATATCTTCCGGAAATACCGGGCCGTGGGGCTGGTGCTGCTGGCGGGCCTTTTGCTGCTGCTTCTGCCCACGGGCAAGAGCAGCGGACAGGAGCGGCAGACGAGCGACGATACCCAGCTCTATTCGCTGGAGGAGACGGAGCGGCGCATGGCCCAGCTGCTGGGCAGAATGAGCGGCGTGGGCCGGGTACAGGTGATGCTGAGCTTAAAGACCGGCCCCACCCTCCAGCTGGCCCAGGACATGGATCTGGAGCAGGAGGAGGGCAGTCTGCGGCAGCGGAGCCAGCCGGTGACGGTGAACCGGGGCAGCGGCTGGCAGGAGGCGCTGGTGACCCGGCAGGACTACCCGGTGTATCAGGGAGCGGTGGTGGTGTGTCAGGGGGCCGGCAGCAGTGCCGTGCGTCTGGCGGTGACGGAGGCCGTGGCGGCGCTGACGGGGCTGTCCACGGAGAAGATCACAGTGGTGCAATGGGAACAATAACAGGAGGGACGGACATGAAAACGGTGTGGAAACGGCGAGGTGTGGCGGCGGCGGTACTGCTGCTGGTGTGCGGTGCGGTGTACATGAACTGGCGGTACAGCGACAGCGTCAAGGACAACAAGGTGCTGGGCCAGTCGGAGTTGGTCAACGCCAATGAGGAGACGGCAGGGGATCCGGCCCCGGCGGAGGACGATTATTTCGCCACGGCACGGCTCAGCCGCAAGCAGGCACGGGACAACGCCATCCACATGCTGCAGGAGGCGGAGAGCGACGAAAACGCCGAGGAGAGTGTTCTCAACGAGGCATCCCGGACCTTGCAGGTGCTGGCGTCGTACACGGTGGCCGAGTCCCAGATCGAGAGTCTGGTGACGGCCAAGGGCTACGCCGACTGCGTGGTGTTCATGGGGGAGGACAGCGTCAGCGTGGTGGTGGCGGCTCCGGAGACGGGACTGAACACGGCGGACGTGGCTCGCATCAAGGACATTGTGGTCAACGAGACGGACTACACCCCGGAGCAGATCAAGATCATGGAGGCAAATTAGTGGTTGTATTTTCCCGCTGCCGATGGTATAATACCAATGATTCGAATATACCAAAAGAACGGGAGTAAGATTGCTATGGCTGAAAATAAAGAGTATATCACCCGTCAGGAGAGCATGGGTACCATCCAGATCTCCGAGGATGTGGTGGCGTCCATCTCCAGCTCTGTGGCGCTGGAGACGGAGGGTGTGGGCGGCCTGCTCAACGCCAATATGGCGGATCTGGTGGGCGGCAAGAAGATGACCGCCAAGGGCGTCCGGGTGGAGATGGCCGAGGACGGCGTGGTGGTGAACCTGTTTCTCATGATCCGCTACGGTTTTGCCATCGCTGAGGTGGCTCAGAAGGTCCAGAACGCCGTCTATTCGGCGCTGGAGGGCATGACCGGCTTCCCGGTGAAGGCGGTCAACGTCCATGTGGGCGGCATCAGCTTCGACTGAGCAGACATAGGATACGAGAGAAAAGGACGAAACGGGTATGACACGCAACACGGCACGGGAGATCGCCGCCCATCTGGCGTATGAATGGAATTTTACGGACCTCCCGGTGGGGGAGTTTCTGGACCGGCGGCTGGCGCCGGAGTGCTTTGCGGAGCTGGCGCCGGAGTGCGGGCTGTACGCCGATGCCCCCAACGCCAAGCAGGAGCAGTATATCCGCCGTCTGGTGGCGGGCGTGGCGGACCATGCGGCGGAGTTGGACGACTACATCGCCCGGTACGCACAGGGCTGGCGTTTTGAGCGCATCCCTCTGATGGCCTCTGCCGTCATGCGGGTGGCCATGTATGAGATCCTGTATATGCCGGATATCCCCCACGGTGTGGCCATCAGCGAGGCGGTGCAGATCGCCGGTAAGTATGAGTCCGCCGAGGTGGTGAAATTCATCAACGGCATTCTGGCCAGCTTCCTGCGGGAAGAGGTCAAGGACTGACACATCACAGGCAGAGCAGGTGCGCTTGCTCTGCCTGCACTGCATTTTCAGGAAGGAGGAAGCGATGGAAGGCCAGATCTATACCGTATCGGAGGTCAACGGCTTCATCAAAAATGTCATCGACGGCATCCCTCAGCTCTCCGGCATCTACATCCGGGGGGAGCTGTCCAACTATAAGATATACCCCTCCGGGCATCACTACTTCACCCTGAAGGACGGGGAGGGCGCTCTGCGGTGTGTCATGTTCAAGGGCAGCGCCATGAAGCTGCGGTTCCGGCCGGAGAACGGGATGCAGGTCATCGCCTATGGCCGCATCAGCGTGTTTCCACGGGACGGGGCCTATCAGCTCTACTGCTCCCAGCTGTCGCCGGACGGCGTGGGGGATCTGTATGTGGCCTTTGAACAGCTGAAGGACAAGCTGTACCGGGAGGGACTGTTCGACGAGGGACACAAGAAGCCTCTGCCCCGATATCCCCAGCGCATCGCCATCGTCACCAGCTCCGCCGGGGCGGCGATCCACGACATGATCCGCATCCTGCGGCGGCGCTACCCCATTGCCAGGGTGCTGCTGCTGCCGGTGCGGGTACAGGGCGTGGAGGCTCCGCCGGAGATCGTAGGGGCCATCCGCTACGCCAACCGCTGGAAGCTGGCGGACGTGCTCATCACCGGCCGGGGCGGCGGCTCCATGGAGGACCTGTGGGCCTTCAACGACGAGCGGGTGGCCCGGGCCATCTACGACTGTGAGACGCCCATCATCTCCGCCGTGGGCCACGAGCCGGACGTGACCATCGCCGACTTTGTGGCGGATGCGCGGGCGTCCACCCCCTCCAACGCGGCGGAGATCGCCGTGCCGGACCAGGTGGAGCTGCTGCGGTGGCTCCGGGGCGCAGGGGAGCGGATGGCGAGAAGCGAGACGGCGCGGCTGGAGACCGCCCGGCAGCGGCTCACCGCCCTGGCGGCCAAGCGGGTGATGACGGACGGAATGGCCTACGTCCAGGACAAGCGGCTGGACCTGGACCACTTACAGCAGCGGCTGGGGGACGTGACCGGCGCGGTGCTGGGGCGGCACCGGCAGAAATTCGCGGCCCTGGCGGCGTCGCTGGACGCCATGAGCCCCCTGGCGGTGCTGGGCCGGGGCTACGCCGTGGCCCGGGATGAGCAAGGGAAGATCTTGAAAAGCTGGCGGGAGACGGCGCCGGGTAGCCGGGTGTCCGTCACGTTGGGAGAGGGCGGCTTCACCGCCGTGGTGGACAAGCCCTATACGAAGGAGGAACAGCCATGAGCGCGAAGAAACAGACGTTCGAGCAGGAGATCGCCCGGCTGGAGGAGATCGTGGCGGCACTGGAGAAGGGGGATGCCCCCCTGGCGGACTCTCTGGCGTTGTTTGAGGAGGGGACGAAGCTGATCGCCGCCTGCTCCCAGGAGCTGGACGCGGCGGAGCAGAAGGTGGTCAAGCTGATGAAGGGCCCCGACGGCGCGCCGGTGGAGCTGCCCTTCGGAGAGGAGGAGCAGGGATGAGCGAACAGGTGTTTCAGACCCGGTATGAGACCTACCGCACGGCGGTGGAGTCGTATCTGGAGACCCTCTTTGCCGGGAGGCCGGACTGGCGGGACCTGTATGAGTCCATGCGGTACAGCCTGCTGGCGGGGGGCAAGCGCATCCGGCCGGTGCTGACCCTGGAGTTTGCCCGGCTGGCGGGCCTTGCGGACTGGAAGACGGCCCTGCCCATGGCCTGCGCCCTGGAGCTGGTCCACACCTACTCCCTGATCCACGATGACCTGCCCTGCATGGACAACGACGACCTGCGCCGGGGCAAGCCCACCAACCACAAGGTCTACGGGGAGGCCACAGCGGTGCTGGCCGGAGACGGCCTGCTCACCGCCGCCTTTGAGACCGCCCTGGAGGAGAGCGCCGGGCTGCCGCCCGAGCGTGTGACGGCCGCCGCGGCCTGCCTGGCCCAGGCGGCCGGCGCCCGGGGCATGGTGGGGGGACAGGCCCTGGACATGGCCGCCCAGGGCAGGGCCGTGAGCCGCTCCGAGGTGGAGTACCTTCAGAAAAAGAAGACAGGGGCCCTCCTCAGCGCCGCCGCCGAGATGGGCTGCATCGTGGCCGGGGGAAGCGAGGAGGACCGCGCCGCCGTCCGGCGCTATGCCCAGAAGCTGGGCCTGGCCTTCCAGGTCCGGGACGACATGCTGGACGTGTGCGGCGACGCGGCGGAGTTCGGCAAGCCCATCGGTTCCGACAAAGAGGAGGGGAAGGTCACCTTCATGGACCTGCTGGGGCTGGAGGGCTGCGGCCGGGCGGTCCGCGCCCATACGGAGGCGGCCAAGGCCGCGGTGGCGGACTGGGACACGGACGGCTTCCTGGCCGCCCTGGCGGACTCCCTGGCGGAGCGGAACAAGTGAAGAGCGGGGCCGCCGGACGGCGGCCCCTTTTCTGTCCGGCGCCGGGGACTGTCCGCATCGGGAGGACAGCCCGGCCGGTCACAAAAAATTTACGGACGCAT
>OJSQ01002223.1_pt1 | contig 17222 bp, 16 predicted proteins | sample 1599551 | NCBI WGS metagenome assembly OJSQ01 (sample SAMN04168659, study PRJEB22393) | human gut metagenome | biome: human gut microbiome; feature: stool | host: Homo sapiens | collected 2014-05-12
GTCCCATGCCCCAGACCCGTGAGCACATCCTGCTGGCTCGTCAGGTCGGCGTGCCCTATATCGTTGTCTTTATGAACAAGTGCGATATGGTCGACGACGAGGAGCTGCTGGATCTGGTCGAGATGGAGATCCGTGAGCTGCTGAACGAGTACGACTTCGATGGCGACAACACCCCCATCATCCGTGGTTCTGCTCTGAAGGCTCTGGAGTCCACCAGCACCGATCCCAACGCCCCCGAGTACAAGTGCATTTGGGAGCTGATGGACGCTGTTGACAGCTACATCCCCACTCCTGATCGTGCTGCTGACAAGCCCTTCCTGATGCCCGTTGAGGACGTCATGACCATTTCTGGCCGTGGCACCGTCGCCACCGGTCGTGTCGAGCGTGGTACTGCCCACGTCGGCGACCAGATGGAGATCGTCGGTCTCAAGGAAGAGAAGATGACCACCACCATCACCGGCCTCGAGATGTTCCGCAAGAGCTTGGAGTTCGCTCAGGCTGGCGATAACATCGGTGCCCTGCTGCGTGGCGTTGACCGTGACCAGATCGAGCGTGGCCAGTGCCTCTGCCAGCCCGGCTCTGTTCATCCCCACACCACCTTCGACGGCCACGTTTACGTCCTGAAGAAGGAAGAGGGCGGCCGTCATACCCCGTTCTTCAACAACTATCGTCCTCAGTTCTACTTCCGCACCACCGACGTTACCGGCATCATCACCCTGCCCGAGGGCACCGAGATGTGCATGCCCGGCGACAACGTCGATATGCATGTTGAGCTGATCACCCCCGTTGCCATGGAAGAGGGCCTGCGTTTCGCTATCCGCGAGGGCGGTCACACCGTTGGTTCCGGCGTTGTTTCCAAGATCGAGAAGTAATTTCTTGCTCTGAAAAGCAATACAAAGAGCGCTGTCCGCAAGGGCAGCGCCCTTTTTTGGTGCGCCCCTACGTCATAAAACACATTGCGCCGCGTTTGTGCACTCTACACAAACGCGGCGCAATTATTTTGCAGAAAAAGTCAAATAAAAAGCATATAACCCATTGACATTCTAGGTAAATGGGTATATTATACTGGCATCGGGTTTGAACAATGCAAACCAAAAACAGGAAAGGGGAATACCGCTATGTCCGCTATGTGTTGTTGTCGTATGCGCTGTCACCGGGCATGGTCTGTGGGGCCTACCAGAACCCCTATGTGTTGAACCTGACCTTTGTCCGGGAACCTTCGCAGAGAAGGCCCGGATTTTTTTGTACCTAAATTTGTTCGTGACCCGATAGGGAAGGGGAGACTTTTGTGGATTGGAATGTGGTCGCACAGTACCTGCCGCTGTTTGAAAAAGCGGCGTGGCTGACCCTGCGTCTGGGGCTGGCAGGTATCGCGCTGGCTATTGTCATCGGGCTGGTCTGCGCACTGGTCCAGTATTATAAGGTGCCGGTGCTGCGCCGCGTCGTCGGCTTTTACATCCAGCTCAGCCGCAACACGCCGCTCCTGGTCCAGTTGTTTTTCATCTATTATGGCTTGCCGAAGATCGGCATCAGGACTGACGCTGCGGTCTGCGGCATTGCAGGTCTGGCGTTTCTGGGCGGCAGCTACATGGCGGAGGCGTTCCGCAGCGGGCTGGAATCCATCGAGCCGATCCAGACCGAGAGCGCCTACAGCCTCGGCATGGACCGGATGCAGACGATGCGCTACGTCATCCTGCCGCAGGCCATGTCCACCAGCGTCCCGGCGTTCGTCGCCAATGTTATTTTCCTTTTAAAGGAAACCAGCGTGTTCAGCGCTATCAGCCTGATGGACCTGATGTTCACGGCGAAGGACCTCATCGGCCTGTACTACAAAACCACCGAGAGCCTGTTCCTTCTTGTGGTCTTTTACCTGCTGATCCTGCTCCCGGTTTCGCTGCTGGGGTCTCTGTTGGAAAGGAGGCTGCGCTATGCCGGATTTGGGGCTTAACGTACTGCTCAAGGGCAAAAACATGGCCCGCCTGCTGGGCGGCCTGTGGGTGGCCCTGCGCATCAGCCTGCTTTCCGTCGCCATCAGCATCCCGCTGGGCATCCTGCTGGGCGTGCTGATGAGCGGCAAAAATCCCGTTGTAAAAGCCATCCTGCGGGTTTATCTCGAAATCATCCGCATTATGCCGCAGATGGTGCTGCTGTTCCTTGTGTTTTTCGGCACGACCCGTGCGTGGGGCTGGGACCTCTCGGGCGAGACGGCATCCGTCATCGTGTTTGTGCTGTGGGGCACGGCAGAGATGAGTGACCTTGTGAGAGGCGCGCTGATCTCCATCCCGAAGCACCAGTATGAGAGCAGCGAGGCGCTGGGCCTGACGAAGGCGCAGACCTATTGGTACATCATCATTCCGCAGACGGTGCGCCGCCTGATCCCGTTGAGCATCAACCTGATCACCCGCATGATCAAGACCACCAGCCTTGTGCTGATGATCGGCGTCGTCGAGGTGCTGAAGGTCGCGCAGCAGATCATTGAGGCCAACCGCATGGCCAGCCCGAATGCTGCATTCGGCATCTATCTGGTCGTGTTCCTGCTGTATTTCCTAGCCTGCTGGCCCATCAGCCTGCTGGCATCGTACTTAGAGAAAAAATGGAGGTAAGGAACCATGGCAGAACCGATTTTGACCGTAGAGCATCTGGTCAAGGGCTATGGGGAAAATATCGTGCTGGATGACGTCAGCTTTTCCGTCCGCCCCGGCGAGGTCGTCGTGGTGGTAGGCCCCAGCGGCTGCGGCAAGAGCACGCTGCTGCGCTGCATCAACGCGCTGGAGCCCACCCAGAGCGGGCGAGTCCGCCTGGGCAATGAGACCGTCGCCTACGGCGGCAAGGGGCTGACGAGTCTGCGCCAGCGCATCGGCATGGTATTCCAGAGCTATGAGCTGTTCCCGCATCTGACCGTGCTGGACAACGTTATGCTGGCTCCGCTCAAGGTGGCCAAGCGTCCCAAAGACGAGGTACAGAAAGAGGCCGAGGCCCTGCTGGACCGCGTGAACCTGCTGAACAAGGAAAGGAGCTACCCGCGGGAGCTGTCCGGCGGCCAGAAGCAGCGCGTTGCCATCGTCCGCGCACTGGCGATGCGCCCTGAAATTTTGTTGTTCGATGAAGTGACTGCAGCCCTTGACCCCGAAATGGTTCGCGAGGTGCTGGACGTTATGCTCGATTTGGCGAAGCAGGGCCGCACGATGATCATTGTCACCCACGAGATGCAGTTTGCCCGCGCGATTGCGGATCGTGTCATCTTCCTGGACAGCGGCAAAATCGTCGAGGAGAGCACGCCGGAGGCGTTCTTCGACCACCCCAAGACAGAGCGTGCGCAGAAGTTCCTGCGCACCTTCACCTTTGACAGTGTGAAGTGATGGACTTGGCCCCCTCTGCGAGGGGGCTCCCGCGAAGCGGGTGGGGGAGAGAACCTCGCCATTACCCAAAACATTTAGAACTGTGGCAAAGTTCAACCCTTCCGGCTCTTCGAGCCACCTCCCCTGCTAGGGGAGGCAAGCGCCCGCTTCGCGGGGCATACCATAGATTCCCTTTTGTGGAAAGAAATACATAGAGGAACACGAAAGACGAAAAAAGGAGGATATCACCATGAAAAAAGCAATCAAATTGACCGCCGCGGCCCTGGCCGCAACCCTGAGCCTGTCTCTGGCCGCCTGCGGCAGCAGCGCCTCCACGGGCACTGCCTCGACCTCGGCATCCGCCGACGGTGTTGTTTACCGCACGCTGGACGAAATCAAGGCGGACGGCACGATCAACATCGGCGTTTTCTCTGACAAGAACCCGTTCGGCTACGTCGATGAAAACGGCGAGTATCAGGGCTATGACATCTACTTTGCCAACCGCCTGGCCGAGGATCTGGGCGTCAAGGTGAACTACGTCTCCACCGAGGCCGCCAACCGCATCGAGTACCTGCAGACCGGCAAGGTCGATGTCATTCTGGCCAACTTCACGGTCACGCCGGAGCGCGCCGAGGGGGTCGATTTTGCGCTGCCCTACATGAACGTGGCACTGGGCGTCGTTTCCCCGGACTCCAACGTCATCACGTCGCTGGACAGCTGGAACGCCGATGACCAGATGATCGTCATCTCCGGCACTACCGCAGAGACCTACCTGACCCAGAACTACCCTGACATCCCGCTGCAGAAGTATGACTCCTACGCCACGGCCAAGAGCGCGATGGAGAACGGCGGTGTGGCCTGGGCCAACGACAACACCGAGGTCATCGCGTTTGCCAGCCAGAACCCCGGCTACACGGTCGGCATCCCGTCCCTGGGCAGCCAGGACGCGATTGCCCCCGCCGTCAGCAAGGGCAATGAGACGCTGCTGAATGCTATCAACGACGAGATCAAGGCTTTGGGCAAGGAGAATTTCTTCCACGCCGACTATGAGGCCACTCTCGTTGACACCTACGGCACTGACTATGAGGACAGCCTCGTGGTCGAGGGCGGCGAGACGAGCGCACAGTAAAAGGGGAAGGCTTAGGAAAGCAAAAGCGGCAGACCACAAACGGTCTGCCGCCTTTTCTATGCCTTATTCCACGCCAAATTCCGCCTTTACCCGCGCGTACATCTTCCGCTGAGCGTTCGCTTCGTTATCGTCATCCACGCTGCCAAAGGCGCGCTTGGCGGCGCTGCCGGGGCCGGTGGAGCCGTGCTCACCAAAGCGGGCGGTCTTTTCGTTCTCGGGGTCACGCCAATTGTCCCAGCCGTCGGCGCAGACCTCGTCGCTCAACGCACAGTCCAGCCAGTAGCAGGCCGCGTCCGCGCGCCAGGGGCGGCCCAGATAGACACTGCCGGGCGTACAGCTGCCCTGCACGGTGCAGTTCACAAACAGGTAGCCGGGCTTGCCTGCGGGCGTGCTGGGAGCCGTGATATAGCAGATGCCGCTGATGTGATGCCACGGCTCAAGGCGGCAGGTGTCGAACACAGCGTTTGCACCGCCAAAGATAAAGTCGATGTTGCCGCGGATCGTGCAGTTTTTGTAGTACTGCACGGTGTCCAGCCGGGGCGTGTTCTCCCGCGGGCCGCGGAAGCCGTTCTGCTCGCGCTCCTGCAGGGGCAGGGGAGCGGTAAACAGCGTGTCCTGGTTGCCGTAGAGGTTCACATTCTCCATCAGCACGCGGCTTGCGTCGGCGTAGACGGCCAGCGCCTGACCGGCCTTTGCGCCGTCCCCGGCGTTGTTCTGCACGGTCAGGTTGCGCACAACGGCCCTGCCGCCGCCCAGAAACAGCGTTGCGCTGCGGAAGGTGCCGGTCTTGACCTCGCCCGGCCATGGGTCACGCCCGCCCACAGACGCCGTGATGACTGTCGCGTTGCGGTACTCGCCCTCAATGACATAGTCCGCCAGCTCAATGAAGGGCCGTTCCTCGTAGATGCCGTGCCTGATGCAGAACCGCACCGGCTCGTCCGGCGTGGCCGCACAGGCAGCAACGGCCTCGGTCAGCGTGCGGTAGTCGCCCGCACCGCTCTCGTCAACGACCAATGTTTTGCGTTCCGTTTCGGTCATGAAAAAAATCCTCTCATAAATGCAATATCGCTGGCAGCGCGGGCTGGCACAGCCTCCTCGCGCAGCACGGGCAGAGCGTCCTGCGGCAGCTGCCGCAGCATGGCGAACGCGCCCGCGTAGTCGGTCAGGCTGTCCTCCAGGCTCGTGTGGAGCAGCCCGCCGTCCGGCGCAAAGGCCTGCCCCTTGAAGTGGACGGCCACGATCTGGTTGCCCAGCAGCTCGCCCACGTCGTTCCAGATGCGGTCCTGCGCGCCGACGTTCCCGGCATCCACCAGATTGCTCATGTCAAAGATGACCTTCAGGTTCGGGCTGCGCATCGTGTCCAAAATATGCCGCGTCGCGGCGGCGGAGTTCATGCTGTGGTAGGTCACAGGCTCTACGGCGACGGTCACGCCCAGTGCCTCGGCGGCGGGCAGAATGTCCGCCAGACTGCGGCAGAGCAGCTCCTGCGCTTCCTTGCGGGTCGTACCGGCAGGCTGCTTTTCCATGCTGGTCGTCTCGGTGCCGATGCACCCGGCACCCAGCGCCTTGCAGACGGCCAGCTGGCTCTTGAAGTCCGCCGCATTCTTCAAACGGCTCTCATCGTTGATGGCCAGCTCCACGTAGGTTCCCAGCACGGCCACCTGAATGCTGTGCGCCTTTTCGGCGGCGACGGTCTCGGCGACCAGCGCGTCGGTCACGTCCGCATAGCTCCTGACGGACGGCACACACTTTTTATAGGCCAGTTGCACAGCGGCAAAGCCGTCGGCGGCAACGCGCCCGAACAGCTCGTCCGGGCTGCCCTTGCCGTAGTCGTGCAGGCGGGCACCGACGATAAATTTCGGCATAGTGTGCCCTCCTTACTGCTTTTGTGCGGCCAGAATTTCCGTGTAGGCCAGCAGCAGCGGGCCTACGCCCTTGGCGTCGTTCTCGACGATGGGCTCGCTGAAATAGTACGCCAGACTGCCATCGCGGCGGGTCGCGCCGCCGAGACCGGCCACCAGACAGATGCCGCCCAGCTGCAAAGCGCCGTCCGCGCCCACGCCCAGATGGCGGTCACAGGTGCCGTAGAACGCCTTCTCACCGTAGGCCGTGTAGCGCTTGGGCAGGTAGCCCAGACGCACGCCCTTGAGCACGGCGTAGGCGAACAGTGCGCTGCCGGAGGTCTCAAGGTAGTTGCCTTCGACCCCGGCTTTATCTACGACCTGCCAGAACATGCCGCTCTCGGCATCCTGGAAGGCAATCATCGCGTCCACCGCGTCCTTCAGCATTGCCATGATGGCGCGGTACTCGTAGTAGAGTTGGTTGTCCATCCGCTCCAACGTGTCTACCATGGCCACCAGGAACCAGCCCATGGCGCGCAGCCAGAAGTTGGCGCTGCAGCCGGTCTCGGGGTTCGCCCAGTACATCTCGCGGCTCTCGTCGTAGCCGTGGTAGTACAGGCCGGTCTTGGCGTCCTTCATGTGCTTCTGGATGTTCATGAACTGTTTGTAGCTGTCAATGCAGCCGTGCATCCCGTTGCAGCGTGTCTCATACTCCATATAAAAGGGCTGGGCCATGTAAGTGCCGTCCAGCCAGACCTGGTTGGGATAGATCTTCTTGTGCCAGAAGTTGCCCTCCTTCGTGCGGGGCTGGGTCTCCAGCTGGCCGCGGATCGTCTCAATGGCGTCGCGGTAGCGCTGGTCGCCGGTCAGGTCGTACAGCGTAAACAGGTTTTTGCCCTGGTTGACGTTGTCCAGGTTGTACTCGGCGGGGTCGTAGGTCTCAATGACGCCGTTGTCCTTGACAAAGTAGTCCAGAAACTTCTTGGAGAAGTCCAAAAACTTCTCGTCGCCGGTGGTCTTGTACAGGCTCAGGCAGGCAGTGATCATGCAGCCGTCGATGTAATTCCACTTGTTGGGCTTGCCGCTGCGGACCTTCTCGATGTTCCAGAGCGGTGCCTCGGCGGTGGAGCCTGCGATCAGGTAGTCTACGTAATGGCCCAGCGTGGTCAGAATCTCTTCATGGGTCATGGTTCAGTCCTCCTCAAAGCTATCTACGTTTGTCAGCTGCAGGCGCTCCCCCTCGTAGCCGGTGATCGCAACGTTGTGCAGCTCAATTTTATGCACGTTCTCGGCATGGACGCCCACCTTGCAGGAGGCATCCGCGCCGCACATCATGGCGGCCTGACCGGCTTTAGCGTCCGGCGCAAAGCTGATTTTTACGTTGTGCATCTTGACACCCTCGATCGGGTGCTCGGGCAGGCCGCTGAACCAGCAGCCTGCGTACTGGGCGTCGGTGGCCGTGATGTTTTCCATCTCCAGCGTGCCCAGTGTCGGGGTCATCTCGTCGACAGGCAGGGCCTCGTGGGTCTGCACATAGTCGCTGCGGCCATCGGGGTCGCAGAAATAGAACATGTTGATGACAAACGGCGCCAGCACGCCATCCATAACGACGTCACGGAATACCAGCCCGTCGATGATGGCGTACTTGCCGCGCCCGCGGCGGGTCTTGACACGCAGACCCCGGTCCGTATGGTCCATCAGGCACTGGGTCACGGTGACGTTCTTGACGCCGCCGCTCATCTCGCTGCCGATGACAAGGCCGCCGTGGCCGCGGCTCAGGCAGCAGTTGCGGATGATAACGTTCTCACAGGGAACATGCAGCTTCATGCCTAAGAACAGCTTACCGGATTTCAGCGCGATGCAGTCGTCACCGACGTGCACATGGTTACCGATGATGTTGACATTCTTGCAGCTCTCGGGGTCGATGCCGTCGGTGTTGGGGCTCGTGGAGCTGTTGCGGATGCGGATGTTCAGGATGTCCACATTCTCGGAGTAGGTCGGGTGGATGGTCCAGGAATAGCTGTTGCAGACCTGAACGCCGTGCAGCACGACGTTTTTGGCACCGCTGGTGAAGAACAGGCGCGGACGCCAGGCAATAGTATTTTTCTTCGGGTTCTGGTACCAGTCGCCGTTCTGGGCGTTGGCGTCAATCGTGCCCTCGCCGGTGATCGTCACGTTCTCGGCGTTGATGACGTTGATAAGACCCGCAAAGCTGTCCAGCGGGTTGCCCTCCCACAGACCGAGGTAGTGCTCGTCCTTCTCGTTATGGCAGGGGAGAACACCGGGCAGAATGGGGTAGTCAGTGCGGTTGGTGCCGCCCAGCAGCGTGCAGCCCTTTTCGAGATACAGCGTCGTGCTGCTCTGCAAAAACAGGCTTTGGGTGCGGTAGGTGCCGGCGGGCACGTAGACCGTGCCGCCCGCGGGGCAGGTGGACAGCGCCGCCTGCAGCTTGGCCGTGTTGTCGGTCACGCCGTCGGCGACGAGGCCGTAGCGGGAGGCATCCACAAAGAAGCTCTCCTCCGCGGTGGTGAAGTTCAGCGTATCGGTCACGCCGTCAAGGGTGACGGCCAGCGTGTAGCTGCGGCCCGGTTCCAGCGAATAGAGTGAGAACACATTCGTATCGCCCTCACAGACTGTGGCGCCGTCCAATGAGACTGTATAAGGAGCCGGGGCGCGGTAGCAGCCGGAGTTGACCAGCTCAAACACTGCGCTGCGCGCCATAGAACGTACAAGCGTGATTTTCATGTGTGAACCCCCAAGTGTTCAAAAATAGTATAAAAATAGTTTGAAAAACAGCAAAAAATGTGCTATTCTAAAAAAGACAACAATAACCAATCGCCGGGTGCCCCGCACCACGGCAGTGAGGAGCAGTGTTATGGTTTCGGAATATGTCTACTCGCCCCACGTTGACTTTTTTATTGACCGCGTGGACCGTGACTCCGGGTATGAGATGGCCAGCTTCCATATCCATCATAAATACGAGATCTATTATGAGATAGAGGGCAGCCGCCGCTATTTTATTGAGGATGCCGCCTACATCGTCAACGCGGGATGTGTGGTGCTGATCGGTGAAAACCAGATCCACAAGACTGCCTCGCTCGGCGACACAGCCTCGAGCCGTATCGTGATGAATTTCAGCCGCGAGTACCTCGACAAAATTATGGACATATTCCCGGAGGTGGACTTCTTCTCCTTCTTGAGTGAGGAGCATAACCACCTGCTGTCAAATATCACAGTCAAGCAGCAGAACCACATCCAGGGCCTGCTGCAGCAGCTGCTGGCCCTGCAGGAGGAAACCTCCCCGGAATCCGATGCACTGCGCAAGATGCTGCTGGCCACGCTTTTGCTGGAACTCAAGGACCTCTGCCGCCAGCAGCAGGAGCAGCGCGGCGAAAATGGCCGCGTCAGCAACCACATTGTGGATCAGATCCAGGCCTATATCGCCGAGCACTACGCCGAGAAGCTGACCCTGACCGGCATCGCCAGTCAGTTCTATATCAGCCCGTATTATCTGAGCCGCCTTTTCAAGAAGTCCATCAACCTCTCGCTCATCGAGTATATCAACGGCGTGCGCATCAAGGCCGCGCAGAACCTCATTGAGAAGTCGAACGAGAGCATCTCGGACATTGCGGAAAAGACCGGCTTTATGACGACGGCGCATTTCCGCCGCGTCTTTAAAGATGCCACGGGCCTTTCGCCCCAGCAGTACCGGCAGTATTATAAGAGAGTGAATAAGTAAGAACAGGGAAGCGCTCCGCAAGGGGCGCTTTTTCATTAGGGCAATACCGCATAATTCTAAGTGCCGATACGGCGAGCGAGGCGCGGCAGCTGCTAAGCCAAAAGCGCAGATAATACTTTGTGTATTATCGAGCATTTTGGCAACGCAGATGCCGTGCCGCAGCCGCCGGAGCGGTGCTTAAGCCGTAAGGCGGGAATTATGCGGTGTTGCCTTAGGCTTCCCCATCGGGGGAAGCTGTCCGCGCAGCGGACTGATGAGGGCAAACCTTGCAGCCGCAGCCCGTACACGGGTAATAGCGGTACAGTCTCGCCTCATCCGGCCTCGGGCGGAGCCTCGGCCACCTTCCCCTCCGGGGAAGGCTCTCTATCATACAACCCCTCCGCCCGCCAGGGCAGGGGAGTCCGGTTTTCAAAATAAAGGCTGCCCCGTACCCCATTCCTGTGGTACGGGGCAGCCGTGTGCTACAAAAAAATTGGGGACTGCCAAAGCGGCGTTTAGCCCTTCACGGCGCCGGCGGAAATGCCGTCGATGAAGGCATCCTGTGCGCAGAAGAAAACGACCAACTGCGGGATGATGGAGATCAGGGACAGTGCTAGGATACGGTTCCAGTTGAAACCGCTGTCGGCGTCCATGGACAGCTTGACGAAGATGGACATCGGGTATTTGCTGGGAGTCTGGACGTAAAGCAGGGGACCCATGTAGTCGTTGCAGCTCCACATGAACTGGAACAGACCGCAGGCCACCAGAGAGGGGCTCAGCATCGGGGCGATGATCTTGTACAGGATCTTGACCGGGCCGCAGCCGTCGATGGCGGCAGCCTCGTCCAGATCGTGGGGGATGCTGCGCATGAACTGGACCAGCTGGTAGACGAAGTAGGTCTCCGTCGCAAACAGGGTGGGCACCCACAGGGGCAGGTAGAACGGGCTGTTGATCCAGCCGAAGGAGTTGTACATCAGGTACTGGGGAACGTTCAGAACGACCTGCGGCAGGAACAGGGTGGAGATCATGATGCCGAACAGCATATCGCGGCCCTTGAACTTAAAGCGGCTGAAGCCGTAAGCGGCAATGACCGAGCTGATAACGGTGAAGATGACCTTGGGGATAACGAAGCTGTAGGTGTTGATGAAGGCACGCCAGATGCTGATGTCGCCGCCGTAGTTCTGGGTGACGGCGTCAATGTAGCCCTGCAGCGTGGGGTTCGCGGTCAGGAAGCCGATGCCGGCGAAGATCTCGGCGTTGGACTTGAAGGTGGCACCCACCATCCAGACCAGCGGGTAGATCATGATGACGCCGACAAGGATCAGCACAAAGTACTGGAAGAAACGGCCGATTTTATGGGCGGTAGAAAGTTTCATTTTTCATTCCTCCTTAATCAGCGTAGTAGACCCAGTGCTTCTGGCTGGTGAAGGCAATCACAGTCAGCAGGGCAACGGCAATGAACATGACCCAAGCCAGCGCACACGCCATGCCCATCTCGTTGGACTTGAATGCGTAGTTGTAGACCAGCAGGGAGACAAGCGTCGTAGCATTGCGCGGGCCGCCCTGGGTGATGATGTAGGGGCCGTTGAATTCCTGGAACGCCTGTGCGATCTGGGTAACGAGGTTGTAGAAGATAACGGGGGTGATCATCGGCACGGTGATCGAGAAGAACTGCTTGGTCTTGGAGGCACCGTCAATGGTGGCAGCCTCGTACAGGTCGGCAGGCACACCCTTCAAAGCGGCCAGGAACAGAACCATGGCAGAACCGAACTGCCACACACGCAGCAGGCAGATGACGAACAGCGCCCAGGTCTTGTCAGCCAGCCAGTCGGGACCGGCAATGCCGAAGAAGCCGAGGATCGTGTTGACGACGCCGGTGTCCTTGAACAGGGCACGCCACAGAACGGCAATGGCCACAGAGCCGCCCAGAATGGACGGAATGTAGTAAACGGTACGGAACAGGTTGACGAACTTGATCTTGAAGTTCAGAATGTAGGCAATGAACAACGCAAAGACCAGCTTGAGGGGCACCGTGATGAAAGCATACTTTACGGTGGTCAGCAGGACGGAGACCGTCTTGCGGCTGGTAAAGATCTCGACGTAGTTCATGAGGCCGTACTGGCTGATGCCCTTGAAGAAGTTCAGATCAGTAAAGCTGTACACCAGAGAGCTGGCGAACGGATAAGCCTTGAAAATCAGGAAACCGAGAATCCAGGGAATCAGGAAGAAAAGACCGGTGTTTTCGTCGCACCAGCGCTTGAACGGGGTGCGCTGAACCGTTTTGGGGGCTGCAGAGCTCATCCAAAAACCTCCTATCGACAAATTGCTGTATTGCGTTTTAACATAAATAGCCGGCCCCGCCATGCGTGATAACGGGGCAGGAGCCGGCTAAACTTTACTTTTTAAAGGATTTCGATTGCTCTTAGGCGTTGGCGCTCAGCACACCGGAAACGCCGTCCAGCAGGATCTCGGCAGCCTCCTCAGCGTCGTAGTCGCCGTAGCTGAAGCCGTCGAACACATCGGTGTAGACGCCGTCGGTGGTGTCCTTCAGCTTGCTGGACTCGTAGTACGGGTCGAGCGGCATGTCAACGAAGGCCAGAACCTTGGTGTTGGCCTCGAGAACCAGAGGCTTCACAGCGTCAGCAGCCTGAGCGGCAGCCAGACCGGCGGTGGAGGCGGGGATGCCGCACTCGGAGCCCATGATGGCAGCGCCCTCGCCGTTCCACAGGAAGTCGATCAGGGCAGCAGCCTCAACGGGATGCTGGCAGGACTTGGTGATGGCCATGCCCATGGAGACCTTGGAGAAGCCGCCGTTGGCCTTGTCGCCGAACTTGATCTCCTCACCGACGGTGAAGCCGGAGTTGTCGGCCAGAGAAGCCTGATACTTGTTGGCGGAAGAATCCCACTCGAAGATGCCGGCGTACTTGCCGTCGATCCATTCCTGAGACTTATCGATGGAGTCGAAGCCTGCAGCGATCATGGTCGGACGGGTGGGGATAACGTGGTTGTCCTCGAGGGAGTCGATGAAGTTCAGGCCGTCAACGACCTCTTCCTCGCTGTACTGGCACTCGTTGTTCTCGACCCAGGCCTTGCCGTACTTGGACTCGAGGTAGAAGGTCATCAGGATCATGCGGTCATACTGACCGATGGCCAGAGGATAGTAATCATCGCCCAGCTTCTCCTGGAAGGCCTTGCCGGCGGCAATCAGATCATCATAGGAGGTGGGAACCGCCTCGATGCCGGCCTGCTTGAAGGTGTTCATGTTCCAGTAGAAGATACGGCCGGTCATCGAGATGGGCACAGCCTGCAGGCTGTCGGCAACGGTGCAGGCGTTCTTGGCGGTATCACTCCACTGGCTCAGGTCGATGATGTCGCTGTACTCGCGCAGGTCGACGAACTTCTCGCCCGTGGGGCTGTACTGATACAGCCAGTTCCAGTTGACCTGCATGACGTCAGAACCCTGATCGGCAGCCAGCGCGGTGGACTGCTTCTCCTCCCAGCCGGACCATGCGCCGTAGGTAGGGGAAACGGTGATGTTGGGGTACTTCTCGTGGAAAGCTTCCAGAGCCTTCTGGTAAGCCTCATGGCGGGAGTCGCCGCCCCACCAGCTGATGGTCAGCTCAATGGGATCGGTGGTGTTGATCTCGTGGGCCTCGCTGGGAGCGGCTTCGGAAGCAGCAGTAGACTCGGCAGTGGCGCTGTCCGCAGTGCTTGCGGCCTCGCTGGAAGCAGCGGCGCTGCTGGCTGCCGTGCCGCAGCCAGCCAGCAGAGTGGCGGCCATGGCGGCGGCAACACCGAGAGAGATTGCCTTTTTCATGTTTTTGTCCTCCTAAAATTGCTGTGCGATTTATTTTTGCAGACCGTTGTGTGCGGGATACCGTACCACACCATCTGCTGTTCGCTTGCCTATATGATAACAAATCGTTCACAGAAAATAAACAGCTTTTTTGGTTTGTTCCGGCAGGGAAACGTACAATTCTTGCCATGTTGGTTGTAACCGATTTGACATCACCGTCAAAACTTACGAATACTGTAAATGGTGTTTGTGCATATTGCTAGGTACACCCCCTGCGCCGCCGCGCGGGCACCGCAGCAAACGCAACTATCTTTACCTTGCAAAATACGCTGGAATACGCCGGAAACCGCAAAATATGCAGTATCGTTGCAAAAAACATGCGTTTTTGCAAATATTATTGCATCTGAATCCGTGCGGTGCAAGATAAGTGCGCTATTTGCAGAAAAATGATGCGAATCACACAAAAAAATCCCGCCGGGCAGCACCCGGCGGGAAAATCAGCGCAAAATATTTACTTTTTGGGATGCCGTGCCAGAAATGCGCGGTACTCGCGGTACCAGCACTGGGGGCAGAGGCTCTGGTATTCCACATCGTCCACCGTGTCGATGGCGACTTGCGCACCTTCAAAGACAAACTCGCCGTTGACCTTGCGCCCGTTGCAGATGGCCTTGCGTCCGCAGGCACAAATCGTTTTGAGTTCCTCAATCGTGTGCGCAATTTCCAGAAGCCGCGTCGAGCCGGGAAAGCCACGCATCATGAAATCAGCCCGCAGACCGTAGCAGATAACGGGAATACCCAGGTCCACCGTGACCAGAAACAGCTGGTCGGCCTGCTCGGGCGTGAAGAACTGGCTCTCGTCGCAGAGCACACAGGCAATTTTGCCATGGGCGGCCTCGTTGGCCCTGACCAGCTCAACAACGTCCATCTCGGGGGTGACCAGCTGATCGACCTTGCAGCTGATGCCCAGGCGGGAGATGATGGAGTCCTGCCCCTTGGTGTCAATGGCAGGCTTCAGGATCAGCACGCGCATGCCGCGCTCTTTATAATTGTAGGCGACCTGCATGAGTGCGGTAGTCTTGCCGCTGTTCATTGCGCCGTATCGGAAATATAGCTTTGCCATGATGACTCCTTATCTTGCTTTCTTGGCCCCCTCTGGGAGGGGGCTCCGCCCGCAGGCGGTGGGGGAGAGAGCCTTGCCATGACCCGGAATCGTTAGGAGCGCGGCGAAGCTCGCTCCCTCCGCCCCTTCGGGGCACCTCTCCCCTTCTGGCGCTGGCGCGCCACCTCCCCCGTATCGGGGGAGTCTGTCTCGCCGAGGGAGGCAAGAATTATTTCTCCTGATTCCGCAGCCGGTATCCAAGGCTCATCAGGCTGTCGCCAAGGTGGACGTTCTCCACTGTGACGTCGGGATACTCCACGGACAGGTCGTAGTGGCTGAAATTCCAGAAGCCCTTGATGCCCTGGTTCACCAGTTCCCCGGCCAGATCCATGGCGCTCTGGCGCGGCACGCAGAGCACGGCCACCTCGGGGTGATGCTCCGCACAGAATTTGTCCAGGTCACTCAGCGGCAGAATAGGCACGCCGCACATTTCTTTCCCGATCAGGTCGGGGTTGACATCAAAGACGCCCAGCAGCTTGTAGCCGTTGGCGTCGCGGCTGATGAAGCTGGACACCGCAGAACCCAGACGGCCGGCACCGACCAAAATGGTAGGCAGCTTTTCGCCGTCGCCAAACAGCAGATTGCCGATCTCGGCGCGCAGCACATCGACCTTGTAGCCGATGCCCTGCTGGCCGAACCCGCCGAAGCAGGAGAGATCCTGCCGGATCTGTGAGGCGGTCAGCCCCATGGATTTGCCCAGCGCGTTGGATGAAATGCGCTCCACACCGGCCAAATAGAGGTCGTTCAGGTGGCGGTAGTACCGTGGGAGGCGACGTATCACCGCACTGGACACTTTATCTTTTTTCATAGCTCCATCACTCTTCTTCTTGTTCCAAAGCGGTACCGCACGTAACTCGCCCGTTCCGCTGCAAGATTCCTATTCAGTTTACTCGAAAGAGGGGCCGATGTCAACGTTCTTTTCCCTGGAACCGCCTTCCGGTCCGGTGCATAGAGTGAGGAAAAGGAGGAATGCCAATTGGCCTCGATTGGAACCATTGTCACCCGCGTATATACCTCCCGGGCCCAGCTCCCGGTGCCGGGCGCTACTGTAGCGGTGACGCAGAGGGCGGGCGGCGGGCGGCATACGCTGCTGGCCTTACGGGTGTCGGACGAAAACGGACGCACCGCGCCGATCCGCGTCGCCACACCCGAGCCGTCTGCCAGTGAATCCCCAGGGACAGAGTCCCCCTTCGCCGTCTGTGACATCTGGGTGGAGGTACCGGGCTATGAGATGCTTCTGGTGGAGAATGTCCAGGTCTTTCCTAATACGGAAACACTACAGGAGCTGGAGCTGATTCCCCTGCCGGAGCAGACCTCGTCGTCTACCCGGGGGGAGATCGTGGATATTCCACCCCAGGATCTGTAAGGAGGTACCCCCATGCCGACCACACCTGTAACGCCCTATGTCCCACAGTACATCACCGTGCATCTGGGCGCCCCCAGCGCCGCTGCGGAAAATGTGACGGTTTCCTTCCCGGAATACGTTAAGAATGTGGCCTCCAGCGAGATCTATCCCACCTGGGAGCCGGCGGCTATCCGTGCAAACATCCTGGCGATTATTTCGTTTGCCCTCAACCGGGTATATACCGAATATTACCCCAGCCGCGGCTACCCCTTCAACATCACCGCCAGCACGGCCTACGACCAGAAATTCATCTACGGCAGAAATATCTACAGCAACATTGACCGCCTCGTGGACTCCATTTTTGCAAATTATCTCTCCCGCCCCGGCGTGCGGCAGCCGATCTTTACCAGCTATTGCGACGGAAATCGCGTCAGCTGTCAGGGTCTCTCCCAGTGGGGCTCCAAATATCTCGGTGACCAGGGCTACAGCGCGATTGAGATCATCCGCTACTATTACGGCAACGACATGTATATCAACGCAGCCCAGGCCATCAGCGGCGTCCCATCCTCCTGGCCCGGCTATGACCTGACAATCGGTGCATCCGGCACAAAGGTTCGACAGATGCAGGAGCAGTTAAACCGCATCGCACAGAACTACCCTGCTATCCCGAAAACCTCTGCCGACGGCATCTTCGGTCCCCAGACCGCTGCACAGGTGCGGGCTTTTCAGCGTATCTTCAACCTCCCGGCAACCGGAATCGTGGATTATCCGACCTGGTATCAGATTTCAAACATTTATGTGGCGGTCAGCCGTATCGCAGAGCCGGGGACGTAATGGCAGGTATAAAAAAGAATCCTGCGAAGCAGGATTCTCCGCCTGCGGCGGGTCGCGCAAGC
>OJSQ01002240.1_pt1 | contig 17057 bp, 8 predicted proteins | sample 1599551 | NCBI WGS metagenome assembly OJSQ01 (sample SAMN04168659, study PRJEB22393) | human gut metagenome | biome: human gut microbiome; feature: stool | host: Homo sapiens | collected 2014-05-12
CACTACGTCTACAATACACCTTATGACCGTATTGTATGGGACGTGGGACATCAGGCGTACGGCCACAAAATCCTCACAGGACGGCGTGAAGCATTCTCCACCAACCGGAAACTGGGAGGTATTCGCCCCTTCCCTTCTCCCGAAGAGAGCGAATACGATACATTTACCTGCGGACACGCTTCCAATTCGATCTCCGCAGCCCTCGGCATGGCTGTCGCCGCCGCCAAGAAGGGAGACGACCAACGTCATGTGATAGCCATCATCGGAGACGGTTCGATGAGCGGAGGACTGGCTTTTGAAGGATTGAACAATTCTTCTACCACCCCGAACAACCTGCTTATTATCCTGAATGATAACGACATGGCTATCGACCGCAGTGTCGGCGGTATGAAACAATACCTGTTCAACCTGACAACCTCGAACCGCTACAACCAACTGCGTTTCAAGGCTTCCCGCCTGTTGTTCAAGCTCGGCATCCTGAACGATGAACGTCGCAAGGCACTGATCCGCTTCGGCAACAGTCTGAAGTCAATGGCCGCCCAGCAACAGAATATATTCGAAGGAATGAACATCCGCTACTTCGGTCCTATCGATGGCCATGACATAAAGAACCTTTCAAGGGTATTGCGTGACATTAAAGACCTCAAAGGTCCCAAAATACTGCATCTCCACACGATCAAAGGAAAAGGCTTCGCCCCTGCCGAGAAACACGCCACCGAATGGCACGCTCCCGGCAAGTTCGATCCCGTCACCGGAGAGCGTTTCGTAGCCAATACGGAAGGAATGCCTCCCCTGTTCCAAGACGTTTTCGGAAATACACTGGTGGAACTGGCGGAAGCCAATCCAAGGATCGTAGGTGTGACTCCCGCCATGCCTTCCGGCTGTTCGATGAACATCCTCATGTCCAAAATGCCCAAGCGGGCTTTCGATGTGGGTATTGCCGAAGGCCACGCCGTCACCTTCTCCGGAGGAATGGCAAAAGATGGCTTGCAGCCTTTCTGCAACATCTATTCATCGTTCATGCAACGGGCTTATGACAATATTATCCATGATGTGGCTATTCAGAATCTTCCCGTAGTTCTCTGTCTCGACCGTGCCGGACTGGTAGGCGAAGACGGTCCGACACATCACGGTGCGTTCGACATGGCTTATCTGCGTCCGATACCTAATCTGACCATCGCCTCCCCTATGAATGAGCATGAGCTGCGACGACTGATGTACACGGCACAACTGCCGGATAAAGGTCCGTTCGTACTCCGCTATCCGCGTGGCCGTGGCGTATTGGTGGACTGGAAATGCCCGCTTGAAGAAATTCCTGTAGGCAAAGGACGGAAATTGAAGGACGGAAAAGATATAGCTGTCATCAGCATAGGACCTATCGGAAATAAAGCAAGGAGTGCCATCGCCCGTGCCGAGTCCGAATCGGGAAGAAGCATCGCCCACTATGATCTGAGATTCCTCAAACCGCTGGACGAAGAACTGCTGCACGAAGTGGGCCGCACATTCCGCCACATCGTCACCATAGAAGACGGAACGATTCAGGGAGGAATGGGAAGTGCCGTACTTGAATTCATGGCCGACCATGAATATACCCCGACAGTCAAACGCATCGGAATTCCGGATAAATTCGTGCAACACGGCACGGTAGCCGAGTTATATCAGCTCTGCGGAATGGATGAAGACAGCCTGACAAAAGAATTGCTGAAGCAATGTGAACTTCTGCCCGACATGAGCAAAATAAAAGAATTAACTAACTGAAGATGAAGATAATTATCGCAGGTGCCGGAAACGTAGGCACCCACCTGGCTAAATTATTGTCCCGGGAAAAACAGGACATTATCCTAATGGACGATGACGAAGAAAAACTAAGTGCCCTCAGCGCCAACTTCGATTTGTTGACTGTCACGGCTTCTCCTTCTTCCATCTCGGGACTGAAAGAGGTAGGCGTGAAAGAAGCGGACTTGTTCATCGCAGTCACCCCCGACGAAAGCCGGAATATGACTGCCTGTATGCTAGCCACCAATCTGGGTGCCAAAAAGACTGTCGCCCGCATCGACAACTACGAATATCTTCTGCCCAAAAACAAAGAATTCTTCCGGAAACTGGGTGTAGACTCATTGATTTACCCGGAAATGCTTGCTGCCAAAGAAATCGTATCTTCCATGCGCATGAGCTGGGTACGTCAATGGTGGGAATTCTGCGGAGGCGCCTTGATACTGATCGGTACCAAGATGCGCGAGAAAGCGGAAATACTGAATATTCCCCTCCATCAACTGGGTGCACCGGACATCCCTTACCACGTGGTAGCCATCAAACGCGGAACGGAAACCATCATTCCGCGCGGAGACGATGTCATCAAACTGCACGATATTGTTTATTTCACCACTACACGCAAATATATTCCTTATATCCGGAAAATAGCCGGCAAGGAAGATTATGCTGATGTACGCAACGTCATGATCATGGGCGGAAGCCGTATCGCCGTCCGGACCGCCCAGTACGTGCCGGATTATATGCAGGTGAAAATTGTAGATAACGACATCAACCGTTGCAACCGGCTGACTGAATTATTGGACGACAAAACCATGATCATCAACGGCGACGGTCGTGATATGGACCTGCTCATCGAAGAAGGTTTAAAGAACACCGAAGCATTTGTCGCCTTGACGGACAATTCGGAAACGAACATCCTCGCCTGCCTCGCCGCCAAACGTATGGGAGTGGAAAAGACGGTAGCAGAAGTAGAGAATATCGACTATATCGGCATGGCGGAAAGTCTTGATATCGGCACGGTCATCAATAAGAAAATGATTGCCGCCAGCCACATTTATCAGATGATGCTGGATGCCGACGTATCCAATGTCAAATGCCTGACGTTTGCCAACGCCGATGTGGCTGAATTTACCGTACCCGCCGGAGCAAAGATTACTAAAAACTTAATCAAGGACCTGGGATTGCCCAAAGGAACAACCATCGGAGGTATGATCCGCAACGGTGAAGGAGTGCTCGTTACCGGAGATACACTGATTCGTCCCGGAGATCATGTCGTTGTATTCTGTCTGAGTATGATGATCAAGAAGATTGAGAAATTCTTTAATTAAGTAATAGGTATTAGGTAATAAGTAATAAGTATTAGGTAATAGGTAATAGGTAATAACCGTAGCTGCTTGTACTTGACATTATATCTGATACTTGGCGCATAATACTTAATACTTAATACCTATTACTTATTACTTAATACCTATTACTTAATACCTATTACTTAAAAAATGATTAATTCGAGGATGATATATCGCATCATGGGGTTTCTGTTACTGATAGAAACGGCTATGTTAATGTGTTGCGGTGGTGTTTCACTATTTTACAAGGAAGATGATTTAAACAGTTTTCTGTTTTCATCAGCTATCACGGCCTTTGTAGGGGTGATTATGCTCGCTATCGGAAGAGGGGCCGAGAAGTCACTCAACCGCCGCGACGGATATGTGATTGTCAGTGTAGCCTGGATTGCTTTCTCCCTTTTTGGAATGTTGCCCTATTATATAGGCGGGTATATTCCAAGTGTCACTAATGCTTTCTTCGAGACAATGTCCGGCTTTAGCAGTACCGGTGCCACCATTATGAATAATATAGAATCAATGCCTCACGGAATCCTTTTCTGGCGGGCTATGACTCAATGGATCGGCGGTCTGGGAATTGTATTCTTTACGATTGCCGTTCTTCCGATTTTTGGTATGGGAGGTATTCAGGTATTTGCCGCCGAAGCCAGCGGGCCGACTCATGACAAAGTACATCCCCGTATTGGTGTTACCGCTAAATGGATCTGGGGCATCTATGCTGGTATGACGGGAACATTGATTATATTACTGGTATTCGGAGGTATGGGGCTTTTCGACAGTATCTGCCACGCTTTCACCACAACCAGTACAGGTGGATTCTCTACCAAGCAGACAAGTATCGAGTATTACCACTCGCCTTACATAGACTATGTAATATCTGTTTTCATGTTCCTCTCGGGAGTCAACTTCACGCTATTATTGCTGATGTTCAATGGGAAAATAAAGAAGTTTATCCATGATGCCGAGCTGAAGTTTTATTTCATGTCTGTTGCCTTTTTCACGGTTTTCATAGCAGTCTGGCTTTATCAGACCAGTTCGATGGGAGCGGAAGAGGCATTCCGGAAATCTCTGTTCCAAGTAATCTCCCTACAGACTTCAACCGGCTTTGCCACTGCCGACTATATGCTCTGGCCTTCCATTCTCTGGGGCTGTCTTCTTATCGTTATGATAATGGGTGCTTGTGCAGGCAGTACGACAGGTGGTATCAAATGTATCCGCATGGTTATCCTCTTCAAAGTTGCCAAAAATGAATTTAAACATATTCTGCATCCCAATGCAGTATTGCCCGTACGGGTGAATAAGCAGGTGATCTCCCCCTCTATCCAGTCTACCGTACTGGCATTTACATTTTTGTATGCAATCATCGCCATTATCAGCATTCTTGTCATGATGGGCTTCGGAGTGGGATTTCTCGAATCTATCGGAACGGTCATATCAAGTATAGGAAACATGGGACCGGGCCTCGGCACGTGTGGCCCTGCCTTCTCGTGGAGTGAATTGCCTGATGCAGCCAAATGGTTGCTCTCCTTTTTGATGCTTCTCGGACGTCTGGAGTTGTTTACGGTATTGCTGCTGTTCAGTTCCGATTTCTGGAAAAGAAATTAAATCAAATATCATACATAAAAAAGGTGCCGACTATTAGCCGGCACCACCATACACCAATTCAAACCTTTCTTATCTAAAGAAATATTATATTTTTCTCAGAACAATCTTTCTTACTACTGGCTTGTTGATTTCGTAGATCTTGGAAATCAGAACTTCCATCTCTTGTTCACGTGCGTCGCGAATTTCTTTAAACATCATCTTTGAATAAAGATCCCGACGTCCTTTCAACCACATGTTCTTCTCTACATTTTCATCCATCACTTCAATAGCCTTTCTGTCATTAGCAAACAATAAGCCTTTTTGTTGAAAGAAACCAAACTGGCACCACGCATATTCTCTAAATGTTCTTTCAAGTTCCCAACGATACTCATTGAGGTGCATGATAGTTAATGCCTGCTGGTATTGTGGAGTTTTAGATTCTGCAGCTAAATTTATACCCTTTGCCAAATCAGCAGCATCCCAGGTTCCTATTTCCTGATCGTCAATCAACAGTTTATATTGCCCCTTCAAACCGGTAACTTTCAGCAATTCAGTATTCATCTCTTCCATAAAAGGAACTTCTTTTATAACTTCTGCCTGACTCTTCTTAGAACCCCAGCCTCGTGCAATAGTATCCAAAGGATATGGTAACGCCTCTGCCAGATAATCAAAACTAATATCTTTACCTATTTTCTTAATATTTGAGATGGTACAACCTTCTGCCTTCACTGCTTGCTTCTTATTTGCATTGATTTCCATGTTGGCCACATCTTTACCAGCAAAACCTTGTGCTTTCAAGAAAAGATAAGCCATTACCATATGACCGTCATTGTCCGGATGGATACGATCATTACCACAAAGAGTAAAACTAGGATCTTTTTGTTGAAGTTCCTGATTTATAGCTACCATAGGCGCATTCCAATCTGTAAATTCCCAACCATTCCTTGCAGCAGATTCTCTTTGATATTCTATAATTCTCTTAATAGTCTCATTTTTTTTCTTAAAGACCGTATTATCCTTTATTTGCGCAGTTTCATCATAAGGAGAAGTTCCCGTCATTACGATACGAGTATGTGGCAACTCCTTGAAACGTTTTTCCATCTGTTGGAAGTTCTTGATGCTTTCCTGATACTTCTGTTCACCAAATTCTTTCGCATTATCACCATTATATTCATAATAACCGGAATCATTCATACCGAAAGTCACCATCAATACAGTAGGATTTTTGCTAAAAATGTCACCATCCAAACGTTTATTCATATCATATGCTGTATCACCACCAATACCTCCATTGAATACACGAATAGGCATATTCGGAAAGCGGGTCATGTAATACAACCAGATAAATGAATGGTAACGACCACCATCCGTAATACTATTTCCTAAAAACACAGCTCTATCACCTTCCTTAAAAGGTTTCACGGTCTGAGCAAACGCAGTAGTATATGCCATGCAAACTGCTGCAACTAATACTAAAAACTTTTTCATGTTATCAATCTATATTTTACAAATACTGTTAATCTACTATGAGGGATAATTTAATAGTATAAACTAAAAAATTTATCACCATCTACTTTCTTTTTATTTTAAATTCTTCATTTTAAAATAAGAAAACTCTGCCGGTACATCCTTATCTCCATAATGTAGTAATCCCGGACGCTGCACTCTATCCCAACGAATCAAGGATTTACCCTTGAAAGGGGTATTCTGCACAGATTGCCATGTTTTTCCATCCAGACTTTTATAAAAGTGGAATATACACCCCTGTTCAACTTCCAATTTCAAATATATCTCTTTACTTGCAAAAGCTGAATCATAAAGTACTGACTCAATATCGTCTTTCACCACTTTCAAAATAAGTTTATCTCCTTCAATTCCCCAAGCAATCAGGTTTTTATCATCGCCATACAAGGTCAATCCTTTCAGTCCTTTGCCTGTGTTTATTACTTTCGTCTCACAGCTATACTGTGGAGATTGAGGACGTAAACATAATGCTGTACCATATTTATTGTTATTCTTTGGAGTACCGGATAAAAATAACTTTCCTTTCTTTAGCACAGCGTGTATATCTGAATAAGGATAATTCCACGTCCAATCAACTTTCAATTGATTCCCCTTAAAATTATCTTCAAAATCCGAAAGAGGCTCTTGCTTTGTACCGACAAAAGGTATAGGCTGTTCAGCTATAGCCAAATTCCCAGTCTTGAAACGCACCCAATGATCATCCGTCATTTCCATTTCTTGCAAAATCGGTTGACGCCCGATAAAGAAACCATCTCCCTTCAAATAAGCGTGACACATATAAAACATACGACCATCAGATGTTCTCACCACAGTACCATGACCACATGATTTATAATCTCCTTCTCCGCCATGAAGAATGGGGTTTCCAGAATATTTTTCATAAGGTCCACCATAATTCCTTGCACGTGCTACATACACATCATAGTCACTAGAAGGACCACAACATCCATGGGCAGCGTATACTATATAATAGTAGTCGCCTTCTTTAAAATGGTACTGTCCTTCCATACCGATTCCCTTTTCATCTACTAAAAGAGTAAAAGGTTCACCATCCAAATGCAAACCATCAGCGGACAGTTTACATCCTAACAATTCTATCGGACGCGTATCCAAACCATAAGCTTTCCAACTGATATACAACTGCCCGTTATCATCATAAATAAATGCATCGATAGCTTCCTTTCCATACTCTACAATCGGACCATGATCGGTAAATTCATGTAAAGGAGAATCAGACGTAGCTACTCCGATATATGATATCCCGGTACTTTTTTGGCGGGCAGTATAATAACAGTAAACTTTATTATTATGATAAAACAATTCTGGTGCCCAAAATGAATTAGAAGTCCAGGACGGTTGCTTGGTAAAAACATGCCCTACCTGTTTCCAGTTTACCAGATCCTTCGAGGTAAACATTGGATAAAAAGGCGCCCATTCCGAAGAGGTACCCGTAGCATAATATGTATCTTCAATCCGAATGACGGAAGGATCGGGTACATCTCCCCGAATAACAGGATTTGTGAAGTAGTTTTGTTCTTGTGCCACCATTTGCAATGCAAAACAAATACCAAACAAAAAGAGTCCTATCTTTTTCATTGCATTTTATTTCTTAAAAGGATCATACACAGCAACTGCTACACGTGAATCTGCACAACCATAATATAAGTACCATTTCTGATTATGGAATACTAAACCTTCTATAAATACTGTTCCCGCGGGATATTGTCCGCTCTTCTCAAAATCTGATTCCGGAATATAGAATGGTTTATCCAATCGGTCAATCAATTTAGTCGGATCTTTAGCATCGAATAATGCTTGCCCGGCACAATAAGAATTAGCAGTATACAATGTATCACCCTCTGCACCTGACTTATTCTTACCATTATAAAGTAATAAAATACCTTTATCAGTCATGATTGCAGGTGGACCACACTCTGTCAAGTCACTATCAAATTTACCTTTACGAGGAGTAATTACTTTCAGAAAGTCTCCTTTTTCATCAAGCATCGGTTCCCAATTAATCAAATCCGTGGAAGTAGCTACGTTCACAAACTTTTCTCCCCAATACATCCAATATTTTCCATCAATTTTAGCAATCACTTGTTTGCCATCTACCAATTTTGTGACAATAGAAGCAGATTTGGAAAATTCATCAAAAAAACGTCCGCCATATGCTTTTGCAAAAGCCGGACCATATTTTTCCCATATCTGAAGATCACGAGAAGTAGCTACGGCAAGACGGGCCTGCTTACGATTCCATTGTGTATAAAGCATTACATAAAGGCCATCATCTGTCACAGCAACTCGCGGATCTTCACATCCCCCTGGCCATTCCAATTCTTTCTGGTTATCATCTGCCGGATAAAATACAGGAACAGTCATCCGGTTAAAATGCAAACCATCATCAGAATAAGCATACCCTAAGCGAGAAGTGCGTGAACCAATTCCTACCGCCGAATTATCTTCTGCCCGGTAAAGCACAACCACTTTACCATCATAAATTGTAGCAGCCGGATTAAAAGTATCACTAGATTCCCATGCTACCGAATCCTGCCTCATTGGGCAATAAAAAACAGTAGTGGTATCAGGAGAGACAATTGGGTTAATACCTTCCGGACGTTGAAAATCCGCCCATGCCCAATCGGGGAATTCGGATGTTTGCTTCTTCTCTCCACAGGAAGTAAGCACTGCTGCAACCATCAGTAAATAAGCTATATGTTGAAATTTTCTTTTCATGATTGTTCTTTATAATAATTCATTAATTAAGGAAAAGATGGTGGAACGACCTTTGCTCCCCACTTCATGTCCGGTTTACCCGAAGTACGGTATTCGATAGTAGCTCCGCTGTTGAGCTGGTCCCAGTCTATCCATGTACTTTCATATGATTTTCCGTTTAGTTTCATGGATTTGATATAGATGTCCTTTTCTGAACCTCCCTTTATCACAATATCACCTTTTTTCAAATGTACCTTGACAGATGAAAAGATTGGAGTATTTACCGTAAATCCCCCCACACCCGGGATTTCCGGATAAAGCCCGATACAAGCAAACACATACCAAGCCCCCATTGTGCCCAAATCGTCATTTCCCGGGAGACCGTCTATCTTACTTGAATATTGCTCATTCAACACACGATTAATGATTTCCTGTGTTTTGTATGGACGACCAATCCAATTATATATCCAAGGTATGTGGAAACTCGGCTCATTACCGGAAGCAAACCATGCATCGTTATATCCGGCATCCAAGCGCGTAAAGAATTCATCCAACCGTTTCTCGGCTTTTTCCTTACCACCTATTATTTCTACCAGACCGGCAATATCATAAGGCACCATCCAAAAATAATTCTTATAAGTAGATTCACGAAAGTCTTCACCAAGAGATTTCCACGATCCATCCGGATTACGTGATTGTAGCCAACCTGTGTCCGAATTATACAAATTCTTCCATGAACGGGCAAAATGAAAATAACGCCAACTGGCAAATTCATCTCCCACTGCATGCAATGCAAACTGTCCGATAGCAAAATCTGCTGAGGTATACTCCAATTGAATAGATGCATTATAATAACCCTTATCCAAATATTGCTTCAATCCCGGGCGAGTCTCCACATCTTGCGACTTAGAACCCGGTTCCTCCGCTCCTTTTCTCATAATCTTAAAGATAGGTTTCGGATCATAATTACGAGCTCCGAAAGCATAGGCATTAGCAATCAGAATAGGAGTCGGATCTCCCTGCATTACCCCTGTTTCAATATTAGCCATCACCCAACGAGGAAAAGAGCCACCGGACTGTTCTGCAAACAATTGATGGGAAATAACAATATCGGAAGCTACCTCCGGATCAAGCATGGATAATAATTGAATTTGTGTACGATACGTATCCCAATTACTAAAAGAAGTATAGTGTTTAGAACGTGACTTATGCACTCTGAAATCCGCTCCCATATATTCCCCATTCACATCGCTGCAAACATTCGGGTGAATGAAAGAACGATATAAATGTGTATAGAATTGGGTCGTACGATCGGGATTGGTGCCCTCCACTTCAATCATACCCAAATAATGATTCCATTTTGCCTCCGCCTGATTCTGTATCTTTTGGAAATCCCATTCTGCATTTTCGGCTTTCAAATTTTCACGTGCATTTTCTACTGAAACATAAGAAACTCCAATCTTATATTGAATATTCTTCTTTTTGTTTACATCAAAAGTAAAGTATACACCAGAATACTCACCTTCTGCAAAAGTTGTATTTGGCATCAATTCTTCTCTCTTCCATGTACCGGTTTCAAAAGCATCAGTATCAAACTCTGCTACAAAATAGACTTTATACGGAGTACGGAGCCCACAGAAATTTCCTCCTTCTGCATAACCTTCACACTTATTCGGGGCAGTAATAACAATTGCTGCTTGTTCAATAGGAGTTGCAGAAATACCTCCACCAATGATTATTGTACCATACTGTTGATCTGCCGGATATTCATAACTAGCCATCCCCGTTCGCTCGGTCACTGTCAGTTTTGCCTTGATATCCTCTTGCACCATAGCCTCATAATAACCGGCATGTCCTTTTTCTTCAGATACATTTATACGATAGTTGAGGATGTTATCAGGTGACATTTTCAGTTTTCCCTTCACAGGGAAAGTGGGAAAATTTCCCATATGTTCACAACCACCACCACTCAACTGATTGATAACGAATCCCGACCTTTTGGAAAAATAAGATGGAGTAAATTGTACCATCCCATAAGGATAAGTTGCTCCCGGATAAAGATATCCGGAAGTCAGTCCGGTACCTTTTGTTCCAATCAACGTATTGACTTGATGGACATAGTCACCAGCCACAGCTTGTGTTGTAACCATTCCTTCTAAAACAAGAGAGAATAATAAAATAAATAAGAATTTATGTTTCATTCCGGATGTTCTTTTAGTAGAGTCTATTTCGAATAAGAAACAGGAATACCACTAATAGTACCCTGTTTCGCTATTCGGATAAAATCGATCGTATTATTGAACTTTATTCTTTGATTCTTTATTCTTTAGACAAAGAGAAAGGCGCAGCATACTTCGAAGTACATCTTTCTTTATTAGGCTGGCTTCCCATTTCAAATTTCAAGACTCCTCCTTCTGCTATATCATCATAATGGATATAGTTTTTATCTAAAAGTCTGCCATTCAAAGTAGCTGATTGTATATATAAATTTTCTTTACTATTTTCTGGTGCTTCAATCACAAACTTATTGCCATTTTCCATAGTTATGGTAGCCTTCTTAAATAATGGGCTGCCAATCACATATTCATCTGTACCCGGGCAAACAGCATATATACCCAATGAGCTCAGAATATACCATGAAGACATACCGCCTTGGTCTTCATCACCCGGATAACCTTTTTCTGTTGAATTATATAATCTCTCAACAATCTGACGTACCCAATATTGAGTTTTCCACGGCTGACCTGCATAGCAATACAAATAAGGCATGTGTTGAATCGGTTGATTTCCGTGTGCATATTGTCCCATATTAGCCAACTCCATTTCTTTCATTTCATGAATAACTCCACCATAAGTGCCCGGTTTAATTATGTTAGGAATAGTAAATACAGAATCTATTTTAGTAGTAAACTTTTCATCACTTCCAAACAAGTCAATCAAGCCTTGTACATCATGGAACACTGACCATGTATAATGCCATGCATTTCCTTCACAGAAAGGCCCCCCCCATTCCAGTGGATCGAATGGTTCCTGCCATTTACCATCAACACCCTTTCCACGCATAAATCCGATAGACTTATCAAAGACATTTTTATAGTTGTACATCTGACGGGCAAATACTTCTTGGTAATGTTTATTTCCAACCATTTTAGCAAGTTGATATCCGCAGAAATCATCATATGCATATTCCATAGTTTGTGCACTAGAACCCATTGATTCAGGATAAGGAACATATCCTAACTGGAAATATTCTTTCCAGAATCCACGTCCGTTAGCACCACCCCAAGGACCTTTATTCATTGCTTCATGCGCATAAGCCTTCAGTGCTTTTTCAGGATCAAAATCACGAATTCCTTTTGCCCATGCATCTGCCAGCAATGAAATAGAATGATTTCCTAACATTCCTCCTGTTTCACCCGGGGAAGACCATGAAGGCAACCAGCCGCATTGTTCCTGGGCTGCCAAAAGAGCATTCATATAACGTCCCTGCATTGTTGGATGCAAAATATTTGTCAAAGGGAATTGAGAACGGAATGTATCCCAAAATCCATTATCAGTATACATGTAACCATCATAAATTTTACCATTATATGGGCTATAATAATATGGTTCACCATTTTCTTTGCGTTCATAAAATTTGCGAGAGAATAAATTAGCACGGAAAAGACAAGAGTAGAAAGTCTTCATCTGTTCGTCCGTACATCCTTCAACTACAATTCTATTCAATACTTCATTCCAAGTCTTCTGACCGCGTGCTTTCGTTACTTCCAGATTCTTATCTTTACCGAGTTCTTTATTTAAAGTTATCAGAGCCTGCTCTGCACTTATGTATGAGGAAGCTGCTTTAGCCTGAACCTTCGAGCCTTTTTTAAATTTAATAAATGCACCATATCCTTTACCTGCTCCATCTAATTTCTGTGGAAACACTTCATCCTTTTGGTTTTCCCATACGCCGTAATCTTCGAAAGGTTTATCAAATTGAACAACAAAATAATTACGGAATGATTTTGAATCGTTCACAAAACGTTGATTATTTACCCAACCGGAGATTTGTCTCTTAGCCGGATCAATTTTGATTTCACTCATATCCGTATATCCGTCAAGTACCAAATAAGCATCTCCCGTAGTAGGATAGGAAAAACGTAAATGTACACCACGGGTAGTCGGAGCCATTTCAGTAGTAATGCCATTATCGAATGTTACTTTATAATAATGAGGTTTAGCTATCTCATTATCGTGACTAAACTTGGTAGCACGAGCATCTTGATTTACAACCAGCTCCCCTACCATCGGCATGAAAGAATATACAGCATAATCACTCACCCAAGGACTACATTGATGTGATTGGCTAAAAGCACGAATCTTATCAACAGCATACATATACTTAAATCCATCCCCATTTTTACCTGTTTGCGCAGACCACATATGCATACCATAAGGCATACCTGTAGTAGGATAAGTATTACCGTAGCTCAAACCAAAATTAGAATCGGTACCTTGTAGCGTATTCACATACTGTACCAGATCTTTTAGCTGAGCATTCATCACAGTCGAATACAAAAAGAAGATAATTAAATAAACTAGTTTCTTCATGGTTTATTATTGAATATATTAATTAAATAAAGACTTACTATTTATTGACATAAGTAATACCTTTCCAATCATCAGTACGGAAAGGAGACATTGGCAGATCCGCACCGTTATACATATTGCATATCGGATAATCAGCCCATGCATAACGTACTGCAACCGGGAGGGTAACTTCAGATGAGGAAACAACAACTGTATTTCCTTCGATCACAGCATCTGCCCAATGAAATTTATGGTCTACACCAGCAATGGTAAATCCTTTCGGCATTTCGCCATTCGCCGTCTTCAGACCACCATCAATATGATCAAAGAAGATACGAATTTTATTTCCTTCAATCTTATAAGATTTATATATCGGACCGGAATAAGGAATCTTCTCGCCATAAGTCTGCGCCCGGGCCGCTAATGCCAAGCGTCTACCCACTTCTTGCTTGTTCTTCGGATGAATATCAAACTCCTCACCTATATCAATTGCCACAGCCATACCTGTATTTTGCAAATGTAAAGTCCGAGTTTGAGCTTCTCTCAATTCCGCCCAAGTAGATTCAACAGGAGCTGTTTGTTTCGCTGTAAAACTAGCTAACTGCACCATATAGAAAGGAAAATCATATCCCCAGCGATTTCTCCAATCAGTAATCATCAACGGCATTAAATCACGATACTGAAAAGCCTCTCCCGCATTTGATTCTCCCTGATACCAAATGGCTCCTTTGATAGCATAGGGAATCAGTGGATTAAGCATAGCATTAAATAAGAAAGTAGGAGAATTCGGATTCCATGACATATCAACAGGCATTGGTGCAACCTCTCTCATATCTAAAGAAACCTGATATTTCCAATTACCAGCCAACTGGATAGCTTCTGTATCGGAAAGATGAAGTGAAATACTTTCAGGACTTCCATTGATACCACCAGTACCACCAGTATCCATTACACGTACAGCAATCACCGCTTTTCCCTTCTTCACAAGTTCTTTCGGAATCTTATAGCTTCTAGGTGCCATCCATCCTTCTGTATGTCCTATCTGTATACCATTGAAATAAGTAAAATCATTATCATCAATAACACCTAAATTCAAGATCAAATCTTTTCCTGCCCAACCAGCAGGAATATCAATTGTTTTCCTAAACCAAACAAGCCCACTAAATCCTGGTAAATCTTGTTCTTGCATCAAACCTGGAACTTTCATAGATTTCCATGCCGCATCGTTAAAATCAGGAGCTGCCCATATAGCCTCCCCATTAACACACCCCTTGTCAATTCTTTCAACTTCAGCTTTCCAAGTCTCACCATCTTCTTCAAACTTTTTCTTGCGTCCTTCCTGAGATGCAGGCAAACCGACCAATGCTTCGAGTCTTTTCTTCATACTCGGTATAGTGGATAGTGCCTCATTACTGGTCCATGTTTCTATAATTGTTCCTCCCCAAGATGTATCAATCAATCCTATTGGCACATTACGGTATTTATTCAAATCACGTCCAAAGAAGTAACCTGCTGCAGAAAAGTCCGCTACACTCTTTGATGTACACACTTGCCAACCATTCTCTTTTACTGTAATATTCTCAACAGGTGTAGGACTCATCGCATTTTCTACCAATAAGAAACGAATATTAGGATAATTATTTGCCTCTTCTTTCTCCTGTTCATAGTTCTTCACCTTACCCCAACCTTCTACCTGCATTTCCATGTTGGATTGTCCGGAACATATCCAAACTTCACCAATCATTACATTAGAAAGCTTCACCTTTTTACCATCAGAAATTGTAATATTATAAGGGCCACCCGCTACTGGGGTAGCAACTTTCGTACTCCACTTCCCTTGTGCATCAGCCTGAATAGTATATTTTTTCTGATCCCATGAGGTCGTAATTTCTACTTTCTTATTAGGCTTAGACTCGCCCCATATAGGGGCTTGCGTTTGTTGCTGTAACACCATATTATCCGAAAATATCGGAAGCAATTTCACTTGTGCAGAGAGTGTAGCACTCCCTAATAGAAAGAATAGAGAGATTACAAAATTCTTATTCATATTAACTACTTTTTTATAGTATACAATTTTTCAATTTACTTTATGACGAACAAATATACAATAACCACTAAACTAACTTCTTAAAAAAGTAAAAGAGAATAATGTTTTTATAGCAAACATTATTCTCTTGTTATCTAAACCCTACTTATTTACTAGAAGCCCAACTGAACTCCAAAGTTTATAACACGCTGATTCATATAAGCATCACCAGCTGTATTGGTCTTAATTTCAGGGTCTTGCTGATATTTATCATAACCGGTAAAAGTCAGTAAGTTATAAGCATTTACATAAAAACGGACATTGTCTAAGAACTTAGGTAATGCTGTCTTGGGAAGTTGATAGCCCAAGTCAACAGTCTTCAAACGAATATACCATGCATTAATCAGCCAAAAATCCGAATTATAAGCAGAAGCACTATTTATTGTACCATCTTGCATTGTCAAACGTGGGAACTCAATACTTTCTCCATTTTCATAACGTTCCTGTGTCCAACGCTTTTGGTGAAGTGGCTGGAACTGACTCTTACCAGACTCAATCCCTGTTCCATTGATAGCAAAACTATAATCAAACGATCCTTGGAATAAAACACTGATACTAAACCCTTTCCAACTTCCTCCAATCGTCCATCCTAATGTTGTAGTAGGCAAGTTCGGTTTGCCAATAGCACGTTTATCAAAATCATTGATAGTACCATCACCATTCAAATCTGCATACTTTAAGTCACCTGCCTGCACAGCAATATCAGGTTTAGCCGGAGCGTCCGCAGCACCAGAATTAATCTTTTCAATATCTTCCGGTGTATAATAGCCAATCCAATGATAGCCAAAAGGCTGCCCAATCTGTCTACCCGTTTCTCTCAACCATTCATATTTCTGTTGAGCCTCAGCTTTATAATCGACTCGATTTTTAGCATAACCAAATACAAAATTGGTATTAAAATTGAAGTTACCAAAACGGTCTTGATAACCAATCTGTCCATCAAAACCTTTATTGGTAGTTTCTGCTACATTTTCAGGAGACAAGCCGATACCTAATATGTCCGGAATATCATTTCTGGTAACTAGCTGATCATAACGTTTATCTATAAACCAGTCGAAAGTCAAGGAGAATTTATCAAACAAATTCATATCTACACCAACATTAAACTTTCTCGCTTTCTCCCACGTTACATTTAAATTTCCTAAATCACCTTCTTTGATGCCACTAACACCAAAGTTGTTACCTTCACCAAAAGTATAAGAATCACCTGTTTTATATACTTGCCGATACAGATAACGATCGCCGCTTGCTACATCTGACCCTACAAGACCATAGGAAGTTCTAAACTTCAATAACTGCACATTCCTTCCCAACCAATCTACATTCTTGAAAAAGTCTTCTTGAGAGATAGCATAACCTATAGCCAATGCTGGAAAGAATCCGAAATTGTTATCTTTACCAAAACGATCGGTCCCATTATATGCCATGTTCAAATCTACCAAATATTTATTTTTATATTT
>OJSQ01002241.1_pt1 | contig 17057 bp, 14 predicted proteins | sample 1599551 | NCBI WGS metagenome assembly OJSQ01 (sample SAMN04168659, study PRJEB22393) | human gut metagenome | biome: human gut microbiome; feature: stool | host: Homo sapiens | collected 2014-05-12
TGAGAAACTCCGAACTTTCTTGCCATTTTGTTACCTGAAATGTGGTCTGTGCAACCGCAAAAATGGGCTTTTGGGGGTCAGAAGGGCCTTTCCAGGCCTTCAGCTCGTCCAGATCGCTGAACACAAATACCTCTCCCCGGGTATGGCCCACGATGCCCTGCACCTCGGGGTGGGCAGCATCACCGGCCACCAGAAGCACCGCGCCCTCGGCCTCGGCCCGGGCGGCAATGCTCTGGATCTTCTTCACAAAGGGGCAGGTGGCATCGTGGTAAACAAGGCCGCGCTGCTCCAAAGTATCATAGATGGTGCGGGGCACGCCGTGGCTGCGGATGATGACCTCGTACCCGGTGGGGATATCGTCCACGGTATCGGCCACCAGCGCACCGCGCCTTTCCATATCGGCCACCGCCTGCGGGTTATGGATCAGCGGGCCCAGCGTTGCCACCTTATGGCCCTCGTTCAGCAGATTGTAGGTCAGCTCCACCGCGCGGTTCACGCCAAAGCAGAAACCAGCGGTCTTGGCAAGACGAATTTCCATAGCGTTTCTCCTTCTCTAAACCTCTCAGCCTCGCATTCGCTCGGCAGCTCCCCTAATAGGGGAGCCAAGTTTACGCTGTTGTTTTCTTGCCTCCCCTACCAGGGGAGGTGTCACCGAAGGTGATGGAGAGGTTCTCAATTCAGCTGTTCCCAGGCATCCAGCAATGCCTGCTTATTGGCCCGGAGCGCCTTCATATCCCGGCGGCTCTCCATGGCGAACTGGGTGGCGGGCATCGGCTCGCCGTAGATGACGTTCACCCGGCAGAACAGCCGCATCTTCCCGTCCGGCGTATCGTAGCGGATGCGCACCGGCACCACATCCACCCCGGCCTGCGCCGCAATGACGAACAGGCCGCTCTTGGGCGGCAGGAGCCTGCCCTCTTTTTCGCGGGTACCCTCCGGGAAGATGAGCAGGGTCTCCCCCGCCCGGCAGGCCTCCACGGTCCGGTCAATGATCTCCAGCTCCTCCTTGGTGCCGCGCACGCAGAGCGCGCCGCAGCAGCGGAAGAACCAGGTGAGCAGGGCGTTGATCTCAAACAGCTCCTTTTTAGCAAAAACGAGCATCCGCCTGCCCCAGAACCGGCTGATGACGATGAACACCGGGTCAATGGCTGAAACGTGGTTGGGGGCAATGATGCAGCCTTTGGTCTGCACCTTGCGCAGGTTCTCGCGGCCAACGGTATGGACCCGGAAGCCGATGTGGAACACCAGCCAGGCCAGCGGCAGCAGTATGTAATATAGTACCATTTAATTAACCTTTTCTGCAATAATCTTTTTCATCGCCGCAAGGCTCTGCTCAAAGTTGAGGTCAGAGGTATCCAGCAGCACTGCATCCTCGGCCTGCTTCAGGGGGGCGGCGGCACGGTGGGTGTCCTGATAGTCCCGCTGCTTCACATCAGCCAGCACATCCTCAAAGGCGACCTCCATGCCCTTCTGCTGGTATTCCAGCCAGCGCCGTCTGGCCCGGGCTTCGGGGGCAGCGGTCAGGAAGATCTTGACAGTGGCATCCGGCAGCACCACAGTGCCGATATCCCGGCCATCCATCAGGACGTTCTGGGTCTTGGTCATGCCGCGCTGCAGCTCCAGCAGGAAGGCGCGGACTTCCGGGTTGGCACCCACGGCAGAGGCGGCCATGCCGGCCTCCTCCGTGCGGATGGCGGTGCTCACGTCCTCACCGTTCAGATAGATATGCTGCTCCCCGTCAATGCAGTCCACCCGCAGGCCGATCTCCGGCAGCAGAGTGTTGACCGCCGCATTGTCCTTTGGGTCCACGCCCTTGCGCAGGGCATACAGGCCGATGGTGCGGAACATGGCACCGGTATCCACATAGATGTAGCCCATCTCTGCGGCCAGCCGCCGCGCCAGGGTGGATTTGCCTGCCCCCGCAGGGCCGTCGATTGCAACTGAAACCATTTGATACGCTCCTTTTATAATATAAGCTTTTCTTTTATCGGTCAGTAAAAACTCTACGGAATGCCAAGGGCTCCCCTACTAGGGGAGCTGGCGAGCGTCAGCGAGACTGAGAGATTTCGTCCAAATTCCTCGCAAAGCTCTGCGCCGTACAGAAAGCGATCTGCAGGTTGTAGCCGCCGGTATAGGCATCCACATCCAGCACCTCACCTGCAAAGTAAAGGCCCAGCGCCTTCTTGCTCTGCATGGTCCTGGGGTCCACCTCACGCACGGACACGCCGCCGGAAGTGATGACCGCATGGGCCAGGTCGCCCCGGGCATCAATGGGCACGTTCCAGTGCTTCATCAGGCGCACCAGCTCCCGCTTCTGCTCCCGGGTGATCTGGTTGGCCTTTGTGGCAGGGTCAATGCCCCAGCGTGCCACCATGACCGGCTGCATACTGGCAGGCAGCAGCTTGACCAGCGCCCCCTGGGCGGCATGGTTGGCCAGCAGGGCAAAATCCCGGGTGATGCGGTCATAGAGCTGCTCCTCGCCCAGGGCGGGCTTCAGGTCGATCTCGGCGTGGTACTTGTGCTTTTTCATGTCGCCCAGATGGCTGGACGCGCTCAGGGTCAGCGGGCCGCTGATGCCAAAGTGGGTGAACAGCATCTCGCCCTGCTCCTCAAAGATGTCCTTGCCGTCCTCAAAAAGGGTCAGGGTCACATTTTTCAGGGCAAGCCCCATCATCTTTTTGCAGTCCGGGTCATGGCTGACCAGACTGACCAGACTGGGCACCGGCTCCACAAGGGTGTGCCCGGCCTGCCGGGCCAGCCGGTAGCCGTCACCGGTGGAGCCGGTGGTGGGGTAGCTCACACCGCCGGTGGCCACCAGCACGGCATCGGCCCGGTATTCTTTCCCGGAAGTCCCCCGCACACCGACACAGCGCAGGGCAGGCCCGGCTTTTTTCTTTTTGGGATGGCGCGGGTTTTCCGGCACGGCAGGGGCGGCTTCCGGCTCCGGGGGCAGCTCTTCCAGAAGCAGCTTTTTTGCCCGGTCATAGACGATCTCCGCGTCCTGTGCGTAGCGGAGCAGTGCCTGCCGGATCTCTTCGGCTTTGTCGGACACCGGGAACACCCGGCGGCCGCGCTCCACCTTCAGCTCCACGCCCAGGCTCTCGAACAGCTCCATGGTCCTGGCGGGCGGGAACGCCCCCAGCGAGGAGAACAGAAAGCGCGGATTGGTGCGGACATGGTGCAGAAACTCCTCCGCGGTGCAGTCGTTGGTCACATTGCAGCGCCCCTTGCCCGTAACCAGGATCTTCTGACCGGGCTTGTCGGTATGCTCCAGCACCGTTACCTGATGCCCCTGCCGCACAGCGGCCCCCGCCGCCATCAGCCCGGCCGCACCGGCCCCCACGATCAACACCTTTGCCATTCTGGTTCCTCCCGCAATTCACTGCCTGTCGAAATTTGTTCTAGTTTATCATACCAGAATCGGCCCGCAATTGCAATCTGCATTCCTTTGGAAAAGCGCAGAAAAGCGGCAGACAGTCGTGTCTGCCGCTTGGGGTCACTGCATCAGTTTTGCGGGGTCAAGATAACTGTCGTCCTGCTTCACTTCCAGGTGGATATGGCTTTCCTCGGCGCATTCACAGCTGACGCTGCCCACTTTGCCCAATGTCTGCCCGGCACTGACCGTCTCGCCCTCCTTCACCGCCGGGCTGGCCACGCCGCAGAGCCGCCAGACACGGCCCGCACTGTCCTTGATTGCCACAGTGGGGCCCCAGCTGCCATCGGAACCGGCCAGCACCACCGTGCCCGCCGTGGGGCTTTGGACGGCAGCATCCTTTGCGCAGGCATAGTCGATGCCGTTGTGGGTACGCCAGTCGCCCAGGGTCTTGTTGTAGACCAGCTCATCGCCGCTGTATCCATTGAGCACCCTGCCAGAGACCGGCTGCGTGGAAGCAGGCGCTGCCGAACTGCTGGCAGGCGAGGATGCACCTTGCAGCGCGGATGGTTCGCGCACCGAGCCAGAGCCAGCCTGCGGCACAGAGGAGGCCGAAGATGCACTCCGCGATGCCGAGGAGGCCACCTTGGGCACATTGCTTACACTGTTTGCGGCGGGTTCGGTCGGCCATTCCCATGTTGTTTCGTCCTCCTGTGGCGTGGTGGTGGAAAGCCCCTCATCGATGCCGGGGGCCGTGGATGTGCTGTCCGGTGTCTTCAGGCCCGAAAGGTTCTTGTCCAGCTCGTCGCGCACGGTGCGCACCGCCCAGACCCCCGCCGCCGCTGCCGCCACCAGACAGGCCAGCAGTGCCAGTGCAAACCCTTTGTCCCGCAGAAATTTCCTGATCTGTTCCATGTTCGTTACTCCAATCCGTCATGGTTTCGCTTGATTTTCTGATTGCAGTATGCGATTCCGGAACCGGGTTTATACACATTTTATAAAAAGAAAACCCTCTCCGTCAAGGCCTGAGGCCTTGACGGAGAGGGCTGAAATACACAGATCAGCTGCGGCGGCGGTTGTTGCCCATCAGGCGGACAACATACAGGAAGATGTTGATGAAGTCCAGATACAGGGTCAGCGCGCCATAGATGGAAGCCTTTTCGGCCATCTCAGCATCAGCGGAGTAGTAGCTGTACATCTGCTGCAGCTTCTGGGTATCGTAAGCGGTCAGCAGCATGAACACCACCAGACCGATGCCGCAGTAGAGCACCGAGCCGCCAAAGCCGAAGCCGAACAGCATCCCCACAAAGCCGGTGATGATCATGGCAATCAGAGCCATCATCAGGCGGGGGCCCCAGCCGGTCAGGTCCTTATGGGTGGTGGTGCCGTAAACAGCCATCAGCCCGAAGTAGAGGGACGTTGCCAGCAGCGCCATGATCAGGGTGCTTGCAGAGAAAACAAGGAAATAGTAGCTCAGCACCATGCCGTTGAGCAGTGCATAACCGAAAAAGGTCGCGCGGGCAGCTCCCACCGACATGGTCTGCACCCGGGAGCTCAGCACGAACACCAGCGCCAGCTCCGCAATGGTCAGCACAAGATAGAGCGAATCGACCAGATAGATGAGCGAGGTCGTCGCAGTGAGATAGGCCATGGCGAAGGTGATGAGCAGGCCGCAGGCCATCCAGCGGTAGGTGCGGGTCATATAGTCCGATGCGCTCATCGTGGGCTCCGCATAGCCGCGGTCATAATTTCTGTAATCCATTGTGGAACTCCTCCAGTCTTTTTGCCGGGGCGGACATTCTGCCTTGCTCCGGTCTACGTTTTATAGTATACTGCATAGAAATGAACGTTTCGTGAAAAAGGCTGTGATATTGTATGTCTCTTGGACTTTATCTGCATATTCCCTACTGCTTTTCCAAATGCCGGTACTGTGATTTCTATTCTGCCCCCGGCCAGCGCGGTGTGCCCACCCAGTATGTGGATGCCCTTCTGCGGGAGCTTGCCCGCTTTGCGCCGGAAGCGCCTCTTCACCCGGACACGATCTATTTTGGCGGCGGCACCCCCAGCCTGCTCTCCCCTGCCGATGCCGCCCGGCTCATTGCGGCGGCAGCTCCGGCACCCGGGGCGGAGATCACGCTGGAGGCCAACCCCGAGACCGTGACCGAGCAGACCCTGTGCGGTTTCCGGGAAGCTGGGGTGAACCGCATCTCCTTCGGGGTACAGTCGGCCCGGGACAGCCAGCTGAAAACGCTGGGCCGCCCCCACACCGCCCGGCAGGCCCGGGCAGCTTTTGCGGCGGCACGGCGGGCAGGCTTTACCAACATCAGCGGCGACATCATGCTGGCCCTGCCCCATTATACGCAAGCCGAGTTTGACGAGACACTGGAGCTCATTGCGGAGGGCGGGGCAACGCACATCTCCGCTTACCTCTTAAAGATCGAACCGGATTCCGCCTTTGGCAGGCACCCGCCCGAGGGCCTGCCCTCCCCCGACGAAGCAGCAGACTTTTACCTCTACGCCGTGGAGCACCTGGAGCACCACGGATACCGGCAGTATGAGATCTCGAACTTTGCAAAGCCCGGCTATGAGGGCAGGCACAACCTCATCTACTGGGACTGTGGGGATTACCTCGGCCTTGGCCCGGCGGCGCACTCCTGCATGGGTGGCAGACGATTCTATTACCCCGCCGACACCGAGGCCTTCCTGAATGACAAAGCAGCCCCCGTTATGGACGGAGGCTGCGGCGCAGAGGACTATCTCATTTTACAGCTGCGGCTGCGCAAGGGGCTGGATCTTGCCGCCTATAAGGCCCGCTACGGGAAGGAGTTTTCCACCGCCCAGCTCGCCTTTGTGAAAAACTGTGTGAAGTCCGGCTATGCCACCTTCGATGGCAGCACCCTTGCCCTCACCCCCGCCGGGCTCATTGTGCAGAACAGCATTCTGGCAGAGCTGCTGTGACTTTTGCTTGACAATTTACGTTGAAACGTATATACTGAAATTACAAAAGGTGCTGCCCTCCAAACGGCTAGCTCCTTACGTTACTCGTATCAAAAAAGATTGACCGATTTGCTTGGGGAAGCATAGATGGCGGTCAGTCTTTTTTGTTTTTATATCTTTTGTCGTCATGGCTGATTTTCCATGTGATGTCAAAAACACCATATGCTACGCTGGAAACAAATGTCAACAGCAGCAGCACTTCTGACAAAGTCATGCGCATTCCTCCTTTCGCCGAAGCGTCGGGATTGTGCGCCCAAAAAAGCCGCCCTCCCGATGCCTGTTTACCAGTAAGTAAAACCTTTGCGGTTCGGTAAGGAGCGTTCAGCCGCCTACGTTTAAGGCAACACCTGATGACAGCTTAAAAGCTGTATTTTTAGGATATCATATTTTCTGACAAAATACAATCGCTTACGTCAGGTCAATGACCCTCCAGCCCAGCTCCCGGATGGCTTCCCGGTCATGGGTGGCCAACAAAACAGCCCGTTCGCCGCGGCGCTCTTTCAGGAGCGCTGCGGCTTTTTTCATGGTCTCCGGGTCCATGCCGGTGAAGGGTTCGTCCAACAGCAGCGTGTCGCACCCGGCCCAGAGGGCGCGGAGCAGGGCCGCACGGCGCTTCTGCCCGCCGGAAAGCTTCCGGGCAGGCAGGGCAAGCGCCTGCTCATCATATCCAAATCGTTGAAAATCCGACACGATTTGCGTTTTGTATTGTGCTTTTCCCTCCGGGAGCACCAGTTCAACGTTCTGCACGGCGGTCAGCTGCGGGCAGAGCCGGTCCTCCTGAAAGACAGCACCGACCCGGCCCACGCCCTGCACCGTGCCGGAATCCGGTACTTCCAGCCCCATCAGGATGCGGAGCAGGGTGGTCTTGCCCCAGCCGCTGGGTGCCCAGAGAACGGCAGGCTCCGCAAGGGTAAGATCCAGATCCTCAAAGAGCGTTTTTTCTCCAAAGCGTTTTGTTATTCTGCAAATTTCCAGTTTGTTAATCATTTTTTGCCACATCCTCTCCCAACACGCGGGCCACCGCCTTGTCCAGCAGGGCCAGAAACAGCTTCTCAAAGCCTGCGCTCAGCAGGATGATGACGAACGTCCAGGCGAACAGCTCCCCGGTAGAGAGTGTGATCTTTGCCCGGTAGAGGGCATCTCCGATGCTGCCATCGGGCAGGCCGATGACCTCGGCGGCCACACCGCTCTTCCAGCAGATGCCCAGCGCCACGCTGCACCCCTGCCGGAAGGCCGGCAGAATGGCGGGCAGCCAGATGGCTTTGACCCGCCGGGCCAGCGACAGACGGAACACCTGTGCCATTTCCAGCAGCTGCACGTCCGCGCTCTCAATGCCGGTGCGCACAGCACTGTATAGCACGGGCAGAACCATCAGAAAGCTGATGAGGATGGAGAGCGACCGCCCGCTGACCCACACCAGCGCCAGAATGATAAAGCTGGCCACCGGCGTGGTCTTGACCAGCTGGATGACCGGAGCCAGCAGCGTGTCCACCCAGGCCCAGCGCTCGGCGGCAGCCGCCAGCAGAACGCTGACCACCACGCCCAGCGCAAAACCCAACAGGATATGCCCGGCGCTGAACCACACCCGCTGCCAGAAATCGGCCTGCGGCAGCAGCTCCATCAGGGTGCCCGCCGCCTGAATGGGTGACACCAGAAAGACCTCCTGCCCGATGGCCATGGCCGCCGCCTGCCAGACGGCCAGCCAGAACACCGCCGCTGCCAGCAGCCCTGTGCGGCGTTTTTTTGTCTGCTTCATTTTATCTACTCCGTTCTCACTCAAAAAGAGCCGTGCGGCTGCACGGCTCTCCTTTTTATCGGTTTACTGAAAACTGCGCTGGACGCTTTTCCATAACACCTGGCCGGGCGTGGCTTTGGTGTAGTAGAAGTTTGCATCCGGCAGCTTGCCGCCCACTGCAGCGTGGGAAGCATCATACAGCACCTTGAGGTAGGCGTTGACATCGGCCTTCATCTCGTCCCCCACACGGTAAACGATGTTGCACCGGGGCAGCGCCTTCTGGGCAATGGCCTTTTTGGCCACCACGCCGGTCTCCTCGCAGAGAGCCGCCGTACCGGCAATATCTGTCTGGGCGGCCTTGATGCTCTTCTCGTAATCCCGCAGGAAATTTGCCACGATGTCCGGGTTCTCTTTGGCGTACTCCGTGCGGACAACGGTGACACCCGTGATGAGCTGGGTGTCACAGACCTTGTTCCACTCCTTGGTCAGGTCCAGCACCACCCGCAGGCTGCTGTCCTTCAGCTGGGCGGCGGTCACATAGGGCTGGGGCAGAACGGCAATGGCATCCTTTTTGGAGGCGGCCATCTGGGCAGTCACCTCAGATGCCTCGCTGTAATACTCGATCTTCACATCCTTGTCGGGGTCCAGGCCATTCTTGGTGAGCAGGTAGCGCAGAACATACTCCGGCGTAGTGCCCTTGCCGGTGGACAGGATGGTGCGGCCCTTCAGGTCGGCAAAGCTGTGGACACTGTCGCCCTTTTCCACCACATACAGCACGCCCAGCGTGTTCACTGCCATCACCTGGATGCCGCCATTGGTCTTCTGGTAAAGGGTCGCGGCCAGGTTGGCGGGGATGGCGGCCATATCCAGCTCACCCTTGATGAGCTTGGGCACGATCTCATCCGCTGCACCGTAGAGCTGCAGGTCGTAGTGCTGGCTTGCCTTGCCGCTGCGCTCCATATCCAGCAGATTGACCAGGCCCATGGTGGTGGGGCCCTTCAGGCCCGCAATGCGCACGCCGCTTTTTGTTTTGGCGGCAAAAGCCCCGCAGGCCAGCAGGCTGATCATCAGCGCAGCCGACAGCAGCAGGGAAGTCAGTTTTTTCATCATGGTTCAGATTCCTTCCTCTCTTTGTTGTTCCAAACAGAAACAAAATTTGCAAATTTTGCAAAATCATTTGCTTTACGCGCTCAAGTTTACTATAATGGAGCTAAAAATACCGTTGCCCATGCAACGGAATTGCAGAAGGGCGGTGAGGGCCCGGGGAAAACCTCACGGAACTGACATGGAAAACTATCTGCCGCTGTTACAATCCACCTCTCTTTTTGCCGGGATCTCTGCCGGGGAACTGCGCCCCCTGCTCAGTGAGCTTGGGGCCTGCATCCGCAGTTATGGCCGGGGCGAGGCGCTGGTGCAGGCCGGGGCCCCCAGCCGCCGGGTCGGCGTTGTGCTGACCGGAAGCATTGAAGCCTACCGCCCGGCACCGGGCGGGGCACGGATCCTCATCACCCACATGGGGCCGGGGGGCGTGTTTGGTGACGTGCTGGGCGGTTCCAGCCTGGACAGCCCGGTCACGGTGGTGGCATCCGCCCCCTGCGAGGTCCTGCTCTTCCCCTACGAGAAGCTGCTCCAGCCGGACGGCTCCACTGCCCGCCAGCGCCTGCTGCAGAATCTGGTGCGGACCATCAGCGATAAATATTTCCTGCTCTCCCGCCGGGTGGACCTGCTGGTGATGAAGACCCTGCGGGCCAAGGTCTGCGCCTACCTGCTCAGCGAGGCCGAGCAGCAGGGCAGCATGACCTTTACCATCCCCTTCTCCCGCATCCAGTTGGCCGATTACCTCAACTGCGACCGCAGCGCCCTTTCCCGGGAGCTGAGCCTGATGCAGCGGGACGGCCTGCTGGACACCTACCGTTCCAGCTTCAAGCTGCTGGAGCCGGAAGCTCTGCGGCAGATGATTCTATAAAAGGAAAGTGATCTGTAACTATGTCTAAACCAATTCTCTGGATCGTGATCCCCTGCTACAACGAGGAGCAGGTACTGCCCATTACAGCGCCGATGTTCCTGCAAAAGATCACCAGCCTCACCGAAAAGGGCATGATCAGCGACAAGAGCCGGGTGCTGTTCGTCAACGATGGTTCCCGCGACAAGACCTGGGAGCTCATCTGCGGCTTTGCAAAGCAGGATGCGCATTTCATCGGCATTTCCCAGAGCCGGAACCGGGGCCATCAGAACGCCGTGCTGGCGGGCCTGATGGAGGCCCGCGCCAACAACTGCGACATCACCATCTCCATCGACTGCGATGGTCAGGATGACATCAACGCCATGGACGAGATGGTGCAGAAATATCTGGACGGTGCCGAGGTGGTCTACGGCGTGCGCAGCCGCCGGGACACCGACACCTTCTTCAAGCGGTTCACTGCCGAGGGCTTCTACCACCTGATGAATGCCCTTGGCGCGGATATCGTGTTCAACCACGCCGACTACCGGCTCATCAGCGCCCGGGTGCTGGACAGCTTTGCCGACTACAAGGAGGTCAACATCTTCCTGCGCGGCATGGTGCCGCTGGTGGGCTTCCAGAGCGAGCAGGTGTTCTACGAACGGCACGAGCGGCTGGCCGGTGAGAGCCACTATCCCCTGCGCAAAATGCTGGCGCTGGCCTTTGATGGCATCACCAGCCTTTCCAACAAGCCCATCCGGCTCATCACCGGGGCAGGCATCGTGGTCAGCCTCATCAGCTTCATCGGCGTGATCTGGGCCATCGTGCAGGCGGCCATGGGCAGCGTGGTGGCCGGCTGGGCCTCCACCATCTGCATCGTCTGCTTTGTGGGCGGCGTTCAGCTGGTCTGCCTGGGTGTCATCGGCGAATACATCGGCAAGATCTATATGGAAACAAAGGCCCGCCCGCGCTACATCATCTCGGAGCGCACCTGGGCCCCCTATGAAAGGAAGTATCACGGATGAGCAAACAGAGCTGGCGGGGCAGCACCCTGCTGAACCCGGAACCGCCGGTACTGGTGTCCTGCGGCGGGCTGGAAAAGCCCAATCTCATCACCATCGGCTGGACGGGCACCATCTGCACCCAGCCCAGCATGGTGTCCATCAGCGTTCGGCCGGAGCGCTACAGCCACCACCTCATTCAGGAAAGCGGACAGTTTGCCATCAATCTGCCCACCGAAGCGCTGGTGCGTTCGGTGGACTGGTGCGGCGTGAAAAGCGGCCGTGACGTGGACAAGTTTGCCGCCTGCGGCCTGCACGCTGCCCCCGGCACTGTACTGACCGACTGCCCCATTCTGGAAGAAAGCCCGGTGAATCTTGAGTGCAGAGTGACCCAGGTGATCCCGCTGGGCAGCCACGATTTGTTCCTTGCCGAAGTGGTGGCCTGTGATGTGGACGAAAGCCTGCTGGACGAAAGCGGCAAGCCGAAATTCGGCAAAAAGACGGCCGTGAACATGCTGCCGTACCGCCGCAAGATGCAGATCGTGTTCCAGGACCCCTATGCCAGCCTGGACCCCCGCATGACGGTGGGCGACATCGTGGGCGAGGCCATCGACATCCACAAGCTTGCGTCCTCCAAGGCGGACCGCCGGGAGCGCATTATTAAAATGCTGGAGCGTGTGGGCCTGAACTCCGAGCATGCCAACCGCTATCCGCACGAATTCTCCGGCGGCCAGCGCCAGCGCGTCGGCATCGCCCGCGCTTTGGCTGTGGACCCGCAGTTTATCGTCTGCGACGAGCCCATCTCGGCGCTGGATGTTTCCATTCAGGCACAGGTCGTCAATATGTTTGAAGATCTGCAGGACCAGTACGGCCTGACGTACCTGTTCATCGCCCACGACCTTTCGGTCGTGAAGCATATTTCGGACCGCATCGGCGTGATGTACCTGGGCAAGCTGGTGGAGCTGGCCGACAGCTATGAGCTGACCTTCCACAGCGTTCACCCCTACACCCGGAGCCTGATTTCCGCAATTCCGGTGGCGGACCCCAAGACGGCCCGGGAATCCCGGCGCATCGTGCTGGAAGGCGATGTGCCCAGCCCGCTGAACCCGCCTTCCGGCTGCCGCTTCCGCACCCGCTGCCCCTACGCAGACGAGCAGTGTGCCGCAGAGGAACCCAAATGGCGCGAGGTGTCTGGCGGACACTATGCCGCCTGCCACCATCTGGACAAAGTGAAATAAATGGAAAAAGGCGCTGAAGGCGCCGTTTTTCCGCCCCGCTGCTTTATTATAATAAAGTTGCAAAAAAGTGACAATTTGCAAAAAAGCGTTGCGCGGCGCGTCCGCGCGTGTATAATTGTAAACAATTCACCTTGGAGCATGCTATGGGTGCGCCATGTGTGAAATGTTGAATAAACAATTTTTGAGGAGGAAAGTTCACTATGAAGAAACTGGCACTTGTGCTGGCCGTCGTCATGGTGCTGAGCCTGGGCCTGACGGCCTGCGGCGGCAGCACGTCCTCGACCGGTACTGCGAGCTCCGCTCCCGCGGGCTCTTCCTCGTCCGGTTCTGCTTCCGACGCCGCTCCGGCTTACAATCCGGATGCGCTGCAGGTCAAAGCTCTGGACGACAACACGCTGCAGGTCACGCTGACGGCCCGCACGCCGTATTTCCTGGAGCTGACCGCGTTCCCCGCGTACGCTCCCGTTCAGCAGGCGACTGTTGAGGCAAACGGCGAAGCCTGGGCTGTGGACGCTGCCACCTACATCGGCAACGGCCCCTACAAGATTGCTGAGTGGGTGCCCAGCTCCCACATCACGATGGTCAAGAACGAGAACTACTGGAACGTGGACAGCCTGGCTGGCCCGGACACCCTGCAGTTCACGCTGATGGAGGATGACGCAGCCCAGCTGACGGCATTCCAGTCCGGCGAACTGGATTTCATCGACGCTGTCCCCAACGACGAGATTGACGCGCTGTCTTCCACGCCGGAGTTCTACAAAGAGGGCCAGATCGGCACCTACTATGTGAGCTACAACACGCAGGCCGCTCCGTTTGACGATCCTCTGGTCCGCCAGGCGTTCACGCTGGCGGTCGACCGCGACTATATCTGCAAGCAGATTGGCAAATCCGGCCAGATCCCGGCCGGCGCGTTCGTGTCCGAGGGCCTGAGCGATGCTGCGGAAGGATCTTCCTTCCGCGAAGTGGGCGGCGACTATTATGACCCGACCGCCGGGGCCAACGAGGCCAATCTGGCCAAGGCCAAGGAGCTGCTGGCTGAGGCCGGCTATCCCAACGGCGAGGGCCTGCCCACCATCACCTATCTGTACAACGAAGGCACCGGCCATCAGCAGATCGGCGAGGCGCTGCAGCAGATGTGGGGCCAGCTGGGCGCCACAGTGACGCTGGAGAGCCAGGAGTGGGCCACCTTCCTGAACACCCGTAAGAACGGCGACTATCAGGTTGCCCGCAACGGCTGGCTGGGCGACTACAACGACCCCATCAGCTTCCTGGATATGTGGATCACCGGCGGCGGCAACAACGACGCCCAGTGGTCCAACGCCGAGTTCGACAGCCTGATCAAGCAGATCAAGTCCTCCGGCGACGCTGAGGCGCGCATGGAGATGATGCATCAGGCTGAGGACATCATCTTCGACGAGTGGATGCTGTGCCCGATTTACTACTATGTGGATATTTATATGGCCCAGCAGAACCTGGAAAACCTGAGCACCTCCCCGCTGGGCTTCAAGTTCTTCATGAACGCGAGCAACGGCACGGATACGCTGAAGGTTTGCACCGGCCCGGACCCCGACACCATCGACCCGGCGCTGAACAGTGCTGTGGACGGCGGCACAATGATTGACCACGCTTTTGAAGGCCTGTACACGGTTGCCTACGGCACCACCCCGACCCCGGGCCAGGCGGAGAGCGTTGAGATCAGCGAGGACGGCCTGACCTATACGTTCCATCTGCGCGAGGGCCTGAAATGGTCCGACGGCACCCCGTTGACGGCTCATGACTTCGTTTACAGTTGGCAGCGCGCTGTTGACCCGGCCACGGGCGCCGACTACGCGTATATGTTCGAGTGCATCGCCGGCTACACCGAGGCGATCAACGGTGAGGAGTATGTTGCTCCGGCCGCCGACGCTTCCTCTGCCAGCACCTCCGAGTCTGCTGCGGAGTCTGTTTCCGCCAGCACCTCTGAGAGCGCCAGCACTTCCGCTGCCGCGTAAGCAGCTGCTTTCTTACAACGCCGCATCTTCGGATGCGGCGTTTTTTTGTACCGGCATGCCTGGAGCGCCGGAAGGGCGGGGGCAAGAGTATCCCGCGAAGCGTTAAACTCATTGTATCACATATATTAACTTATAGCAATAATAAATTAGCTGTCAGTTTATTACAAAAGATTAACATTAGCTGTAAGCTAATATCAAAACACGACAACGGGACGGTGCGAGATGGACAATCGGGAGATCGGCGCGCGCATCCGGCTTGCACGCCGGGACGCGGGGCTCACGCAGGAAAAGCTGGCGGAGAAGATCGGCGTATCCACGGTGTTTGTAAGCCAATTGGAATCCGGCAGCCGCGCGCCCGGGCTGGAGACGCTGGTAAAGCTCTCGCAGACGCTGCACGTAAGCCTGGACCTGCTGGTGTTGGGCGGCGCGCCCGGCGGAGACGCGGAAGCGTGTCTTGCTGCGTTGGTGCAGGGGCGCTCGCCCCGCCAGCGTATGCTGGCGGTCAGCCTGGTGCGAAGCCTGTTTGCAGAGATGGACCGTTTGGATGCAGAGCCGCCGGAATGCTGACGCATGCGTTTTTCGAAAAAGGCGGGAGAGCGCGGCCAGGGGAGCGGGTAAAACGCTGCGTGGAACGGATCTCCGGCAGGGAAACGGCCCTGTGCGGCCCGGCGGACATACGAAAAAACAGCCCGGGGAACAAAATGCTGTTCCGCAGGGCTGTTTTCTTTATACAATATTATTTTCGAGGAAAGCGGGCGGCGTTTTGTCACCGCTTTTGCAGGTCCGTCTGCTCCAGCAGGCGCGCAACATCCGTCAGACCGGGCACGATGGCCCAGGCCAGCCGCTCCATTTCGGGTGTGGGCGGGTCCATGTCCGGCACCATCACAGTGAAGCACCCGGCGGCAGCGCCCGCCCGCACGCCGTTGTAGGAATCCTCCAGCACCATGCACAGCCCGGGCGGTGTGTCCAGTGCCGCCGCGGCTTTCAGAAAAATCTCCGGCTCCGGCTTGGAATGCGTCACCTGGTCGCCGCCGATGACGGCGGAAAAGTAACCGCGCACGCCGGCGGTCTCCAGATTGTGCAGCACGCGGGCGCTGTCTGTGGAGGAAGCAACGGCCATTTTGCAGTTCCGGGCGCGCAGCGCGTCCAGCAGCTCGAACAGCCCCGGCCGCAGCGGCACGCTGTGCTCCAGCCTTGCTTCCACCTCGCGCCATACCTCTGCGGACATGTCGTCGTAGGGGAACCCGGCGCCGAAGCGTTCCAAAAATGCACGGCGGCCGCTTTCGTAGTTGCGCCCCCGCAGCAGAGAGACATCCTCCGGCGTCATCGTCACGCCGTATTTGCCCGCCACGGCGCGCCACACCTCGTCTCCCAGACGCTCGGTGTCGAACATCAGGCCGTCCATGTCGAACAGGACGGCGCGGATCTGCTGTTCCATTGCTTTCCCAACCTCTCTTCATTCCTGTGCGGCCCGGCCGTTGCCGAACCGCTTTTCATTATACACGAAGCGGTGCGAAAAGCAAACCGCCCGCCGCGGGACGGTGGAGCGGAAATATGCCTTAGCGCGGAAAAAATGGCGGATTTACACATTTTCAGCGGTCTGCCCCTTGTAAAATGGCCGCAGGGCGGCTAAAATAGAGTAAAACCAGCCCCCGCGGTTCTTTTGCGCGCCGGGTGTGGAACTTTGCCGCTGTGCGGTTTTGCGCGCAGCCATCAATGGAAGAGGGAAAAGTATGCTGGACATCAAAGTGACAAAGACCACCGCGCCGAAGGCAAAGCCGGACGAGAAGCATCTGGGCTTCGGCAACCATTACACGGACCATATGTTCATCATGGACTACACCGAGGGCCGTGGCTGGCACTCGCCGCGCATCGAGCCGTACCATTCCCTGGAGCTGGACCCGGCGGCGCTGGTGTTTCATTATGCGCAGGAGTGCTTTGAGGGCATGAAGGCCTACCGTGCTGCGGATGGCCGCGTGCTGCTGTTCCGGCCGGAAAAGAACGCCGCCCGCATGCAGAGCACCCATAGGCGCCTGTGCATTCCGGAAATCCCCGTGGAGGATTTCGTACAGGCTGTCAAGGCGCTCGTCAGCGTGGACAAAGACTGGGTGCCCGGAGAACCGGACACCAGCCTCTATCTGCGCCCGTTCACCATCGCCACCGAGGCGCATTTGGGCGTGAAGCCCAGTGCAAGCTATCAGTTCATCATCATCGCTTCGCCCTCCGGCGCGTATTACGCGGAGGGCATGAATCCGGTGAAGATCTATGTGGAGGACGAGTATGTCCGCGCTACGCCGGGCGGTACGGGCTACATCAAATGCGGCGGCAACTATGCGGCCAGCCTGATCGGCCAGATGAAAGCCCATGACCTGGGCTACAGCCAGGTGCTGTGGCTGGACGGTGTGGAGCGCAAGTATGTGGAGGAAGTGGGCAGCATGAACTGCTTCTTCAAAATCGACGGCGTCATCCGCACCGCGCCCTGCGTGGGCACGGTGCTGCCGGGCATCACGCGCATGAGCTGCATCGAGCTGCTGGAAAAATGGGGCTATAAGGTGGACTGTGAAAGCCGCCTGCCCATCGCGGACGTCATCCGCGCAGGCAAGGAGGGCAAGCTGGAAGAGGTGTTCGGCACGGGCACAGCGGCGGTCATCAGCCCCGTGGGGGAATTGCGCTACGAGGACGAGGTGCTCACCATCAACGGCTTCCAGACAGGCTCTGTCACCCAGCGCCTGTACGACACGCTCACCGGCATCCAGTGGGGCACGCTGCCCGACGATATGGGC
>OJSQ01002242.1_pt1 | contig 17021 bp, 16 predicted proteins | sample 1599551 | NCBI WGS metagenome assembly OJSQ01 (sample SAMN04168659, study PRJEB22393) | human gut metagenome | biome: human gut microbiome; feature: stool | host: Homo sapiens | collected 2014-05-12
CCCCCGACCAGCTGATTACAAATCAGCTGCTCTGGCCAACTGAGCTACATCGGCAGTATTCACCGTTTTGGATTGCAAAAGTAGGCATAAAAAATTTATCGCGCAAATTATTCGGAATAAATTTTCTACTTTTTCACTCTTCTCAAAGAACCGCGCCCGATCGTCCTGACTTCAGGGGCGAAATCGGGTGCAAAGATAGGAAAAGTTTTGGATAACGCAACAGCTACCGCAAAAAATATTACCTCCCCGGGCCAACTATGTCACCCCGCCGCCCGGACGGCGTCCCGGCGGCTCCCGGGCGGCAGGTTCCCGGGCCTTCGACACCTATTTTTATATGCAAACCCGAATGCGCGCTTTTTCCCGATCTTCGGCGCCAAGGGCCTGCCGCCTTTATCGTTCGGCGCGTTTTGCCGAATCGAGCGCCATCCGGCTTTGAAACCGTCCCGCTTTTTCGTATCTTTACCGCTACGAATTCACGCACTATGGAAACCATCCCCCTCTTCGGCCCTTACGCGCTCCGGCGGCTCCGCACGGAGGACGCGCCGGACATCTTCGCCTCGATCGACACCCAACGCCGCTACCTGGGCCGCTGGCTCCCGTTCGTGGCCGACACGCACCGGATCGAGCAGACCCGGCAGGTGGTGGCCGGAATGCTTGCCGACACGGCCAATCCGGTCTTCACGCTCCGCAGCGGCAACGCCTTTGCGGGACTGATCGGCTTCAAATCGGCCGACGCCGCCAGGCGCAGCGTCGAGATCGGCTACTGGCTGCGCGAGGAGCAGCAGGGCAAGGGAATCATGGCGGCCGCCGTGCGGACGCTCTGCGACCTTGCGTTCGGGGAGATGGGCATGCGGCGTGTCGAGATCCGCTGCGGCACGGGCAACCTCCCGAGCAACCGCATTCCGCAGCGTCTCGGCTTCCTCCGCAGCCATGTCGAGTTACAGGGCGAACAGCTCTCCGACGGAGAGTGGATCGACCTGAACGTCTACGTGCTGGAACGCTGAAAACCAAATGGTCTCCGCCCCGGCGTCACCCGCAAATCCGGTCCGATCCGGCCCGATGCCCTACGCCGCGACCAGCCCGATGACGCCGTGCGCGGTTCATCCGGCGTCGCATCGAAAAAAGGAGACCTGCGGGGAGGTCTCCTTTTCATCCTTTTCATCCGTGGCGGCCGGCGGCCCTATTTCTTCTTGATCGAGTTGATCAGCTGCGCGGGCGTCGCCTGAAGGTAATTCTTGCAGAAACGGCTGAACTGCGTGTAGTGACGGAACCCGTACTTGTTCATCAGCGCCTTGGTGCTGTCCTCGCCGTCGCGGATGTCGGTGAAGACCTTCAGCGCCTTCTGGCGCATCATCCAGTGGTAAACGCTGTCGTTGAAATGCTCGGCGAAGCGGCGTTTGAAGACCGAGAGGCTCATGCCCGCCAGCGAAGCCAGCTCGGCGACGCCCTGTGCCTTGTCGTAATTGTTGCAGACGAAGACGCGGAAATTGTCCTGCGGCTGAATCATCGACTGAAAGAAGTAGGCATGTTCGGTCGGCGTGTAGAGCACCTTGATCATCATAAAAAGCTCGGTGGCCTTCATCCGGTGGTAGCGGACGCAGTTGAACATCTGGCGGATCGTAAAGAATGTGCTCAAAAGGCGTTCTATCGCCGGATGCATCGAAAGCATGGGGACCGATTCGGTCGGAACGACCGAGTCGTAGGGCATCACCTTGTCGAAAATGTCCTGCTCGCAGAATTCGATCCGGTGGATGAGCGACAGCACGACCACATGCGTCTCGTCGTCCTGAGCCGTCACCACGAAGCGTTCGCTGCGGGCGAGACACACGCACTGTTTCGACGTAACCAGACGCACCGTGTCGTTTCCGTGTTCCAGCCTCAACGATCCCGACATCACGAAAAGGATGCGCACCATGCGGTCCGCGGGGAACGTCACCCCTTCTCCTGCTGCAAACGTAAGCTGTGAAAACCGACAATAGGTCGAATCGCCGATGCGGCGGAACGGCGCCGGAAACGTAGGACAACTACTACAATCCGCAGAACAACTCTCCTTCAATGCCGACTCCTCAAACTGCGGTTGGGGTTGATAATCCATAAACTTATTTGATCTGTGTAACGTGATTTTACGAACAAATATACAAAAAAATCAGGAAAAGCAAACAAATCAGCTCCCGTGATGTCAAAAAAAGTCCCCGCCGCGACCGGCAGGGACCCTGAAAAGCGTTGTAACAACGGAAGAACCGCCTATTTGCAACTAATGATCAGAATTTTCGAAGACTCCCAGAACCGCACGGGATCGGTGATGATCAGTTTCTCGACGACCTTGTTCGCGTCGGTCACCAGTTCGTACGACCCCTCGGGATGCGAAGTGACGAGCGTCGCCTTCTTCTGTCCGACGGGGACCTCCGACAGCAGGCGCGAATCGGCCATCGTGAAGCTGTCGAAATTGCTGTTCCGTCCGACGGTCAGCGTCCGTCCGATGAATCCCTGCTTGTTGATGATCTGCGCGTCGCGCAACTCCTTCTCGGCCCCCACGATGTAATAGACCGTGTTGAGCTGGTTCTGCAACTCGACCTTCTCGCCGCTCAGGTTCTCGACCTCGGCGCTGCGGACAGCCACCTCCTCGGTCAGGCTCTTCACCTCGTCGCCCATCCGGACGAGACTCTCGCGCAGCTGCTCCACCTCGGCCTTCTTCTCCGCCAGCTGCCTGTTCATGTCGGCGATCATCTTCTCCAGACCGTCGATACGCAGATTGGCCTTGCGCAGCTGGGCCGCCGAACGTTGCAGCGACTCGATCTTCGCGCGGTTCTCCCGCAGCAGCCGGTCGATGGCCTTGATGTCGTTGTCGATCTCCTCGACGGGACGGCGGCCTCCCTCCGACTCCCCAGCCACGGTGATCAGGTTCTCGCGCGACTTGATCAGCGCGAGGTTCTCCGAGATGGCGTTGATGTCCGCGAACACGGCATTGATCAGCGAGTCCTTCGCGCTGACGACCAACTCCAGCGAATCGCTCCGGCTCTCGGCCTCGACGGCAACCTGCCTGCTCACGCAGGAGGCAAGGAGTGCAACGACGCCCAGCGCCGCGGCGGTTGCTATATGCTTCATCTTGTTTTTCATGGCTCCGACTCTTTAAGGGTTTACGGTCTTGTTTGCCTTCAGGCGCAAATATATGCATAAAAATAAAATCTTGTACGGATTTTTTCACAAAGACCGGAAATTCCCTGCGGGGAATGAAAAACAACGGGCCGCAACCCTCGGTTGCAGCCCGTTATTTCGTAAATGCGCAAGCAGTTTTACTTCGCATTCTTCTTATCGTAGCGTTTTGCGTAACGGCTCATAAACTTATCGACGCGACCAGCGGTATCCACCAACTTCATCTTACCGGTGTAGAACGGGTGAGAGGTGTTGGAAATTTCCATCTTATACACGGGATAGGTTTCGCCGTTCACTTCGATGGTCTCTTTTGTCGAAACGGCGGACCGACACAAAAACACGACGTCGTTGGACATGTCCTTGAACGCCACCAAACGATAATTCTCCGGATGAATACCCTTTTTCATTTCGTTGTTTTTGTTTTAATTGATTGCTTAAGCGGGACAAAGGTACGAATTTATTTGCAACAAACAATACTCCGCCCGATTTTCCGCGAAACTTTTTATCTCCGCACTGCTTCCGCAGCGAAAACGCCCCGCGCCGGGGGCTGCGCCGGCCCTATAAAACCCGGCCGAAGAAAAGGCCCCAGAAGGGGCGAAACTGAATTTCCGGGAATTTTTTCCGCCGCCGGATAGGTGTTTCGCCCCGCAGCACGGTATTATATTATGACAAGCTTCCGCGCCGCGCAAGGGGCGGAGAGACAAAACAACAAAACACCTTAAAACATGAAGAGACTCCTTCTCATCGCGGCCTTCGCCGCACTGACGTCCGCTCAGGGCGCCTTCGCATGGGGCAGGCTGGGACACGCCGCCGTCGCCCGTCTGGCCGAGCAACACCTGACGAAAAAGGCCAAAGCCAATCTGGACAAACTGCTCGACGGCCGCTCGATCGTCTATTACGCTTCGTGGATGGACGATTACAAGCCCCAAATGCTCGTCGAGCTGGGTTATACGCCCACCAACGGTCCCCGCATGCACATGCTGCCCCACACCTTCTCGGTGGACGAAAGCGGCGAGGTAATCCGCGGCAACCGGCTGCCCGGCGACAAATATCTGGCCAACTGCCTCTATTACGTCGAGCGGGCTGCCGACCGGCTGAAAAACCGCATGCACGAGATGAACGACTCCACGCGGCTGGCCTGCATTCAGGTCATCGTCCACTGTCTGGGGGACATGCACTGCCCCGGACACGTCCGCTGGCCGGACAACCAGGAAATCGGCTATTTCAACGTCGTCCTCAAGGGCAGCGAAATCCGCTACCACACGATCTGGGACACCCCGATCGTAGCGACGACCCACCCTTGGAGCTTCTCCGATCTGGCCTTCCTGCTCGACCGCTACACCGAAGAACAGCAGCGGGCGGCGATCGCCGGCGACATCTACGACTGGGGCCGCGAATCGGCAGCAAACTCGAAATGTATCTACGACGTGAAGCCGGGCGACAAACTGGGACACGACTTCATCCTGAAATACAAACCGCTGGCCGAAGAGCAGCTCGCCAAAGCCGGCTACCGGCTGGCCAAGGTCCTCAACGACATTTTCGACCGTCAGTAAGCCCCCGCCGCGGCTTGCCCGGACCTAAAAAATCTCCGCGTCATATTGGGAATTCGGATTTGTTTTGCTATATTTGTGCCCGCGGTTTGGGCACACAGCCGCCGGACGGACCCATAGCTCAGTCGGTTAGAGCAGCGGACTCATAATCCGAAGGTCGTGGGATCATGCCCCTCTGGGTCCACTGAAAATCAAAGATCTGCAGAAATGCAGGTCTTTTTTGTCTTATTTGAAGGACACATCCGACCGAACAGCCAATCGGCACGTGTGGAATCCCCGATTTCGGCATCCATAGAATTCTCCGGGCACACGCCTGCGCAGTTTTTCCCGTCCGGCGACGCAAAACACAAAAAAATCGCGGCGCCCCGAAACTCCCCGGCCGAGAAATTTGCGCGGGAATTTTGCCGGCAGGTGCGGCGATTCTCCCGATTTTTTGTTACCTTTGCGGAAAATAAGATTATTAATCCATTCACAGCATCACCATGGAATTCGAAGGAACCGTTTACAAAATAATGCCCGTGACAAAAGGAACGTCGGCACGCGGCGAATGGCAGCGTCAGGACGTGGTCTTCGAGATGAACGAAGGTTCGTTCGCCCGCAAGATCTGCGTCACGTTTTTCAACAAGCCCGACGACGTGGCCCGTCTGAAAGAGGGTGCGGCCTACACCGTCTCGGTCAATATCGAGTCGCGCGAATACAACGGCCGCTGGTACACCGACATCCGCGCATGGCGCCTCCAGCCCAAACAGGCCGAAGTTCCCGGCGCAGGCCCGATGCCCGACATGCCGCCCATCGCCGAGGAACCCTCTTATGCATCGTCGCCCGCCGAGGTGGACGACCTGCCGTTCTAAAACGGACGGAAAACATACAAGGCGGCTGGGATCTCCAGCCGCCTTTTTCATTTCAAAATCACTCCCATGAAACCGATCGTTCCCGACACGACACCCCCGCCTGCAACCGACATCCGACCGCTCCGCGAAGCGGAAATCCCGGCGGCTTCCGCGCTCGTCCGCCGCGTTTTCGCAGAATTCGAAGCCCCTGATTACGCGCAGGAAGGCATCGACGTCTTTCATCGGTTCATTGCCCCGGAAGCTCTGACGGAACAGTTTCGCACCGGCGCGCTGATGCTATGGGGAGCATTCCGGCAGGATACGCTGGCCGGCGTCGCCGCGGTCAGAAACCGTAGCCACATAAGCCTGCTCTTCGTGGACGCATCCTGTCACCGGCAGGGCATCGCCCGCGCCTTGTTCAGCGCAGTACGCGACTTCTGCCGCACCGATCCGGCGGTTTCCCGCATCACCGTCAACTCGTCGCCCTATGCCGTCGAAATATACCGCAGACTGGGATTCACCGCAACCGACGCCGAACGCGTCACGGACGGAATCCGTTTTACCCCGATGACATACCTATTATAACAGCGGCCGCAGCGGACGCCTCCTCCCAATGCCGGCACAATGACAAACAAGGCGGACCCCGCACGGGGTCCGCCCTGTCATATTCGGAATCACACCTGCTTATTTCGCGGGAGCTGCCTCAGGAGTCTCGGCCGTGGCCGTCGAATCCGCCGGAGCGGGTTCCTCGAAAGGAACGACGTCGATCAGCTCCACCTCGAACTCAAGCGCCTCGTTAGGGCCGATGTCGCGGCCGGCGCCACGCGGGCCGTAAGCCAGATCGGCGGGAATCCAGAGCATAATCGTGCCGCCCTTGCCTACCAGCTGCAGGCCCTCGGTCCAGCCTTTGATCACACGGTTGAGCGGGAATTCAGCCTCCGTATCGGCCTCTTTCGGCGTGCCGTCCTCGTTGAAACCGTCGGGATTCTGCTTGCGCATCATCTCCTGCTGCTCTTTCGAGCGGTTTGCGAACTTCGAAGTATCGAAGACCTTGCCTTCACGCGTGCGGCCCGTGTAATGCACTTTCACCACGTCGCGCGGATCCTTCGGCATCATCGAAGCGTCGCCCTGCTTGGTAACCTTGTAAAGCAGGCCCGACTCGGTCTTCTTCACGCCCGACTTCTTCTCGATCTTCTCCAGCCATGCCTTCGAAGCCTCGGCGTTCTCGGCCGGACGCTTCACCATGAAGTAGTACTGCAGATACTGGTTCACGGCATCCTCGGCCATCTTCGCCTTGCCGTCGCGCACGTCCTGCATGGCCTGACCGATCCATACGAGCTGAATGGGCATGCCGCTCTGGCTGATGTTGTAACCGATGTCGTTACCGAACGCATACGAAATCTCGGCACGCTCCTCCTCGCTCTCGAACATGGCGGGATCGGCTGCGGGATACTCGACCTTGGTCGTGTCGCCGCCGGCCAGACGGATGCTGTCCTGCTCGGCACGCTTGGTCGCGATCTCCTGCGCACGCTCGCCGCGCTTGCTCATGAAATACTCACGCAGCATGTCGAGCGACTTGTCATGCTCCTGCGTGGCCTTACCCATGGCGCCCTCCTTGATACCTTTGTCGATGGCCTTGAAATCAAAGGGAATGTCCCTCATCTCGTGATTCATGCCGTAGCCGATATTGGCGCCCAGCGAATACGAAAGCGAGTCGAAATCCGAAAGGCTGCCCATACGAACGCCGCCGTCCTTGCCGCCGCAGGCAGTCATGAACGCAGCACCTGCAAGTGCCGCTGCAAAAAGAATTTTTTTCATTGTTTTGTTTTTCAAATATGTTTAATCGTTTGTGCCTGTTAGGGGTTTACCCGCGCAAAGTTATAAAATATTTGGAATAATGGTTTAAAATTAACGGCGTAAATTGCTGCGCCGCGACCAATTCGCATATTTATCGACATCGACAAGCTCGATTTCGTAGTACAGCGTGGTATTCGGCTGAATCCCCAGCTCTTTGTCGCCCTGCGTACCGTAAGCCGCCGAGGAGGGAATCCACGCGTTGATCTTTCCGCCCCTGCCGACCAGTTTGACGCTCTCCTTCATGCCCTTGAGCAGGCCGCCAAGCGTCGTGCGCAGCGTATCGCCCCGCTCGTAGGATGAGTAGACTTCCTGTCCGTCGGCAGTGCGGATCAGGTAGCGGAGCGCGATGCTGTCGCGGTCCGAAGCGGGTATCTGCTCCTGATCGCCCAGCACCTCGACCGTATAGGTCACGCCCGATGCGGTGCGGGCGTAGTTGCGGTTCGCCTTGAGGATATCCTGCAGGAACTGCTCCTCGTAGGCGCGGGCTTTCTCCGGCAGCGCGTAATTCATATAGCGCAGGTAGAAAACTTCGGCGTCGGCAGCCGAGAATCTGGTCCCTTGGCGGAACACGTCGCGGATGCCTTCGCATACGGCGTTCACGTTGATCGTCGAATCCATCTTCATCAGGTTCATGCCCACGTTCATACCGATCACATAGGCCACCGAATCGGTGTCGGTCTTGAGCTTCACGCCCCCGCCCGTCTTTTTGGAGCAGGCCCCGGCCAGCAGCGCCGCGGCCGTCAGGACAACTAATGTCTTACGCATATCAGGTTCGTTTTTTCGAAAAAATCAGTATCAGCAGGCTGCCCGCGACGGCGGCGGCCGTCGAGCCCATCAGGATCGCGATTTTGCCCCGGTCGATCAGGTCGGTTTCGGTGTAGGCCAGCGCATCGACGAACAGCGACATCGTGAATCCGATACCGCCCAGACACCCCACGGCGAAGAGCATGCGCCACGTCGCCCCTTCGGGCAGTTCGGCCAGCCCCGACTTCACGGCGCCCCAGCTCGCAAGAAATATGCCCAGCGGTTTTCCCACGAGCAGTCCGAAGAAGACGCCCATCCCCACCGATCCGATATCGGGCGACATATGGAAAATATTGAGGTATTCGAGCGACGATATCTCGACCCCGGCGTTCGCCAGCGCGAAAATCGGCATCACGAGGAAGGTCACCGAAGGCGCCAGCGCATGCTCCAGCCGGTAGCTCATGCCCACTGAGTCGGCCGCGAGATTACGCATGCGGCGCAGGTAGAACCGGTGGTTTTCGTTGGGGAAATCGTCGCCCGAAGTGCCGGCGGCGAGCATCAGCGCCTTCAGGTGGCGCATCTTGTGCACGAAATACTCCTTGCTGTAGCGTGGCGTCATCGGAATCAGCATGGCCATCGCCACGCCCGAAATGGTCGAGTGGACGCCCGAATAGTAGAACAGCCCCCACACCACCACGGCCGGCACCAGATAGAAGAACATGCGCTTCTCGCCCATCTCCTTCATGAAGTAGACGCCGAGCATGATGACCAGCGCCGCCAGCAGGCATCCGATCTGCACCTGCCCGCCGTAGAAGAGCGCGATGACCAGAATGGCTCCGAGGTCGTCGGCGATAGCCAGCGCCGTGAGGAATATCTTGAGCGACACGGGGACCCGGTCGCCGAGCATCGAGAGAATGCCGATGGCGAAGGCAATGTCGGTGGCGGTCGGAATACCCCAGCCGTTGGCGGCCATCGTACCGTGGTTGAAGGCGGTGAAGATGATCGCCGGGAAGAGCATGCCGCCCGCCGCGGCCAGCACCGGAAGGAGCGCCTTTTTGGCCGACGAAAGCTGTCCGCAGACGATCTCGCGTTTTATCTCAAGCCCCACGGCGAAGAAGAAAATCACCATCAGGCCGTCGTTGATCAGTTTCTCGACGGTCATCCCGCGCGGGAACACCCAGTCGATCAGCCCGTCGGGGCTATGCACCATCAGCGAGAGGTCGGTCTCCAGCAGATGACGGTAATAGAGCGAAGTCGCAGGCAGATTGGCCAGCAGCATGGCAATGATCACGCATCCGAGCAGCACGATGCCTCCGGCCCAAGGGGCCTCCATGAAATTACGGCCGCGTATACCGATCATGTGGCGCTCGCGCACCCAGCGGTACATCGAAAATAGTCGCATTTATCGAACGTTTGATTTTAAAGTTAAATTACACAACTTCCACAATACCCGTGCGCCCGTTATGGCGTCGATCCGCTCCTCGCGGGCCGGAGTGACCTCCACCACGTCGAACCCGACGATGCGGCGGCCCGAACGCACGAGGGTGTCCAGCAGCCAGACGGCTTGGTTGAAACCCAGTCCGCCCGCAACGGGAGTCCCCGTGTGGGGACAGTTCTCGTAGGAGAGTCCGTCGATGTCGAAACTCACGTAGACCTCCTGCGGAAGCGTTTCGACGATACGCAGACACTGCGTATCCCACGTTTCGCCGCGAAACCCGGCGGCCGCCAGCGACAGATCGTCGAACAGGACGACGCGGCCGGACGACGCGGCCAGCGCCGCCTCCCGCTCGCTGAAGTCGCGCACGGCGACTTGGGCGATCTTCGTCACCGCAGGCACGTCGCGCAGCACGTTGAACATGATCGAAGCGTGCGAAAACTCGAACCCCTCGTAGGCGTCCCGCAGGTCGCAGTGGGCGTCGATATGCAGGATTCCGAACTCCGCATGCCGCTCGCCGAGCGCGCGGATCAGGCCGTAAGGCGTCGAATGGTCGCCGCCGACCAGCCCGACGAGTTTTCCCGCATCGAGCCAGCGCGCGGCCTGCGCCCCGATATTGGCGTTCATGGCCGCACACCCTTCGTTCACGCGGCAGATTTTGCGCACCACATAGTCGTCCTCAGGACTGCCGCCCCCTTCGAGGAGGTCGATCACCTTCGCCGCATCGCCGCGCAGGCGCTGCGACTCGTCCAGCAGCGAATAGTCCACGTCGGCCGTGGCGATGCCGCGGCGCCATGCGCCGGGAGCCAGCGGTTCGTGGAAATCGAGCTGCGTCGAGGCCTCGATAATGGCATCGGGAGCGTAAGCCGTCCCCGCTCCGTAGGACACCGTCACGTCCCAAGGCGCCGAGACGATCACCAGCTCGGCCGTCTCCGGTTCGAAAGGCAGCCCGAAATAGGTCCCGTTATCCACACCGACCCCGTCGGGATCGAACGTTTTCTGTTCCATAAGATCCGTTTTAAATGTCAAAGATACAAAAATTTTAATTTTTCCCTATATTTGCTTCCCGTAAAGAGTAGAAATCAGGAAAAAGCCATCAGCCATGAAAATCATCGCCGACAGCGCCATACCCTTTTTGCAGGGGGTCCTCGAACCTTGGGCCGAGGTGCGTTATCTTCCGGGGTCGGAAATCGCGCCGGAGGAGGTGCGCGATGCCGACGCCCTCCTTATCCGCACGCGCACCCGTTGCGACGAGCGGCTGCTCGGCGGCTCCCGCGTCCGTCTGATCGCCACGGCGACCATCGGTTTCGACCACATCGACACGGCGTGGTGCGCGGCGCACGGCATCCGCGTCTGCACGGCCGCCGGCTGCAACGCCAGAGGCGTACTCCAATGGGCGGGGGCGGTGCTGGCCCACCTCGCCCGCACGCAGGGCTGGCAGCCCGCCGGGCGTACGCTGGGCGTCGTCGGCGTGGGACACGTCGGATCGCTCGTGAAGGAGTATGCCGAAACATGGGGTTTCCGGGTCCTCTGCTGCGACCCGCCGCGCGAGGCGCGCGAACACTGCGGCTTCCTGCCGCTGGAGGAGGTCGCCCGCCAAGCCGACATCCTGACGTTCCACACGCCGCTCGACGACACGACGCGCCGCATGGCCGGCGACGCCCTTTTTGCACGGATGAAACCCGGCGCCGTAATCCTGAACTCCTCGCGCGGCGAGGTCGTGGACGGCGCGGCCCTGCTGCGAAGCGGCCTTGCCTGCGTACTCGACGTCTGGGAGCACGAACCCGCCATCGACCGCCGGCTGCTCGCCCGCACACTGCTCGCCACGCCGCACATCGCGGGCTATTCCGAGCAGGGCAAAGCCAATGCCACGGCCATGTCGGTCGATACGCTGGCCCGTTTCTTCGGCCTGCCCCTCGCCGGATGGTACCCGCCTCAGGCCGCCCCTTCGACGCCCCGGCCGATCTCGTGGCAGGAGCTTTGCACCACCATCGGGGGCGCGTTCGACATCGAGGCCCAGAGCCGCAGCCTGAAGGCCCGGCCGGAGGATTTCGAGCCGATGCGCGACCATTACCGCTACCGCCGCGAATACTTTTAGCGAAATCAATTCTTTTTTAGTACCTTTGCGGCCATAAGCGAAACCGCCACTTGAGACCATGTACCGTAGCATCATAAAGCCCATCCTCTTCTCGCTCACCATCGAGCGGGCGCACCGCGCCGTACTGATACTGCTGCGCGCCATCGGGCTGATTCCCGGCGGACGGTGGCTGCTCCGCAAGTGTTACGCCGTGGAACACCCCGCGCTCGAACGCGAGGTCTTCGGCATCAAATTCGCCAACCCCGTCGGGCTGGCCGCAGGTTTCGACCGCAACGGCGAGGCGTTCCGCGAACTGGCGGCCCTCGGCTTCGGATTTGTCGAGGTCGGCACCGTGACGCCGCGTCCGCAGGCGGGCAATCCCCGCCCCCGCGTCTTCCGGCTCCCGAAGGACGAGGCGATCATCAACCGCATCGGGCTTTCGAACCGCGGTCTCGAAAAGACCATCCAGCACCTGCGCCGGCCCCACGAAGGATTCATCGTCGGCTGCAACATCGGCCGCAACACCGCGACCCTCGCTGAAAACGCCGCGGCCGACTACCTCAAACTCTTCCGCAACCTCTACCAGTACGCGGATTACTTCACCGTGAACATCAGCTGCGACAACTCGTGCCGCGAAGGCGCGACCCATACGCGCGCACATATCCTGCGGATTCTCGACCCGCTGTTCGACTTCCGCCGGGGACAAAACCAATACCGTCCGATCATGCTCAAGGTATCGCCCGACATGCCGGACGCCGTGATCGACGAAATCAGCGACATTCTGCTCGAAACGCCTCTCGACGGCATCGTGGCGACCAATGGCACGCACAACCGCGAAGGGCTGCACACCAGCCGCACGACGCTCGACAAGATCGGCAGCGGCCGGCTGAGCGGCGCGCCGCTCACGCAGCGGGCCGTGGAGGTCGTGCGCCGCATCCACACCCGTTCGGGCGGCAATTTTCCGATCATCGGCGTGGGCGGCATCATGACCCCCGACGACGCGAAAGCGATGCTCGACGCCGGAGCCGACCTGCTGCAGCTCTACACCGGCTATATCTACAACGGTCCCGGACTGGTGCGCGACATCTGCCGCGCCCTCGTCGCCGACGCCGAAGCGAAAGCCGCGGCGGAGCGGGCGGCAACGGAAAGGGCGGCAACGGAAAGGGCGGCAGCGGAAAGGGCGGCAGCGGAAAAAACAACAGCAAAACCCGCAGCGCAGCAACTCCCCGCAAAACACACGCCCCAGCCCGCCGCAACGGCTCCGGCTCCCGAAAACGCCGAAAACGCCGAACCGGCGCCTGCGGAATCCCGAACTCCGGCGCAATCCGGTCCCGACTCCGAACAGCCGGAGTCCTGAGTCAAAAACACCGCTTATGAAAGCAACGATCATCACTATCGGCGATGAAATCCTCATCGGTCAGATCGTGGATACCAATTCCGTATCCATCGCCCGCCACCTCAACGCCGCAGGCATCGTCGTGCATGAAAAAGTCTCGATCGGCGATGACAGCGCGCAGATCGTCGGGTGCGTGAAACGCGCCCTCGGCCAGTCGGACATCGCAATCATCACCGGCGGACTCGGCCCCACCAAGGACGACATCACCAAAAAGACGCTGGCCGAAATGTTCGGCAGCGAACTCATCCTGAACCAAACCGTCTCCGACCATGTAAAACGGATGCTCGAAGAGCGGGGCATCGAATTCAACGAACTCAACCGCGGACAGGCTCTGGTTCCGGCCTGCTGCACGGTGTTGTTCAACGCGCACGGCACGGCGCCGGGCATGTGGTTCGAACGCGGCGGCAAAGTGGTCGTCTCGCTGCCGGGCGTACCCTACGAAATGGAGCATCTGATGCAGGACGAGGTCATGCCGCGGCTCAAGGCGCACTTCGAACTGCGCCAGATCGTACACCGCACGATGATCACCGCCGGACTGCCCGAATCGATGCTCGCCAAAGCGATCGAAACGTGGGAAAACGCCCTGCCGCCCTACCTGAAGCTGGCCTACCTGCCCAATCCGGGCGCCGTGCGGCTCCGGCTGTCAGCCTACGAGGTCGAGGGAGAAAGCGTATCGAAGGAGATCGAACGGCAGTTCGAAGCGCTGCGCAGGATCATTCCCCACAACATCATCGGCTACGAAACGGCCACCATGCAGGAGTTGATACACAAGCTGCTCACCGAACGGCGACAGACCCTCGCCACAGCCGAGAGCTGCACGGGCGGCACCATCGCCGCGCGCTTTACGGCCATGCCGGGCGCTTCAGCCTACTTCCTCTGCGGCGTGGTTTCGTACAGCAACGCGTCGAAGCAGGCTGTGCTGGGCGTCGATCCCGACACGATCGCCCGTTACGGCGCCGTCAGCGAACAGGTCGCCCGACAGATGGCCGAAGGGGCGCGACGCATCAGCGGCGCCGACTACGCCGTCTCGACCACCGGCATCGCAGGCCCCGCGGGCGGTACGGCCGAAAAGCCCGTCGGCACGGTATGGATCGCCGTCGCAGGCCCCCGCCGCACGGTCGCCCTGCTCAAACAGTGCGGCTCCGACCGCGGACAGATCATCGACCGCGCCGGCGCCTTCGCCCTCGGCCTGTTGCGCGACGAACTCAACGGAAAATAAAACGACGCCCCGATGAATAAAATCCTGCTCTCAACCGCAACCGCATTCATTCTCTCGCTGACCGCCTGCAGCAGCCACGCTCCGGAAAAACGGGTGCACCGCATCCTGACCGACCGCATCCAGACGCTGGCCGTCGCCGAGAGTTGTACGGGCGGCACGATCGCCGCGCGCTTCACGGCCCTGCCCGGCGCTTCGGCCTACTTCAAATGCGGCGTCGTGGCATACAGCCTCGACACCAAGCAGGAGATCCTGCAAATCAGCTGCGACACGATCGCCCGCTACGGCGCCGTCAGCGAGCAGGTCGTCCGTCAGATGGCCGAAGGCGTACGCCGGGCTTCGAATTCGCACTATGCCGTCGCCACTACCGGCATCGCAGGCCCTACGGGCGGAACGCCCGAATATCCCGTCGGCTCGGTATGGATCGCCGTCAGCTCCCCGCTACGCACCACAACCCGCCTGATCCGTGCCGGCGGCAGCCGCAACGCCGTCATCCGAAAAGCCGGAACGGCGGCCATCGAACTGCTCGAAAAGGAACTGCAGGCATCGAATAAAGCCGAATAGCCCTCTCAAAAGACTGAATAGTTTGTTTTACAGCAGATATTTACTTATCTTTGCAACTATTCAGTCCAAAAACTAATGAAAAAAGCTCTGCTTTTATTGATGCTGTTTATCCGGATTCCGTCCGGCCACGCGCAGACCGAAACCTACAAAACGTAGACAGCACGCTTTACGCCTATTACCGCTGGTGCAACAACAACATCCGCGATTCGGTCGTCCTGCTCAAGGCCGACCCGCTGTTCCGGCTGGCGGGCGAAAAAAACGACATCCGCATGCAGGCCGTCGCCCTCTCGTTCAAGGCCGACCACTATTACTTCAACAACGAACCGGACTCTCTCAAGGCGTGGATTCCCCGCGTGCAGGCCTTCGCACGCGCAAACGAGCAGCCGACCTACTATTTTTTCACTTGGTCGCGGCTTATTCTCTACTACACGAAACACGGGCAATACACGCTGGCGCAGTACGAGCTGGAACGCTACATGGCGCAGGCCGACAGGACGACTACAAGCCCGCCATCGCCGAAGCCTACAAGCAGTTAGGCCACATCTACCGAACCCGCGGACTCAAAGAGACCGCCGCCGACTACTACCGCAAGGCGATCGGCTTCATCGAAGAGAACAACCTCAACAAATTCTCGCTGCCTATTCTCTATTCCGAGCTGGCCACCGTCCTCATCGACACCGGACGGTACGAAGAAGCCGCCGAAGAGCTCGAAAAAGGCAAGGCGCGGCTCACCCTGCCCGAATACATCTGGCCGCTGAAACTCAAACAGGTGATCCTCTACAGCCGGACCGGCCGGAGCGCCGAAGCCCGCACGCTGTTCGACCAGATCCGGCAGGGACACGACGGATACCTTACGACGGCCAGCCTCACCGAAGCGCAGCTTGCCATCAACCTCGCCGAGCACGAATTCGGCAGGGCGCTGACCACACTCGACAAACTGATCGGCCTGTTCAAAGAGACCGGGCACAGCGAAACCTATTTCTACGAACTGTTCCAAACCCGTGCGGAAACCTATGCCGAAACCGGCAATTACGAAGCCGCCTACAAAAGTCAGAAACACTACCTCGACCTCTACCGGAAAAAGGTCGGCGACGACAACGAAAGAAACCTCGGCGAATTCGCCACGCTGCTCGACGTCAGCCGTCTCGACGTCGAAAAGGCGGAGCTGCAGCGGCAGACGCAGGAAGTGCGCCTGCACCGCACGCAGCTGGGCATCGCGGCGCTGAGCGTCATCCTGCTGCTGACGGTCCTCTTTCTTGTCTTCACGGCGCGCATGAACCGCCGTCTGGCGCACGCCAAACGGGCCGCGGAGGCGAGCAGCCGGATGAAGGGCGTCTTCATCCGCAACATCACGCACGAGATCAACACCCCGCTCAATTCCATCGTAGGTTTCGCCGAGCTGGCCGCGGCCCCGGACGCGGACGACGAAGAGCGTCAGTCCTACATCGAAATCATCCGGGAAAACAGCGGCTACCTCCAGAAGCTCGTGGACGATGTGCTCTATATCGCGGGCCTCGAATCCTCCGACACCCCGCCCGCATTGGGTCCGGTGGACATCAACGTCTGCTGCATGCAGTGCATTCAGACCGTCAGGGACTACAGTCTCCGCAAACTCGACATCCGCTTCGAACCCGAATGCGCACAACTTCCGGTCAACACCTCCTGCCTGCTGCTCTCCAAGGCCCTGACCGAACTGCTGCGCAATGCAGCACGCTTCGCCCCCGACGGCCGGATCACGCTCGCCTACACCCTGATCTCGCACAAAAAGCGGATCGCCTTCACGGTTACGGACCGCGGACCGGGCATCCCCGCCGCAGAAGCGGACCGCATCTTCGACCGTTTCGTCAAACTCGACCCGTTCTCGCAGGGCATGGGACTGGGCTTGGCCGTCTGCCGGCTGATCGCGGACGCATTGGGCGGCGGGGTCGAACTCGACACTTCCTACACGGAAGGGGCGCGTTTCACGCTCACGATTCCAATCGTTTAAACACTGACTATCAATACAATAACATTCAACATTAAAAATTAATCGGGCAACTTAATCTTTAGTTCTCATTTTTTCCTTATATTTGCACTCCCTTACGGGAATAATATTAATATTATCGAAAACAAAAATGAAAGTTTGCGAAATCACAGGCAAGGTGGCGATCGTGGGCAACAACGTCTCGCACTCGCACCACAAGACCAAACGCAAATTCA
>OJSQ01002317.1_pt1 | contig 16581 bp, 9 predicted proteins | sample 1599551 | NCBI WGS metagenome assembly OJSQ01 (sample SAMN04168659, study PRJEB22393) | human gut metagenome | biome: human gut microbiome; feature: stool | host: Homo sapiens | collected 2014-05-12
GAAGTTTGTAACGGTCGTCATAGAATGACTTACGAGGATTATCCGCACGGAATTCGATACCCGGCTCACCAATGCGAGGGTTTCCTGTCCAATCCAGTTTAACATTCATATCGATGCGAGGCTCTCCCTGCGTTAACCGGATCGTTTGGGTAAATGAATACTTTCCGATCTTGCCTTTCACAGCTACCTTCACGAATAAGGGCCCTTGCTCCAACACGCTCACCTCAGCCGGTTGATCCATACTGGAAAGGAAACCACCCTCATCGATAAAATATCCCCGAAGCTCATTGAACCCACGTTCATTCCGGTTATCCACGAATTCCTTGCCTCGTACGGCTTTCGCTTTCAAGCTTTCTATTACACCTCCTTTAGAGGGGGTTAGCACCAAGGTGTATAAATCATTTTCCATGCGAAACGTACCGTCTTTCTGTCTCTCAGCCTTCAAGGTTCCGGACTGTTTATCCTCTGCCTTCCGGATCGCATAAGAGGCATAACCGGCCGAGGGGACTTGCGCACGGAACAGGAGTTTTGAAATGCCGTCTTCCGTCAACCATTGAACCGGTTGTTTCTTTCCTTGCTTATCAAGAACCACCCAATCCGAGTTTCTCCATGAGACGGGGACTTCCACCGCCACCAATTCATTCCGGTCGGTAGCCAAGGTATTATATACGTACACCGTGGATTCACCTTCCTTTTCTTTCAATAAGGACAAGGCGTTATCAATTATCTGACGGCTGTTTTGAATGGTCACCCCAGTCCAATCCGTAACCGTCTCCGCCCATGTCTTTTTCCCTTGTAGTTGATTGTAAGGAACGATCCAGCAATCATGATGCTGGGACAATAGAAGCGTGCGCCATCCCTCATCGATACGTTCAGTCGGCCATTCCATGCCTTTGTATAAGCGAGCGTAAGCCGCCATTTTCTCCGCACGCACGATAGCGTTCTCGGCTACCCGTACCTCTCCGGCCAAACGCTGCATGACCTGCGTTCCCCACATCAAGCCACCTAGGACATCCTCTTGCGAGAAATGCCAATCATCCCGAGTAGTCCCGACGGAACAGTCTTGGATGTAATTCCGCCAAGTCTTATAGGCGGTCGGCGTATAATAGCCCGTCGTATCCTGTCCCAGCCAAGGGCCTTTATCCCAACCATGGCTCCATGAGGCATCTTGGATACACATGCCGACCGGGTGCTGGATGCCGGCATCCAAGCATTTATGGATGTAGTCCTCCGTATTGAACCACGAGATGGATTGCCAGCAAGAGCCGGGTTGTAAATCCTCGCAGGCGTAACGGGGGACGGTGGTAAGTCTCGTACCATCCGGCCCTACCCAATTCACCAACTCACCTCCGTAGGCGCTTACGTAGCCACCCCACATCGTATTCGGGTTCTTAGTAGAGGCATACGAGAAGCCGAATGACTTCAATATATAAGGCAGGCAACTGGTAAAGCAAGGCTCCTCCGCCGAATAGGTGGTGAATACCGCCTCAGGGAAATGTTTCCGGATTAGCCGCATTCCATATTCGAATTGGCGGATAGCGCTCTCGCCGGATGTCCCGAAGAAATAACTTTGGGCATAGGTCGGGTTTACGTACTCGATCCGCCCACTCTCCACGGATTGATCCTTAAATAAGCGCTTGAAAGCCTCGTAACCTTCAGGGTCTCGTTGCCGTACGACTTCCCATGATTCAGGCTCGATCTCGATATTGATATTCCAGTTGGGATTCTGCCTTAATTTCTGGGCGATAAAGGCGGTTTGTCCCACCGGGTAATGCCCGTAGATACCGCCATGATAGCCATCGATGAAATAGGCTTGTTGGGCATCCGCCCAACCGGCCAACAAGAATTGGCTTAATACGAATATCGCTAGTTTCTTTTTCATATAATATGTACTATTAATTCACATTTAGAATACTTCCAGTCGGTGGGAGACGGGGCACGCCCCGTCTCTACAAGTCTGTAAATTTCTTGATCTCTATCTGCAAGGGGATTGGTTTATTTTGCTCATAGATCTGGTTAACCAGATCCTGTTGCTCATTCACGCAATCCTCACGAATCCCCTTGTGCATGTATTGTAGCCAAAGGGCGCCGTTCCATTGCAAGAAGATGTCGTGGGGACGGTATTTGCGCAAGGTGTCCACGGCAGCCTCGTTGCAGGCCCAAAGCATGCCCGTCTTCCGCATCAAGTTATATTCCACCCAATAAAATTCACGCATCTTACGCTCTTTCAACCAGCGTTCCTCGTTCATCTGGCGGATCTTCATCGCTTGTTTATACTGCGGGGTATTCTGAAGAAGAGCCATATTGATACCTCGCTCCAACTCCCTCGCCGTAAAACGACCGATAAACTCCCCACCGATCGTCAACCCGTAATATCCATCCGACAAACCGCTCACGGACAATCCCTCATAATTCATCTCATCCATAAAAGGGATAACACTCAAGGCATCTGCCTGCGTATGTTTCTCATTATCATAATAAGAGGTATCGATAGGATACGGAAGCGATTTCGCCTCGTACGTAAAAGTAAGGTTATCCGAGGAAACAGACAAATCCGAGACACGGCAATTATCCGAGCGAGTCACCTTTTTCCCCGCTCCGTCTATCCGGATATCGGCTACCGGCTTACCGGCCAGACCTTGCGCCTTCAAGAAGAGATAAGCCATGACCAGATGCCCGTCCGTAGAGGGATGTATACGATCCTTCCCGCATAAGGTATACATGGAATCCTCCGCTTGCTCCCATTGGTTGATCGCTACCATCGGGCGGTTAAAATCCACGAATCCCCATTGATTCTCCCGGGCCCGGGCATTCAGGAAATCCACGATCTCCAAGATTGGCGTATTCTTCCCCGGGAAAGCGACCTTATTGAAACGAGAAGTCTCGTCATAAGGAGAGCTTCCGATCAAGATTTTCCTCACCTCCGGATACTTCTTATAGACCTCCTCGATAAGGGCATAATCCCGGCAAGCTTTCTCTACCCGGTTCCGGGCGATCGTATCCGCCCCCGGCTTCCGAAAATCCATATAGCCGACATCGTTCATGCCAAAAGATAGCGTCACCACCGTAGGCTCATGTTCGAAAACCTTATCCAACCGCTGGTAAATCATCTCGGCTACATCCCCACCTACTCCCTCGTTAAAGATATCGATGCGTTGATCCGGGAAACGGGTCATATAATACAGCCAGATATATGAATGATAATGCCCACCGCAAGTAATGCTGTTTCCCACGAAGGCGATCCGATCTCCTTTCTGAAACGGAGCTATCGACTGAGCATATACTCCTGCAAGACCTGATAAAAGCAAACAGACAAACAAAACATATCTTTTCATCTCTATTTCTCTCTTCTCTAATTTTCTGTGATGAATAATATATACCGTGTTAAAAAATATTACTATCAATAGTAATCGTATTTATCATGGATAATAATCCGGATTACTACGGATAGTAATATCCTTCCACACACCTCTAGTCTAGAGAATCGCCCGCTTACTTTTAGCGAACGACATCCTCACCAAGCAGAGGGTTCAGTTCTTTCTCACGCAAAGGTACCGGGAAAACCAAATCCGATTCTTTAAACGGATACGTATGATTAACCGCCTGATAGCCGAATAAATCAACCATTTGCTTCGAAACCGGATCAAACGCACGGTGAGTACGCAACATATCATACCATCCTGTAAACTCATAACAGAGTTCCCACGCACGTTCTTTCAATACTTGATCAACCGTGATTGAAGTCGGTCTCGCCTCATTGGGCAACGCACGGTGACGAACTTGGAAATAAGCATCCACAGCTATAGCGTCGGAAGTAGATCCACCATCCAAGGTAGCTTTTGCCTCCGCACACATTAATAGAACGTCCGCATAACGGTAAACCGGAATATTCGCCCCGCTCTTTCCTGTAGATTCGGCATTCTCATCCCAATATTTGCATAAATAAGGAACATCCAAAGTAATCGTTGTCTCCGGATCACCATATTTGGGTTTAGAAGTATAGAAAAACTCCTCATTCCGTTTACGAATATCTTGGTCATCATAACTTTCATAAAACTCTTTACGAGGAGCCAAACCACCCCCATAAGCCGGAGTAATGGAAATCGGTTGTTCCGGATAAGGCAAAAGGCCAAAATGGAAAGGAGCCCCGGCATCTTGCGCCTCACGCTGGATCATAAAAATATGCTCACCACTATTTTCGTTCTCTGACGCACGCAAATCCTTATAATCAGCGAACAAGCTAAAGGCTCCACTATCAATAACCTCCTTGGCTTTCTCGTAAGCCAATTGATAATACTCATTTCCTTTTTGAAGCGGATAACCTGCCATTGTCAAATAAACCTTAGCTAAAAGGGTCTTGATCGCTCCCATAGAGACATGGCCTGTTTTATCACTCCAATCCAGCCCGGACTGCTCCGCCTTTTTCAAGTCTTCCACGATCTGGTTATAAATATCTTCCTTAGGAGACCTGGGGATCTTCACCGTATTCAAGTCTATCGTAGGTTCCGTCTTCAACGGGATATCCCCGAATAATTGTACCCCTTGGAAATAGTAATATGCCCGCAAGAAATAAGCCTCTCCCAGATACTTCGCTTTCTGGCTCTCGCTAATAATATCCGTAGCGGAAACATTTTGAATCACGCTATTACAATTTTCCAAAGGAAAGAAAGTAGCCTTCCAGAAGTTACGAATAATGCCGTTACTCTCTTCCAAACCGGAAAGCAACAAGAACTGGTTCTGCTCATTACCGGCCGCACGAGGACGATAACTAGTACCTACAAGATATTCCAAGTTAAAAAGGTGAACTGTAGCAATCTCGAGGTCGGAACTCAACAGATCATCAAGCCCGTCATAAGTGCCATCCACAGCCGCCTTTATCTGGTTCTCTGTCGTATAATATTCAGAAGGACTCAAGAAGGTTTTCGGGTCTTCCTCTAAAAAATTCGTACAGGATGTAAAAGCCATTGTCGCAGAAAGCAAGCCACACATCCATACATGCGCTTTATTTTTCATATCTTAGTTTTTTACGAAGTAAAGATTAAACAATTAGAAATTAACACCTAAAGTAAATGAATACGTACGAGGTTTGGGATAGGTATAAAAATCCACTCCTTGCTCAAATACAGCATCATAACTCGTCACCTCCGGATCACTACCAGAATAGTTCGTAATCAAGAACGCATTCTCCACATTGAATTCCAAGGATAAACTCTTGATGTGAGCGGCAGAAAGCATACGGGAACTAAAGTCATATTTCAAGCCGATATTACGTAAACGCAAGAACGAACCCGGCTCACAACTCCAAGAATCTACGTCATTCTCATATCCATCTCCCGGAAGGCGCAAGCTAGGCACCATCGTGTTTTGGTTTTCCGGCGTCCAAGCGTTCACCGGAATGTCCGCATAAGCATTGGAGAATGTCACACGGTTACCCATCAACTGGCGAGTGAAGTTAATCAACTTATTACCATACACCCATTGTAAATCAAACATAAACGTGAAGCCTTTCCACGAGAATGTATTTGTCATATTCATCTCGAATTTAGGAGCGCCATTTCCGATATAGTCTTGGTCTTCACCATCCTTCATTCCATTACCATTTTTGTCCCAATACTTGATATCGCCGGGTTTCTTATTATATTTAGCGGCTTCTTCCGCCTCATCGGTTCCCCATGTACCTAGGCGAACATAGCCGTAAAGGGCATTTAAAGGATGTCCCTCTTCAATACGTCCTCCCCATTTACCAATGATATTATCATTTATATCCAGTACCATCGATCGGTTCATCGTATAATTCCAAGAGGTAGTCCATAAGAAATCACGGCTTTGGATATTGCGTGTATTCAAGCTCATCTCAAGACCTTGATTACGGATCTTACCCAGATTTGTCATAGTTTTCTCATATCCCGAGTTAGAAGGCAATTGTAGCTCATACAATAAATCAGTCGTAATCTTATGATAATAATCCGCCATAAACTCGATACGCCCATTAAAGAAACTCAAATCGATACCCGCATCAAGTTGTCTGGATTTCTCCCAGCGTAAATCCGGATTTGCCATACTTTTCAACGTAACGATCGTCGTCATATCCTTGCCAAAAGGAAGGCGTTTATTCTCATAACGTGCCATAGACGCATAATCACCGATTTCCGCGTTACCCACCGTACCGTAGCTCAAACGGACTTTCATATCATCAATCACCTTTTTTGCGTTCTCGAAGAAATTCTCATTGGATACACGCCAAGCGGCCGAGAATGAAGGAAAGAAACCATATTGGTTATTCAAGCCAAAACGAGAAGAACCATCCTCACGGAAAGAAGCGCCCAATAAGTAACGATTGTCAAAATTATAGTTGATACGGGCATAGTAAGAATTCATTTTATTATCCGTATAGTCTGAGCCAACCTTAGAACGTACGGTGCCGACTCCCATATTATTGTACTCAAAATAATCATCGAAGAAATTCTCGGCCCCTAGCTCGCTTTTCTCTGTTTTTGAGTAATACCAACTGGCTCCCGCTACGACATTCAAGTTATGCTTATTCCAGCTTTTATCAAAAGTCAAGTAGTCCTCATTCGTCCACGACATCGTATTTCGATGTGCTTTCTCCGCTTTACCCTTTTGAGTATCTCCATAGCCGAATAAGGTACTCGGGTTATAAGATGAATTGATATAAGAACCATCCTGGCGGCTGAAGCTAGTCGTTAACTTTAACCAAGAGGTAATCTTAAACGTACCAATCACGTTAGCCAACGTGTACTGATTCTTATCGATATTCTTACGTTCCTTTAAAATCCTCACGGGATTCTCCGTATCTTCCGCACCTGGATAATCTCCTTTACGGGAATAGGTACCATCCTCATATTGAACCGGAAGGAACGGTAATGCTTCCAATGTATACCGAGAGATCGCATTCTCCGAGTTTCGGGCATTACTAGATCCAACATTCAACATGGCCTGTAAATGGAACCATTCTTTCAAATCCCATCCGACATTGATAAATGCGTTTAACTGACGTTTATAGGTCTCCAACATTATACCTTGATTATCTTTGTAACTTACATTCGCCACAGCGGTCAGCTTATCGCTTCCTCCAGAGAAACTAAGTGAATGCTGATGAGAAAAAGCCGTACGAGTCACGGCATCCTGCCAATCCGTATCATATTTCGGAGTCCCGTCCGGATTGAACAGGTCATTCTTATGCGTAAACATATTGCTCGGATCCAGATGGGGAGCGATACGTCCCGGTTGAGCCTCATAAGCACGCTTGAATACATCCAAAGCCTCTTCCGCATTTAAGACATCGACTTTACGAGCTAACGTTCCTGCTGACAGAACTGTATTATACGAGATATTCGTCGTATTTTTCTTACCTTCCTTTGTTGTTATCACCACAACGCCATTCGCACCTCTCGCACCATAAATAGAAGAGGAAGTAGCGTCTTTCAAGATATCGATAGACTGGACAATATTCGGATCAATCTGGTCCGGATCCATGCCAACCACACCATCGACCACATATAGCGGTGTATTAGAAGAATTCAAAGAACCGATACCACGGATTTTTATCGCAGGACTACCACCCGGTGCACCAGAATTCAAGGCGATATTAACACCAGCCACCTTTCCGGCCAATCCTTGGAATACGTTCGTGGCATTCGGACGCTCCAATAACTTCTCCGAGTCTACGGAACCCACTGATGTCGACAAGTTTCGTTTCAACATCGTACCATATCCAACGACAACGACCTCTTCAAGCGCCTTATAATCCTCGGCCAACTTCACGTTAAACAGTGTACGATTCCCGACCTCGATCTCTTGCTCCGCATAGCCGATATAGGAAAATGACAGGATATCGTTATTAGCCGCATCCAAGCTAAACTTTCCATCCAGATCCGTAACCGTACCGACCGTCGTACCCTTAATCACGACATTGGCCCCGATAACCGGTATGCCATCCGGATCCGTAACGATACCGGAGATCTTTTTCTTTTGTTGCTGTACGGCGTCTTTCTTCAAGATCGTGATGTGCTTACCTGATATGCGGTAGGTCAAGTTCGTGTTTTTCAACAACTCATTCAACACGTCGGTGACTTGGCGATTCTTCACCTGTATATCCACCTGCTTACTATTATCAATATCCTCGCTCTTATAGAAAAACATGAACTCGGTCTGTTTCTCAATCTCCGAGACGACATCATAGAACGTCCCGTTCTTTACTTCTACCGTAACTTGAGCTTTTTGCGCATAGGTATCCGCCGAGACATGCAATATACCCAGTATTAAAAAAAGCAATGTGATCTTCATGATTGATTTAATTTTTTTAGGCAATAGCTCATCGCTATTCCAGACTTTTTCCATAAGTTTGTAATTATTTTTTATTAATGACTTACCTTGCTCGCTACTTTTTAGAGGACAGCGATAAAGGTGATTAAACGAATAATGAACGTCTAAGAATCGGGGGTGAGTGGTGTCAGTCCCGATTCTTTTTTGTGATCAGGTATTTGTCATAGGCAATTCGAATGTTTAAGGTTATACATCTATTATTTTGTTATTTGCTCCTCGCCGATATCAGGATATCTTTTCCGTCTTTCGTGAAAGTGAATTGTTTCTCCGAGTTAATAATATCTAGCACCTCTTGTATACCTTGATCCAAGGAGAAGGTTCCTGTGTAGCGGATGTTCCGCAGACTGTCATGCGCCAAGCGGATATTTACCCCATAGTAATTCTCCATACGTTTTACGATAGAGACTAAGGTCTCATCCTTGAAACGATATTTCCCACCTACCCAAGCGTTCGAGATCGAGGCATCTGTCTCTGACAAGAAAATAGAGCCGGTCCGGTTATCCGACCGGGCTTGCTGGTTCGGCTTTAGCTTCATACTACTCATTTTCCGTCCTTGAGCGTCAAAAGATTCCAATAGGATACTACCACTTAATAAGGTGGTGACGCTAAAACGATCATCGTTGAAAGCCTGTATATTGAATGAGGTTCCGAGTACCGTGATTTGTTGGTTCTTTAGTTTTACGATGAAAGGTTTCGAATGATTCTTCGCAACCTCGAAATAGGCCTCACCCTCCAGATGAACCACACGCTCATCTCCATTAAAAGAGGTGGGGTATTTAAAACGGGTGGAGGCATTGAGTATGATCTTACTGCCGTCGGATAGCAATAGCGTGTTCGCACGTCCGCCTTTTTCCACTACAATCTCGTTATATTCCGTATCGCCAGCATATAAACGATTGCTTATCCATTGATTCATACCCACACCTATTCCCATAGCGATTACGATAATCGCCGCATATCTCAAGAATGAAAGCCAGAACTGTTTGCCAAGGACCTTGGATTTCACAGATACGCCAGAGATCGCATCCAGCTTTCCAGCCATTCGCTCCCAACTACGCTCCACGGAATAATGGTTCAAGAACGCCACTTCTTTCCGAGTGTCAAAAAGCCCCTTAAGCTCAAAGAAGTGGGATTTATTAGCGTCACTCTCGTGAATCCAAGCATCCAACACCCGAAGTTCATCCTCCTGAATCTCGTTCTGCAAATAGCGTATGATCAGTTCTTCTATCGAATTATTAGATTCCATTTTCTGTTTCATTTATAATATATACGACCGGTTCCCTCTTTTTACTTACGTATTCTACCGTATTTTCATCTAAAAAATAAAATCAGTGCCAGAAGCACCAACACATTCCGTATGATCTTCAATCCTTTATAGAGTTGCGCCTCTACCGTACGTTGAGAGATATTTAGCATTCCTGCGATCTCCACTGATTTCTTCCCGTCCACATAAGCCAACGTAAAAACCTCTCGGCATCTGTCCGGTAACTTGGCTATTTCCCGGTAAACGGAGTCCAGACGCTCTTTCTCCAGCTCCGCCGCATCCAACCGATTATAATAATCTATCTCCTCTATCTTTAGTCTACGAGCAACCTCATCCGCATAAGTCTTTTCTATTGATTTATGCTTTAGGTAATCGAGGCAAGCATTTTGAACGGAACGGAATAGGTATGTCTTCAAGCCTTCTTCCACGGAATAAATCTCTTTCTTTTGCCAGATCTTGATGAATATATCATGCACTAAATCTTCCGCCGTATCGCTATCCACATATTTCGAGGCATAAAAGATCAGTCTGGGGGCATTCTCCAGATATAATAATTTAAATTTATCTAACTCATGGTTCTTAATAATATAGTCTTTCATGCTCAACGTGGACATTTCTTGTATTATATTAGACAGTTCAAGGCTTCTCCTTTGTCTATATACGATCATAGAAACAGATATACTTACGCCCACACGAAAAAAATAACACAAAAACAAAAAGCCCTATCCGAACTTAATCAGATAGGGCTTTCAGATTATTCTATCGCTAGATATTATCTCAACGGGATATATTGTACAAACGCCTCGATCGCCTCATAAGAAGCCAAACCTAATTGGCGATACAACTCCGCGGTAGCACGGTTGCGATCTTCGGCACGCTGCCAGAACAAACGCTCGTCGTCACCCAGATACGGAGCGCTCTCGGCCTGCGATTGATGCTTCAAAATAGCGTTACGTTTGAAGCGCAACTCCTCCGGACTGATAGGTACGGCCATCTCAATATGGTCCATTTCCCATTCTGCCCATGCGCCGCGATACATCCATACACGGCAGTTCTTCATCCATTCCTCGTCTTTCACCTCGTCGATAGCGGCCAGTACGGCATCCAGACAAACCTTGTGGGTTCCGTGCGGGTCAGCCAAGTCACCGGCGACAAACATTTGATCCGGCTTGATCTCGAGCAACAGGGCCTTTACGATATCCTTGTCGACCTCACTCAAATCATTCTTTTTCACTAATCCGGTCTCGTAGAACGGAAGATCCAAGAAATGAACATGATCGTCCTTCACGCCCGAGTAGCGGCAACCGTGACGGGCCTCCTCCCGACGGATCGTTCCTTTCATAAAGAGGACATCCTTCCGCTCCGGCTCGCCGTTCTCCACCTTCTCGTAACGCAGGTAGTTGATGATCTCGTTCGCCTTATCCTTCACGGCCGAGTCGGGAGAGTATTTCTCACATACATCACGCAAATACTCGCAATAACGGATTACCTCCTCGTCGCCTACGGCAATATTACCGGAAGTCTCGTAAGCCACATGCACATCATGATGCTGGTCGCACAAACGACGCAAGGTTCCGCCCATGGAGATCACGTCATCATCCGGGTGCGGACTGAATACGATCACTTTCTTCGGATACGGGTTAGCACGCTCCGGACGATTGGAATCGTCGGCGTTCGGCTTGCCACCCGGCCATCCGGTAATCGTATGCTGGATATCGTTGAATATCTTGATATTTACGTTGTAAGCGGAACCATATAACGCCAATAGCTCACCCAATCCGTGCTCGCTATAATCCTTGTTTGTCAATTTCAAGATCGGTTTGTCCGTCAACTGACACAACCAAACGATCGCACGGCGGATCAACTTATTATCCCACTCGCAGCTAGTCACCAACCAAGGATGACTGATACGAGTCAAGTCATAAGCGGCGGAAAGATCGATCACGACCTTGGCGTTCGGATGATTCTGCAAATAGCTGGAAGGAACGGCATCGCTAACCTTGCCCTCAACGGTCTTAGCGACAATGCTAGCCTTATCCTCGCCCCAAGCCATCAAGATCACGCTGCGGGCGTTCATCATCGTAGAGATACCCATCGTGATGATACCTGCCGGGACATTCTCCTGCGAAGGGAACGTACGGGCAGCCTCCTTGCGAGAAGCGCCTTCCAACAAGACCATACGGGTACGCGAGCTGATCGTCGTTCCACCCACGTTGAACATGATATTGCTGGAGTTACCGATACCTAGCAACATGCAATCGATACCTCCCACGGATTGGATCGTCTCCTCATACTGGCGGCAGAAATCAAGGATAGCGTCTTTCGGCATGCTTCCGTCCGGGCAATAGATATTCGCCGGATCGATATCGACCTGATCGAATAACTCCTCTTTTAGGCGAGCCAGATTTCCGGCACTGGGATTAGCCAATGGATAGAACTCATATTCCACGAAAGCGATCACGTTGCGAAAACTTAATTTCTCCTCTTTATGCATACGGATCAACTCCTTGTAAACGCTTAGCGGAGAACGTCCGCCGGGTAAAGCGATCACGAAGGGCTTACCGATATCTTGTTTTTTACGGATTTGTGTTGCTATCTCTTTAGCGATAGCGAAAGAACCTTCCTCGGCCGATTCATAAATGTTTGTCGGAATCTTTTCCAAACGGGTTAAAACTGAATGCTCGAAAGCATTTTCCGGGCGATAATACCGCAACGGTATACGCGTCAGAGTAATTTGAGAACTAAGGTTCGTTTTCATGTTTAATTATTGATTTAGTATTACAATCTTACTTGAATCACAAATATATGAAATAAGTACTGATTTCGCCATACGTTGATAGAACAAATTTATTAACCGAAAGGTTTGATCTATATCGCCTAAAAATAAAAAAGGACCGTCCCGGCCAGCCAAGACAGCCCCTCTCTTTATTATTAACGTGTTTAGACCAATGTATTTGTCTCCGGAACTAAGTTTCCCATGCTCCATACCGCACGCACGTTCAACTTACGATCCAAGATCACGATATCCGCATCCTTCCCTCTTTGCAAGGTTCCGGTGCGATCGCTTACCCCCATCAGGCGGGCCGGAGTCTCGGAAGCCATACGGACTGCATCGGCCAAAGGAATGTCAGCCTTCTGCACCATCGTACGTACCAGTACGTCCATCGTGGCGATACTTCCCACCAATGAAGAATGATCCGCCAACTTGCATACGCCATCCTCAATGATAATGCGGGGATCGGATAACGGCTTACCCTCGTTGGCTGCGCATGAGAGAGCGTCCGTAACCAAGCAAGTACGTTCCACTCCTTTCAACTTATAGACCAATCGGAGGATCGTAGAGGGTAAATGACGCCCGTCAGCAATCACCTCTACCGTCATATCGTCCATCAAGAAAACACTTTCCACCGTTCCCTCGTACTTATATTCACGACGCTTATGGAAACCAGGCATGGCGTTATAGAAATGAGCCGCATGCGTGAAACCGGCATTGTAAGCGGTCTTAATATCATCAAACTCCGCTTCCGTATGCGAGATAGCGGATAGGATTCCCCTCGACTTCAAGTATTGGGCGAACTCAAGCGCACCCGGTATCTCCGGGCTGGAATCCCAGCGCTTGATGCAATCCGTGCGTTCCAATATCTCTTTATATTCTTTCGGGTCGGCGGGATTCTCCTTATCGATAAACAGGCTCGCCGCCATCTTCGGATTCAGATACGGTCCCTCGATATGCAATCCCAAGATAGGGCCGTCTTTTTTCCTCATCATCTCCTCGCATACGGCCACCGCCTTATCGATCACCCCGATTTCCGGAGCCAACACGGTAGGGAATATCGTCGTGGCCCCATGCTTCTGATGGGCAGCTACCGCACCGTGGAAAGCCTCTTCCGTACATTCGGAGAAGTCGAAGCCCCCACCGCCATGGATATTCATCGCCACGAAACCGGGAACGATCGACATTCCTTTCGCATCCACCACCTTGGCGCCAATCACCGCTAAATCGCTATTTGTAACCTCCAATATCTTCCCGTCGCTAATCAATACGGAACCATCCTTCATCCATCCTTGCGGCGTAAGGATATGGCCATTTATAATCTGTGTCAACATAATCGTTCTTGCTTAGAATAGTTTATTCGTACCTTCAACCAACTTACCCATCGCCCAGACCGCACGGACATTCAAGTCACGGTCCAACAAGACGATATCGGCGTCTTTGCCCCGCTGCAACGTTCCCTTGCGATCGGATACGCCCATGATACGGGCGGGAGTCTCCGAGGCCATACGCACGGCATCCTCCAAGGGGATCTCGGCCTTCTGCACCATCGTACGGATCAGGCGGTCCATCGTGGCGACACTACCCGCCAAGGCCGAGCGGTCGGCCAACTTACACACGCCATCCTCGATGATGACACGGGGATCGAAAGCGACTTGGCTATCACTGGCAGCGCAAGCCAAGGCATCCGTGATCAGACAAGTGCGTTCCACACCTTTTATCTTATAGACCAGACGAAGGATCGTAGGCGGCACATGGATACCATCGGCCACGACCTCGACGGTCATATCATCGAGCAGATAGATACTTTCCACCGTTCCCTCATACTTATACTCGCGGCGTTTATGGAAGCCCGGCATGGCGTTATAGAAATGGGTGGCGTGGGTATAACCTACCTCATAAGCGGTCAGGATATCCTCAAACTCGGCTTGGGTATGCCCTACCGAGGCGAGCACGCCTTTCGAGGTGATATATTTACCAAACTGCATCGCTCCCGGAAGTTCCGGAGCGGCATCCCAGCGCTTGATACAATGCGTTTCCTCCAGCAAAGGGATATATTCCTCGGGATCGGGATTCTTGATGTTCTCAGGGATTTGTCCACCAGCCATTTTCATATTGAAATAATGTCCTTCTAAGTGAAGCCCCAGAACCGGGCTATCTTTCTCGGCCATCAGTTTCTCGGTGGTCTCGGCGGCGGCACGGATCATCGGGATGGTAGAAGAGGATAAGGTGGGGAAGATACTGGTAGTACCGTGTTTCATGTGTGTGGCCACCGCCGCACGGAAAGCTTCCTCGGTGCCTTCCATAAAATCACGGCCTCCACCTCCGTGCACGTGAATTTCCACGCCTCCGGGGACGATGTACATACCTTTGGCGTCTATCAAGGTTGCCCCCACTACCGCTAAGTCGCAGTTTGTCACTTCTAAAATCTTCCCGTCGCTTATCAATACCGAGCCGTCTTTCAGCCAGCCTTGCGGGGTAAGAATCTTTCCATTAATGATCTGTGTTAACATGATATGTGTTTTAAGCTTTCGCGTTTCTTTGGATAGCAAAGTTAAGGACTTTCTTTTTAAAACGAGTAAGCTATTAGAGGTTATTTTCAAAGAATAATCAAAATGACACTTTGTAATCCGAACCTCCGGAGAATCGAATATTCCGGGCCCTAAGTACAGCTCGCCTCTAAATCCGAAAGAAAATTTCAGTAATCAACTAATGGCCAACACCATACCCCAAAACAGCCTTTTATTCTAGCGAAATCAATTCATCCTAATTCATATCAAAGGGAGAGATTGGTATCATTTATAGGGTTACAATACGGTTCTAGCAGGGTAAGAATGCCTATTCACGAGTAGTCATAACCCTATTCTTGAGTAGTCACGATGCCCAACGGCGGCATATGCGTCGGCCGATGGCAGTACTGGCGTAGCCCAATGCGGCCTATCACGCATGGGAAAAGGGATATTCTCCCTTTTAAAAGCCAGCTCTCGCACTCTCTCTTCCGCTATTTCGCATCATCAACGGCAAGCACTTGTCACGAAAACAGGAGTATTTGAATCAAAAAGATCAGATAAGCTGCCTTTCACTGGCTAGCAGCCTTTTCATGAATCCTGCGTATTCAACTCTTCCAACTCCATTGTCCGTTCGGTCCATAGATCCATCGCATCGGAAAGTTCTTTTTTTAGGGCAGAATATTCACCGTAGAGAGAAGCGTCGGAGGCACCTTCCGGCGTAGCCAGCTTCGCCTCGATAACGGCAATGCCATTCTCAAGCTCCGAGATACGGGCCTCGGCCTCGGCAACAGCTTTCTCCGCTTTCTTAATCACTTTACTCAGTTCCTTCCTTGCCTCATAGGAGAGCTTGTTATGGGATACCTGAGCCTCACCGGTACCGGACATGGAAGTACTCGTCCCAGTAGAACGTTCCAATTCACGCAAGCTATCCATTTTCTTATGCTCCAAGAAATTATAGATGCCGCCTAAATGCTCGACGACTTTCTGGTTACCGAACTCATAGACCTTATCGACTAGGCCATCCAAGAACTCACGGTCGTGGGAAACCACGATCACCGTGCCGTCGAACTCCCTCAAGGCGTCTTTCAGCACGTCTTTCGAACGCATATCCAAGTGGTTCGTCGGCTCGTCAAGAAGCAGACAGTCGCTCTCACGCATCAGCACACAGGCCAGTGCCACCCGTTTCAGCTGACCGCCGCTTAAGGTTGCGATGCTCTGATTCAGATCAACAATTCCCAGCTTAGTAAGAATTGCTTTTACTTCATACTCCTGATGATCATCCTTTTTGGCATCTAAGCCTTCATGAACAACCTCAAAAATAGATTTATACCGGTCAAGCTCAGGATTTTGGGGCAGATATAATATTTTCTTGCCGCTGCTTTTGAGAATCGTACCGCTCTCACTTGGCTCTTTATCTGCCAATATTTTTAATAAGGTAGACTTTCCAGTACCATTCACACCGATGATACCAATCTTATCTTTATCATTGACATTTAGTGAAACATCTTTCAGAATCACTTTCTCATTAAATGTTTTATTTAGCTTATCTATTGAAATCAGCAATTAAATCACCTCTTCCAAGCTAGTATACCATAAACCTGTCATGCTTTGAAAGAAAGGGAAGACGCGGTGAATTAAATTGTAAATATTTCATTAAAAGTAACAATTTCATCTTATTTTTTGAAATG
>OJSQ01002327.1_pt1 | contig 16507 bp, 13 predicted proteins | sample 1599551 | NCBI WGS metagenome assembly OJSQ01 (sample SAMN04168659, study PRJEB22393) | human gut metagenome | biome: human gut microbiome; feature: stool | host: Homo sapiens | collected 2014-05-12
AGAAGCTGATGGATGACGGCACGTACATGAAGATCCTCAAGCATTGGGGCGTCGAATCCGGCGCCGTCGACAAGGCCGAGATCAACCCGACCGATTTGGGCTGATCGGCGCACTGACGTTGCGGGCGTAGGGGCATCGGACGTATATAGATCGATGCCCCTACGCTTTTTGCCGATTAACGTCGGCGTAGCATTGCGGTTTTATCGTGTGCCTTTGGAATACTGGACGTCTGATTGGCAAATGGGCGATTACCGTTCAGTGGATGGGAAGAGAATAGAAGGAGAACCCACTATGTCGTTGAAATTCAAATCGTTTGCCGCTCTCGCGCTGAGCGCGGCCATGATGTTCTCCGTCGCCGCATGCGGCACCACGGATTCCGGTGACGCCAAAAGCGACTCGAAGGCGAAGAACACCACCGTTGGTTACGATGTGAGCACCATCAAGAAGGATGACGAGCTGGCCAAGCTGGCCGCCTCCGCGAAGACCGTCAAGGACGGCGAGCTGTCCGTCGGCATGGAACTGTCCTATGCTCCGGCCGAATTCTACGCCGAAGACGGCAAGACGCCGGTCGGCTACGATGTGGACATGTCCAAGGCCATCGCCCAGACGCTGGGCCTGAAGCCGAAGATGGTCTCCTCCATGTTCGACACCATCGTCCCGTCCATCGGCTCCAAGTACGATCTGGGCATCACCGCCATGACCATCACCGAAGAGCGTCTGCAGTCCGTCGACTTCGTAAGCTACTACCGCGCCGGCTCCACGTGGGCCGTGCAGAAGGGCAACCCGAAGAAGCTCGACACCTCCGACATGTGCGGCGCGAAGATCGCAGTGCAGACCGGCACCGTCCAGGAGGACGAGGCCAACAAGATCGCCAAGGGCTGCAAGGCCGACAAGAAGGCCGAAGTGATGTCCTACAAGCGTCAGGCCGAAGCCGCCACCGCAGTGGCCACCGGTAAGGCCGACGTGTTCTACGCCGATTCGCCGGTCGCCGGCTACGCGATCTCCCAGACCGACGGCCAGCTTGAGGCCCTCGGCGACGTTGAAGGCGTGGCCAAGCAGGGCATCGCCATCAAGAAGGGCGACCAGCAGCTCGACGAGGCCGTGCAGAAGGCCGTGCAGAAGCTGATGGATGACGGCACGTACATGAAGATCCTCAAGCATTGGGGCGTCGAGTCCGGCGCTCTCGACAAGGCTGAGATCAATCCGACCGACCTCAACTGATCTCATCAGATAGATAGAAAAAGGAAACAGCATCATGGCGAAGAAACAAGTCGACGGCGACGGCCTCGATATTCCCAATCGCATTAAAGCCTTGCCTGTCAAGCGTACGGGTCCGATCGTGGCGGCCATCATCGTCGCGCTCTTCGCCGCGATGCTGGTGCAGGCTTTGGTCACCAATCCGCGTTTCGAATGGAATGTGGTCTGGAAATACCTGTTCAACGAGAACGTACTGGAAGGCATCAAGTACACGCTGCTGCTGACCGTCATCTCGATGGTCATCGCCATCATTCTGGCGGTCATTCTGGCGGTCATGCGCAAATCCATCAACCCGGTGCTGCGCGGCGTGAGCTGGTTCTACATCTGGTTCTTCCGTGGAACCCCTGTGTACACGCAGCTGGTCTTCTGGGGTCTGTTCGCGGTGCTGGTGCCGCGTATCGGCGTGGGCGTCCCGTTCACCTCAATCGAATTCTGGAGCATTGACTCCCAGTCTGTCATCACCGCGTTCAACGCCGCATGGCTGGGCTTGGCCCTGAACGAAGCCGCCTACCTGGCCGAAATCGTGCGCGCCGGCCTCGAGGCCGTCGATCCGGGGCAGACGGAAGCCGCAAAGGCCCTCGGCATGAAGCGCACGCTCATCATGCGTCGCATCGTGCTGCCGCAGGCCATGCGCATCATCATCCCGCCGACCGGCAACGAGTTCATCGGCATGCTGAAGACCACGTCGCTTGTCAACGCCGTGCCGTTCACGCTGGAACTGCAGTTCGCCACCACGGCGATCGCGACCCGTCTGTACAAGCCGATTCCGCTGCTGATCGTGGCCTGCATCTGGTATCTGGTCATCACCTCCATCCTGATGGTCATCCAGTCGCGACTCGAAAAGCACTTCGGCAAGGGCTTCGACGCCCGTCCCGCCGGAGCCCGCGGCAAGCGCACGCCGCTGCCGGGCAAGACCTTCGGCGAACCCAAGGATGACGTCGACAAGCAGAACGAAGCCACGTTCGCGGGAATGACCGCGTGAGGGGAATGACCATGAGCGAAATCACAACCAACGAAATCGTTCCCGCCGTCAAGGCGACCCAGGTGCACAAGGCCTTCGGCAACCTGCACGTGCTCAAAGGCATCGACATGACCGTCATGCCCGGCACCGTCACCGTGATTCTCGGACCGTCCGGTTCCGGCAAATCCACGTTCCTGCGTCTGATCAACCAGCTGGAAACCCTGACCGGCGGCGAAATCGACGTCGACGGCGAAATGATCGGCTACAAGTACGTCGACAAGGGCGGCGAACGTGTGCTGCAGACCCTGAACGACAAGGAAGTGGCCGAACAGCGTTCCAAACTCGGCATGGTGTTCCAGAGCTTCAACCTGTTCCCGCACATGACGGCTCTTGAAAACGTCATGGAGGCTCCGGTCCACGTCAAGCACATGGACAAGAAGGAAGCCCGCGAACTCGCCATTCAGGAGCTGAACCGCGTCGGCATGGGGGAGCGTCTCGACTACTATCCGGCACAGCTGTCCGGCGGCCAGCAGCAGCGCGTGGCCATCGCCCGCGCGCTTGCCATGAAGCCGGAGATCATGCTGTTCGACGAACCGACATCCGCGCTCGATCCGGAACTCGTCGGCGAAGTGCTCAACGTCATGCTCGACCTCGCCAAGGAAGGCATGACCATGGTGGTCGTCACCCATGAGATCGGCTTCGCGCGCGAGGTCGCCGACCAGATCGTCTTCATGGACGGTGGCGTGGTCGTCGAACAGGGCGGACCGGAGATCATCGACCATCCGAAGGAGTCGAGGTTTAAGGACTTCCTGCAGCACGTGCTGTGACACGTGTCAAGATGAACGAACAGGTGGTGTTGATGATGCGAATCGTTCGTGGGGTTGCAATCCGCAACCATGACAGTCGTGCGGCATTGGCGATGTGCCTTGCCATCGCCGTCGGTGTCTGCGGGCTGTCCACGGGAATCACCGGTGCCCGGTATGATGATGCGCTTGCGACGCCGGCTCCCGCAAGTATCAGCGTCTTGTTGGGGACATGCCCCAAGTGGCTTCCATGGTGCGTCGCCTGACAGGAGCATTTTGAACGACGCTCGGGCGCAGCGGCCTTGCTGTGCCCGAGCAGCCTACTGTGCCTAGGCTTTGGGGTTAGACGTTGGGGTGCAGGGGGATACGCGCGTAGAGCGTCCACGTCTCGTCCTCGCTGTTGAAGCGCAGTTCGCCGCCCAGCGACTCGATGACGCCACGGTGGAGGAGCAGTCCGCTCTGTGATCGCGGCAGGGCGTCACCGCTCGCGGCCGGGCCTTGCGAGGCTTCAGGCGATTGCCGGCCTGTGCCGTGTCTGCGCGTGTTCTTGTGCGTCAGCGCGTTCGTCTGCATGAGCGACATGTTGTCGTCATCGTAGCTGATGGTGAGCATGGGCGCGCTGTCAGGGGACGCGTGCCGCAGCAGATTCGTGAAGATCTCCCCGATGAGGGTCACCGCCTCGTCGCCTGACCGTGTGCAGGCGGGAGATGATATCTGCCCTGACGTATGCACATCGACATGCATATGGTGCGGGACCAGCAGATGCTGCCCCTGCTCGATCGCGATGCCGATGCGCTGCGGTAGCGGAAGGTTGTGTAAAGCGCCATCCAGATGATCCTCAGGGCGTTCGTCCGAGGCGTTCATGGTCCTGATGACCGAGCGGATACTGGCAAGGGCGCTCTCGCTGAGCTGCCGGACGGTCCGCCAATCCTCGTCTGACGCATCCGCCGTCTTGCCGGCCGTGTCCAACGTGTCAATATGCTGTTGCGCGAGCAGGAATATACTCGACAGGCTTGCCGTGACCGCGTCATGGGTCATTTGCGCGAATCTGGTGACTTCCCGCTGATGTGCCTGCTGTGTTTGCAACAGCTCCAGCTCGGCGTCGCGGTGCCGTTGCCGATCGTCGATGGCGATGGTGCGGATGGACGCGCACATCGCATACGTGACGATGTACAAGGCGAGCAGCACGAAGAAGGAGAGCGCGTCCCCCTGCGAGAGCGCTTCGCGGGGGTCGAAAGCCAGCAGCAAGGTGACGATCGAAGTGACAAGACCCCAGATCGACCATTGGGTGGGTGTCGAATACGCGAGCGTGCCTATGGCCAGCGGTGTGAGCATGTGAATGATGGAGCCGGCATCCGATAGCGATATCCCGGGGGTGAACATCAGTAGCAGTACCACGGCGAATGAGATGACGGACATCGGTACCGGTGCGAAGGCGATGCCCAGCGGGCAGCAGCAGGCGATGATGCAGATGATCCACTGTGTGGGTGTCGTTGCGGGGAGGAACGTCAGTACTGCGGCCATGAGTATCATGGCCACCAGGCATAGGGCGATATGCATCTTATGGTGATGCAGCCGCTGCGTGGCCCGGGGCGCGATCATGGTCTTGATGTTCGCCATTGGCGAGCCGCCTACAGTCCGATGGTTTTCGTCCATAACGCCACTGCCTCCCGTTTGCTGGCCACGCCCATCTTGCGCGACGCGCGTGTGATGTAGGTGTTGATGGTCGACGGGCTAACGTCGAGCACCTGCGCGATATCGGCGTTGCTATATCCGTGCGAACAACATGGTGAGCACCTGCTTTTCCTGCTGACTCAGCGAGAGGATGTACGGCAGGCCTTCCTGCCGGATGCGCAGATGCGCCCGCCCCGGTACCTCGAAGGGCGGTCGGACGGCGAGAGCGCCGGTGTCCGCGACCTCCATGATGATGCTTTTGAGGGCCGACAGCTCGTTCTTGCCGATAACCGCCTGCATGCCGGCGTCGGCGGCATCATGGTAGAACTGGGTCGGCTCGTATGAAGTGATGCCGAGTATCGGCATCGTGCCGTTGGTGTAGCGGATGGCTCGGCTCATATCGACGCCCGACAGGCCGCGCATCGAGATGTCGGTGATGAACAGGTCCGGCAGATCGCGGATGCCGGATTCGCATTGTCGGTAGTGGTCGAAGGCGTCCGAGCCGTTATGTTCGGTCCAGGTGATGGCGACGCGCGGCCACGCGGACATGATCTCGCGCAGCATCTTCAGCGCCAGGATGTCGTTGTCGACGAGCACGACCTGCACGGTGCCCGTCGTCTGGTCGCTGCCGGTCGCGGATGGTGTCTGCTGTTGGCTCATGATGGTGCCTGGCTCTGTGCTTGTTCGAATACGGTATTCATACACCAGCATAGCTCTGTGTCGGCGCCGCCGGATTGGCGTCAAACGATGGGTTTCACGGAAACCGTTCCGCAGGATATTCCAAAAAAGCGCCAAAATGTGAGATGCGCAATCATGATTTGCTTGGGAGATGAGGTGCCGTATCGGCGGAAAGTCAACGAAAAACGGGTAATCGTACCGCAAAGCCATGTTTGTCGTGAGTGCCAGTATCGCGATCGTGTAGGTATTTGCACGACAAGGATTTGCCTGCGGATTCCTCCCCGCCGATAATGACAACGTTTCGATTCTGCACGAAGGAGCACAGAATGCGGATGCATCACCAAAAAACCGGTGGAAACCGGAACGCTGTCCGCAACACGGTGTCAGTCTCCGTGGCCGTGCTGCTCGCGCTCGTCATGCTGGCGGCCGGCGTGTGCGGCGGATTCCTGCTCACCCGTGAGCCCGAACCTGCCGCGTTCGAGTCGACTACGCGCGCGGGCACGCTCGTCGTGCAATCGGAACCATATGATGACGAGCGTTCCGTCACCGTCACGGTGGAACGCAGCGAATCCGGTTCCGTAGCCGCTCCGGTTGGGGGAGTAGTTACGGAGTTGAGACAGTGCGCGTCCGGGAGCAGCATCGAATCAGGCTCCGCGTTCATTGCCGTTGACGGACAACCCCAACTCGCGCTGTATCTGAGGACACCACCGTATCGGATGATGACCAGTGGCATGAAGGGCGGCGATGTCGCGGCGCTCAATGCGGAGCTCAGACGGCTCGGATATACGGCCCCGGATTCGGACGTGATGACGTGGGATACAGTGAAAGCCTTCAATGCACTTGCCGCACACGCTGGGACGCAGAGCGCCACGCAGGAGCGCCAGTGGAGCATCGATACGTCGTTGTTTGCATGGTTGCCCCAACAGAAGGTGACTGTCAAGGAGTGCCAGGCCCGATATGGCGGGCATGTCGAGCAGGGAGCCGATGTGCTGACGACTACCAGCCAACCGGTTCGTGCGACGTTCCGGCGCAATGACTCCTCGATGTTGCGAGGTGATCGGGTCATGGAAGTCAATGGAGCGACGTTCACCATCACCGATCGGACAGCGGACAGCACCGACGCCTCCCTGCTCTCCGCCATCGGTGCGAGCAACGAATACCGTGCCGCTCAACAGCCGTCAGCCTCCGGGCAGGCCTCCGATACCGCAGGATCTCAGAGCGACACGGGACAAGACACTGCTTCGAACACCATCAACGTTACGTACCGCTGGAAGCTCGCCAAAACGCTGAACGTGGTCTCGGTGCCGCCGGCGGCGATGTATGACGTCTCTGCGGATTCGGCATGCGTGGTTTCGCGCGGCAAGCCGGTCGCCGTCCATGTGGTCGCCTCCCAGCTTGGCAAATCGATGGTCAGCGTGGAATCCGGCGCATCCTTGACTTCCGTCAATGTTCCCGCCAGCACGGGCAAGGCGTGCCGATGAGCGTGCAAGACCAGCTCGAGTCCATACGACCCGCGGTTGCAGGATTGGCGGGAACCAGTACGGTTCAGGACGATTCCTGTGATGAGCGGTCTGCCCATGTCCAGCTTGACGATGTCGGGCACAGTTTCGACGGGGACGACTGGCTGTTCAGACATATCACCATGACGCTGTATCCCCGGCGCGTCTATGCGTTGGTTGGTCCTTCTGGTTCGGGCAAATCCACGCTATTGTCCATTGTCGCAGGCTGGCAGCAGCCAGCGCAGGGCAAGGTCATACGCGTCTCATGCGGTCGGGTGTGCTGGGTATTGCAGAATCCTCATGGAGTAGCGCGTAGGAAAGTCATCGACCATGTGGCACTGCCCTATATTTCTCGCGGGGACCGCAGGAACGAAGCCGAAGAGCACGCTTTGTCACTGTTACGCGTGTTCGGGCTTGACCATCTTGCCGCCAAACAGTTCCGTGACCTGTCCGGTGGCGAAGCTCAGCGGCTGATGCTTGCGCGCGCGGTCGCCTCCCACGCGGGACTGCTTCTTGTGGATGAGCCGACAGCACAACTTGATTTGGCGACTGCGGCGAGCGTGAACCGAACCTTGCACGGGTTGTCGATATCAGGGGCGATTGTCGTGGTCGCCACACATGATCCGCGCACCCGCGACGCGTGCACGGACATCATCGATTTGAGGGACTACCAGTGAGCCGGGAACAAGATACCGTTGCGCCTGCCATTGACCGGGATACGGCTGAGACAGGGCGTATGCGTCTGCGTGGTGTCGTGGACGAAGCATGGCGGGATATCGTGTCCGGAACCTCGCATGCGTTCATGCTTATGTTGATTCTCGCCGCGTTGGTCGGCGGGTTGTCTGCTGCCGACCTGTTCAGCATTCGGTCAATAGCGCAGCAGGTTGACCGGTATATCGCATCGGGCGCGTCGACGTACGTCATCGAGTTCAAAGGCAGGATTAGCGGTGAAGCATGCGAACGGTTGTCCAGTGTGGACGGGGTGCTCGCATCCGGCGCGTTACGGTCGAGGAACGACAAGGTCACATCCGCCGTCCTGCCATCTGCGGGCATCCCCTCGCTCGATGCCACCACGGGGGCGCTTGGCGTCTTCGCCTCCTCGACACGGTCCAGTGGGGCGACGTTGACTGCACGGGACTACGACGGCATCTGGCTGTCTTCGCAAGCCGCGCGGTCTGTGCACGCTCGGGCGGGGAACCGGCTCGCATTGCGTGCTGGCGGCAGGGTGCGCGTCGCCGGGGTGTTCCAATACCCGGATGACGGCAGATCAACCAGCTACGACTATGTGGCGCTTAGCCAAGTTCCCGCAGCTGCGGACGATTTCGACCAATGCCTGGTCAAAGCCTGGCCGGTGCCTGACGCCATGCAGTCATTGCTCCAATCCACGGTATCCTCGTGGTCATCGGACGCCTCGCAGCAACCTACGATCAGCCAGCTCAACAGCACACAAGGCACGCAGCTCGATGCCGTCAAGACATTCCGGGAGAGGCAAAGCGCGCTCGCTCCCGTTGTGATGTTCGTCTCCGCGTTGTTCGCAGGATATGCCGCGGTGCGTGCCCGGCGGCTCGAACTGGCGTCAGCCATGCATTGCGGGGAGCCGAAAATCGCGCTCTGGCTGCAAATGCTGCTTGAAACATTGATGTGGTGCTGTTCAGCGATAATCGTGACGGCACCGTTGATCGTGTGGGCGCTGACACATATGGAAACAGGCATCATCATCTCGTCTACGACGCTTGTCGGCATTCTCTCCCGGATTCCGGCGGCAGCACTCGTCGGCGTACTGGCCGGAGCCTCGATGGCGATGCTGATCACCCGTGAACGTGACTTGTTCCGGTATTTCAAGAACCGATAACCAACAAGCTGGGCCTTGTAGCAATTTTAACGACAAGGATTTGCATTGTCTGCTGAAGCACGAAACAATGCGAGCATGACGTCAACGGGGCGTCACCTAGATACAAGAAGAAGTATCCACAATGAAGAAAAAGGCTAAAACGGCATTGGCGGCGGTTACCGCGTCGTTGTTGCTCGCTACCGGGCTTGCAGGTACTGCGAACGCAAAAGATGTATGGAATCGCGGGGTAGTGTACTGGACATATTCCATGGCTACAGCACAGGGGGTGTATTCGCAGCATGTGCTGACGTACTCATTAAACGGTGGAACACTGAAGAAAGCTTACGGCAAGTGGGCTCCAACATATCAAAAGTCATACGCAAACGCGCACGGGCAACCGCTGAAGTTCTACACGGCGAATTGGCGTGTGTACAAGTGATTGGCAACCGATGCTGACTGATATTGTCGTCCGTGTTCGCTGCATAGTGTCGATTTTCGGCATCATTGTTGCATGTCTGGCATGCGTCGCGTGCGGTACGGAACGTCAGGACGCGGTTCCGAGCCCGTCGCAAACCACCGCGAAAGCCGAGGACGGGACTGAGTTCACGGGCGCCTACGCCCGCAGGTTCGCGGACACGTACGACAATCTTCAGACTGGTTTCGCCCGCAACCTCATCAAAGACGGCAAAATCAGCGAGAAGGACATCGCAGCGTTGGAAAGTAAAGTCATGGATTGTATCTGCGCACAGGCTCAAAGCGAAGATGATTTCCCTACCTTCGATCTGACCGACGGTGCGCTGACACCGGTCCCGTACACGGGGCGAACGCGCAGAAGGACAACAGGGTCGCAAAGGAATGCATGGAACGCTACGACGGGTACAAGCTCAGTGACCTGTCGCAGTATGTGTACCGGCATGAGCACCCAGATGACACCCATCTGTCGAACTGACACCCCGGCGTCGGTAGTGGGTGTGTGTCGTAACTAGCGTGGCACGCACCTACTGCCGCGGGCCGGCTGAATGGAAGAGACAAGGATTCGCAAGGAGAAGAGCACATGGGAACTTCGAATATCGCGCGGCATCGTCACACCGGTGTGACGACCTTCGTGTGCGTGGCGGCATGCTGCCTGATGTTGCTGTCCGGTTGTGGGGGAGCGACGCATATCGATTCATCTGCCGGTACCGCTACCGGCGCATCAAGCAGCGCCACGGCCCAGGATGGCACGGTGTTTACCGGGCCATACGCGCAGCAAATCAAACGCACCTACGATAACGCACACCAATCCTTGACTAAGAAGATACTCAAGGACAGCAAGATCACCGACCAGGAGTTCCTTGAACTCAGCCAGCATTTCAGCGATTGTGCGCAACAGCAAAATGTCGAAGTCACCGTCGATTCACAAGGCGGCATGTCAACCTCGTATCCGTCGGGAATGAGCGAGGCCGACGGTGATGCCATTGTCAAGCAATGCGATGCGGACAATGATTTCACGGATATGAATATGCTGCGCGGCGACATGAGTAGCAACCCCAACAACGAGGATCCCGTGGTGCCGTTGCTCAAGTGCCTGAAGCAATACGGACTCGCCGAGCAATCCATGACCGTGGAGGATTACAAGGCGATTGTCAGCGACGAGAGCAAGGACAGGGACGTGTTTGGCAAGTATTTCGATGAATCAGTACCCGGGTACGATGCTGCAAAGGCGAAACAGTACATTGCGTGCCAAACAGAAGCCTGAAGTCTTGCACCACCGTTCTCCCGCTGGCGGGTTGTGTGAAAGTGGTTTTTGCCGTGAGCAGGTGACATATCCGTCCGATACACTGGTGAGCTATGTGTGGAATCGTAGGATATGCAGGAAATGTTCGGACCGCGTGCGGCAAGCCTTTGGAGGTGTGTCTCCAAGGACTTCAGCGATTGGAATACCGCGGATATGATTCGGCCGGCGTGGCGCTGACGGCGCCTGGCATGGAGCGTGTGGCCGTCCGTAAGAAGGCCGGACGTCTGGCCAACCTGGTGCAGGACATCGAACGTGATCCGATGCCGGACGCCACCGTGGGCATCGGCCATACGCGTTGGGCTACGAACGGCGTGCCGAACGACACTAACGCGCATCCGCACACCTCGCGTGACGGCAAGGTCGCCATCATCCACAACGGCATCATCGAAAACGCTTCCCAGCTTCGTCTCGACCTGCAGACGGAGGGCTATCGTTTCGTCTCCGAAACCGATACCGAGGTCGCGGCGAAACTGCTGGGCAAAATCAGCGACAAGATCATCGAGGAAACCGGTAAGCCTGACCTGTTCAAGGCCATCCGCCGTCTGGCCCGCATGCTGGAAGGCGCGTTCACCATTCTCGCCACGGACGTGCGACAGCCGGACATCGTGGTTGGCGCCCGTCACGATTCGCCGCTCGTGGTGGGCCTCGGCGACGGGGAGAACTTCCTTGGCTCCGACGTTGCCGCGTTCGTGGCCTACACCAAGCGTGCCATGGAGATCGACCAGGACCAGGCCGTGATGGTGTCCGCAGACAAGGTCGTCGTCTCCGACTTCATGGGCAACGTCGTGCCCGATCCGAAGACCTACACCGTGGACTGGGATGCGTCCGCCGCCGAAAAGGGCGGTTGGGACTCCTTCATGGACAAGGAGATCCATGAGGATCCGGCCGCCGTGCAGCGCACTCTGCTGGGGCGTCTCGACGAGAACGGCAACATCAACCTCGATGAGGTGCGCATCGACGAGCATGATTTCAAAGCCATCGACAAGATCATCGTCATCGCCTGCGGCACGGCCGCGTACGCGGGCATGGTGGCCAAATACGCCATCGAGCATTGGGTGCGCATTCCGGTAGAAGTGGAACTCGCCCACGAATTCCGCTACCGTGACCCGATCCTCACCCCCCGAACGTTGGTGGTGGCCATTTCGCAGTCCGGCGAGACCATGGACACGCTGATGGCGTTGCGCCACGCGCGTGAACAGGGCTCCAAGGTATTGGCCATCTGCAACACGCAGGGCGCGTCCATCCCACGCGAATCTGACGCGGTGCTCTACACCCACGCCGGTCCGGAAGTGGCGGTCGCCTCCACCAAGGCGTTCGTGGCGCAGATCACCGCCGCATACGTGCTCGGCCTGTATCTGGCCCAAGTCAAGGGTGCCATGTATCGAGACGAAATCGCCCAGACTTTGGACTCTCTGAAGGACATGCCCCGCAAGATCCAGTGGGTCCTCGACACCCAGACCAAGACCGTGCAGGAGGCCGCCAAGCAGATGGTGGACGCGAAGTCCTTCCTGTTCCTCGGACGTCATGTGGGGTATCCGGTCGCCATGGAAGGCGCGCTGAAGCTCAAGGAGATCGCCTACACGTTCACCGAAGGCTTCGCCGCGGGCGAACTGAAACATGGTCCGATCGCTTTGGTGGACGAGGGCGAACCGGTCGTATTCATCGTGCCGCCGGCGCGCGGACGCAACGTGCTGCACGCCAAAGTCATCTCCGGTATCGAGGAGGTCAAGGCCCGTGGCGCCTACATCATCGCCGTGGCCGAGGAGAACGATCCGGATGTGGAGCGTTACGCCGACGTGGTGTTCTGGCGTCCCGCATGCCCGACGCTGATGAGCCCGCTGGTGGACGTGGTGCCGCTGCAGCTGTTCGCCATGGATATGGCCAAGCTTAAGAACTACGACGTGGACAAGCCGCGCAACCTCGCCAAGTCAGTCACCGTTGAGTGACGAACGCAGGCACCGTTACGTGCTCGAGGAACCTCATATTCCCTTCGAATATGAGGTTCTGTACGAGGACGAGAACATCATCGTCATCGACAAGCCGCATTTCCTCGCCACCACGCCACGCGGCATGTGGTATCGCGAAACCGCGCTGGTCCGGTTGTGCGAGCGGTACGACGAGCCGAACATCACGCCGGCGCACCGTTTGGACCGACTGACCGCAGGCGTCGTCGTGTTCGTACGTAATCCGTCTGCGCGAGGCGCGTACCAGATGCTGTTCCAAAATCGCAAAACCGTCAAAACCTACGAATGCCTGGCACCGCTCGCCCCGACGCAGCGGCCGCGATATGGAACGGCGGTGCGCATCGACCGGCACCTGCCGTTTCCGCTGGTACGCAGGTCGCATATCAACAAGGATCGCGGACGATTGCAGGCGTACGAAAGCGCCGACGTGCCCAACGCGGAAACGCTGATCGAACGGGGAAGCGGCATCCGCTTCGTTGCCGGCAGACCGTACGTGAATTACACGCTGCATCCGAAAACCGGCAAGACGCACCAGTTGCGCGTGCATATGAATTCGCTCGGACTGGCGATATTGGGCGATGATTTCTACCCGGACATCGTGCAGCGCGCGTACGACGACTTCTCGCAACCCTTGGAATTGGTGGCGCGCGAACTGCGATTCGATGACCCGCTCAACGGCGAGCCACGTCGATTCGTATCGCACGTGCCGTTGGGCGCGGGCTTATAGAAACCTACGATTTTGGACATTCCCCTATCTCGTCCGACACGCCCGATTATCATGGCGTTCTGTTGACTTGCCGGAGCGTTTCCGGCATCACGAGAGTAAGAGAGAACCATGGGTAAAATCTCGAAAGCCGTCCGCGGCATCGCCGACATCTACAACGGCGCATCGCTGATCGTCCGTATCATCGTCGGCCTGATCATCGGCACCGTGCTGGCATTGACCATGCCCCACGTGACCTGGATCGGCGAATTCGGCACCCTGTTCGTGGCCGCGTTGAAGGCCGTGGCACCGATTCTGGTGTTCGTACTGGTGGCCAGCGCCCTTGCGCAGGGCACGTCGAAACTCGACCGCCGTTTCGGCACCGTGCTGTTCCTGTACCTGTTCACCACGTTCCTGGCAGCGGTCGTGGCCGTGCTGACCTCCCGTCTATTCCCGCAGACCCTGTCCTTGGGCAAGGCCGCCAAAGCCGACGTGGTGCCGCAAGGCCTTTCCGAAGTCATCCAGACGCTGCTGACCAACATCGTGGCCAATCCGATCCAGGCCATCATCGACGGCAACTACATCTGCATCCTGATGTGGGCCTGCCTGTTCGGACTCGCCATGAAGTCCATCGCCAACGAAAGCTCCAAAGCGTTCATGGCCAACGTGGCCGACGCCGTGTCCCAGGTGATCCGCTGGGTCATCAACCTCGCCCCGTTCGGCATCATGGGCCTCGTGTTCACCAACGTGGCCGACAACGGCCTGTCCGCGTTCACCAAGTACGGCAGCCTGCTGCTCCTGCTCGTCGGCACCATGCTGCTCATGGTGCTCGTGTTCGGCCCGCTCGTCATCTTCATCTTCCTGCGCCGCAACCCGTACCCGCTGGTCTACCGCTGCTTCAAGGAATCCGGCCTGACCGCGTTCTTCACCCGCTCCTCCGCTGCGAACATCCCCGTCAACATGCAGCTGTGCGAGAAGCTCGGGCTTGACAAGGACATGTACTCCGTGTCCATTCCGCTGGGCGCCACCATCAACATGAACGGCGCGGCCATCACCATCACCATCATGGCCATGGCTGCCGCCAACACGCTCGGCATCCAGATCTCCCTGCCGGCGGCCATCCTGCTGTCCGTGGTCTCCGCGCTCGGCGCATGCGGCGCGTCCGGCGTGGCAGGCGGCTCGCTGCTGCTCATCCCGATGGCCTGCTCGCTGTTCGGCATCAGCAACGACATCGCCATGCAGGTGGTGGGCGTCGGCTTCATCATCGGCGTCATCCAGGATTCCGTGGAAACCTGCCTGAACTCCGCGTCCGATGTGGAGTTCGCGGCCACCGCCGAATACCATGCCTGGCTCAAGCAGGGCCGTCAGCTGCCGGCCTTCATGTATTCCAAGAAGGAACGCGCCAAGCTCGGCATCGAAGCTTGATTGCGTACCGGCTTAGCCGCCGATGCGATATCGCAGGGAACCGCTTTGGAAGTTCGCTTCCGGAGCGGTTCTTCCGCATTCGGCGTATTTGGGTGGATATGGGGAGTCTTTCCAGGCTTGTGCGTGGCTTCCGCATGACCCGTATAATCTTATGGTGGTAATCGCAGGCGAAATACAAAACGGAGGTCCGTGGGCGTGGTGCTGAAATCGGCGAAACTGGTGAAGCAGCTCATCGCCATCTGCTGCGCGGGCGTCATGGCGGCCAGCGCCGCCGCATGCGGGGCCAATACGGACACACGCACACAGATCACCGTATGGTCGTGGGAGCCGAGCATGAAACAGGTCATCGCCGGCTTCGAAAAAGACAATCCCGACATCCACGTGGTTTGGAAGAACACCAGCGGTTACGACAAACTCAACAACGCCATCCAAGACGGTTACGGCATTCCCGACGTGGTGCAGCTGGAATATTACGCATTGCGCCAGTACGCGGTCAGCAGCCAGCTCGTGCCCATCACCGGCAGAACCGAAGGCTATGCCGATTTCTACACGCCCGGCACCTGGGCGTCGGTGCAGCTCAACGGACGGGTGTACGGGCTTCCCATGGACTCCGGCCCGATGGCCTTCTTCTATAACAACAGCGTGTTCGAACAGGTTGGCGTGGACGCGTCCAAGATCCGCACATGGGACGACTACTACGAGGCCGCCAAAAAACTCAAGAAAATCGGCGTGTACATCACCGCCGATTCCGGCGACGCCAGCTTCTACGACACGATGATCTGGCTCGCCGGCGGACGCCCGTTCTCCACGTCCAACGATGGCAAGAACGTGACCATCAGACTCACCGAAGATAAAGGCACCCGCGAATTCACCGAATTCTGGCAGAAGATGATCGATGAGGGTTTGGTGGCAACAAACCTCACGTCATGGTCGGATCGATGGAAATCGGCCGTGGGACAAGGCAAAGTCGCCTCGCTGTTCTCCGGCGCATGGCTGCCTTCGCTGCTTATGTCCGACATTCCCGGCGCGGCCGGCCTGTGGCGCGTGGCCCAGATGCCGACGCCCGACGGCAAGGCCACCACATCGGAAAACGGCGGTTCGGCCCTTGCCGTGCTGCAACGTTCCCGCAAACCCGAAGCCTCATACCGTTTCATCGAATACGCCTGCCACAATGCCAAAGGCATCACAACCCGCGTGGATGGTGGCGCGTTCCCAGCCGACAAAAACACCCTATCCGACTCGAAATTCCTCAGCAAGACCACGGTGACCGACGACCGTGGCATCGAAGTGCCCTATTTCGGCGGGCAGGAATACAACCGCGTGCTGTCCCAGGCCGCGGAGAACGTGTCGACCGGATACCAGTATCTGCCGTTCGAAGTGTATGCGCGCAGCGACTTCCGGTCCACGGTGGGCAAGGCCTACAAATGGTCGAGCCTGCTGCGCAAAGAGCAGAACAGGCTCAACATCATCGCCGCAGGCGGTCAGGTCTCCGACACCTCCAACATCGGCGATGCGTTGAAGAACACCGAATCGTCCGACCGCATCAAACTTAAGGGCGGCATAGCCCTATGGCAGAAGGACCTGAAAGAATACGGAGCCAACCAGGGCTTCACCATCCAATAGCGTCTGTGTAATTGGTTTAATCGATTGCGGCCTGCGGATAGCGCATTATCCGCAGGCTGTCGGTTTTCAGATTGCCGGGCTATGATCGCCGGTTCCCGTCGCTGGCTCTTGAATCAGCGGACGTTGCGGTCGTAGATGTGCCGCATGCCCTTGAAAATCAGGTCCGGATCGTAAATGTCGATCATGTTCGTGTCGTCGGCGAACACGCGGCTCAATCCGCCCGTCGCCACCACACGGAAATCCTCGTCGATCTCCTTATGGAACTGCGCGATCGTGCGTTCGATGCCGCCGAGGAAGTTGTAGTACAGGCCC
>OJSQ01002340.1_pt1 | contig 16428 bp, 15 predicted proteins | sample 1599551 | NCBI WGS metagenome assembly OJSQ01 (sample SAMN04168659, study PRJEB22393) | human gut metagenome | biome: human gut microbiome; feature: stool | host: Homo sapiens | collected 2014-05-12
CCGCCTGGAAAGCGAGTAAACCCCTAAAGGGTTTCAGGGGTTCGAATCCCCTCCTTTCCGCAAGCCGGTAGGCGAAAAGTCCGTGAACGAAGTTCGCGGACTTTTTTATTTGACGCGCAATTCCGAATAAATTCGATTGCGCGTCAAATAAAAAGTTCGCCGTTGCCGGCGACTTTTTGCCTGCCGGCTTGCCCTGCCGCCGGCGGGCAGGGGAAAGGCGCCGCGCCTGCAGGTGCGCAGGCCGATCTCCGAGAACATAGCCTGCATCTCCGGTTCTGGCCGCAAAATTCTGTTCGCAAAGACTCCGTCCGCATTTTCCTGCAACGGATATGTCATCCCGACTCCCGTTCGAGATACTCCCGTAACACGCGCGCGTGGTTCTCCTCCGCATTTTTGGAGGCGTAGAGAAGCGTCGCGCGCGGTTCCTTTTCGATCCTTGCGGCGAACGCCCTCACGGCGGGCGACGCCGCCAGTTCGTGCAGATACCGTCTGCGGAACTCTTCCCAACGGCCTTGCGGGTCGGCATGGAACCATCTCCGGAGGGGAGCGGAGGGCGCGATCTCCTTCGCCCACAGGTCGTAGTGCAACGCCTCCTTGCGGATGCCGCGCGGCCAGAGCTTGTCGACCAGCACCCGCAGTCCGTCCGTGTCCGTTGCGGGTTCGTAGACCCGCTTGATTGCGATTCGTGTCATGTCCTGTCTGTGATTTCGATATACGGTTTCGGACAAGAAATATATCTCTTTTTTCGGATGCACCCGTTTTCTGTCGCGAACGGGCGGAATCTCAGGTTCCCTGCTTTTCCGAAGGGTCCGTATGCAGGGGAGCGGTCTCCATCGTCGCCAGGTCGGCTTTTCCGGAAGCGGCGATGCCGTTGAGGAGGACGTCGCGGGCGCCCGTGCGCTGGAATGCGTAGAGTTCGAAGGCCGGTAATACGGCGACGAAGTGCTCCATAATCTCAGCCTGAATGGATTCGTAGCTCGGCCAGTTCTTGTCGGAGGAGAAGCAGTAGATTTGGATCGGCAGTCCGTTCTCCGTCGCGGGCAGCGTCCGGACCATCAGCAGCAAGTCGCGGCTGACGAAGGGGTGCCGGCGTAGGTACAACGCCATGTAGGCCCGCAGCAGACCGAGATTCGTCTCGATCGTCCCGTTGACCAGTCCGTCGGGATTCTCCGTGTTGGCGACCTTGCCCTCGGCCGCCTGCCGCTGTTTTTCGGCGATGAATTGCGCCAGTTCTTCGTCGAAAGCCTTCATCCGTTCCAGAAATTCGGGCGTGCAGGGTTTGATGCAGTCGAGTTTGAGTGCGTATTCGCGCATGATGCGGCGTCCGCCCGAATCGCTCATGCCCCGCCAGTTGACGAACGATCCGGAGACCAGCGAGTACGGAGGTACGGTGACGATCGTATTGTCGAAATTCTGGACTTTGATGACCGTCAGCGAGATGTCGGTCACGGTGCCGTTGATGCCGTTCTGGGGCATCTCGATCCAGTCGCCGATGCGCAGCATGTCGTTCTCGGAGATCATCACGCCCGCGACCAGCCCCAGGATGGGGTCCTTGAATACCAGCATCAGGACGGCCGTGAAGGCGCCCAGCCCCGTAATCAGGTTGACCGGCGACTTGTCGATCAGGATCGAGACGACGACGATGACCACGACGCAGGAGAAGATCACCTGAAAGATCTGGATGAATCCCTTGATCGGACGGTTTTTCAACTGTCCGTCGTTTTTCAGCGTGTCGCCCACGGTGTTCAGGATCGCGTTGACGGAGATCATCAGCACGATGAAGAAGTAGATCCACGTGACCCGTTCGCTTACGGTGAACCATGCGGAGTCGGTGGCGAAGGCGAAGGGCAGCAGCGCGGAGACGATCAGGGGCGGAATGAGCGCCGTCGATTTGCGGAAGACGCTGTACCGGAACAGCGAATCGAAGAAATCGAGGTGTTTGCGTTTGAGGATCTTCCTGGCCGCGCGGACGAGCAGGAGGTGGACGACGGCCGCCACGACGAACGCGATCGTGACGATGCACACGAGAAACAGGATCTCGTCCAGTTTGTCGAGCAGGTGGCGCGGAATGCCTATCCATGAAAGGAGGTTTTTGATGCCGAGCAACAGGGTTCGGGCGAATTCGTTCGTATTCATATCGGTTCGGTAAGCGGCACGCCTTTCGGCGCGCGGCGGGGGCGTTTTCCCTGCCGGAACGCAAAGAATATGCCTTACCCGAAACGGGATCGCAGCCGAAACGCTCCGGCGGATTTTCAGGCGGTACCACCGCCTGCGGGATACGAGTTTCGGTTGAAAAGCGTATCTTTACCGTGCGGCCGCTCACATGCGGCGCCCGACGGACGATGAAAGAGAGTTGGAAACCCGGCACGATGATCTATCCGCTGCCGGCCGTGCTGGTGGGGTGCGGCGATGCGCCCGACAACTGGAACCTGCTGACCGTGGCGTGGACGGGGACGGTCTGCACCGCACCGCCGATGTGTTACGTCTCGGTGCGTCCCGAACGCCACTCCCATGCGCTGATCGCGCGCACGGGCGAGTTCACGATCAACCTCACCACGGCTGCCATGGCGCGTGCCGTCGACTGGTGCGGCGTCCGTTCGGGTCGCGACTACGACAAATTCCGCGAGACGGGACTCACGCCCCTGCGCGGCGCGGTCGTGGCGGCTCCGGCGTTGGAGGAGTCGCCCGTCGTCGTCGAGTGCCGCGTGCGGCAGATCCTGCCGCTCGGGTCGCACGACATGTTTCTGGCGGAGGTCGTCAACGTGCTGGTCGACGACCGCTACATCGATTCCGCCACGGGGCGTTTCGATCTGGAACGAGCGGGGCTGGTGGCCTATTCGCACGGCGAATATTTCCGGCTGGGCGAGCTGATCGGCCATTTCGGCTGGTCGGTGCGGCGCCGTAAGATCATCGTCCGCGAACGAAAAGGCCGTCGCTGAACGACGGCCTTCCCGCGCGGCTGCCGGCGGTCACAGTTCGATTCCGTAAAGGCGCGACCATTCGCCTCACGGGTGGTAACGTTCGCCCGTCGGCTTTGGAAATAGACGGTGAACCGTTCGACCTCCTGCGGCGATTCCCGCGGCGAAACGATCTCCATAATAAACGGTATTCCCTTCCCGATCAGTATTTGTGTTCCGCCTCCTCGACCTCGCGTTCCGAGATCGGGCGGGTCAACGCCCTCCACGCATACCAGATGTAGGCCGCGACGAAGGGGATCAGCAGCGAGACGACGCTCATCACTTTGAGTGTGAAGAGACTCGACGAACTGTTGGTGATTGCCAGCGAAGACTGCATGTCCGTCAGCGACGGGTAGTAGCAGGTATCGTTCCAGCCCGCCAGCAGCAGCAGTGCCAGCACCGTGAGGATCGTTCCCGCGCCGCTGAACCAGATCGCCCGCCGGCTGCCGTTGCGCCCGCCGCTCCAAAGTCCCCACAGCACCGCAGCGACGCCTGCGAGCAGTACGATAGCGACAGCCGGCATCGCCAGCAGATTGTGCAGGTATTTGTAAGGTTCGATGCTCACCGTGCCGGAGGCAGGGTCGATCGCCCGACCGTCGGAGCAGAGCAGCCACCCGAAGAAGGCGAGGAACGCGGCCAGAAAGAGCAGCGAATAGCCGCACGACAGGCGTCGCGCACGCAGCCGCAGCGTCTCGTCGTCGAGATTGTTGAGGAAAAAGTGGAGCGCCAGCACCCGCGAAAGGGCGAAGACGGCTACTCCCAGCAGCAGGTTGCGTGCGTCCGTCAGCGCTTCGAGACCGTGCCACGGCGTCGCCCATTGCGATATGGCCGTGTCGCCGCCCACGGCAGCCATGTTCATGCGGTTGACGGTGAACTCCGCACCGGTGAAGAACGTGCCCACGGCGACGCCCAGCAGCAGCGGCCCCGCCACGCCGTTGAGTACCAGAAAGGCCTCGTAGGTGCGTTGTCCGAGTACGTTGGACGGTTTGCGGCGGTATTCGTAGGAGACGGCCTGCACGACGAAGACCAGCAGAATGGCCATCCAGACGTAGAATGCGCCGCCGAACGATGTCGAGTAGAATAACGGGAAGGAGGCGAAGAACGCGCCGCCGAAGGTGACGAGCGTCGTGAAGGTGAACTCCCATTTGCGGCCGAGCGCGTTGACGACCAGGTCGCGTTCGGCTTCGGTGCGCCCCATCGTGTAGAGCAATCCCTGACCGCCCTGTACGAAGAGCAGGAAGACCAGCAACGCCCCCAGCAGGGAGATGAGGAACCACCAGTAGTGTTGCAGAAAGAGCAGTGTGTCCATAGTCGTTATTCGTTAGGTCCGATCTTGATCTGGCGCAGCATGATGGCCAGTTCAGCCGCCAGCAGCACCGTGAAGAGCGCGAGGAAGATGAAGAATGTGACGGCCACGGGCGTGGCGGCGATGTGCGACCCCGACACGCAGGCAGGCAGCAGGTTCTGGATCGTCCACGGCTGGCGTCCCACTTCGGCGACGATCCAGCCCGCCTGCGAGGCGAGGTAGGCCAGCGGGATCGACAGGATCATCACCCGCAGCAGCCAGCGTTTGCCTGCGAGCCGGTCGCGGCGGTTGAGCCACCACACGACGGCACAGAGCAGGATGAAGAAACAGCCTGCACCGACCATGACGCGGAACGAATAGAAGACCAGCGGCACGTTGGGCACCGTCTCCTGGGGCGAGCGGAGATAACCGTAGCCGAAGTAGGCGTAGTAGTCGCGCAGGAAGGCCGCCCCTTCGGGCGTCGAGGCGTCGAAAAGCCGTTCGACCTCATGCATCGCGGCTTCGTCGCCCTTTTCGCGCGCTTCGTGATAGCGGCCCAGCTGGTCGATCGCATGGCGTCCGCGCGACATTTTCTCGGCCGTGGAGAGGATGCCCCGCTCCTCGTTGCCGTAAACCAGATCGTTGATCCCCGGCACGAAGGCGTCGGCCGAGCGGAAACTCATCAGCGAGAGGAGCTTGGGGATGCCGATCTTGAAGTAGAAGGCGTCGTCGTCGCAGGTGCGCTGCCCTTCGGGGCGCAGCAGGCCCACCACCGTCAGCGGCGCCCCCTCCTCGCCGTCGTAGAGCGCCTCCATGGCCGCCAGCTTCATCGGCTGCACGCGCGCCACGATCGCACCCGAGCGGTCGCCCGAAAAGGCCGCCACGAGGGCGAAGACCAGCCCGAAGACCGACGCCAGCGCGATGCTGCTGCGCGCCATGCGGCGGTGGCGTCCGCGCAGCAGGTACCACGCGCTCACGCCCATGACGAAGATCGCCGCCAGGAGGAACGACGAGGTGACCGTATGCGAGAACTTGTTGATCGCCACGGGCGAGAAGAGTACGTCCCAGAACGAATCCATCTCGTTGCGCACCGTGGCGATGTTGAACGAACATCCGACGGGATACTGCATCCAGCTGTTGGCCACCAGAATCCACAATGCCGAAAGGTTGGCGCCGATGGCCGTGAGCCACGTGGCCGAGAGGTGGAAGCCGCGGCTCACCTTGTCCCAGCCGAAGAACATCACCGCCACGAAGGTCGATTCGAGGAAGAAAGCCATGATCCCCTCGATGGCCAGCGGCGCACCGAAGATGTCGCCCACGAAGTTGGAGTAGTTCGACCAGTTGGTGCCGAACTCGAATTCGAGAATCAGTCCCGTGGCTACGCCGATGGCGAAGTTGATGCCGAACAGCCGCATCCAGAACTTCGTCGTGCTGCGCCAGAAGGGGTCGCCCGTGCGGTAGTAGCGGGTCTCCATCAGGGCGCACAGGACGCTCAGACCGAGCGTCAGCGGGACGAAGAGCCAATGGTAAATGGCCGTCAGGGCGAACTGCGCCCGCGACCACTCCACGCTTTGTAGCATTTCCGAAACCATACGCTTTTCAGTTTTGCGTTTCCAATCCGTGCTTTATCAGTTCGTTGCGCACGATTTCGCCGCGCTCTTCGGCGCTCTTGCCGCCCAGGACGTCGGGGAAAAAGAGCAGCCGCAGGACGACGAACAGGATGAAGAGTTTGATGAGGATAATCGCCCACAGCGTCCGTCCGAGCGTCATCTCCCGGAATCCGTCGTAGTAGAAACGGAAGATGCGGACGGGCAGCGGTCGGCGGTCGGCGTTTTTCATCGGGCGCAACATACTGAGTCTTACGAAACGAAAGATACTGATTATTTTCGAACCGTCAAAAAATTTGCCGAAAAAGAGCGGTGCGGCCGTCTTCGGCGGGAAAACCGAAGGAGCGGTCGGATGCGGCGCAGCGGGGCGGCTTCCGCGTTATTCCAGCTGCCGGTAATAGTACAGTTCGTCTGTTTCGGAGAGTTCGGGGTGGAAGATGTGCACCAGATCCGCCAGCACGCGGTCGGGACGCAGTACGCCCGATTCCCAGAAATCGCTGCCGCCCGTCGCGTTGCGGCGGCGGTTGTTGTCGTAGACGCGCCCCTCGCGCACGGGAGGCGTGTCGGCCAGCCGGGGATTCTGCCGGCGCACTTCGTCGAGCGTGTTGCAGCCGCTCACGTTGAGCCAGAAATCGGATTTGCTCGTGAGGTAGTAGGCCTGCTCGATGTCGATCGGCAGTGTCTGCGTGGCCGTGTTCTCCTCGAAGACGTACCGTGCGCCGGCATCTTCGAGGAGCCGCACCATGTAGCTGTTGCGCGCCGGCATGAACCAGGTGTCGCGGTAGGGGGTGTTGAGCATCACGCGCGGCCGTGCGGCGGTCTGCTGGGCGAGGGCACGCAGCCGTTCGTAGCGTTCGGGAATGGCGGCGAAGAGGCGGGAACCCTCCGTGCGGAGTCCTGCGATCTCGGCGGCGACGACCACCCATTCGCTCTTGCCCAGCGGCGACTCCTCGCAGTGCTCGCCCATGTAGAGGTAGGGGATGCCCAGCTCGCGCAGTTTTCCCGTGAGCGCCGTGTCGGCTCCGCCGATGCCGAAGAGCATCACCAGGTCGGGGCGCAGCGCCATGAGCCGTTCGAAATCGACGTTGCTGTCGAATCCCACGTCGGCGGCCTCCCCGCGGGCGATGCGGCGGCGGAGCGTTTCGTTGATCAGGTATTGCGCTCCGGAGACGCCCACCACGCGGTCGGCCGCTCCGAGGGCGTCGAGCATGGCGATGTAGGAGCCCGACATGCAGACCACGCGCTGCGCCTCGTCGCGCAGCACCTGCCCCTCGAAACCTGCGGGGGCCGGTTCGCCGTCGCGGGCGATGAAGAGGTACTGGTCGGTAACCTCGTCGCCGTACCACGGGTTGTGGACGGTGACGAGCGTGCTGCGGCTTCCGGCAGCGCCCGTGATCTCGAATCCCGAGGCGTAGCGGGGCGTGTAGACCGGCAGCGTGAAGTCGCCGATCGGGCGGGCGGCGCGCTGACCGCAGGCGGCCAGCAGCAGGCCGCAGAGCAGGGGGAGGAGGCGTCTCATCGTTTGCGGGTGTGGAATTTGGGTCGGATGTCCAGAAAGATTTCGTAGTTGAGGCGGGGCATGGGGCGCGAGAGCACGGTGACGTACTCGACGTTGAAGAGGTTGCGCACCACCCCTTTGAGCGACAGGTCGGCCCATCGCAGCGCGAAGGAGCGTTCGAGCGAGAGGTCGCTCATGTAGTAGGGTTCGAGCCGGCCGGTGCGGAGCGACGTGTCGTTGCTCGTGGTGGTATAGCGTTCGCTGTAATAGTTCCATTTGTAGACGAGCGTCCAGCGGCGCCAGCCCAGCGTCGCCGTGGCGGCCGCGGCGTATTCGGGGACGTAGACCAGCTGTTTGCCGTAGGAGGCGTCGGCGTCGTTGACCGGTTCGCCGTAGTTGATCGATGGGGTCCATGCGAAGTGGGCGTCGAGGCCGAGCCGCCAGTCGGGCGAGAGGCGCACCGAGGCGTCGACCTTCGTCTCGGCGCCGTAGTTGTGGACTTTGCGGACGTTGCGGGGCGTCCAGTAGCCGCGCCGCGCCTGCACCCAGAGAATCCAGTCGTCGATGTGCGAGTCGAAGAGCGTCGCCTTGCCCCGCAGCGTGTAGCCCTCCGCTTCGCCGCCCAGTGCGAACGATATGCCGCCGTCGTAGGTGAAGCCGTGTTCGGGGCGCAGGTCGGGGTTGCCGCCCGGCTGGTAGTAGCGGTCGTTGAGCGTCGGGTAGCGGTAGTTGCGCGCCACGGAGGCTTTGAGTACCACGTTGCCGCGTTCGGAGACGACCCAGTCGAAGAAAAAGGCGGGGATCAGCGGCACGGCATGGCGGTCGTAGAGTTCGCCGCGCAGGTTGACCGCCAGCCCGATGCGTTCGGTCGGCCGCCATTTGGCCGAGAGGTGCCCCGACAGCTCCACGCGGTAACGGTCGTAGACGTCGCCCTCGTGGTAGGGGCTCTTGTCGCTGCAATCGACCATCGGAACGTGCAGCGCGACGTTGCCCGTGAAGAGCCAGCGCCGGCCGACGTAGTATTCGGCATCGAACTGTCCGTAGGGAGTATGCAGATAGCTGCGGCTCAGCGTCAGGTCGCTCTGCGCTCCCTGTGCGTTGCGTTGCCGGAAGTCGTAGGCCGAGGCGGTGTAGGCGTAGCCGAGTTTCGCTCCCAGTTTGAGCCGCTCGCGCAGCCGTTCCCACGAGGCCACGGCGCGCAGCGTCTGTTCGCGTTGTTCGTTGAGGATCGTCACGTCGTCGCGATAGTCGGTCGAGAGGAAGGGCAGCCCGCGTTTCGAGCGGAGGTACCACGCCGAAAGGCCGTAGCGCGTGCCGTCGCCGCGATTGTAGTAGAGTTCCTGCAACAGGTGCAGGTCGCGGAAGTAGCCGCTGCGGTTGCGCTCGACGGGGTGGTAGGTGTCGACCACCGCGCCGTCGGGGCCGTAGACGAGCTCCATCTTGTCGTAGTTGGTGTAGCGGAAGTCGTTGTCCGAGGTGGAGTAGACCGCGCGCGTCGAGGCGCTCCACCGCTGGCCGCCGTAGCTTACGCGCAGGTATTGGTCGAAGGTCGAGAACGACCCGACGCCCTGCACGTATTGCGTTTGCCAGCCCCGCTGCGCGGACGGGCGGGTGCCGAGCACGACGGCGCCGCCCAGTGCGCCGCCCGTGACGCCGATCGACGAGGCGCCGTGCAGCAGCGTCGCGGCGTCGATGAAGAACGCGGGGATCATCGAGAAGTCGACCGTGCCGAGCATCGGCGAGTTGATCCGCATCCCGTTCCACGTCACCTGCGTGTGCGAGGGCGACGTGCCGCGGAATTCGGCCGTCGCGAGCGTGGCACGGCCGTAGCTCTTGATGAAGAGGTTGGCGTTCTGCGTCAGCACGTCGGCCATCGAGAGCGAGATGTTGTCGTGCAGCACGGTCGAATCCAGCTGCGTGCGCTGCACGCCGATCTCCTTCATCGTGCGGCGGGTCACCACCGGCACCTCCTCGATCGGGAGCGACCACGCGGGGCGCTCCTCCTGCGCGGCGGCGACGTTGGCCTGCGCCGCACGGTAGGCGGAACTCGCGGCGTCCCGGTCGGCCTGCGTCACCCCGCCGTCGTTGCGGGCAAGCTGCTCCATGCGCCGGAAGTCGCGCCCCGCCCGCTCCAGCATGGCCTGCGCCTGATCCAGATGGGCCTGCGCCGCCATGATCTCCTGCCGCCGGAACCCGGCCTTGGCGTCCTCCCAGCGGGCCTTGGCAAGCTCAAGCGCGGCCTCGGCCTTGGCTTTGCGGGCCATGACGCTGCGGCTGTCGATGCGCACGAGCCCCTGCCCCTTGTGCACCGTGTCGCCCTCGTTCACCATGACCTGCACCACCCGGTCGGACAGGCGGGAAGCCACGCCGACGAGCGTCCCCTCGATGCGGGAGTCGTTGGTGATCAGGACGCAGTGGGTGCGGTACCACAGCCAGATGCCTCCGATGATCCCCGCGCACAAAACCACGCCGAACGCATACAGCACGGGTTTTCTGACGCTTACCGCCATGCTTCGCCTTCCTTCGGGGCAACGCCGCCGATGAATACGGACACCGCGTTTTCGATGTATTCATCCCGGACCAGCCCCGGGCGCTTGCGCCCGATCACCAGCGTCATGACGAAGCCGAAAATGAGGTTCCAGAACAGCGAGGAAACATACAGGCTGTCCAGCTGCCGGATGTGCCCGCGCCGGATCATCTCCTCGAAATACGCCCGCAGGCGCTCACGGAACGAGGTGACGTCGCTGACCAGCTCCGTGCTGTGCTCGTCGATCTGCCCGATGGCGCTGAAATAAATCCGCCAGATGCCGATCCGCTGCTCGGCGATGTCCATGTAGCGGCGCATGAAATGGCGCAGGTCGTGCTCAAGCTCCCAGCGGACATGCGTGGTGAAGACGTCCTCGATCATTTCCGCATACGGCGCCCGGCGCATGGCCGCCATCAGCATGGCGTACTTGGAAGGGAAATGCCGGAACACGGTCATCTCGCTGAGGCCGACGGCCTTGGCGATTTCCCGTACCGACACGGGGTTGTAGCCTTTCGTATTCATGAGCCCGATGGCCGCATCAAGGATGCGGTCCGCCGTGGAAGTGGTACCCGGTTTCGCCGTCATGCCGTCCATCCTGAAAGAAAAACGTTTTGCCCTCTCCGCCCCGGCGGGGAGCCGCGCGGGGGATCCTGACATTGCAAGCTGGCGGAGGGGAACCCCGCGAACCCGGCGGGCGGGCAGGGAATCCCCGCAGCGCGTGAGTTAGTATAACTAACATTCCGGACTGTCAAGCGGCCCCGCGCCCGTGTATGGCTCTGCGCCAAGAAAGGGCCAGCCGGGGCCTCTTCGCCCTGCGCACGCCGCCTTTCCCCGATATGTTTCATCAGAGGAATTGTGAAAACGCCCCTTATCCCGCGTACGCCGCCTTTCCTCCATACGGCGCAGGGATGCGCCCAACGCACGGAACCCCGCCCCCATAGAGGAAAAAGCATGGAAAAAGGGGCGCTCCATACGAAACGCCCCTCAAGGGTACGGCCTTCCGGCCTTCATCATAACGGGAACGCCGCCTTCCCGCCTTTGCCGCTTCCGGGCTTCCCGGCCTCTTCCGCGCCGTTTTCCCTGCTTCCGGAGGGCCCTCCCCACTACCACCAGAATTGCGGATAGCGCTGCGCCTTGGGGATGTTGTTCACGATAAGGGCGATGGCGAGCATGATCAGCGCCCCGAGCAGGCACGGCACGAAGGCGTACAGATAGCCGAGCTGGTGGATGCCCTCCCCGCCCGTGACCGCGATGAGCGCCGTGGCGCCTCCCGGAGGGTGCAGGGTTTTGGTGACGTGCATGAGCGCGATGGCGGTGGCGACGGCGAGGCATGAGGCCAGCCAGGGCGTGCCGGGGAACAGGAAGTAGCACGAGACGCCCACGAGCGCGGACAGGAAATGCCCGCCCACCAAGTTGCGCGGCTGTGCCAGCGGGCTGCGTATGGCTCCGAAGGCCAGCACCGCCGACGCCCCGAACGAGCCGATCAGCAGCGGGAAGCCCGAGTTGCCCGTGGCGTAGCGTTCCAGCAGCGCGATGCAGGCGATGGCCAGACAGCTCCCAACCCACGCGGAGAAGATTTCCCCGGCCTTGGCGCGGGGCGGGGACTGCTCGCCGCCCGCCATTTTCAGCAAAAGTTCTCTCACTGCATCACTCCAAAGGCATTGATGATATCGGTGCGCGACACGATCCCCACAGGCCGCATCCCGGCATCGACGACGGGAATCCGGTTGATCCGGCGCGTCCGCAAGAGTTCCAGCATGTCGCCCAGATGGGCGCCCTCCCCGACCGAGACGCACTCCCGCGTCATGATCGAGCCGACGGGGGCTTCAAGGTCCGCGCCGCTGACGCACCCCTGCCGCATCAGCGTGTGCATCAGGTGCATGACCGTCACCGTCTCCCCGCCGCCGACGAACCGGACGACGTCGCTTTCCGAGACGACCCCGGAAAGGCGCCCTTCCGCGCCCACGACGGGCGCGCCGGAAATGCGGTGATCGTCGAGGAAGATGACCAGATCCCGCACGGACTGCTCCTCGGCGACGCACAGCACCGGGACATGCATGATGTCCCCCGCCGTAATGGACGAGAGCAGCCTCCCCCGGGCTATCTTGTAGGCATGGGCGTAGATTTCTTGGAAATCGCGCGGGGTGACGTCCAGATACGCGCCGATTTCCTCCATCCCCTTGTAGATGTCCTCCCGGTCGAGCGGGAGGGGATCGCGTGAAGCCAGACTGATGTTCCTGTTCATGGGCACGCTCCTGTTGCAAGCATGAAGGCACGGTACCCCCATCCCCCCCGGCGTGATGTGACCGGGGTCACACCGGGGAAAAAGAGGCGCGCCGGATGGACGAAGCCCCCGCCGAGGCCTATAGTAAGAGGAAAACATCCCGCGAAAATGCGGAAAGGAGGCGGACATGGCGAGCGGCTGGGCTGGCGACGGAGCGGTACAGGATCAGATTCAGGATTCGATCAACGACGAAGTGGCGCGGGCGCGGCGCAACCTGCCCAAAGGCGAGAGCCTGCATTTCTGCGAGGAGTGCGGCGAGCCGATCCCCGAAGCGCGGCGCAAGGCCCTCCCCGGCGTGCGGCTGTGCGTGGCCTGTCAGGAGGAAGCCGACAAGGATCAGCGCGCCGTCAGCCTCTACAACCGCCGCGGCAGCAAGGACAGCCAGTTGCGTTAAAGAGTGGGGATGGGAAGATTGGCGAGAGTTTTGGGGAGGGGAGGCGGCGCGGAGGGAATCCCCGCCGGATGACGGAATGGGAGAGGCGCGGCGTGGAAGGCGGTTGTCCGGCGCGCTTCGGGCAGAGGCCTCATCAATAAAACCACCCATCATAAGCGGCGGAGCGGCCCTGTGTGCGGGAAGAGCCGTCAGCCTTCGCCGTCGCGCCGTCCGGCCGGGATTGACAAGCGCGGCATGGCGTGGAATCACGTCCTTCTCATCCATACGGATGCCAAGGAACCTGATGTGAAAGCCATTGTCCTCAGCGTCTTTCTGGGAGGCCTCGCCGTGTGCGTCCTCACCGGGGCCAGCGTCTTGTGGGCGCTCCTGCTCGGGCTCGCCTGTTTCGCCGGGTACGCCCTGCGGCAGGGGCACGCGCCGCGCGACGTTGCCCTCATGCTGTGGTCCGGCGTCCGCAGCGTGCGGAATATCCTGATTATCTTCGGGCTCATCGGTATGCTCACCGCCGTCTGGCGGGCCAGCGGCACCCTCCCCTTCATCATCCATCATACGCTGCAATGGGTCGATCCCGCCTACTTCATCCTGTGGGTCTTCCTCCTGTGCTGCCTGCTGAGCCTCCTGCTCGGCACGGCGTTCGGCTCGGTCAGCACCCTCGGCGTCATTTTTATGATGCTGGCCCGTTCCGCCGGGCTGGACGAGCTTGCCACCGCCGGGGCTATCATGAGCGGCATTTACGTCGGGGACAGATGCTCACCCGTATCATCCAGCGCGGCGCTCGTCTGTGCGCTCACGAATACCAATATATACGCGAATATGCGCCGTATGTGGACAACCTCTGCGCTCCCCTTCGCCCTGACCTGCGCGGGCTATCTGGCGCTGTCCCTCTCCGGCCCGGCGCGGCTCGCGGCACCGGACGCCGCCGGACAGCTGGACCGTTTTTTCATTCTCAGCGGCTGGACGCTCTTGCCCGCCGCCTGTATCGTCGTCCTGAGCCTGTTCCGCGTCGACGTGAAACAGGCCATGTTCTGGAGCATCCTCGCGGGGGGCGCCGTCTGCCTGACCGTACAGGGCATGGAGCCCGGGGAACTGTTCGCCTGCCTCGCCTTCGGCTACACCCCCGCGCCCGGAGCGGAAATACTCGCCGGAGGCGGCATCCGGTCCATGCTTCAGGTGGCGGGCATCGTCCTGCTGTCGTCGTCCTATTCGGGCATTTTCGACGCGACCGACCTCCTGAGCGGTTTCGGCGGCCTCATACGGCGTCTGGCGGAGCGCATCGGGACGTTCCGGGCCATGACGCTGGCAAGCGTCCCCGTGTCCGGCATAAGCTGCAACCAGACGCTCGCCACCATCCTGACCGCGCAGTTATGCCGCCCCTGTTACGCCCGCAGGCAGGACATGGCGATCCCCCTCGAAAACAGCGCCATCCTCATAGCCGCGCTGATCCCGTGGAGCATCGCCGGCAGCCTCCCCTGCGCCACGCTCGGCGTGACGATGGCCTGCCTCCCGTATGCGTTGTATTTGTACCTTGTCCCGCTGGCGAACGCGCTGCGCAAAGACCCCGGCCCCGACGGGCCCGAACCCGCCACCTCCATCTGACGGTTCCGCCTGACGGCTCCGGTTGGTCGCTCCGTTTGGAGATCCCGTTTGGTGGTTCCGCCTCCCCCAGACGGAGCGGGCTTCCGGTGCCAGCCGCCCGAGTCCGGGTTGCCCGGCCCCGGTTCTCCAATGCGGAAAGCCTTCACCCATAACCCGGAGAAAAAGCAATGGAAGGATTGACCGGCCCCCTCATCTCCTTTATCGGCGCGGTGCTCATCGGCATCGTCGTCGGCAAGTACATCGCCTCAAAACGGAAGTAACCGGAAACGCGCCTTTTTCCGTACCCTCGAAAAGCCTTTGGCGCAAAAGCCCTCGGCGCACGGGAAGCGGCACGCGGTTGGAAAATGGAAAAAGGAACAGCCCCCGGCAATCCCGCTGCCGAGGGCTGTTTTGTGTTGGAACGCAATCTGTGCGGTTGTCCGGAAGGTTACGCGCCGACAAGCTCAACCGTGCTGTACGTGTCCTGCATCTTGAAAAGTATCTTGCCGATGCGTTGCAGTTCCCTTCCCAGAATATGGATGATCACGCCGTCCACTTTGGCCTCGGCGTCCATCAGCTCCATGAGCGAGGCGAACGCATCCACGGACGCCGAAACGTTGGAAAGGATTTCTTTCATATCCTCAGCCTGTTGCGCTTCAAGCAATTCCCGCTCGCAGCGTATCGCCAAGGCGGGGAAGCTGTAACGGCGGATTTCACCCTCGGGATGCGGAAACAGGTCTGATGCGGGGGAAGGCGGAGGAGCCGCGCGCAACGGGCGGCGGGGAACGGAACGGCGGCGGCAGGGATGGGAAAAGGCCTTGGATTGCAACGACATAGGACACCTCTTGCGGTTTTTTTGATGGGAGCTTGCATATGCAAACTCCGGGTGCTCAAAACTGCCGCAAGACAGCGGACTATTTCCCCTTTCAGGTTTTGTATTTCGTCCACACCCGGAGGTTTTCCCATAGATACAACGCAAGAGATCACAAAGGACTCTTGTGAAGGTACCACGATTCTTTCGGGCGTGGGCCGCTTGCGGAAGGTGTTTTGAGCACCGAGAATAGAATAGTCGCAGAGGCTGGCGGAGTCAATGCGGCCTTGGTCCGCCCGGCGCGTTGATCCGGCGCGTCATGCGCTCGTGCCGCCTCACTCCCAGTTTTTGAAGCCGAGCCCCACCACTTCCGTCACATCGGAGAAAATGAGGAACGCTTCCGGGTCGATTTCCGCGATGTACTGCCGCAAATCCACCGTCTGCCGCCGGGTGAGCACGACGAGCAGCATGTCATGGGGCCGATCCGAATACGCCCCCTTCGCCGGGATGATGGTTGCCGAGCGGTCAAGCTCGTTGAGGATGAAGTCCGCGATGTCCTGCGTGCGCTTGCTGATGATCAAAACCTGGCTGCGCCTGTCGAATGATTTCAATACCCTGTCGATGGTCACCGTCTCCACGTACAGCAACAGCCCGCCCATGAGGATCTTTTCGATATCCACGACCACAAAGGACGCGAAGAGGATAACCACGTTGATATAAAAGGACATCGACCCGATATCCACGCCCCAGCGCTTCCGGGCCACCATGACGATGACGTCCGTCCCGCCGCTGGACGCCCCCACGCGGAAAAGCATCCCGAAGCCCACCCCGCCCACGGCCCCGGCCAGCAGCGCGGCGAGGATGGTATTGCCGATGACCGGATACTGGAACAGCTCGAAGACGGGGATAGCCACGCTGGTCAGGACCGTCACGTACAGCGTCCAGAGCGCGAACCGGAGGGACAGCGCCTTCCAGCCCCACAGCAGCAGGACGGCGTTGCCGACGCTGAGCACCCATGCCGGGGATATCCCCCACGCATAATTGCTGATCAGGGCGAGCCCGAGCACGCCGCCGCCCGCGAACTGATACGGCACCGTCAGCGCGACGACCGCGAAACACGTCAACAACGTGCCGATGGTGGCGGCCAACAGGGTATGCCACTCCCGCCGCAGCGACAGGTGCGGACGCCGCAACACGTTCCCATTCAAAAAGCCCATTCTCGTATTCCTTAAAAAAGATATGCCGTACAAAGAGTTAGAGGAAACAATGCCCTCTCCTTCCATAAGCCATCGCCCCAGCCTTGGCAATCCGCCCCGCAAGCGCCGCCCGGACGGGAGCCCACCCCCGTTTGCGCGCCGCTTTTTGCTCTTTCTTTCACGATAAAAGTCAACATGTTTTTGAAAAAGGTAACAGGGCTTTTTTTCTACCCTATTGACCTCTTTTCCTGCGTAGCTTATGATGAAGCCAAATGAAACGGCGGGAGCTGCCAT
>OJSQ01002414.1_pt1 | contig 16008 bp, 9 predicted proteins | sample 1599551 | NCBI WGS metagenome assembly OJSQ01 (sample SAMN04168659, study PRJEB22393) | human gut metagenome | biome: human gut microbiome; feature: stool | host: Homo sapiens | collected 2014-05-12
CAATCGCCCTTGGCGTTGCTAAGATCAATGTTAACACCGAGTGCCAGCTTGCATTTGCTGCAGCTACCAGAAAGTACATCGAAGAAGGCAAAGACGAGCAGGGCAAGGGTTATGACCCTCGTAAGCTGCTGGCTCCTGGCTTCGAAGCGATCAAGGCTACTGTAAAAGAAAAAATGGAACTGTTCGGTTCTGTAGACAAGGCTTGAGCATCAGCCGAGTAACAGATCATTCAAACAGATCAATCAGGACGGTCGGAATCTTCCGACCGTCCGTTTTTATTTCATAGGAAAATGCGTCCTATGAAATAAAAACGCTCCGCGGGGACACATAAGCGGCGTTCATTTTTTATTCATATTTCTTTAACGGAATGTTTTTCTGCCCATCACGGTTTCGTCACTTTCCGTTTCTATACTAAAACCATAAGATACAGCAAGCCAATCAATGACAGTAACACAACTTTTCAAATAGCTTTTTCATAATAAATGCCAGGCGACATCGGGTTGCCTGGCATCCTCCCTTTTCTGGGGTATTTTTCACAAATAAGTGTTGGAGCAGAACAGATATCAACAGGTTCCAGGGTTAAAAGCTTTGTCGTGCGAGCTTGACCGGCTTTTGAGCTTTGGCATTTCAGCATATATCAATGAAGCACTCATGCATGTCGCATTCCGCAACCCTTCGGAATACGCGGGGGGACCTGTGTAAATCGCGGCTTGAACTGGCGGTACACTCATGTTAAGATAGCGGAAGAAGCTTTTGCAGCGGATGGCGGAAAGCGTTCGGAGCGTGGCAGTTTGACAGAAAAGGAATGGAAAGGAACGGGTAGACAAAATGAAGATGCGTACAGAACAAAAGACAGCGGTAAAAAACAGCATTGGAAGGCTTGTGTTCGTTGCGCTGTCGGTACTGTTACAGGTTATATGGATTTGCGTACAGGCGATGAAATTAAACCGATATTCGACATGGATTTCGGTTGCGACCAGCGTGCTTACGCTGGTTGTCGTGATCCTGCTTTATGGCCGCAGGACAAATGCAGCGTTTAAAATGCCTTGGATTATCCTGATTCTGGCGTTTCCGGTGTTGGGCCTCGGCATGTATCTGTTGTTTGGACGCAAAGAAGCGACGCAGTTGGTGCGGGAGCGGTTTGAGCGGATTGATCAGAGTCTGGACGGGCTGCTGATACAGGACAAAGCGGTTCGGATAAAGCTGCAGCAGACGGACCGGATGGCGGCGAATGAAGCGGAGTATATCTGGAACTATGCGAAATATCCGATTTATCAGAATACGGATGTCGTTTTTTATAAAGAAGCGTCGGAGGGGATTGAAGCTCAGAAGCAGGCGCTGAACCAGGCAAAGCATTTTATTTTTATGGAATACCATGCGATTGAGGACAAGCAGTCGTTTGGGGAGTTAAAAGAAATTCTTGCACGGAAAGCAAAAGAAGGCGTGGAGGTTCGTCTCTTTTATGACGATATCGGAAGCATCGGATTTATCAATACGGATTTCATTCAGCGAATGGAAGCGGAAGGCATTCAGTGTCGCGTGTTTAACCGTCTGATGCCGGTTTTAAACGTTTTTATGAACAACCGCGATCATAGAAAGATTACCGTAATCGATGGGAAAATCGGTTTTACGGGCGGATATAATCTGGCGGACGAATATTTTAACATCACGCATCCATATGGTTACTGGAAGGATACCGGCGTCCGGCTGGAAGGGGATGCAGTGCGCAGCCTGACTGTGATGTTTCTGGAAATGTGGAATGCGATTAAAGGTACGGATACAGACTATACACCGTATTTTCTGCAGGATGGTGCGCAGCCGCATGAGGCGGGTTTGGCGGGCAGCGTGGCGGATAGGGACGTTGGTGCTGCGCAGTCGGATGCGAATATTGCGGCGGACAGTGCCTCCGGCTTCGTTCAGCCGTATGCAGACAGCCCGCTGGACGGCGAGCCGGTGGGAGAAAATGTGTACATGGGCGTTGTAAAGGCGGCTTCCGAATATGTTTATTTCACAACGCCGTATTTGATTATCAGCGATGAGATGAGCAGGGAGCTGTGCCTGGCAGCGAAGCGCGGTGTGGATGTGCGGATTGTTACGCCGGGTATCCCGGACAAAAAGCTCGTCTATCGGGTAACGCGCTCCTATTATGCACAGCTGGCGTCGGCGGGTGTGCGGATTTTTGAGTATACACCGGGCTTTCTCCACGCAAAGCAGTGCGTCAGCGACGATGTGACAGCGACGGTCGGCACGATCAACCTGGATTACAGAAGTCTGTATTTCCATTTTGAAAATGGCGTTTTTCTGCATCGGTGTGAGGCTGTGCAGAAGGTACGAGAGGATTTTGAAGATATTTTCCCGGTGTGCAGGGAAGTGACAGAGCAGTATGCGAAGAAGCAGTCGGCGGCGATGAAGTTTGGACAGTGCGTGCTGCGTCTGATTGCACCGCTGCTGTAATTATAAAAAAGAATGTGCCTTGGCACATTCTCGCGCCGAGGCGCGGTTGCCTCGGCAACCATCTACCCTTGCGCCGAGTGCGCATCCTCGCGGAGCATTTTTATCGTATGGAAACGAAGTTTCCTATACGATAAAAAACGGCGTACCCGAAAAGGGCACGCCGTAACCTGTGAAGGGTCTTATCTTTCTTTGAGTTTGTTCGGTTCCGGGTAATCTACGCCGAAGGTATCGACGGTCATGGTTTTGATTCTCTGATCCTGCAGCGGACGGTCTGCGTAGTTTGTAGCAGTTTTGGCAATTGCATTGACAGTTTCCATGCCTTCAATGATTTTACCAAATGCAGCGTACTCACCGTCCAGATGGGGAGAGGTCTTATGCATGATGAAAAACTGGCTGCCTGCGGAATCCGGGATCATGGTACGCGCCATGGAAAGAACGCCCTCTGTATGTTTTAAGTCGTTTTGGAAGCCGTTGGACTTGAACTCGCCTTTGATGCAGTAGCCGGGGCCGCCGCAGCCGGTTCCTTCCGGATCACCGCCCTGAATCATGAAGTTCTGGATAACGCGGTGGAAAATAACGCCGTCATAGAAATGTTTCTTGATCAGGCTGATGAAGTTGTTGACGGATTCGGGAGCAATATCAGGATAAAGCTCCGCTTTCATGATGCTGCCATCTTCCATGGTGATAGTTACGATAGGATTTTTCTGTGCCATCATAAATACCCGCAGCCCGGTAATTCGGGCTGTTGTTTCCTTTCTGTTTATGCTGGTATCTATTGTAATGGAAAAGTTTTGGGAAGTAAAGAGATGATCAAAAAATGGACCGATCGGGATGCCGTCGTCTGGCTGTCAGATGAAAAAAAAGAGATCGAGCGCCTGAAAGCTGCCGGGCAGTGCTGTGTGTATGTGATAACAGAGCAGAACCGGGATAAAGCTTCGCCGAAGACGCGGTGGTGCCTGGAGCTGGATAGTGGGCAGGACGACCTGGATGCACAGTGGCTCTACCGCGTGTGGCAGCGGCACGAAGGGATTGCGTGGGAAATTGCACGGACAAAACGTTTGATACTGCGGGAAATGACGGAGGCAGATCTGGACGCATTATATGAAATACAGTCGGGAGAAGACGATTCGCCGTTTCTGGAACCGCTGTTTGAGGACCGGGACAGGCAGCTTGCGCAGATTCGGGATGAAATCCGGTACCAGTACGAATTTTATGAATTTGGTATCTGGATAGTCGAGCTGGCAGAAAGCCATACTGTAATCGGCCGCGCCGGGCTGCAGCTTAGAGACGGTTATGAAGAGCCGGAGCTTGGTTTCGTAATTGCGCCTGCGTACCGCGGACATGGTTATGCGCGGGAAGCATGTGAAGCCGTACTGCAGGTTGCCAGGGAAGAGCTGTTTTTTGAGACAATCCGGGCAGTTGTGCACCGGGACAATGAAAAATCTCTCAGGTTGTGCAAAAAGCTTGGTTTTATAGTGGATAACAAGGCGGAAAAAGATGAGAACCCGTGGATATTTTTGAGAAAAAGTTTAAAATAGAGACAATCTGTAGCGAACGGGCGATGCAGAGGATCAGACGGCGGATGGCAGTCCAAAGGAAAGAGGAACATCATGATACAGAAAGAGAAGCTGGTGCAGTTTTACTTCTCCCAGTATAGAGACAGCGCGATGGCGCTGAAAAAGAAAAACAATGACGGAAAAAAGACGTATGAGCAGCGGATCGGGCGTCTGATTACAGAAATGCAGCGCACGAAAACCGGAAAGCTGACGCAGCCGCATCTGGAGGAATATCACAGACAGATCCGGAATATGGCGTATTATGCGTTAAAACAGAAAAATCAGTATGCAATCATGCAGATCAGAGATATTCTGATGCCGGAGCTGGTGCGGTTGGATATCGGTACGCTGCGGGAAGAAGAGCAGGAGCTGGTGACGAGCCGGCTGCTGGAATATTTAAGAACCGAGCGTCCGGGCGAAATCTGCCAGCATCCGATGCGCAGCATTCTGAAAAATTTTGCGGAAAACGGAATCCGTTCCCAGATCATTGATATGGTTCCGACGCGGCCGGAAATGGAATTCCCGCGTGCACTGGAAATGAAGCGGCATTTCATTTTGCATGTAGGACCGACAAACTGCGGTAAAACCTATCAGGCGCTGCAGCGTCTGCGTACGGCGTACAAGGGCATTTATTTGGGTCCGCTGCGTCTGCTGGCGCTGGAGGTTTATGAAAAGATGCGGGAATCCGGCGTCCCCTGTACGATGCTGACGGGCGAAGAGCGGATTTATGAGGAAAACAGCAGAGTGATTTCCTCGACGGTGGAAATGCTCGATATTGATCAGGTTTATGATGTGGCAGTCATCGATGAGGCGCAGATGATCGCAGATTCCGACCGCGGACATTCCTGGACACGTGGAATTCTCGGCATTCAGTGCCCGGAAATCCATATCTGCATGAGCCCCGCGGCACAGAAGGTGGTGACACATCTCATTGAGCTGTGCGGTGATACCTTTGAAATCCGCAGTTATGAGCGAAAAACCGCGCTGGTCTGCGAAGAAGAGCCGTTTGATTTTCCGGATGATGTAAGAGCAGGAGACGCACTGATCGTCTTTACCAAGCGGGCAGTACTGGATATTGCCGGAAGACTGGAACGACAGGGGATTCGGACGAGTGTGATCTACGGCAGTCTGCCGCCGGAAATCCGCAGACGCCAGATCCGGATGTTTTCAGCCGGGGAGACACGAGTGGTCGTTTCCACAGATGCGATTGGAATGGGACTCAATTTACCTGTGCGGCGGATCGTTTTTGTGCAAACAGAGAAGTTTGACGGAAAAGAAACAAGACCGCTGAAAACAGAGGAAATTCGGCAGATCGCCGGGCGCGCGGGACGGTTCGGGCTTTATGATACGGTCTATATCAATGCGGTCGGCAAGGAAGCGCTTTCCTATATTCGGGAACACGCGGCGATGCAGGAGGACGAAGTAGAGCATGTGACGCTCGGATTTCCTCAGGTGCTTCTGGATATGGCGGAGCCTCTGGATACCGTGCTGAAAATCTGGAAATCGGTGGAGACACCTGCTCCCTTTGAAAAGATCAGTATCGAGGAAATGCTTTTTCTGTACGAAAAAGCGTATAAAGAACGCAAGGAGATCGACGGCTTCGAGGACAAGCATTTGCTGTACCGTATGCTGACCTGTTCGATCGATATTAAAAATCGAGATATCGTTGCATTGTGGTTGTATTACTGCAAAACCTACACGGCGGATGTGGCGCTGCACTTCCCGGCACTGATGATGTGCACGGATGCGGGGCTGGTGCGCTATGAGACATTTTATAAGATGCTGGATCTGTATTATCAGTTTTCGACGAGACTGGGGAAAAATATCGACGCCGACCGGCTGGTGCGGGAGCGGGAAAAGACCGAAGAGACGATAATGCGTTATCTGGCGAAGAATAAAAAGGATTATATCGGAAAATGTCGCTACTGCGGCGCGCCGCTGCCGGTTGGAAGCACATTTATGGTGTGTGACAGATGCTACCGGGAGACGAGGCGCCGCCGGGGATAGTACAGCGTGGGGCAGACTTGCCTGAGAATTCACTGATTTTTCACAATTTTCTACTTGCCATATATGCAATGGGTGTTATAATGCATTTGTAACAAAGAAGTGGATACTTAACCAGACCCGCATAGATGACCAGGTTCGCTAAGCATTCAGATTTTGGAGGAAAAGATAAATGACTACTTTAAAAGCTGAAACAAGAGACAAGAACGTAAAAGCAAAGAGACTCAGAAGAGAAGGTTATGTAACTGGTAACGTATTTGGCAGAGAAATTACAGGTTCCATTCCGGTTAAGATCGGACAGAGAGAAGTGGAGCGCCTGTTAAAAACCAGCAATAAAGGCAGCCAGCTGATGCTGGAAGTAGATGGCAAGACCTACGACGTGCTGATCAAGGAAATTGATTATGATGCCATGAAGAATCAGGTAACGGAGATTGATTTTCAGGCACTGGTAAGCAACGAAAAGGTACATTCCGTAGCAGAAGTAGTTTTGCTGAATCATGAGAAAGTGCTGGATGGAATCCTGCAGCAGAAGCTGGAAGAGATTTCCTACAAGGCATTGCCTGCAGCACTGGTAGACAGAGTAGAGATCGACGTAGAGTCGATGAAGATTGGTGATGCAGTTCTGGTAAAGGATCTTGCGATCGCATCCAATCCGGATATTGACCTGATGACAGATCCGGAAGCAGTTGTTGTCACGGTTACAAGAGCCCACAATGCTCCTGAAGAAGAAACAGAGGAAACAGATGCAGCAGCAGATACCAAAAAGGATGCTGCAAAGAAAGAAGAAAAGTAATACAGATAAGCTGTAAAAGAAAAAGGGCGTCTCCTTAGTGGAGACGTCCTTTTTTCTCTATATGATAAAAACTTTTTACATGATATAATGAGCGCAAGTGAGTCAACATGCTTGCATGATTGACGAACGGCGAAATTATTGAGTGAGCTATGCTCACGATATAATGAGCACAAAAGAAAAACAAGCGACGCCGCAGGCGGCATTTGTTTTTCTTGTGCCATTAGAGAACGAACAGCCTGCGCAGCAGGCGATAAAGCGCGTCAGCGCGGGCTCGTGAGCGAGCGAGAGCACAAACGATCGGGAACAGGCGGAGGAAAAATGGAACAGGAACAGCAGATTTTCAAACTACACAGTGAATATCAGCCGACTGGCGACCAGCCGCAGGCAATTGCAGAGCTGGTGAAGGGGTTTCAGGAAGGCAATCAGTTTGAAACCCTGCTTGGCGTTACCGGCTCCGGCAAGACGTTTACGATGGCGAATGTGATTGCGGCGCTGAATAAACCGACGCTTGTGATCGCACACAATAAGACGCTGGCGGGACAGCTATACGGGGAATTTAAAGAATTTTTTCCGGAAAACGCGGTAGAATATTTTGTATCGTATTATGATTATTATCAGCCGGAAGCGTATGTCCCGTCCACGGACACTTATATTGCGAAGGATTCCGCGATCAACGATGAAATCGATAAGCTGAGGTTGTCCGCTACGGCGTCCCTTTCGGAACGGCGGGATGTTGTTGTGGTCGCCAGCGTTTCCTGTATTTTTGGTCTGGGTTCCCCGGATGAGTTTTCGGGGATGAGTGTGTCCCTGCGCCCGGGAATGCAGAAGGATCGGGACGATGTGCTGCGGGCGCTCGTGGCGATTCAGTATGACCGCAATGATATGGACTTAAACCGCGGTTGCTTTCGCGTGCGTGGAGATGTGATTGAGATCAATCCGGCGCAGGGAAGCGAATTTCTGATCCGGGTAGAATTTTTCGGAGATGAAATCGATCGGATTACGGAGGTTGATCCGTTAAATGGGCAGGTGCAGAACACGCTGGAGCATGTCATTATTTTTCCGGCGTCCCATTATGTTGTGCCGCAGGAGCAGATTAATAAGGCCTGCGATGAAATCGAAAAGGAGCTGGAGGGCAGAATCCGCTTTTTCAAAGGAGAAGATAAGCTCCTGGAGGCGCAGCGCATTTCAGAACGGACGAATTTCGATATCGAAATGCTGCGGGAAACCGGATTTTGTTCGGGGATTGAGAACTATTCCAGACATTTAAATGGAATGCCGGAAGGCGCGCCGCCGTTTACGCTGTTGGACTTTTTTAAAGATGACTATTTGATTATTATTGATGAGTCGCATATGACAATCCCGCAGATTCGCGGTATGTATGCGGGTGACCGCTCCCGGAAGCAGACACTTGTGGATTATGGCTTCCGTCTGCCGTCTGCGCTGGATAACCGACCGCTGAATTTTGAAGAATTTGAACAGCGGATCGATCAGATGATGTTCGTTTCTGCGACGCCGGGACCTTATGAAGAAGAGCATGAGCTGCTTCGGACGGAGCAGATTATCCGTCCGACCGGACTGCTTGATCCGAAAATCGATGTTCGCCCGGTAGAGGGACAGATCGACGATCTGATTGCGGAGGTTCGGAAAGAGACCGCACATCACAATAAAGTTCTGATTACGACGTTGACGAAGCGCATGGCGGAAGATTTAACGGATTATATGAGGGAAGTGGGAATTCGTGTACGTTATCTGCACTCCGATGTGGATACGCTGGAGCGTTCCGAGATTATCCGGGATATGCGTCTGGATGTATTTGATGTGCTGGTGGGCATTAACCTGCTGAGAGAGGGTTTGGATATTCCGGAGATTACGCTGGTAGCAATTCTCGATGCGGATAAGGAAGGATTTCTGCGTTCGGAGACGTCACTGATTCAGACAGTCGGACGTGCAGCGCGTAACGCAGAGGGACACGTTATCATGTATGCGGATACGATCACCGATTCCATGAGGAGGGCGATCGACGAGACGGAGCGCCGACGTGCGCTGCAGCAGGCTTATAACGAAGCACACGGAATTACACCACAGACAATTAAGAAAGCCGTCCGTGATCTGATCAGCATCACGAAGGAAATCAAGCCTGCAGAGACTGCTTTCGAAAAAGATCCGGAATCCATGAGTCGTCCAGAGCTGGAAAAGCTGATTGCGGACGTGCAGAAGAAGATGAAGAAGGCGGCAGCAGAGCTGAATTTCGAAGCGGCGGCAGAGCTGCGCGACCAGATGGTAGATCTGAAAAAGCTGCTGGCGGATATGGACTGAGCGCCTGAATAAGAATGCGTTTGAATGTTATTTCTATAGAGTGAGGAAGAAATGGAAGAAGCAAAGAAAATACTTTCAAAGAAAAACTGTATCAGAATCCGGGGTGCGAACGAGCACAACTTGAAAAATGTGGATGTGGATATTCCGAGGGATGCGCTGGTTGTCTTTACCGGACTGTCCGGCTCCGGTAAATCGTCGCTGGCGTTTGATACGATCTATGCGGAAGGACAGCGGCGGTATATGGAATCGCTATCGTCCTATGCGCGTCAGTTTTTGGGACAGATGGAGAAGCCGAATGTGGAAAAGATCGAAGGACTTTCTCCGGCGATTTCGATCGATCAGAAATCGACGAACCGTAACCCTCGTTCTACTGTCGGAACAGTAACAGAGATTTATGACTATTTCCGTCTGCTGTATGCGAGAATCGGTATTCCGCATTGCCCGAACTGCGGCAAGGAGATCAAGAAACAGAGCGTCGATCAGATGGTGGATCAGATCATGGCACTTCCGGAAGGAACGCGGCTGCAACTGCTTGCACCCGTTGTGCGCGGACGAAAGGGACGGCATGAGAAGGTGCTGGAACGCGCGGCGAGAAGCGGCTATGTGAGAGTCCGCATTGACGGCAATCTGTATGAGCTGGCGGAGAATATCCAGCTGGATAAAAATATCAAGCATAATATCGAAATCGTCGTTGACCGTTTGATTGTGAAGCCGGGAATCGAACGCAGACTGACGGATTCGATCGAAAATGTCCTGAACCTGTCGGAGGGACTTCTGTTTGTAGAACGTGTGGGAAGCGATGAGGAAATGCTGACATTTTCCCAGAGCTTTTCGTGCCCGGACTGCGGCGTCAGCATTGATGAAATCGAGTCCAGAAGCTTTTCATTCAACAACCCGTTCGGGGCATGCCCGGAGTGTTACGGACTCGGATATAAGATGGAGTTTGATTCCGACCTGATGATTCCCGATCGCACGCTGAGCATCAACCAGGGCGCGATTACCGTGCTGGGGTGGCAGAGCTGTCAGCAGCCGGGATCTTTTGCAAATGCGATCCTGCAGGCACTGGCAAAAGAATATCACTTCGATCTGGATACACCGTTTGGGGAATATCCACAGAAAATTCAGGATATTCTGCTGCATGGAACCGGTGGAAAAGAGGTTCTGGTCTACTATGAAGGACAGCGCGGCAAGGGACAGTATCCGATTGCGTTCGAGGGCTTGATTCGGAATGTAGAGCGCAGATACCGGGAGACAGGATCGGACGCCACCAAGCAGGAATACGAGACATTTATGCGGATTACACCGTGTCGGCTGTGTAAGGGACAGCGTTTGAAAAAAGAAGCGCTGGCAGTAACCGTGTGCGGGAAAAATATATACGAAATTACGTCAATGTTTATCGGAGAACTGTCGCAGTTTCTGCAGGATATGAAGCTGACGGCACAGCAGGAGCTGATAGGCAGCCAGATTTTAAAGGAAATCCGGGCAAGAGTTGGCTTCCTGATCGACGTCGGACTGGATTATCTCTCCCTTTCCAGAGCGACGGGAACACTTTCCGGCGGCGAGGCGCAGAGAATTCGTCTTGCAACACAGATTGGCTCCGGACTGGTCGGAGTCTGCTATATTCTGGACGAGCCAAGTATCGGTCTACATCAGCGGGACAACGACAAGCTGCTCGCAACGTTGAAGAATCTCCGGGATCTTGGCAATACGCTGATCGTCGTGGAGCATGATGAGGATACGATGCGTGCAGCAGATTATATTGTGGACGTCGGTCCTGGAGCAGGCTCCCATGGCGGTCAGATTGTTGCGAGCGGAACCGTGGAAGAGATCATGAATACGCCGGAGTCGATTACCGGTCAGTATTTGAGCGGTGCGAAGAAGATCCCGGTTCCTGAGACGAGACGAAAGCCCACAGGCTGGCTGACTGTGCGCAGCGCGGAAGAAAATAATTTAAAGAAGATCGATGTGAAATTTCCGTTGGGTGTGTTTACCTGCGTGACGGGCGTTTCCGGCTCAGGCAAATCGTCGCTGGTCAACGAAATTCTCTATAAACACCTGGCAAGAGATTTAAACCGTGCGAGATGTATTCCGGGAAAACATGCGGGCATCGACGGCATCGAGCAGCTGGATAAGGTCATTGCGATCGACCAGTCTCCGATTGGGCGGACGCCCCGTTCCAATCCGGCGACCTATACAGGTGTATTTGATATGATTCGCGATTTGTTCGCATCGACTTCGGATGCAAAAGCGAAAGGTTATAAAAAGGGAAGATTCAGCTTCAACGTCAAGGGCGGACGCTGTGAAGCCTGTGGCGGCGACGGCATTATCAAGATTGAAATGCACTTTTTGCCGGATGTCTATGTGCCGTGTGAGGTTTGCGGAGGCAAGCGCTATAACCGAGAGACACTGGACGTCAAATACAAGGGCAAGAGCATTTACGATGTGTTGGATATGACAGTGGAGGAGGCGCTGACCTTTTTTGAAAATGTGCCGTCCATCCAGAGAAAGATTCAGACGCTATATGATGTAGGGCTTTCTTATGTCAAGCTGGGACAGCCTTCTACGGAGCTGTCCGGCGGCGAAGCGCAGCGGATCAAGCTGGCAGCGGAGCTGTCCAGACGGAGCACCGGAAGGACGATCTATATTCTGGACGAACCCACGACCGGACTGCATTTTGCAGACGTGCAGAAGCTGATCGAGATTCTGCATCGGCTTGCAGAGGGTGGAAATACCGTTGTGGTAATCGAGCACAATCTGGATGTCATCAAGACGGCGGACTATCTGATCGATATCGGACCAGAGGGAGGCATGCGCGGCGGAACGGTCATCGCAAAGGGAACGCCGGAGGAGGTTGCGAAGAATCCTGCATCGTATACAGGATATTATGTAAAGAAGATGCTGAAAAGTTAAATTTTTCTGAATCCCCTTTTCAATACCGGGGTTTTACGCTATAATGGACGCGGACTATTCCAAAAAGGGTGAAATTTGCCCTGATTAACATAGAGCAGAACAGGGAATGATTGGAACGTACAGTACGTTCGCAGCAGAACGGAAGGAGATTATAGCATGCAGTATACAGATATTGGGATTGATTTGGGAACAGCCAGCATTCTGGTTTATATCAGAGGGAAGGGCGTCGTATTAAAGGAGCCTTCCGTTGTAGCATTTGATCGTGATACCAACAAGATCAAGGCAATTGGAGAGGACGCGCGCCTGATGCTGGGACGTACGCCCGGCAATATCGTAGCAGTCCGTCCGCTTCGTCAGGGCGTTATTTCTGACTATACCGTAACAGAGAAAATGATGAAATACTTCATCCAGAAAGCACTCGGCAGAAAAACCTTCCGCCGCCCCAGAATCGCAGTCTGCGTACCCAGCGGCGTAACTGAGGTAGAGAAGAAAGCTGTTGAGGATGCAACCTATCAGGCAGGCGCAAGAGAGGTCTCTATTATTGAAGAACCGATTGCGGCTGCAATCGGAGCTGGTATCGATATTTCCAGACCTTGCGGCAACATGATCGTGGATATCGGCGGCGGTACGTCCGATATTGCGGTAATTTCGCTGGGAGGAACCGTGGTGAGCGCATCCATCAAGATCGCAGGCGATGATTTTGACGAAGCGATTGTCCGCTACATGAGAAAGAAGCATAACCTTCTGATCGGTGAACGCACCGCAGAGGATATCAAGATCAAAATCGGTTCCGCTTATAAGAGACCGGAGCCGGACTACATGGAAGTCAGAGGACGTAACCTGGTAACAGGTCTGCCCAAGACCATCAAGGTTTCTTCGGAAGAAACAGAAGAGGCACTCAAAGAGTCTACAATGCAGATTGTAGAAGCAATTCACGGCGTATTGGAGAAGACTCCCCCGGAACTGGCTGCGGATATCGCGGACAGAGGTATCGTCCTGACCGGCGGCGGAAGCCTGCTGCGCGGTCTGGAAGAGCTGATTGCGGAGCACACCGGCATCAATACGATGACGGCAGAAGACCCGATGACCGCAGTAGCCATCGGAACCGGCAAATATGTAGAATTTCTGGGCGGATACAGAGAGTAATTCCATCGGAACCGGAACGTAGATGCAAAGCGCATCGAAAACAGGAACATTGTCAGAATCATAACAAGGTCGCCTATTTCATGGGCGACCTTTTGTGTTCAAAATGCCTGTTGGTGTGGTTGTCGGCGCGGTGCAGCCTATATTATAACAACAGCGGAGAAAACAGTGGCACAGCTGAAAGGATTTGTAACACACATTATTTATCGTAACAACGGGAACGGCTATACCGTTTTTGAATTGAATACAGGCGACGAGATCACCTGCGTGGGCACATTTCAGTCTCTGGAAGAGGGAGAAATTCTGGAGCTGGAGGGAGATTTTACCGAGCACGCGGTGTATGGAAGTCAGTTTAAAGTTTCTTCGTTCAAATTCTCATCGCCAGAGGATGCGGCGGGAATGGAGAGATATCTCGGCTCCGGGGCGATCAAAGGAGTCGGCGCTTCGCTGGCGGCGCGGATTGTGAAACGATTCGGGGCGGATACGTTTCGGATTATCGAAGAAGAGCCGGAGCGCCTGGCGGAGATCAAGGGGATCAGTGAGCGCAAGGCGATGGATATTGCATCCCAGATGGAAGAAAAGCACGAAATGCGGGAAGCGATGGTCTATCTGCAGAAATACGGGATTTCCAACACGCTGGCGGTGCGGATTTATGAAACCTACGGCAGCAGGCTCTACCGGGTTTTGGAAGAAAACCCGTACCAGCTTGCGGATGATATTGACGGAATCGGCTTCCGCAAGGCGGATGAACTCGCCGCAAGAATCGGTATCCACACGGATTCGGATTTTCGGATTCGGAGCGGAATTTTGTATACATTATTGCAGGCGTCCGGAGAAGGGCACATGTATCTGCCGGGAAGCGTTTTGATCCGGCGCGCAGCAGCGCTTCTCGACCTTCCGCAGGAGGCAATTGCAGATCAGCTGCCGAACCTTTCGATGGATAAAAAAATGGTCATCAAGAAAAACGGCGAGGATACGATCTGTTATGCGTTTTCGTATTATTACGCAGAGCTTGCCTGCGCGCGGATGCTGGTGGAATTGAATCAGACGATGCTGCCGGAGGGCGAGCTGCTCCCGGCGCAGGAGGAGGCAATTTTAAAACGGGTGGATCAGATTCAACAGCAGGAGGGACTGATGCTGGACGAGCTGCAGCGGAAGGCAGTTCTGGAGAGCGTCCGCAACAGCATTCTGATTCTGACCGGCGGACCGGGCACTGGTAAGACGACGACGATCAACACAATTATCCGGTATTTTGAAGGAGAAGGGCTGGATCTTTACCTCGCGGCGCCGACCGGAAGAGCGGCGAAGCGGATGACGGAGGCAACTGGCTACGAAGCGCGGACGATCCACCGGATGCTTGAGCTGTCCGGGGCGATGCCGGAAAGCGGCAAAAAGGCGAGCTTTGAACGGAATGAGGACAATCCGCTGGAGGCGGACGTGATTATCGTCGATGAGATGTCGATGGTTGATATCCACCTATTTCAGTCGCTGTTGAAGGCGGTCAGCCCAGGGACGAGGTTGATTTTAGTCGGGGACGTGAATCAGCTGCCGAGCGTGGGTCCCGGACAGGTGCTGGCAGATCTGATTGCCAGCGAGGTATTTCCTGTCGTCTGCCTGCAGAAAATTTTCCGGCAGGCACAGGAGAGCGATATTGTTGTCAATGCGCATCGGATTAACAAAGGAGAACAGATTGCGCTGACAAATAAAAGCAGGGATTTCTTTTTCCTGGAGAGGAACAGTGTCCCTGTTATCTACAAGCATATGGTGCAGCTGATTGGAGAGATGCTGCCGAAATATGTAAAGGCTTCACCGTTCGATATCCAGGTGCTGACGCCGATGCGGAAAGGCAGCCTTGGTGTGGAGACGTTAAACGGCGTACTGCAGAGCTGTTTAAATCCTCCGTCGGAGGGCAAAAAGGAGGTTCAGCTGGGCGATACCCTGTTCCGCGAGGGGGACAAGGTGATGCAGATTAAAAACAATTACCAGCTGGAATGGGAGGTCGTCAGCCGTTACGGCATCCCGATCGACAAGGGAGTTGGAATTTTTAACGGTGATATGGGGATAATCCGGGAAATTGACGAATATGCACAGACGGTGCTGGTGGAATACGACGAGCAACGCCGCGTGACCTATACCTATCCGCAGATGGAAGAAGTGGAGCTGGCTTACGCGATTACAATTCACAAGTCGCAGGGAAGCGAATATCCTGCAGTCATTATCCCTTTGTTACAGGGACCAAGACAGCTTTATTATAGAAATCTGCTCTATACGGCTGTCACAAGAGCGAGAAAATGTGTGACGGTGATCGGAAGTGAAAGCGTATTCCAGGAGATGATACAAAACACAAACCAGCAGAACCGCAATACGAGTCTTGCAGAGCGAATCCGTGAATTTAATGAATAAAAGTATCATACAAGATATCAAAGAAAATATAATTGTTCTGTTTTGGCCGGAAACCTGTCCATTCTGTCAGAAAGTCTGTAAAGAGGGCATCTGTACAGAATGCAGGGAAAGGCTGGAATTCTTAAGAATCAGAGAACCAAGGTGTATGCAATGCGGCAAGCAGATCCGTAGTATGGAAAAGGAATACTGTTATGACTGTATGCATACACATCATTATTATGAGCAGGGATTAAGCTTATGGAACCATAAAGCTCCTGTGAATCAATCTATCTATCAGTTCAAATACCACAATCAGAGAAGATACGGGGAACTGTACAGTCAGGAACTCGTGAAAAATTTTCAGAAAGAAATCCGGCGATGGAACCCGGATGTGATCATACCGGTCCCGCTGCACCGGGCGAGACGTAGAAAACGGGGTTATAATCAGGC
>OJSQ01002476.1_pt1 | contig 15678 bp, 17 predicted proteins | sample 1599551 | NCBI WGS metagenome assembly OJSQ01 (sample SAMN04168659, study PRJEB22393) | human gut metagenome | biome: human gut microbiome; feature: stool | host: Homo sapiens | collected 2014-05-12
AAGTTTTCAGAACTTTTATAAAGTTCTGAAAACCTGCTCAGCGGGGCGAAAAGATTTTTTCGCCCGCTGAGCGGGGATACGCCCCGCCCCTCTCAATCTGAAAATTCGAGGTAACATCCATGGCAACTCCTGCGAAAAAGCAATCCTTCTTAGGCGGCGCCGCCATTCTGGCGGCGGCTGTGGTCATCGTCAAGCTCATCGGCGCTGCCTACAAGATCCCCCTGAGCAACATTCTGGGCAGCGCCGGGCAGACCTATTTCGACACGGCCTACCAGATCTACAACTTTTTGCTGACCTTTTCCACGGCGGGCCTGCCCCTGGCCATCTCCCGGATGACCAGTCAGGCCCACGCCAAGGGGCTGGAAAACGAGAAGCGGCGGATCTTCTCCACTGCCATCTGGCTGTTCTTCGGTCTGGGTCTGGTCTGCTCCGTGCTGATGTTCTTCCGTGCGGACGCGCTGGCCCGGTTCCTGAACAACTCTCTGGCCGCCACTGCCGTACAGGCGCTGGCCCCAGCGGTGTTCTGCGTGTGCCTGCTGGCCTGTATGCGGGGCTACACGCAGGGTCAGGGCAACATGACCCCCACTGCCGTCAGTCAGGTGCTGGAGGCCCTTTTGAAGCTTGGCATCGGCCTGCCTTTAGCGTGGTACGTGCTCCACATCGGCAAAACCGCCGAGCTCAGCGCGGCGGGGGCCATCGTGGGCGTCACGGCGGGCACAGCGGTATCCATGCTGTTCCTGTGCGCCTATCTCGTCACCCACCGGAACCGGAAGGAATCCTTGGACGTTCCCTCCTCCAGCGGGCAGATCATTAAGCAGATCCTGCTCATCGGCGTTCCCATCACCCTGAGCAACTCCGCCATGAGCATCATCAACATCATTGATACCAAGATCGTCATGGGCCGCCTGCAAAACGGACTGGGCCTTTCAGAAACGGCGGCGGCTGTGCTGAACGGCCAGTACCGCATCGCCATGAATATGCCCAACATGGTGGCCTCCTTTGTTTATCCCGTCACCATGAGCCTGATCCCCTTCGCGGCGGCGGCGCTGGCCCGGAAGGACCACGCTGAGGCGGACCGCATCATTTCCTCCGCCTTCCGACTCATCGCCATTCTGGCGCTGCCCGCGGGCGTGGGTCTCTCCGTGCTGTCCACCCCCATTGAGCGGCTCATGCTGCCCATGCAGCCGGAGGACGCGCTGGCGGCGGGTCCCCATTTGCAGATTTTAGGCATTGCCCTGATCTTCATCTGCCTGATGATTTTGACCAATGCCATTTTGCAGACCTATGGTAAGGAGAAGCTTCCTATTTTCACCGTCATCGCCGGCGGCGTGGTGAAGGTGGTCATGAACTACATTCTGGTGGGCAACCCGGACATCAGCATCCACGGCGCGCCCATTTCTACCCTGTGCTGCTATCTGACCATCTGCGGACTGAACCTCTTCTTCGTGTGGAAATATTCCCCGGAGAAACCCCGGTACACGCAGCTGTTCGGAAAGCCCATCGTAGCCTCCGCCGTGATGGGCGCCGCCGCCTGGGCAGTGTGCGGCCTTGTTGCCAGAGTCCTCAGCGGCCACAGCGCTTACGGTGCCAATGCCCTCGCTACCTTCTGCGGCATTCTGGCCGGTGTGGTGGTATACGGCGTTCTGGTCATTACCCTGCGAATCTTACAGGCAGAGGACGTAAAAGCTCTGCCTAAAGGCGAAAAAATAGCCAAACTTTTGCGCTTGAAGTGAACGATTTATAAAAAATCCTGTTATATCAACGTTTTCAGGATAAAATAGCTTGCAAAGGCAGTGGAGATATGGTAAATTTTCAAAGGAAACAACGCTATGGGTGGGAGGATCTTCTCACCATCATGCACCTGCTGCGTGCCCCCGAGGGCTGTCCTTGGGACCGCGAGCAGACCCATCAGTCCATCCGCCGGAATTTTCTGGAAGAGACCTACGAGGCGCTGGACGCCATTGACCGGAATGACATCCCCGGTATGTGCGAGGAATTGGGGGATGTTCTGCTTCAGGTGGTGTTCCATTCCGTGATGGAAGAGGAGCAGGGCCGTTTCACCGCAGATGACGTGGTAGACGGCGTGGCTCAGAAGCTGGTGTTCCGCCACCCTCATGTATTCGGTGCCGCCGAGGCCGCCGACAGCGCGCAGGCGCTGGAGGGCTGGGAGGCTCAGAAAAAGAAGGAAAAGGGGTTCACCTCCCCGGCGGACGCTGTGGAAGCCGTCCCCCATACGCTGCCGGCGCTGTGGCGGGCGGAAAAGATCGTCTCCCGCTCCGTAAAGGCCGGGTTCAACTGGGACTCCGCTGCCGGTGCGCTGGACAAGCTGGATGAGGAAACCGCCGAGCTGCGGCAGGCCGTGGAGGCCGGACAGCCTGTGGACAGTCCTCACGGCATCCGGGAGGAGCTGGGCGACGCTCTGTTCATTCTCTGCAAGATCGCCCAGATGTCCGGTGTGGACCCGGAGGACGCTCTGCACCGGGCCTGCGACAAATACCAAGGTCGGTTCCGCCGGGTGGCGGATGCCGCCGACCGCCCGCTGAACGCTTATACGGAAGCGGAAAAATTCGCTCTTTGGGAGCAAGCCAAAGAAAACTAAGATCTTCATTGCGGAAACGCGATAAAAGATAAATGGAATTTTAATTATTTTACAGGAGGATATACTCATGAACAAAGCTGAACTGATCGCCGCCGTGGCCGCTGCCGCTGAAATTTCCAAGAAGGACGCTGAGACTGCTGTCTCCGCTACCCTGGACGCCATTACCGCCGCTCTGAAGGAAGGCGACAAGGTCCAGCTGGTTGGTTTCGGTTCTTTCGAGGTCAAGTCCCGCGCTGCCCGCACCGGCCGTAACCCCCGTACCAAGGAAGTTGTCGAGATCCCCGCTTCCAAGGTGCCCGTGTTCAAGGCCGGCAAGGCTCTGAAGGACGCTGTGGCTGAATAAATTCACACCGTAAAGGGGGCGTTACGCCCCCTTTTTCATTTTTCAAGAAAGGAAGCATCATGCGCTTAGACAAATATCTCAAGGTCTCCCGGCTCATCAAGCGGCGGACCGTGGCCAACGAAGCCTGCGACAATGGATTGGTCACCGTCAACGGTAAGCCCGCCCGGGCCTCCTACGAGGTGAAGGAGAGAGATCAGATCACCCTTCGCTTCGGCGTACGGACCGTCACCGTGGAGGTGCTGTCCGTTCAGGAAACCGTGCGGCAGAGCGATGCCGCCGCCCTGTACCGGCAGATCCAATAAGTTCTTCTATCTCCCTCCCTGTCCGCATACACTGAGGGCAGGGAGGGATCTTATGACCAATGACTTCAATATGCCCGTCACCCCTCATCGGCTGGAGCTGATGGACCGGGCGCATCTCACCGTTTCCGGCGTGGAGGATGTGGAGCGCTTCGACGAGAGCGGTGTCATTATGACCACCTCCGCCGGGACCCTGATCGTCACCGGGGAGGACCTGCACATCGGCAAGCTGTCCTTAGAGGGGGGCGAGTTGTATGTGGATGGCCGCATCACCTCCATCTCCTATGAGGACACTCCGAACCGTCAGGGCGGCTTTTTCAGCCGTCTGTTCGGATAGGCCATGGCCATCCATGTCACGGAGCAGCTCCGCACGTTCCTCCTGTCGATTCTGCTGGGTCTGGGTGCCGGGGTCCTGTACGACCTGCTGCGGGCGGTGCGGCTGCGGCACCCCCGACTGACGGCGCCGCTGGACCTGCTCTACTGTCAGGCCGTAGGTCTGGCGGTCTTTCTGTTCGTCCTGCGGCAGTCGGATGGCCAGCTCCGGGGGTTCATCCTGCTGGGAGGTCTGGGCGGCGGCGTTCTGTTTTTTTCCCTGCTCTCACGGCCCCTGCGGCCGGTTTGGGACTTCTGGATGGACCGGTGGATGGAATTGTTCCAATTTCTGAGTCTACCGGGACGGTTTTGCGCCGCAGTTTGTAAAAAATTTGCATTTCAGGCAAAAACCCTCTTTTATTTTCTCAGGAAATACGCTACAATACATATTGAAGGAGTATGGAAGCCCCTTCGCAAAGGAGGGATGTCCCATGGCAAAGCCCGTCAAACCCGCAAAAAAGAAAAAATCAGGTAATCTGCTGGTCCATGTGGTGATCCTGCTGCTTCTGGCCACAGTGGGCTGGCGGCTTTATGCCCTTCAGGGGCAGGTCCGGGCCGCGCAGGCGGAACGGGATCAGTATGCCCGGCAGGTGGAGAATGTCCAGCAGGAAAACGAGACGCTGCGGAGCGACATCGCAGAAGGTCCCACTAAAGAAAAATTACTGGAACAAGCTCGAAATGAGCTCGGCTGGGTTCCTTCGGACTCTTATGTTTTTTATGACAGAGAGCGATAAACCCAACTGAGCATTACCGGCACAGCCGGTCACTATTATTTTAACAAGAATAAGAATAGGAGTAACACAGCACTTATGGAGTACGAGGTCGGAACAGTCTTAGAGGGCAAGGTCACCAGTATTACAAAATTCGGCGCTTTTGTGGCCTTGGAGGGCGGCAAGTCCGGCCTGGTACATATTTCGGAGATCGCCAACAGCTATGTCAACGATGTACATGACTTTTTGCAGGAGGGGCAGGACGTTAAGGTAAAGCTCCTTGCCATCAAGGACGGAAAGCTGGATCTTTCCATCAAAAAGGCGTTGCCCGCACCGGAGCGCCCCGCCCAGCGGAGCTTCCAGCCCCGTCCGGCAGCAGCCCCCCGTCCCGCGGCGGCTCCCCGGCGGCCCGCCGTTCAGGCAGCGGACACCACCCCCTCCGGCGATCTGGCCTTCGAGGACAAGCTCAAGCAGTTTCTCTCCTCCTCGGAGCGGAAAATGGCGGACCTGAACCGGAACATCTCCGGCAAGCAGGGCGGCCGCAGAAGAAGATAAATCCATTTCAGACTGATAACAACGCAGCCGTCTCCGGGAGAGCGTCCCAGAGACGGCTGCGTCAACTTATATGTGTGAAAAATCACGCAGAAAAAGCGTCCACGCCTGCAAGGGCACATTTGATAGGGCCGATTTTCCGCGCCCCTTTTACGCCAGTCTGCGGAAGCATTTATTCTGGGTGTTGCTCCAGAAGTGGGTATCGTCGATGCCGGACACGTAGTAAACAAGCGGAGCGGAAAAGTCATTTTGCAGATAGTCGATGTCCAACGCCGGACAGTATCCCACGCTGCTGCGGTCCCGGACGCGGAAGGCATAGGCGGTTTCGCCAAGCAACTCCAGTGCCGGATACACGATGCGGCAGCCGTCCTCGGAAAACAACAGAACAGTGGTACCCGCATCGTCCACCCAGATACCCGCAAGGGCTTCTTCCGTCACAGCGCTGTAATCCCCCGGTGCTTCGTAGCGGTACTCCGTGCGTTCCGTGCGGTCTAAAATCTGCGTAAACAGGGGGAGCAGCTTCCACGCCGCCCACTTCACCCGGCCCGTGCTGCGGTACGGCTGTTCCAGGGTATAGCCCGCGTCATCCAGTGCGTCATAGGCCGTCTCATCGCCCCGCATGAGGGCCTCCGCCTCCGTCAGCACCGCCGCCCATGCCCGGGCCAGCTCCGCAGCGTTTTCCATGGGCACGTTTTCATCTATCCACCTGAATACGTCCTCCTGCTCCACCGAGTTCACATCGATCCAGTCCAGCAGCTCTCCGGCGGCATAGGTGGCCCGCAGAGAACTGCCCGCCGTGCCGGGCGCCACGGTGTAGATGTCCGTCAGCACATCTTCCAGACTCAGCGGTTCTTTTTCCTCCGGCTTTGCAGGTTCAGGTTCCGGCGTTTCATCGGGAGGTTCCGCTGCCTCCTCCCCCGGTGCCGATGGCTTCGCATCCGGCGGATTCTCCGGCTCCCTGTTCTGCCCGCCGCAGGCGGTCAGCAGCAGCGCCAGCAGCAAACATACCGTCAAGATTCTGCGTTTCATCCCATTCACCTCTCGATTTTTGATCCCGCGGCCATGCCAACACACGCAAAATACAAGACCTCCACTGGTTCCGGCCATGGCCGAAGCCGAACGCTGCACATGGATATATTGGAGCAGGCTTTCAAAGGAAACCTCAACGCCATAAGCAAGTACATCTGTATATGCTTATTATATCAATACCATGCGGAAATTCAGGCGGGACCCACAGATCTCCGACTTCAAGGCGGCAAAGGAGGCACAGGAAATCAGAATCACGGCTCCCCCGCCACTTGCAGTCATGCGTTCTATCGACCTAAAAAACCACGCGGTCAGCCTCTCGGCTGACCGCGTGGTTCCACAAGTATTCTGTTTTTACTGTACGGAATTTTTCATTCTCCACACGATGGCAGAGACCTGACTGCGTGTCAGGGTGTTGTTGGGCTTATAAGTGCTGGGGCCGTTGGAGAAGTACCCCTCAATGATACCGGCGGCATTCAGCGCCTGCACATAGACGTCATTGGTGTCGGTAAAGGGCTTCTTGCTGGGCAGGCCGGCGGTAGAAAGCTTCAACGCCTTGGCGGCGATCTGCGCGATCTGCAGACGGGTGATAGGCCCGTTCAGCTTGGGATTGCCGGACACCAGTCCGGCAGCCTTGGCCTTCGCCAGATAGCCGCTGAAGGGGCTGCCCTTCACCGTGGGGGCCTGCTCGCCGTAGCCCGCCGCCAGCATGATGAGCTTCAGGGCCGCGCCGTAAGTAATGGTATTCTTCTCTTGAAACGTTCCGTTGCTGTAGCCGGAGATAACATTGGCGCTGGCAAGTTCCGTAACATACTTATAGCACCAGGTGGAGGTAGAGATATCCGTAAACTTCTTCACGCTGTCCACCACGCCGATGGAGACCACACCGGCCCCCAAAGCGGTGCCGCTGCTGCTCAATGCCACATAGGGAATGGAGACAGAACCGGTGAACCCGCTGTTGGGAATGAAGCGCAGTTGGCTCATGGAATCGGTGTCGCTGCCATAGCTGTAAGCGCTGGTGGTATCCGCCGCATAGGAGCCAACGTACAGAACACCGGCAGTGGAGGCAGGCAGCTCCAGCAGCTGGATGCTGCTAAGGCCGAAGCCAGTGGCGGATGCCACCGCGGAATACACAGAGTTTGCCGGGAAGTTCACGGAAGTGCCCTTGGTGGTCACGCTGTAAACCTCAGACACCGGAGAAGCCGTCACGCTGATCAGGATGGTCGCGGAAACAGCCGTGCCGCTGCTGCTGTATCCAGTAAAGGGGAGGGCCGTGCAGTAATTGCTGCCGCTGGGAATGTAGGTCAGTTCAGAGAGGTCGTATTCCGCAGCAGAGGCGGGGCTGTAGGAGAAGATCATACTGCCGGCCGTGGAGGCAGTGAGCTGCGTCCGCGTGGTACCGTATTTGCTGGTATTGTAATAATTGTAGTACAGGGTCCCGGTATCGGGCACGCCGGTCAATGTCAGATACGCCAAAGACTCGCCGGAGGTATACTTGCGGAAAAGGCGGGCAAGATCATTGGCATTGATCTGCAAAGCGGTACTCGGCGTGGTATTGTAGCGGATGTTTCCTACATAGCGGGAGACTCCGGCAGATGTACCGGTGGTGATGACCAGAGTACCGGTGACATTCTGATTGGTCCGGGTACCGGTGCCGCCATAGGCGGTAAAGCTCAGCTCCACGCTGCCGGAGAAGGACTTGTCCGCCACAAAGCTCAGCTCGTCCAGATCGTAGTCACCATAGTCGCTGTCACCGTAGTAGAACTTGTAATCGTCCAGTTCAGAGCGGGTAAAAGAGGTTGCATTCCGCTTGCCGTACCGGGAATAAACGGTACCGGCATTGCTGTAATCAGAGGAAGGCTTTTCAAATACCACATACTTCATCGTGCCGGAGCCGCCAGCATTGTCATAGGCATTAACAAAATCTTCATCGTCAAAGGTAACTTCCTCGCCGGGCTTCACCGTATAGGTGATGTCCCCCTTGGAGGAACCGGAACCGCCGCCGACTTTAATATCCATGGTGCCGTACACATAATTCTTGCCGTCGGCGTCATAGATCTCAAATTTCAGCCGCAGCGTGCCGCTGTCGGCCCGGCGGTTGGCTTCAAATGTCAAGCCATCCAACGCGTAGTCCATATTCTTGGGCACATCGTGGCTGTCATAATAAAACCATGTGTTACGCAGATCGCTTTCACTGAGGCTCACAGTCTTATCATAGTAATTCACAGCGGTCAAGTACCCATAGTCATCCAGATCGCTGTAATCGGTGAATACCACATAGCTGGGATCACCACTATATTCACTTCTGTAAAGGTCGCGGAACTCCCGCTCTTTGAATGATACAGAGTCCCCCTTATCCACTTCATAAGTCAGATCCGCTGAAGATTTTGCGGACACAGCCGGGACCAGCGTCATGACCATGACCAGCGTCAGCAGAAAGGCCGGAAGCCGTTTTCTGAAAAACCGTCTCATAAAAAACCTCCTAAATTCAGTTTAACATCCATGTATACTTCTATAAACCTACCATAGCGGAAAGTCACTTTGCAATCATGAACAAATTGTGAACAAGATGCTACAATCCGGTTAAAATTTATCGCTGCGAACAGCCGGAATTTTTTACACCACAGCGGGCATTTCCTTCTCGTGAAACAGTCCTCCAAGCCGGACCCGCTTTTCATGCCGCCCCGCCTTCCTCGTTCCGCGGAAAAGGGGTTTGTATTTTGAGGAAATATCTGCTATAATAAAGGTCAACCTTAGAAAACTTGGCGGCCGGACGCTGCTGCGGGCCGTGTGCCCCCGGCGAACACGCCCGGAGAAATTCCGGGCCGCAGCTTGGGACGATAGGAAGTAATGCGATGATCGATCAATATGGCCGGACAATTGATTATCTGCGGCTGTCGGTAACGGATCTTTGCAATTACCGATGCCAATACTGTATGCCGGCGGACGGCGTGGAAAAAGGCCCTCACGGGGCCGTCCTCTCCGTAGAGGAATACGGCGAGATCGCCCGGGCGGCAGTGAAACTGGGGATCCGGAAGATCCGTTTGACCGGCGGAGAACCGCTGGTGCGGCGAGGGATTCTGGACATCTGCCGAACGCTGCGGGCCATCCCGGAACTGAAGGAGCTTTGCCTCACCACCAACGGCAGTCTGCTGCCGGAATTGGCAAAGCCCCTGCAGGAAGCCGGAGTGGACCGGCTGAACATCAGTCTGGATACCCTGCGGACGGAGCGATTCCGGGAAATCACCCGCCGGGGAGATCTGGAGGACGCCTTTGCGGGTATCCGGGCAGCGGAGGATGCCGGATTTCAGAATTTGAAGCTGGACACCGTGCTGATGGGCGGCTTGAATGATGACGAGATCGAGGATTTTCTGAGCCTGACAAAAGAGCACCCATGGGAGGTGCGGTTCATCGAGCTGATGCCTATGGGGCCCTGTGCGGCATGGCCAAAGGAACGCTTTCTGCCGGTAACGGAGATTCTGAACCGATTCCCGGCGCTGGAAGAAATCGAACCCAATGGCGTGGCCCGGCGGTACCGTCTGCCGGGAGCCATGGGGACTGTGGGGCTGATCACCCCCATGAGCCACGAGTTCTGCGGAGAATGCCGCCGCATCCGGGTGACGGCAGATGGCAAGCTGAAGGGCTGTCTCCACAGCCGGGAGGAAATCTCCCTCCGGGGACTTCACGGCAGGGAATTGGAGGACGCCATCCTACGGGGCATCCTGCATAAGCCCAAGGGGCACCACCTGACAGAGCATGCCAGCGACACGCCCCGGACCATGAATGAGATCGGAGGCTGAACCATGGGAGAACTGACCCATTTCAACGAACAGGGCCGCGCCCGGATGGTGGATGTAACGGAAAAGGCTGTGACCCACCGGCGGGCCGTAGCCGCGGGAGAGATCCACGTTTCCCCGGAGACCATGGCTCACATCAAAAAAGGCACCATGAAAAAGGGCGATGTGCTGGCGGTGGCCCAGGTGGCGGGCATCCAGGCCGCCAAGCACAACTGGGAGCTGATCCCCATGTGCCACCCTCTGCCCTTGACGGGCATCGACATCACGTTCCGCCTGTCTGATGAACCGTGCACGGTGGAAATTCAGGCCGCCGTCACCTGCACCGGCGTCACCGGTGTAGAGATGGAGGCCCTGACCGCCGTTTCTGTGGCGGCCCTCACCGTTTACGATATGTGCAAGGCGGTGCAGAAGGATATGGAGATCACCAACATCCGCCTGCTGGAAAAATCCGGCGGCAAGAGCGGAGACTATAAGCGAGAGGACTGATAGAACCATGGCAAAGGTCGTATCCGTCAATATCAGCGAGAAAAAGGGAACACTAAAAATACCCGTTCCGGAAATTGAATTGAAACTGCGCCACGGCATCGTGGGGGACGCCCACGCCGGAGACTGGCACCGCCAGATCTCTCTGCTGGCGGAGGAAAGCATCGACACCATGCGGGCCCTGTCGCCTATTCCCCTGGACCCGGGCGTGTTCGCGGAGAACATCAACACGGAGGGCATCGACCTCAAGGGCCTGCCCGTGGGGACCCACCTGCGGATCGGCGAGACGGAGGTGGAGGTGACGCAGATCGGCAAGGAGTGCCACAATGACTGCGCCATCAAAAAGGCGGTAGGCAAGTGCGTCATGCCCACGGAGGGCATCTTCGCCGTGGTGGTAAAAGAGGGCGTTGTCAGGCCCGGAAACGAAATTGAGGTGCTGAAATGAAGCTGATCCGAACAGAGGAGGCCGTGGGCCACGTGCTGTGCCACGATATGACCCAGATCATCAAGGATCAATATAAGGACGCCCGGTTCCGCAAGGGCCACATCGTCACAGAGGACGATATTCCCGTGCTGCTGAGCATGGGCAAGGAGAACCTGTATGTCTGGGAGATGACTCCGGGCATGGTCCACGAAAACGACGCGGCGGAGCGGCTGCTGGCCCTGTGCGGTCAGGAGAACATGGTCCGCAGTGAGACGAAGGAGGGCAAGATCGAGCTGCGAGCCGCCTGCGACGGCCTGTTTCGGGTGGACAGCCAGCGGCTCATCGCTGTCAACTCTCTGGAGGATATCATGATCGCCACACGGAAAGGCAATACCGCCGTGAAAAAGGGCGACAAGCTGGCGGGAATGCGGGTCATCCCCCTCATCATCAAGGAGGAAACGCTGCAAGCCGCCGAGCAGGCGGCAGGCGTCGGCCCTCTGCTGGAGCTGCTGCCCTATGTGAAGAAAACCGCCGCTATCGTGGCCACCGGCAGCGAGGTGAAAAAGGGGCTCATCCAGGACACCTTCACCCCGGTGGTGAAGGAGAAACTGGCGGCCTACGGTATCGAGACCATCTCCGTTGCCTATTCCGGCGACGGCGTAGAAAACGTAGCTAATGCCATCGGAGACGCTCGGAAAACCGGCGCAGACCTGATCCTGTGCACCGGCGGCATGAGTGTGGACCCGGATGATAACACCCCCGGCGGTATCCGGGCGAGCGGCGCACGGATCGTCACTTACGGCGCACCCGTGCTGCCGGGCGCCATGTTCCTGCTGGGCTATTTTGAGGACGGCACCCCTATCTGCGGCCTGCCCGGCTGCGTAATGTACGCCGGGGCCACCATTTTTGACCTGGCGCTCCCCCGGATCACCGCAGGCGTGGAGCTGACCCGCGGAGACTTCGCCGTGATGGGCGAGGGCGGACTGTGTCTCGGCTGCAAGCCCTGTCACTGGCCCAACTGCCCCTTCGGAAAATAAAAGCGAGAGCGCCCAAGCGCGCTCCTGTTTTTCCAAACCGTTCATCTTGATTGAGTATCACGCGTTACTCTGTAAAGTCGAGATAGATTTTTCATCGAATCAGAAAGGAAGAATCAACATGAAAAAGTATTTGTCCCTGCTGCTGGCCCTGTGCCTGATTCTGTCCCTCTCCGCCTGCGGCTCCAAGGCCGACACCAGTGCCGACGCCGCTGCCGGTTCCCAGATGCAGGACAACGCCCCCACGGAAGCCCCCGCCGGTGAGCCGGTGGAGCTGATCGTGTTCGCAGCCGCCTCTATGACGGAGACCATGAACCAGCTCAAAGAAATGTACGAGCAGAATAACCCCAGCGTGACCGTTACATATAACTTCGATTCCTCCGGCACCCTGCTCAAGCAGATCAAGGAGGGCGCGGACTGCGATCTGTTCATCTCCGCCGCACCCAAGCAGATGAACGCCATGGACGGCAGCCTCATCGGTGATGCCGAGAAGAACCCCGACGGGCTTGACCTCATCGTCACTGACAGCCGTGTGGACCTGCTGGAAAACAAGGTGACGCTCACCGTTCCCGCCGGCAATCCCAAGGGCATTGAGAGCTTTGACCAGCTTGCCGAGTTGCTGAAGAACGGCGATGTGATGCTGGCCATCGGCAACAGCGACGTGCCTGTGGGCCAGTATACCCTGAAGATCTTCAACTATTACGGCATCGACGAGACCGCCGTCGCGAACAAGCTGACCTATGGCAACAACGTGAAGGAAGTCACCTCTCAGGTCAGTGAGGGCGCTGTTGACTGTGGCATCATCTACGCCACCGATGCCCACTCTGCCGGTCTGACGGTGGTGGACAGTGCCACTGCCGAAATGTGCGGTCAGGTCATCTACCCCGCCGCCGTGCTCAAGGGGGACAAGGAGGACGCCGCCCAGGACTTCCTGGCCTATCTCCAGACCGACGCAGCCATGACCGTGTTTGAGTCCGTGGGCTTCTCCGCCGCTTGACCGAGAACTATTTCTGAAAAGGCCGATGATAAACCGCTTGCCCGCCGCTGATACGGCGGCGGGCCGTCGGTCCTCCATCCCTTCCCCCTCAGGAGGTAACTTATGGACCTGTTTCCCCTATGGAACTCGCTGCGTGTTGCGGCTATTTCCACGGCGATCGTCTTTTTTGCCGGGATCTTCGCGGCGTATTACATCGCTCGCCTGCCCCGGCTGGTGAAGGGCGTTCTGGACGTGGTGCTGACGCTGCCGCTGGTGCTGCCCCCCACCGTCATCGGCTATCTGCTGCTGCGGCTGCTGGGGCCTAAGCGCATCGTGGGCGCGTGGCTGTTGAGCCATTTCGGCGTGAAGGTGGTGATGACGTGGTGGTCTGCCATCTTTGCCACCGCCGTGGTGATCTTCCCGTTGATGTACCGCACCGCCCGCGGAGCTTTCGAATCCTTTGACGAGACGCTGGCCTACTCCGGACAGACACTGGGCCTTTCCAACGCCTATATCTTCTGGCACATCCGGATGCCCTGCTGCCGACAGGGGATCTTAGCGGGAACGGTGCTGGCCTTCGCCCGGGCCCTGGGTGAATACGGCGCTACAAGCATGATCGCCGGGTACACCCCCGGCAAGACCGCCACCATCTCCACCACGGTCTACCAGCTTTGGCAGACCAGCAATGACGCGCTGGCTATGAAATGGGTAATGGTCAACCTAAGCATCTCCGCCGTGGTGCTGCTGACGGTGAATATGCTGGAACGCCGGGACTTTCTGGTGTCCGGCGGGAAAAGGAGGGGGACGGCTTGAGCCTGTTTGTGGAAATTGAAAAGCAGCTGGGCAGCTTTCACCTGCGGGTGCAGTTTCAGGCGGAGGACGAGATCACGGCACTGCTGGGGGCCTCCGGCTGCGGCAAGAGCATGACCCTCAAATGCATCGCGGGGATCATGACCCTGGATCGGGGGCGGATCGTGCTGAACGGCCGGGTGCTGTTTGACAGCGAGGCCAGGATCGACCTGCCGCCCCAGCAGCGCCGGGTGGGGTATTTATTCCAGAATTACGCCCTGTTCCCTACCATGACGGTGGAGAAAAACATCCTCTGCGGCATCCGCTCCGGTTCCAAGACGGAAAAAGCCGCCGCACTGTCGGCGACCCTCCACCGCTTTCGGCTGGAGGGTCTGGAAAAGCGGTATCCCGCCCAGCTTTCCGGCGGACAGCAGCAGCGGGTGGCGCTGGCGAGGATTCTCTGCTCCCAGCCGGAGGTCATTTTGCTGGACGAGCCGTTTTCCGCGCTGGACAGCTATCTGAAATGGGACTTGGAGCTGAAGCTGTCCGATTTTCTGGAGAATTTCTCCGGACCGATTTTATGGGTGTCCCATGACCGGGGTGAGGTGTTCCGCAACTGCAAGCGGGTGTGCGTACTGGATCAGGGGTCCTCGCAAGGAACCTTCACTCTGCGGCAGCTGTTTCACGAGCCAGAAACGGAGGCTGCCGCCCGACTCTCCGGGTGTAAAAACATCGTGGAGGCCGTACCGGCAGGCAGCGCCGTGACGCTGCCCGCGTGGGGTCTGACGCTGAACTGCGGTAAACCGGTCCCGGCGGACATCTGTCAGGCAGGCATCCGGGCAAGACACGTGATGACGGTGCCGGAGGGCACCCCGGACGCCTTCTACTGCACGGTGGAGCGGGTCATTCAGGATGTATTCACCACCATCGTCCTGCTGCGGCCGGAGGGGGCCGCGTCCGGTGCCCCCCTCCTGCGGATGGAACTGGAACGGGATGATTGGCGGCGGCTGAACCGCCCGGAGGGGCTTTGGATCGCCATCCAGCCAAGGGATATTCTACTGTTGAAATGAGGAGATGAGCGTATGTATCATGCTGCTGTATTGACGGTCAGCGACCGTGTTTCCCGAGGCGAGCGCCCTGACGAGGGCGGCCCGCTGGTGGCGGAGCTGCTGAAAAACGCGGGCTATGAGGTGGTCCGGACCGATGTGGTGCCGGACGAACAGGCGCAGATCGAAGCGGCGCTGCGGCAGATGGCCGACGATGGTGACATTCAACTGCTTGTGACCACCGGCGGCACCGGCTTCGCTCCCCGGGACGTGACCCCGGAGGCCACCCTTGCCGTGTGCGACCGGCTGACTCCCGGCATCCCGGAGGCCATGCGCTATGCCTCCATGCAGATCACCAGCCGGGCCATGCTGTCCCGGGCGCAGGCGGGCATCCGGAAGGGGACCTTGATTCTGAACCTCCCCGGCTCCCCCAAGGCGGCTCAGGAGAATCTGGAGGCGGTGCTGCCCGCCATCAGTCACGGTCTGGAAATGCTCTCCGGCCGCCCCGCCGACTGCGCCAAGCTGACGGACTGACGCGGAAATTTCTTTCGTAATCGGCTGTCCTTCCCCCGCAAGCAAAAAATCGGCACCTGCCTCAAAAGCAGGTGCCGATTTCTGTTATCCTATCATGCGCTTGAATTTTTGGTGTAAGTGGCGTAAGTTTGGCGTAAATCCGCTTTTGCCCACTCAAAAAATCAAGCGATTTCAAGGCTTTGCGGCGTCTCTTAGTACATGCCGCCCATGCCGGGGTCAGCGGGAGCAGCAGGTGCGGGGGGGTCGGGCTTGTCGGCCACCAGGGACTCGGTGGTCAGTACCATTGCGGAGACGGAAGCGGCGTTCTCCAGAGCGGAGCGGGTCACCTTGGCGGGATCGATGATACCAGCAGCAACCATGTCGCAGTACTCTTCCTTATAAGCGTCGAAGCCGTAGCCCACCTTGCCGGAATTGCGCACCTTCTCCAGAATCACGGAGCCGTCCAGACCAGCGTTGGCAGCGATCTGGCGGATAGGAGCTTCCAGAGCCTTGGCAATAATGCGGACGCCAGTCTTTTCGTCGCCCTCCACAGCGTTCAGCAAAGCTTCCACGGCGGGGATGACGTTCACAAAGATGGTACCGCCGCCAGCCACAACGCCTTCCTCAACGGCGGCGCGGGTAGCGTTCAAAGCGTCCTCGATGCGGAGCTTCTTCTCCTTCATCTCGGTCTCGGTAGCAGCGCCCACCTTGATGA
>OJSQ01002487.1_pt1 | contig 15612 bp, 10 predicted proteins | sample 1599551 | NCBI WGS metagenome assembly OJSQ01 (sample SAMN04168659, study PRJEB22393) | human gut metagenome | biome: human gut microbiome; feature: stool | host: Homo sapiens | collected 2014-05-12
CATGACGAGAATCATACGGAAGCCCAGCACAGCACTCACCATCGCAAGTCCCACGCCGGTGTTGCCTGATGTTGGTTCGATAATAGTGCCTCCTTTTTTGAGGTCACCGCGGGCAACCGCATCAAGCACCATTTGCAATGCAATACGATCCTTAACAGATCCACCCGGATTGGCGCGCTCCAGCTTCAACCAAACATCATGATCCGGGAAGAGACGCGACAGGCGCACCACCGGCGTATTGCCGATAAGTTCGAGCACGGAAGCGTACTTACTCATTAGATAATCCTCCATCACGTGCGGCTTTATGAAGTAAAGAAGCCGCATTCGTTGCTCCGACCAAGGACCATCATATAACGATTTAGTTAAGGTGTCAGGGTAAATACGGAGAAATTAGGACAGAAACAAGGCAACTTCTTCTATAGTTTTACGCTTGGTTTAGTGCATCCGAACTTTGTTCACAAAGTTCGTGAGCGCATAAAAAAAAGAATCTCATTAAGGATCTATCAGAGAATGGGTCGATCAAGTGAACTCGATGGGCTGACCACACTCCCCGAACTGCTCATGCAGAGCATCCAAAAGAACGGCGACCGTGAAGCCTTGCGCCAGTACGACCGTGCGACCGGAAAATGGGAAAGCTGGACCTATAAGGAACTGGGCGAGCACGTGCTGGCCTGGCGCCGAGCTTTTGCGGCGATGGGATTAAAACCTGGGGAACGCATCGCGATCCTGATGCCCAACGGACGTGACCATGTCTGCGCCGATCAGGCTGCGCTTGCCAATGGTCTCATTCCGGTACCGCTGCATGCAATTGATACGCCGGGAGCAAGTGCTTTTATTACCATCGATAGTCAAGCTGCGACTTTAGTCACTAACAAACTGACTCGCTGGCAGCAGATCCGCGCCACAGGCGTCCCGCTACCCGACCTTAAGAACATCATCATTACCGATCCGGGAGAAACCGAAAACAAGTCTGAAGGACGTTTTCACATCCGCAGTCTTGAGTCGATCCTTCTGGAAGGGGCTTCCTGGACAGAAGATCTCCCTGCCGGTCCGCTTGAAGATGACTTAGCCGGCATCATCTATACATCCGGCACTACCGGTCGCCCAAAGGGCGTGATGCTCACGCATCGCAACATTGTGAGCAATGTAAAGGCAACACTCGAATGTGTGTCCCCAAAAGTGGGGGACACCTTTCTTTCTTTCCTGCCGCTATCGCATACATTCGAACGCACGGCCGGATACTACCTCGCCTTGGCAACTGGCTGCATCATTGCCTACAACCGCTCTGTATTGCTGCTTGCCGAAGATTTGAAAACAATTAAGCCCACGGTAATCATTTCGGTCCCCCGTGTGTATGAACGTATTTACGCTCGCGTGCAGGATAAGCTTCGGAAGTCCCGTCCTATCGCCAAGAAGCTTTTTGACTGGGCTGTTGAAGTGGGTTGGCGCGATTTTTGCCGCAAGAACCATCTTCCAGTAGAAAAATCCGGTCGTTCGTGGCTCGACGGGATTGTTCGCGCAACGCTGCTTCACAAAATGGCCAATACACTTCTTTCGCAGTTTGGCGGACGCCTTCGTATTGCCATTTCGGGAGGCGCAGCGCTCAATCACAAAGTTGCCCGCACCTTCTGCGGCTTGGGACTGCCTATCATTCAAGGCTACGGCATGACCGAAGCCAGTCCTATCATCGCTGGCAACTGTGTTGAGTTCAATCAGCCCGACACTGTTGGCAAACCTTTCTGTAATGTCGAAATCCGCCTAGGCGAGGGCAATGAAATTCAGGTCCGCGCACCCTCCATCATGAAAGGTTATTGGCACCGCCCTGAAGACACTGCGGCTGCTTTTACTAAGGACGGTTGGCTTAAAACCGGTGACGTCGGCGAGTTCAATGCTGACGGGATGCTCAAGATTAAGGGACGCATCAAGGAAATCATCGTAACCAGCACAGGAGAAAAAATTCCTCCTGCTGATTTGGAAAGCGCTATCGAAACCGATCCGCTCTTCGCACAAGCCTACATCGTGGGAGAGAACAAACCTTACCTTGGCCTCCTTGCCGTCGTAGAGCCCAATGAATGGGCTAGCCTTGCCGCATCGCTTAATCTTGATCCCAATGCGCCTGAAAGCCTTGCTTCACCTGCAGTACGTACAACAGCACTTAAGCGTGCTAAGACTGCGGCAGCTGACTTCCCCAACTATGCGCTTCCGCGTGCCGTAATTCTTACGACGGAACCCTGGACGATCGAAAACGGTCTGATAACGCCGACTTTGAAGCTCAAACGCGGCCCGCTCTCAAAGCACTTTGCCGCCGAGATTAAAAAGCTGTACGCCGTTCACGGCTGACTAACCTTGTGACTAAAGTGAAATCAACGCCCGCAGAAAGGTCTGCGGGCGTTGATTTATCTCCATCAGACTTACGCTTCTTCAGGAAACTCCGGATGCGCATTGTTTAGAATCCGGAACTTCAAAAACATCTTCGGGCCCGAAATCGGCCCCGCCAGACCTTCATGACGAACAGCACCTACGTTCCCAAGCCGCGCGAGCTGCTTCCGGACTGGATGGTCGGACTTACCGACCGAGTGATGAACTACTACACCAAGCGGTATCTGAACTGCGAACCGGTGATCTTAAAAAATCCGCCGTTACCGCAGGAAGGACACCAGTACATGCTTTACGCGCATGTGCCCTTCTGCCACACGCTCTGTACATACTGCACTTTCCATCGCTTCCTTTTCAAGGAATGGAAAGCGCGTGAATATTTCCAGAACCTGCGCAAGGAAATGGAATATGTAAAAGCACTGGGATATGACTTCACGGCGATGTATGTGGGCGGCGGTACGACCACAATTCTTGAGGACGAACTCGTCAAGACGCTCGAACTTGCCAAAAAGCTCTTTCCATCCATCAAAGAAATTTCATGCGAAACGGATCCGCAAGTCATCATGACGCCGCAGTTTCGCAACCTGCAAGGGCTCGTCGACCGTATGTCCATCGGCGTACAGAGTTTCAATGATGAAATTTTGAAGCTTTCTGACCGATATGAGAAATTTGGTTCCGGAGAGCAGATTTACGAACGCCTTCAATATGCGCAGGAACTCTTCCCCACCTGCAATGTTGACATGATGTTCGGCTTCCGCGGTCAATCGCTTGATGTCCTCCATGAAGACATGGAAAAGATTGTGAAACTCAATCCTCGTCAGGTAACGACCTATCCGCTGATGGTAACTTCGCAGACGCGTGCAAGTGCCAGAGCCAAGATTGCCGCTACGGGCCTTGAGCTCGCAGATCAATATCGCGTGATCATGGATTCGCTCGAGAATCATTATCGCCAACTCACCTCATGGACCTTTGGACGTACAAACGACGAAGGGTTCGATGAGTACGTTGTTGACCACGACGAATATCTAGGCGTTGGTTCCGGTGCTTTCAGCTTCCTCGGTGACAGTCTCTACGTCAATACCTTCAGTCTTCGCCGCTACGCCGAACGTATCGCTGCTGGCAATACTGGTGTCGAACGCCGCCGTACGTTCGACAAACATTCAATTCTGCAGTATCGACTCCTTCTCGGACTATTCTCTCACCGCCTTTCGCGCAAGTACTTCCGTGAAGTTCACGGGGTCAATCTCGACCGTGCGCTCATGAAGGAAATGATGGGATTGCGCCTTTCGGGCGCCATCAAGGATGACCCAAACGATCCTGACCGCATTATCGTCACGGATGCCGGCAAATTCCTCGGTCTCGTCATGATGAAAGCTTTCTATGCCGGCATGGATCACGTTCGTGCGGAACTTCGTGCCCCGCTCAAAGAAGAGGACATGTAAAAAAACTGTTCAAGTTTCCTAAAAATGGCAGCTCAATAAGAGCTGCCATTTTTATTGATAATCCCCAAGCATCCTCGACAGTCCTCATGACGCCGGCAAGCAATCAACTCTGCAGAATTAGATGGATATCCCTCTAAACAAGGCAAACCGAACGATAAAAGTCATCTTGTTCAGCCCTTTGAAGCTGCTCTTTTGATAATCCAGTTTTTGTACCAATTGAATGCAAGATGCTTCACTGATAATCCTGACGAAATTTCTCAGGAATATGAAGGGAATTGTTCACAATGCAGTTCCAGTTTGATTTGCATTAACTACCGCATAGAAACAATTCAAAACACTTCCAAAGAACTACCGATGTCTACCTACTTGGTATTGAACAGGGGCATTACGTTCGAGCTAGCTGCACGATAAAATGCGGGCGTTCGCAGGAGTCTCGGATTAACTTTCTACTAATTCGACTTGCTCCCGCTCAAAATTAAAACATGTCCAGAAATTTCAACGACCCCAACCGTCGGGCGCTCACGCTGCACGACGGTTCGCTGAAACTTCGGACTGCAACAAGAAGAAGGAACTGCGCTGCGGACGCCCTCTACCTAGGGGTGCGCCCCTTTAGGTGTTTTTCCGACTTCGGAGAAAATGTCCATGTTCAAGGATACGATGACGATCCACACCTTCGGGCCGGGCGAAAACGCATACGGTCAGAACGGTGGCGCCTACGAAGGCAATCTGCGCAAGGGTGAGCTGCGCGGGATTATTCACATCAACAAAGATCACTGCGTTGGGTGCGACACCTGCCGCAAGTTCTGCTCGACAGATGCCATTAAGGGTGGTCTCGGCGCCAAACACGAGATCATTGACGATGCGTGCCTTTATTGCGGCCAGTGCCTTGTGGCCTGCCCGTTCAATGCCATTGAGCAGATGAGCTTCGTTGATGAGGTCGAACGCGTTCTTGACGCTAAGGACCGCATCGTGGTTGCCCAGCCGTCGCCGGCCGTGCGCGTATCGATCTGCGAAGAATTCGGTGGGGAACCCGGTGAACTCTCGACCGAGCAAATGGTCAACGCTCTGGAAGCCCTCGGCTGCGTCACGTACGACTGCAACAGCTCTGCGGACCAGACGATTATCGAAGAAGGCACCGAATTCGTGAAGAAGGTGCAATACTGGGTACTCGGCGAACGTGGGCCTGAAGTCGACGAGCAGGGTAAACACCCGTTCCCGCATTTCACATCTTGCTGCCCGGGCTGGGTGAAGTACGCCGAAACTTATGCGGCCGACATGCTCCCCCACCTTTCCACCGCGAAATCCCCTCTGCAGATGGGTGGTACGCTCGCGAAGACGTGGGCAGCCAAGCACATTCTCAAGTGCGATCCCCGCAAGGTCTACTTTGTTTCGATGACGCCCTGCACGGCCAAGATCTTCGAGGCTTCCCGTCCCGAAATGAATACCGCCTGGCGTTGGCTCATTGAGCACAAGGAAATCCCGGCTAACACGCCTTCCTTCCAAGATATTGACGCCTCTCTCACGGCGCGCGACCTTGCCGAACTTTTCCGTCGCAAGGGCATCAACCCGCTCCTTATGCCGAAGACCCGCAAGCGCGACAGCGAAACACATCCGCTTGAGGTCTATTCTGGCGCTGGCACGATCTTCGGCTGCTCCGGCGGCGTGATGGAAGCGGCGCTGCGCACCGCCTACTTTGCCCTCGCTGGCAAGGAACTCGATAACAAGGACATTGAGGTCGTTCGCGGCCACAACAACGCGATTATTGAAGCCACAATCCCCGTTCCCGTTAAGGAACTCGGCGGCAAGATTTTTGAAGTCCGCGTTTGTGTCGTCAACGGCTGCAATCAGGGTATCGCTGAAGTGCTCCACCGTGTTCGCGTCGATAAGAACCGCTACCACTTCATCGAAGTCATGAACTGTCCTGGCGGCTGTGTCAACGGCGGCGGCCAGCCGGTTCAGCCAGTTGGTACATCTTGGCTCAAGCCCACCACACCGCTTCCCCTGCGCGTCTAATTTTTAGAGGTTCTCAAAAAAATGTTCTCTCAAAACTATTCCTACGCGGAACGTCCTGCGGCCTTGATTCTCGGCCGTCGAGGCTTCCTGAAGGTGAGCGGCCTCTGCATCGGCGCCGCAGTCGTTTGCGGCTGGGCAATTGGCGACATGGTGTCGCGCCGCAGTTCAATCATCCTTGCTCGTCAAGCCGGTCTCTATCAAGATGACAAGCTTTGTCAGGCAATGGGACTTGCCTCTTCGCACAACAATCCGGTTGTGATGTCTGTCTATAAGACCATGAAGGCCAAGCCCGTGGATCATACGATGCACGAGCTCCTGCACACCCATTTCTACTCCCGTTCCATGCTAGCCATGACGGAGGCTGCTCATGTCTGATATTCCCGCCCTTGCTCCAGACCGTATTCTGCGTTTTCATGCGCCGGATAAGGTTTTTCACTCGCTCAACGCCATCACGTGGTTCGCACTGCTCTTTACGGGCATGTACGTTTACTTTTTGAATCCGTCGGATGAAGCTGCCGAAACGGCCATGCTTATTCACTTGATTCTCGGCGCAGTGTTCACGTTCAACCTGCTCGGCTTCATCGTGATTGCCCCGGACCGCTTTGCTCTGATCATGCGTGCCTGCTTGGAGTGGGATCGCAATACGATCTACTGGTTCCGCAACTTCGGTGGCTATCCCCGCCGTTTCTTCAAGATCCCGTTCGGTCCAGTTGAAGTTCCTCCGCAGGGCCGTTACAACGGTGGCCAGAAGGCTTCTTACCTGCTCTTCATGGGTATGATTGCCGCGCTGGCGGTGACGGGCTGGCTCCTTTGGATCGGTGCACCGGTCACGGGCAAGTTTGTATACTGGGCCACCTTCTATTTCCACGTCTGGGGTTCAATCATCATCTCAGTCCTCGTGGTTTGCGCTCATATCCCGCTCGCACTTCTCTCGCTCGAGCACTTCAAGGGCATCTGGCGTCTTGGCCCGGGCACCATCTCGGTTGAAGCAGCAGAACACCATGCTCCGATCTGGTTCGAACGAGATGTTGTTCGCACCGACATCGAGAAGTAATGTGAGCATGCCGCTGCATTTTTCCTCATTCACATGAGGCGCAGCAATGTGCTAAAGGCCGGATTTTCCATCCGGCCTTTTCTTTTTGCGCTATACCACCACCATCAAACAAAAGCCGCACACGTCTGAGATTCCTCAAACCTCAGAACTCAAGCAGCTCCTCTCATAAGTACCTCGGAATTCACCATGCTCGACACGCCCAAAGGTCTACGCATCCATATCGGTCTCTTCGGTCGACGCAATGCCGGTAAAAGTTCACTGGCCAATGCATTGACGCACCAACACATTTCCATTGTCTCTGATGTTCCCGGCACCACAACGGACCCGGTGGAAAAAGCCTGTGAACTCGCCCCCATCGGCCCCGTAGTCTTCATCGACACCGCTGGTATTGATGATGTCGGAGAACTTGGCCGCGCCCGCGTCGAACGCTCCAAGACCGTACTTGAATGGGTCGATCTTGCGCTCATCGTTGCATCGGCCCAAGGCCTCGAAAACAATGATCGAGAAATTGCTGCAGATGCCAAACATCTCGGCACCCCAGCAATCCTCGTTCTCAACAAAGCCGATCTTGCGGGAGGAGCCCCTTCCGCTGAAGTACTGTCTGACGCCGAGTCTCTAGGGCTGCCCATTGTCATCACGGATGCAAGAACTGAACGCGGCGTAGACGCCCTCCGAACAGCCATCATTAAGATCGTGCAGGATGATACGGAGCCTGACCGCCCAATCGCCGGCGATCTTGCCCATGCCGGAGATACCGTTGTTCTGGTTACCCCAATCGATAGCGGAGCTCCCAAAGGACGTTTGATTCTTCCTCAAGTGCAAGCAATCCGGGAACTCCTTGACGCTCATGCCAAAGTAGTGGTCGTGCAACAGGACCGCGTAGCTGAAGCCATCAATGAACTTAAGGTGAACCCTGCCTTCGTAATGACAGATTCGCAAGCGATTGATGATGTCGCAGCCCAAACGCCCGACAACATTCCGCTCACGACTTTCTCTCTGCAGATGGCCTACGCTAAAAGCGATCTGATTGAACTTGCTCGCGGAGCAGCAGCCCTTTCGCATCTCAAGGACGGCGACAAAGTTCTCATTTGTGAAACGTGCAGCCATCATCCGCAGAAAGATGACATCGGACGCCTGAAAATTCCTCGCTGGCTGCGAGAGAAAACCAAAGTCAATCTTACGATTGATGTGGCTGTCGGCAAAGATTTCCCTGATGATCTTCGTCCTTACAAAGTACTGATCCAATGCGGCGGCTGCGTTGTAACGCGCAGACACATGCTGATGCGTCTGCGCAGGGCAAAAGCTCAAGGAGTCCCGATGACAAACTATGGCATTGCCATCTGCTGTTTACGAGGGTATTTGGAAAGAGTTCTTTCCTGTCATCCTGAAGCACTATCCGCTTATCGCCAAGCACTTGCCAAGGAAGCCTAAGAAAAGAAAGCCCGACCGTTCTGTCAAAGTGAACTGCCGGGCTTTATTGTTATTAGCTCTCGGAAACGATCAGAAGACCTGATTCATTTCACGAGTAGTGTGAAACTGCACCTGTGGCCAATGCTTCATCGTGGTTTCAAGGTTGTAGATCGATGTTGCAAGGTAAACCTCATTCCCGTTGACATCGGTGGCAAGACGCGCATTCTGCTCCGCTTCGAACTCACGTTTAGTCTTGTCGTCAGGGAACGAGAGCCAGCGAGCAGTGGAAACATCAGTAGATTCGTAAAGTGCATCCACTTTGTATTCATCAGCCAGGCGCTGTGCAACAATCTCAAATTGCAGCTGACCGACCGCACCAAGAAGAATGTTTCCGAATTCGCCCGTGAAAACCTGAATTGCACCTTCTTCGCCTAGTTCTTGGAGTCCCTTCTGCAATTGCTTGGCCTTGAATGGATCTTTGGAACGAGCAGCACGGAAAAGTTCTGGCGCAAAATTGGGGATGCCGGTGAATTGCAGTTTTTCTCCTTGTGTCAAGGTATCGCCAATATGAAGTTGGCCATGGTTGTAGATACCGATGATGTCTCCAGCAACAGCATCCGTCATGATCACACGGTCCTGCGCCATGAAAGTAAGTGCATTCGGAATCTTCATTTCGCGGTCTTCGCGAACATGCAGCACTTTCATGCCAGGTTGGTAGCGTCCAGAACAAACACGGAAAAACGCAATACGGTCGCGGTGGCGAGGATCCATATTGGCTTGGATTTTGAAAACAAATCCAGAAAAATGATCCTCAAATGGGTCTACCATGCGAACGCCAGCATCACGCGGCTGCGGGCGAGGAGCCCAATCGACAAGCGCATTGAGCACATCTTCAACACCAAAATTGTTCACACCAGAACCGAAGAATACCGGGCTCTGTTCACCAGCAAGGAACTTCCTAAGGTCAAAGGGATCCGTCGCCCCCTGCACAAGTTCGATCGACTCGCGCACGTAGGGCATTTCCATCGGATAAAGCTCATCAAGCTCGGGATTGTCGAGCCCTTCAATCAATTCGCGATCTTCCGTGAGGCGATCTTCGCCAGCGGTGAATCGCACGAGATGATTCTTCAACAATGAAAATACGCCGCGAAAGGTTTTGCCCATGCCAATCGGCCACGTAATCGGTACGCACTGAAGTTTCAGCACGTTTTCGATTTCGCCGAGCAGATCGAGAGGATCTCTGACTTCACGATCGAATTTATTGATGAACGTGATGATCGGCGTCTTGCGCATACGACAGACTTCAAGCAGTTTGATCGTCTGAGCCTCAACGCCCTTGGCGGCATCAATCACCATGACTGCAGCATCGACTGCTGTAAGCACACGGTAAGTATCTTCCGAAAAATCCTCGTGACCCGGCGTATCAAGCAGATTGATGACGTGATCGCGGTAGTGAAATTGCATCACTGAACTCGTCACCGAAATACCGCGCTGTTTTTCAACTTCCATCCAGTCAGAGGTCGCATGCCGAGAGGCCTTGCGGCCTTTAACCGCTCCAGCCATCTGAATGGCACCGCCAAAAAGAAGGAGTTTTTCGGTAAGTGTCGTCTTACCAGCGTCAGGGTGGGAAATGATGGCGAAGGTGCGGCGTTCTTCCACGTCTCGCACTAACGCAGGATTAGGGCTTGTCATGCTTCTTCAGGACAATGGACTGACTGCTCTGGCAAGGCGATTGCATTGGCGCGGCAGCCGAAAGGTTCGCCATTTTAGCAGAGGCCCCATGAAAAACCTTAGGAATTGCCAGTGAACCAAGCTTCAATGGCTATCGACAACCATGCCAAAAAGTTTGTATCACAAACGATTCTCGAAACATTTGGATACGACGAGCTCTAAAATGGGGCCGTTTGACCTTTTCACCTACCTTTGCACCGTACTTTCGCTATGAGCTACTTTCCTACCTGGAAACTGAAGACCTCCGGCATCATCGCTCCTGATGAGCGCCTCCCTATCGGACAAACGCTTGCCCTGGGCGTTCAGCATGTTGTCGCCATGTTCGGCTCCACTGTGCTCGCCCCGCTATTGATGGGTTTTGACCCCAATCTCTGCATTCTGATGAGCGGCCTTGGCACGCTCATTTTCTTTCTGCTCGTGGGCGGTCATGTGCCGAGCTACCTTGGCAGCTCCTTCGCCTTCATCGGTGTTGTCATTTCAGCAACCGGCTACGTTGCCGGTTCGGGCATGAATCCCAACATCCCAACGGCCCTAGGCGGCATCGTCATATGCGGCTTAATCTATGCAATTGTTGGGCTCATCGTTATGAGCACAGGCGTACGTTGGATTGAGCGCCTGATGCCGCCAGTTGTTACCGGCGCAGTGGTGGCGGTAATCGGCCTGAATCTCGCACCCACCGCTGTTAAGAGCGTCGGTCCCACAGATTTTGACGCCTGGATTGCCATCCTTACAGTGCTCTGCGTGGGCGGCGTTGCTGTTTATACCCGAGGCCTCATTCAGAAGCTTCTGATTCTCGTAGGCCTTTCACTCGCCTACGTTATCTACGCCATTCTCACAAACGGTATGGGATTAGGAACCCCTATCAACTTCGCCAAGATATCCGAAGCTGCTTGGTTCGGAATGCCGCAATTTGAAACTCCCGTCTTCTCTCTTTCGGCCATCACGCTGATCGCCCCTGTGGTAATCATCCTTGTGGGCGAAAACCTCGGTCACATCAAGGCTGTTACCGCTATGACTGGCCGTAATCTCGATCCGTATATGGGCCGTGCATTCCTCGGCGACGGCCTTGCCACCATGTTTTCGGCCTCCTGCGGCGGTACGGGCGTTACGACTTACGGCGAAAATATCGGCGTAATGGCTGCCACCCGCGTGTACTCGACGCTGCTCTTTCCAGTGGCGGCATGTTTTGCAATCATCCTGGGCTTCTCACCCAAGTTCGGTGCAGTCATTCAGACAATTCCGCAGCCAATTCTTGGCGGTACATCAATCGTGGTCTTCGGGCTCATTGCTGTTGCGGGTGCTCGCGTATGGGTGGTGAACCATGTCGATTTCGGCGACAACCGCAATCTCATCGTTGCAGCCGTAACACTCATTTTGGGTGGCGGCGACTTCACTATTCACTTAGGGAACTTCACGCTCGGAGGTATCGGCACTGCTACCTTTGGCGCGATCATCCTCAACGCACTGATGGAATTCGGTGAACGTCGAGTTTCCGGCACGATTGAAGAGGAACCGCATGAAGCAAATTTAGACGCTCAGGCTAACAAACAATAATTCTTGTCGCCCTCCGTTCCATTGAAGGCCCAAACGGAACTGCTCGTTTGGGCCTTTCCTATTGCAGCGACATGCCTTCTTCACGGTCTCTCCCGTTTTTTTGCAACTGCATGCGCCCTGCTAAAACAATTGGAAGGATTAACGAAGGCTAGTGCCATGCGTTGAGCTCTATCACCTCCCATCGCAACTCCTACAGAACGCGCATCACGAACAATGAAACGCTTGAGAAGGCCAGTAAATCCTCCAGCGATTTATGCATAAAAAATCCTGTCATTTGAGCTCTATGCTGCTGCGAATCGAAATGCGGACATGATCCCTTTGTCGCTCAGGTGCTTTGCCGAATGCACAATGTATTGATGCGTTTTCCCTAGCCCCACTGTCGCCGCAATTCATGCATTTTCGTCGGCGCATACATTCACCGAGCGTACGACCTTGCTCCTCCCGCCTATAAAGAGAGCTGCACGATCCTTAGCCGCTTGACGGTAGTCTGAGTAACCACAATCTTAGTGATGCCGCAAAAAAGCTCGAAGTTATCCCTAAACTTCGAGCCTTTAATCTCCCGGATCCGTTTTATCGCTTAAGTGCAGCGAAAGCTGCTCCAAGGGCCGTCTGGGCAACTTTTCCGCCCTTATTCCGATCACTGTGATCGTTTCTGCCGGAGCCTCCCTTACGACTGACGGCAGAGGCACTTGTATAACCTCCCTTGCCATCTGAACGCATGGAGAGTGCAATGCGTTGACGCGCAGGGTCTACCTCAATCACGACAACGTGCACTACTTGCCCCACTCGCACTTCTTCCCGCGGATCCTTAACGAAGTGATCAGCTAGTGCCGACACATGCACCAAACCGTTGACGTGCACCCCAATATCAACAAAAGCGCCAAAAGCAGCTACGTTGGCAACAACACCCTCAAGCTTCATGCCTGGACGCAGATCATCAATCGTCTGCACATCATCCTTGAAGGATGCTGTCTTAAATTCCGCTCGAGGATCGCGGGCAGGCTTTTCGAGTTCGGCAAGAATGTCGCGAATCGTGAGAACACCGAACTTTTCATCAACGAAATCCGTAGGTTTAATGCGCTTTAAAACGGCTCCATTTCGCATTAAATCCTGCACACTCGTTAAGCCCAAAGCCTTGGTCATCTCCTTAACAAGTCCATAGGCCTCTGGATGCACTCCTGTTTCATCCAGTGGATTTGTTCCCTGCGGAATGCGCAAAAACCCAGCAGCCTGCTGAAAGCGTGCATCCCCAAGAAATGGCACTTTCTTCAATGCTTGTCGGTCGGGAAAAGCTCCTTCCTTTTCGCGATAAGCAACGATTTCTTGCGCCACACGACGAGTCAGCCCCGCAACATGCGACAAAAGCTGCGGACTTGCGGTATTGACGTCAACACCCACAAAGTTCACACAGTCCTCAACCACTGCTGCTAGACGACGGGCTAGCTTTAGGTGATCCACATCGTGCTGATATTGACCAACACCAATTGCTTTGGGATCGATTTTTACCAACTCAGCAAGAGGATCTTGCAGTCTGCGTGCGATAGACACCGCCCCGCGGTAACTTACATCAAGATTTGGCAGCTCTTCCGTGGCGAGTTCCGAAGCGGAATAAACCGAAGCGCCTGCTTCACTGACCATAACGCGCTGCGCCTCAATATCTGAATGCGTACGCAGAACATCTCCCACAATGGCGGAAGTTTCTCGACTTGCCGTCCCATTGCCAATAGCAATAAACGCAGGTTTGTATTTATGGCATAAGTCAATCAGCTGTGCCTCAGCCCGCTGCTTTTGGGCTGCCGATGTATGCATCATCAATACATCATGTGCGAGCACTCGACCTGTTGAGTCGATAACTGCAGTCTTTACCCCAGTCCGAAAGCCTGGATCCAGACCAAGCACCGCATAATGCCCGGCAGGAGCAGCCAATAACAAATCACGTAAGTTTTCTCCGAAGACTCCTATAGCCGTTTCTTCCGCTCGCTCACAAATCTCTTCAAGGAGATCTGTTTCAATGGAGAGACGCAATTTCACGCGCCATGCCCAACGACAGACTGAAAGAAGCCAGTCATCAGCCAACCGACCCGTTCGCTCAATCCCATAATGCTTCGCGATAAGCGACTCTGCCGGATGCGGGCTCTGCAGCTCTTCATCGGGAGTGAGTTCGACAGAGGCAGCCAAAACACCCTCACGGCGACCGCGAAGCACGGCCAGCACGCGATGGGAAGGGATCTTTGAAAGTGCCTCTCGAAATTCAAAATAATCTTTGAATTTTGCACTCTGGGCATCGGCATCAGCAGGCTGATCGCCCCCCAGTTCCACCCACTTGGAGACCAACTCGCCGCGAGAGGACATGAACTCACGCAGCGTCTCGCGTAAGCCAGGATCCAAACTAATGCGCTCCGCCAAAATATCACGGGCTCCCGTGAGTGCCGCCGCTGCGTCAGCTACACCTTTTTCAGCATTAATGAAGCTTCCTGCCGTCGCCATAGGATCAACCGTACGGTCTGCCAAAATAAGATCCGCGAGCGGCTCGAGACCTGCTTCTTTGGCAATCATTGCACGCGTACGACGTTTGCTCTTATAGGGAGCATAGAGATCTTCAAGTGTCTGCTTAGCGTCGGCAGCTAAAATTTGGGCACGAAGCTCATCGCTGAGCTTTCCCTGTGCCTCTATTGCGGCGAGGATGACTCCGCGGCGGTCGTCGAGCTCCCTTAAATAAATAAGACGCTCTTCAAGGATGCGAAGCTGCGCGTCCGAAAGATTACCGGTCACGTCCTTGCGATAACGGGCGATAAATGGAACGGTTGCGCCGCCATCAAGAAGTGCGACGGCCGCCTCCACCTGATTTGGGCGAGCCGAGATTTCCTGAGCAATACGCGTAGTGATGCGAGAGGAGAATTCTGTCATGAAGATCCTGCAGAAAATTTGGGCGCTCTCCCAGAACCTCATCGGTTCAGGACGGAGCGCCCGCAATAATAGCTGTTAGCAATAATCAGTTCTTAAGCGCCATTTTGCGCTCAACAATATCGGTAAGCATCTGCGCCACAATGCTCTGGTCTTTGCTCTCATAAGCAAGACGACGCAGATAGTCGACCTGTCTGGGCGATCTTCGAAATAAATGAAGCGGATGAAGAGTTGCCCAGGCTCTGGTTCTTCGATCTGCATGGAAAAGTCAGATGCCGGCCGTTCCCCGGAACCAGCCGCATGGGAGCGGTAGCTCCCATCTGCTCCAATCTGTACTGTCTCATGAAAGACCAAGTGTCCAAAGTAGATGTTGCGTTCAAATGCGATGCTTCCTGGTTCGCTGCCGCGCCGCTCTGGGGAAACAACCTCCGACTTCGTGACTTCTTCTAAAAAATGCTCCGGCCGATGCGCGAAATCCGCAAGCTCGCCTGAAAGTTCTTCCCGAGTAACCTCACAAGGAAGTCCGGGAACAGTAACGCGAATGATGTGTTCGTGGAATTTCATGGAAACCTCAAATACGGACAACGTGGCGCGCCTTTGCGCCTTTCAGCCGTAACTCAAGCCACTGACTGTACCGAGAAATAATGAAACTCGAAATAAAATAGACAAGCGCAATGAATACGTACCCTTCAATAAAATAGGCACGCCAAACAGCATCGCCCAGTGCGAGTTTCAAACTACCCGTCAAGTCATACATAGAGACGACGGTAACTAGGGACGTGTCCATGAAGCAGGAAAGTAGGCTGTTGACAAACGCGGGAATAATGGCAACCAAAGCCTGCGGCAGGATCACGTACTGGTAGCACTGCCTTTCGGTAAACCCCAGAGATCGGGCTGCCGCATACTGTCCCTGGGAAATGGTTTGCAAACCGCCCCGCACAGTTTCTGCCATATATGCCGCCTGGAAGAGTGCAATGCCAATAGCAACGCGCCAGAAGGCATCACACTGCAACCATTCAGGCAAGAGCAGCGGAAAAACAAAAGTTGCCACAAAGAGCACCGTGATGAGGGGCACACCACGAACCAATTCGATGTAACCTGTTGATAGTGCTGAAACAATCGGCATGC
>OJSQ01002566.1_pt1 | contig 15185 bp, 9 predicted proteins | sample 1599551 | NCBI WGS metagenome assembly OJSQ01 (sample SAMN04168659, study PRJEB22393) | human gut metagenome | biome: human gut microbiome; feature: stool | host: Homo sapiens | collected 2014-05-12
AGGCGATCGCCCTGCCGACCGACTTCTCGGCGCGTATTGCGCGTAACACGCAGATCTACATTCAGGAGGAGACCAACATCTGCCGCGAGGTCGACCCGTGGGCAGGTTCCTACTACATCGAGACGCTGACCAACGAGATCGCCCACAAAGCCTGGGAGCGCATCGAGGAGGTCGAGAAGCTGGGCGGTATGGCCAAGGCCATCGAGACCGGCATTCCGAAGATGCGCATCGAGGAGGCTTCGGCCCGCAAGCAGGCCCGCATCGACTCCGGCGAGGAGAAGATCATCGGCATCAACGAATACCGTCTGGAGAAGGAGGCCCCGATCGACATTCTTGCCGTGGACAACACGGCCGTGCGCGAGAGCCAGATCAAGCGACTCAAGGAGCTGCGCGCCAACCGCGACGAAGCTGCCGTGAAGAAGGCGCTGGCCGCCATCACCGAGTGCGTGAAGACCAAGCAGGGCAACCTGCTCGAACTGGCCGTCGAGGCCGCCAAGGTCCGCGCCTCGCTGGGCGAAATCTCCGATGCCTGCGAAGTGGTCGTAGGCCGCTACAAAGCTGTTATCCGTTCCATTTCAGGTGTTTACTCTTCAGAAGTGAAAAACGACAAATCCTTCGAGCGCGCCAAGGAGCTGTGCGCCGAATTCGCCAAGAAAGAGGGCCGTCAGCCGCGCGTCATGATCGCCAAGCTCGGTCAGGACGGCCACGACCGCGGCGCCAAGGTGGTCGCTACGGGTTATGCCGACATCGGCTTCGACGTCGACATGGGTCCGCTGTTCCAGACTCCGGAGGAGGCCGCCAAGCAGGCCGTCGAAAACGACGTGCACGTAGTCGGCGTATCGTCGCTGGCCGCCGGCCACCTGACGCTCGTGCCGCAGATCATCGCCGAGCTGAAGAAGCTGGGCCGCGAGGACATCATCGTCATCGTCGGCGGCGTGATCCCCGCGCAGGACTACGATGAACTCTACCGCGACGGCGCCGCCGCCATCTTCGGCCCCGGTACGCCGATCGCCACGGCAGCCATCAAGATCCTCGAAATCCTGCTCGCCGAGTAAATTCCCGGCTCCGACAAGAGAAACGCCGCGGTCGCAAGACCGGGGCGTTTTTTGTTCCGGAGCACTTCGGGAGGGACTTTTTTCACCCGCCAAAGACCGGAACGGGAGTTTTTGCATTATCTTTACGACTGAAATACACAAATTCATTCATTCCAACGTTCCATTCGCATGAAGAAAACCCTCATTCTGTTGCTTGCCTGCTGTGCCTGCATCCGGTCGCAGGCGCAGACTCCGGAGGCGGCCGCCGCACCGGAACCCTCCGCAACCCGGACCGACAGCGCCCTGACATTCCCCGAACCCGAATTCATCGGCCAGGCACTGGCTATCCGGCCCGACAACAGAACCGAGCAGCTCGTCCAGGAGAGCCTGGCTCCCCGCCACCGCTCGTCCACCGGGCAGAAACTGTTCGGCATCGGAAAGAACCACATCGACGAAATGACGCTGAAAGGCGCGCAGTCCCCCGTCCGGTTCCGGAAGAGCGACGGCATCGCCTTTATCATCCGCGTTCCGGACAACCTGATCGACCCGATGTCGGTGATCAGCGTCTTCCGGTTCAAGGTCAAGAAGAAGATGCGGATCGCCGAATACGCGTCGGTCGGAACCTTCGGCGACCGGCAGCGCAACACGCTGGAACGGCAGCCCTTCACCTCGCGCCGGTTCGGAAGCAGCTCCTACCTCATCATCCTGAAAGGCGTCGAGACCGGAGAATACGGCATCACGGTCGATGCGCTGGGCAGTCTCAACGTTTCGACATTCGGGGTGGACGAATAAACCCGCGTTCCATGACAAACAATCCCCGCAACCTCGGTTGCGGGGATTGTTCTTTCGGCAGCCGGCAATGGAATCACAGGCAGGCCTCCAGAATCCGGCGGGCCATGGCGCCGTCGACGTTCTGCGCCTCGCCGAACCGATCGCCCGCAGCCGTGAAGCGGCGTTCGATCTCGGCGATGGTCTCTTCGCCGATACCCTCCTCCGAAAGGCGTGTCGAGAGGCCCAGCGAACGGAAGAACGCCTCGTTGGCCGCAATCGTACGGTCGATGCGCTCCTCCTCCGAACCGCCGGCAATGCCCCAGATACGCTCGCCGTATTGCAGCAGTTTGCCGCGTTTCTGCCCGCGCAGCACGCGCAGCGTACCGTTGATGACAATGGCCAGCGTCGCGCCGTGCGTCAAGCCGTGCAGCGCCGTCAGCTCGTGGCCGATCATGTGCGTCGCCCAGTCCTGCGTCACGCCCATACGGATCATGTCGTTCAGGGCCAGCGTCGCCGAAAGCATGTATTCCGACATCGTGTCGTAATCGCGCTCGTCCGCCAGCGCTTTGGGAGCGATTTCGACCACCGTATGCAGGATGCCTTCGGCCCAGCGGTCCATCAGCCGCGACTGATGGGGCGTAGTCATATACTGCTCCAGCACATGCACGAAAGTATCCGCAAGTCCGCAGGCTACCTGACGCTTCGGCAGCGAATAGAGCGTCTCGGGATCGAGGATCGAGAAGACCGGATAATCGCCGTAGAAAGCATATTTTTCCTTGGTCTCGTAGCGCGAAATGACCGCCCCGGAGTTCATCTCGGAACCCGTGGCCGACATGGTGAGGACCGTAGCCAGCGGCACGGTCTTGCCGGCCTGCCCCTTGAGCACGATGTCCCATGCATCGCCGTCGTAGAGAAGGCCCGCAGCGATGAGTTTCGTACCGTCGATGACCGACCCGCCGCCGACAGCCAGCAGGAAGTCCACCTTCCGCTCTTTGCCCAGCGCAATGGCTTCGCGCAGGGTCTCGACCGACGGATTCGCCTCGATGCCCCAGAACTCGACCAGGTCGCGGCCTTCGAGTGCGGCGACGACCTGATCGTAGACGCCGTTACGCTTGACGCTTCCGCCGCCGAAGGTCAGCATGATGCGTTTTCCGGCGGGAATGAGCTTCGGCAGACGGGCGATCTGGCCCTTGCCGAAAACCAGTTTGGTCGGATTGTGATAGATGAAGTTGTTCATGGCGAATATTTATTTATCCTATTACGAAGAGAATGAATGACCGGACGGCTCCGAAACCGGATTGCACCTGGTTTGACAGGGCCTCCGGCTGCTAAAAGAGCCGTTACGCCTCTAAAGATACGAAAAAAGCCGGACTGCGCAGAGAATTCTCCGCTAATTTTCAATCTTTGCGGTGAAAGCTGCCGGTTTGTGCTTAAACGAAGCAGAGCGCGGATGGGTGTACCGAAGTACGTCCCATTCGCGCCCTGCAGGAGCAAGTGCAAAGATGCACCGTAAAATCAATCGTTTAGAAGTACTTGCCGCGCAGGTCCTGAATCTTGGCCATCTGCTGGATAGCCGGGATGGCGAACTGCTGGGCCATGCCCTCGGCCATGGCCTGGGCGCGAACTTTCTCGCCTTCGGCGGTCTGCTTGTCGTCGGTCTTGACATCCCCGACCTCGAAGACATAGACGCCCGAAAGTCCCTTCACGGGAGCCGACAGGGCACCCTTCTCGGCCGATGCGATGGCGCCCACCAGACGAGGCTCCATGCCCACGCCGTTCACGTAGAACGAACCGAAAGTCACATCGGAGAAGTCCTCCACCTCCGAGCCGAGACTTGCAGCCTGCTCGGCGAGGGTCGAACCCGAAAGGCTCTTGACGATATAATCGTATTTTTTGTCGCGAAGAAGCTGCGAACGGATCTGGGCCGAAACCTTATTCAGCGGTGCGTACTCGTTGTCGTCGATCTCGGTCAGCGTGGCAATCACGTAGTCCTTGCCCACGTTGAAGATCGCCGAAAGGTCGCCCTCCTTCGCTCCGTAGGCCCAGCGGGCCACCTCGCGCGAATCCTCAAGGCCGCGGATCGTACGGTCGCCCTGGGCAATCGCAGCCACGCGGGGCGTCACGGCAGCCGTCGAAGCGGCATCTGCGAATGCGGCGGCCGAACCCTTGGCGTTGACCATGAACGAACCGGCCTGGTTGTGCACGTCGCGGCGCGTGGCGGCCGAAGCCTCCACGGGATAGGTGATCGTAGCCACCTGCACGTGTTTCGAAGGTTTGTCGGCACGGTATACCTGCATCAGCTGGATGGCGTCGCCCGAAGCGATCTTCACGATGTCGCCCTGTCTGGCATTGGCCAAAGCGGCGGCGAACTCGCCCGTGAAGGCCGAGAAAGGCAGCACTCCCACTTCACCGCCGTTGGCGGCCGTAGCGTCGTAAACCGAATAACGGGCAGCGGTCTGCGCGAAATCGCCCCCCTTCTTCAGCACCGTCAGCAGGCTGTCGGCAAGCGCCTCCTGCGCATAGGGCAGCACGATATGACGTACGCCCACCGAGTCGGGAACCATCTTCGAATCGAGCGCGCGGGACATCGTCCACTCGTTGTTCTTCAGCACGGGACCGTACATCTCGCCCGCCATCAGCGCCTTGGCCTCCTCGTCGGAGAGCTGTGCGGCGGAAACGTAGCTGTCGGCGATCTTGCCGTTGCGGTTGGCGCGGACGAAGGTCTTCACCTCCTCGGCGGCGGCGAACTCCCGGCCCACCTCCGTCACGCTCTTCTCAAGCGCCAGCAGGTCGTCGTCCGTGGGGGAGACCTCGAATACGACATACGAAATCGTACGTGACGGGGTCTGCTTGAACTGGTTCTTATGGCTGTTGTAGTAAGCCTTCACATCACCCGACGACACCTTGACGAGCGAATCGGGAACGGCCGAGAACTTCTTGCCGGCCCACTTGCCCGAGAAAGACTTGTTGGCGGCCTCGACACCGCGGGCGACCTCCAGCGAATTGACGTAAACGCCGCCCTTCACCAGTCCGAAGTACTTCTGCACCTCGCGCTCCAGACGGGCCTGCTCGTTGAGCTGCGCCCAGGCATTGGCCGCCTCGGGGTTGGTCTCGGCCTGCGCGAGGAACTGGCTGATGGCAGCCACGCTGTACTCGCCCGTGCGGGGATCGGCGAAAGCATTGTAGAAAGCCTGCGAAGGATGCTGTCCGCTGACCATCGCCAGACGCTCCGGCTCGGTGACGCGAAGTCCCATCCGGTCGAAACCGGGCGTCAGCACGTGCTTGGCGATCAGCGCCTGCCAGGCGGCATTGGCCAGCATGGCCGACTGCTGCTCGTCGCTCTCCTGCATGTTGTTCTGCGACTTGATCGTCTCGTACTGGTCGTAGTACTCCGAATAGTTGATCTTCTCGCCGTCGATCACACCGACACGCGGGTCGTTGCCCGAGAAGCCCATTTCAGTCTTCAGAGAGAGGATGAATGCCAAGAGGGCCAGTGCGATGATGATCGAAAGCACGATGCCGAACTTGGTTCGTAAAGTGTTTAAACTTGCCATATAAATTGTTAATTATTCGTATTGTTTCGAATTATCAGCCAAAGGTAGTAAAATTAATTGTAAAAAGAACAGAATAAAAGTAAAAATATACGCACGCTTCGCCCCCGTAATCCCCGCCGGGGCGGGAATTTACCGGAAAGGCGGCGGAATCCGGCCCACGCTACAATTTCTTCACCCGCGCCAGTTCGATGCGCGAACGCGTCGTACGGAGAATCCGCAATTGCAGGCCGCCGATGAAAACCGTCTCCCCGGCGGTGGGAATACCCTCGTAATTGAAGATGATGAAACCGGCCAGCGTGTCGTATTCCTTGCTCTCCTCGATGCCGAGGTTGTATTTTTCATTCAGGTATTTCACCTCCAGGCGGCACGAGAGAACATACTCGTCGGGGCCGACCTGCTTTTCGGTGAGGTCCGGAATGTCGTGCTCGTCCTCGATCTCGCCGAAAATCTGCTCCAGCACGTCTTCGAGCGAAATGACGCCCGCCGTGCCGCCGAATTCGTCGATCACAACGGCGATGTTCGAACGGTGCTTGATAAAATTCTCCAGCATCAGCTGCAAAGGCATGGTCTCGGGCACGAAATTGACCTCCATCATCACGTCGGCGATCTGCCGGGGCCGCGTGAAAAGGCTTTTCGAATTGACGTAGCCCACGATGTTGTCGATCGACTTGCGCCAGACGAAGATACGCGAATATTTCGAGTCGACGAAACGCGCCGTGAGCTGTTCGATCGAGGTGTCGTCGATGTCCACGGCCTCGACGTCCACACGCGGAACCATGCAGTCCCTGACGCGCAGGTCGGCGAAATCCAGCGCGTTCTGGAAGAGTTTCAGCTCGTTGTCCGGTTCCGAATGCTGCTCCGGGCTGTTCGAGTCGAGCAGCGCCGCAAGGTCCTCGCGGTCGAAACTCGGAGTGATGTTCCGCTCCTCGACGCGGCGGCCCAGAAGGTGCAGAATGCCGTGGGAAAGCAGCGTCGTGAAACGCGCCACCGGATAGAGGACGATGTAGAAAAAATAGATCACCGGCGCCAGCGCGCGGTAATAGAAATTGGGATTGTTCCTGAAAATCGACTTAGGGAGAAACTCGGCGAAGAAGATGATGATGACCGTCGAAACGGCGGTGTCCACGGCGACCGAGCCGCTCCGGGCGAGCTGCTCCCACCCCAGCGAGGCATAGATGCTGCGCAGAAGCAGCGACATCGCCAGCGAATAGACGACCAGTGCGATGTTGTTGCCCACGAGGATCGTGGTGATATACTGCCCCGGATGGCGGGCGAAAACCTCGGCAATCTGGTCGAACATGCGGTTCTGCTTGCGGTCGATCTCCAGCTTGAGACGGTTCTTGCTCGTAAAGGCAATCTCCATCCCCGAGAAAAAAGCCGACAGCAACAGCATTACGACAATCAGGACGACGGTGGTGAGCATCGCTTTCAGTTTTTGAGTTTGGGTTCGACGGAAACCTGCTCCTCCCGCAGGACCGGACGCGCCTCCTCCCGGGAGCCGTCCAGCATTTTCAGCGGCCGGCGTTCAACCTACGCTTCGGGTCTTCCGACCTGCCTTTCAGCCGGCCCGGCGGGAATCTCCCGGGCCGGAGCGGCCCTCCCGGATTCGGGCGTCCGGACGGCGGACCGGCTGTCGGAGGGCCGGCTGTCGGAGGGTTTCGGAACCGGGCGCACGGACGTGGAATCCGTGGCCGCAGAGTCGGCGCTCTGCTTCATCTCGACCTCCATACGGCCCTTCATGCGGCGAAAACGCCAGTCCTTGAACTCCTCGTCCGATTCGAAACCTTCGCCGATGAAGACATCGCGGCCGTTGTTCTGCACGATCTTCGAATCGACGTTCGAATAGATTTTCTTGGTCCGCGCATTCCAGAACAACTGCTGGGTGTAGAGGGTTTTGCCGTCGGATTTCTCGACGACGACGTTGCCCTTGGCCTCCCACAGTTCGCGGTTCTCGTAATAGATGGCGTAGTTGGCCGTCAGCACGGCGTCCACCGTGGTCAGCGAATCGTTCTGGTAGGTAGTGATCTTCACGCCCTTGCGGAATTCGCGGTAAGGTTCGCGGGCCAGCGAATAACCTTCGAGCAGCGGCGTGACGAAATGGTACGACCGGCGGCCGTTCTGCGACATCACGACCGAAAGGTCCTCGCTGTATTCGGTCATCATCGTCTCCTCGGAAGCCGACGCGCGGCCCGCATCCTTGTCCGCACACGAGAATAGCAAGATAGCACTCCCCGTCACGGAGAGTGCTACCCTGATCGTTCTTGTCATGCGTTTTCCCATCGAAGCCTGTCGGGAGCGTGTTTTTTAGCGGGCACGGACGGTGGTGGTGATACCGGCGGCCGTTCCGCAGGTCACCGTATAGCGCGCACCCTCCTGCAACTCGTTGAAGAAGCACTCCTCCGAGCTGGGGAAAACCGAACGGAACTTGCCGAGGGAACTCTTGGCGTGCTCCATGTACTCCGAATCGGCCGGGAGCAGTTCGACCGCCTTGGCCATCGTATCGTAAGCGGCCCAATAGGTCGCCAGACCGGCGAAACCGCCGCACGAACCTGCCGACGAAGCATAGCACTGCGCCAGGATGAAGTACGGAACGCCGTCCTCGGGGTCCAGGTCGCGGGCCTGGCGCGCAGCGGCGGCAGCGCCCGGAATGTCGTTGGACACGAGGCCCACCAGCGCGATGCGCACGAGCAGTTTCTGACGCTCGGCGGGGTCTTTCTCGACATCCAGCGCCTCGTTCAGGTAGGTCTTCGCCTTTACATAGTCCTTCTTGTTCTGGAAAGCCTGGGCCAGGAACATGGCCGTCTCCGACGAAGGCTTCACCTGATAGTATTTCTCGGCGATCGAGAAGTAGAAATCACCGTCGCACTTGGCGCGCGACATCAGAGCCACGGCCTGCGAAAGCAGCGCCTCGTCGTCGGGAGCGGCGGCCAGCTTGCCCTTGAAGAGTCTTTCGAGATTCTCGCAGCTTGCGGCGCCGCTCAATCCGAACGCAGCGTCGAACTGGCTCTTGTACTCGGCGGCAGCGGGGTTCTTCTCGAAGAACGGCGTCAGAAGGTCGTACTCGGCGATGATCTCGTCGGGCATCACCTCGTCGGTATTCCTGTAATCGTCGCAGAGGTTCGAGAAATAGGCCACGACGGTCTCGGGATCGGTGTTGTCGCCGCCGGCCTCGATGGCTGCGCGGAACGCTTCGCGGATACCCTTGCGGTCGGCGGGTTTGTACATCAGATACTCACGGGCCTTGCGGTCGAGGATATAGGGCGTGCCGTACTTGGGATGGTCGCCGAAATACTCGTTGCGCAGGTCGTAAACGATCATCAGCGAGTCGGTGTAGGTGTTTTTCTCGGCGATGCTCTTGGCGCGCGCGATCTTGTTCTTATAAAGCGTGATGCCGCGCACGAAGGTATTCTGCGAAGCCTTCGGACATTTGTCGAGCAGCTCCTTGAGGTAATGCGCGGCAGCGTTGTAATCCTTGTTGTCGAGCGACTCCTTGAGGAAGTTGCTGTTCAGAATGTTCTGCTCCCGCTCCTGAGGAGTGTCACCCCAGACCGCGTACTTCGGATCACTGAAATCTTGCTGTGCCATCGCTGCGACTGCAAAAAGCGCACACGCAGCAGAAAGCAGGAATTTAACGTTTTTCATCGGTCAGATTAATTTTTGTGTTTCTATCTTTTATTTTTGCTTGCCTGTCACATCAATCGAACTTGGAGCGCATGAACCAATATTCGCCGTTCTCCATCTGTCCCGCGAAGAGCGTGAAGCCGATCGCAAACTTGAAATACTGCTGCCGGACCAGCCCCAGGCGGTCGGCGATGTTGTAACCGCGGCGACCGTACTCGACGCCGATGTCGATGGCCGAGAAGGCACCGCGCCTCACCGGAATGCCGATGCCCGCCGTCACGGCGTACTGCGCGAGCTTGTCCCCGTTGAACGTCTGGTTGTAGGCTCCGTAGCGGAAACCCGCACGGTAGGACCAGCGTTTGAGGAAGTGACGCGCATCGTAACGGTTCGGGGTGTATTCCACACCCATCTTGATCGTGCTCGTATTAGTGTAGGCCACCTTGTATTCCGTCTTGTTCTCCCCGCTGCCGCTGGTTCCCGTCATCTCGTAGCCCGAGTTGCGGCCGCCCCAGTTCTGGAACACATAATCCACGCCGACGGCCCACCTGCCGGTCTGGTAATAGGCCCCCACGGCCAGCTGCCGGGGCAGCACCAGCTTCAGGTGCGTCGTATCGCCCTTGACGACCGTGTTGTACAGGTCGCCGATATAGAGTTTTTTCGTCACCTCCGGGTTCAGGTCGCCGCCGAAGTCGTACGTCGCGCCGAAGGTCAGGATGCGCTTCGCGTTCAGAATCGCGTTCCACTGCACGCCGACCTGCCCCTTGATGCTCGAAATGCTGTAATTGTCCTGCCCCACCGTCGAGGTGAAGGTTCCCTCGCCCGTAATGGCGGTCGGGGTCATCACGAACGTACGGTCGATGTCGCCCCAGTAATACTGTGCGGCGATACCCACCGAAAAATTCTTGAACGGCTCCCAGCCCAGGCCGACCTTGACCTCCGTCACGTCGCCCTCGCCCTGGTAGTTGTACTGAATATTGCCGACGTTGGCGTAAATGGGGTCTTCGGGATCGTATTCGTGATAATACTTGGTCCTGTAACCCACCGAACTGTAAGGCGTGAGGCTGAAACCGAGTCCCAGCCGCTTCGCCACCGGCATCTGGAAAGCGATGTCGTGAAAGTTGAACGTGTTGTAGGCCGTCCGTTTCCCGACGCCTCCGACCGTCTGGGCGTTGTAGTAGTTCTGCCCCTCCAACCCGAAGTTGAAAAGGAAAGTCTTCTGCGGAGCCGCGCTGTAAGCCGCGGGGTTGAGCAGGTTGACCGTACTCACCGAACGCATGGCCACACCCGCACCGCCCATCGAGCGCATCTGCAGCGTACCGGGGGTATTCTGTTCGCCGATGCCGTACATCGTATAGGGCGAGAATGCGTTAATACTGCTTGTCTGGGCCGAAACGGCAAAAGGAAACATCGCTGCAGCCGCGACAACCAGCTTAATCAAGGTGTTCTTCACTTGCATTGTACTCTAAAATTCGATCCAATCCGCAAAAGACCAGATTACAATTTGCAAATATCGTGTTTTTAATTCTTTTCGCAAAGTATTTCGCGTCCCCGCCGGTAAAAATTACGCATAAATCGTCGATTTTTTTCTCCATCCGGGCCATATAGCCCTCAATTTCGAAGGTCAGCGAGTTCATCACCCCCAGGCGGATGGCCTCTTCGGTGGTGAGCCCCTGCAACTCCCCGCTTTCGGTCGGACCGCACAGCGGCAGGCAGGCCGTGTAGTCGTGGAGCGCCCGAAAACGGGTTTTCATCCCCGGCGAAATGCACCCGCCGCGGAACGTGTTGTCGGCCGTCACCAGGTCGATCGTGACGGCCGTGCCGAAATCGACGATCAGCACGTTGCGCCCCGGGTAAAGCACCGTGGCGCCCACGGCGGCGGCCAGCCGGTCGCGGCCCAGCGTCTCGGGCGTATGGTAAGCGTTGGCAACCGGCACGGGGGTCTGCGAGGTGAATTCCAGCAGGTAATCCGCATAGGGCCTGACCGTTTCGACCACGTCGTCCGCTTCGCCGCGCGTCGAAGCGACGACGGCCTTCGCGGCCCTGCGGCCCTCCAGCAACTCGCCGAGCATCGACGGATGCAGCCGCTCCACGCAGCGCTGGGCGACGATCCGTCCGCCGTCAAAAACGGCCAACTTGACAAGGGTGTTGCCTATGTCTACGATCAGATTCAAAGCTGCTGCAGCGTTTTGTATGCGTCTTCCACGTCTTTGACATTCCTAACGGTCATCGCCAACCGATTATTGTGCTGTTTGAGCACAAATCGGTCGGGCCGCTGCGTAATCCGCTGCAACAGGGTCATAAAGGCCTCGCTCTTGTAGAAAGGCGAGTTCTCCTCGCCCACGAAATGCACGATCATCAGCCCGTTCTTGACCTTCACGCGCTCCATGCCCAGACGAATGGCCTCCCAGCGCAGGCGCACGACGTTCAACAGCTCCTTCGCGGCGCGCGGCAGGGGACCGAAGCGGTCCGCAAGACGGCTCTCGAAGGCCTGCAAAGCCTCCTCGTCCTTCGTCGAGTCGAGTTCGCGGTAGAGTTTCAGGCGTTCGGCCTGCTGCGAAACGTAGGCGTCGGGCAGCGCGGCCTCGACCTCGATGTCGATGTGCGCGTCGTCGATGAAACGCATCTGCTCCACGACCTCCTGCTCCCCGTCGCTCAAGCCCGGGACATGAAGCCCCTCGGCACGCAGTTCGGCCACCGCCTCGTTCATAATCTTCTGGTAGGTCTCGAAACCGATGTCGGCGATGAACCCGCTCTGCTCGGCGCCCAGCAGGTTGCCCGCGCCGCGGATGTCGAGGTCCTGCATGGCGATGTTGAACCCCGAACCCAGGTCGGAAAACTCCTCGATGGCCCGCAGACGCCGCCGCGCGTCGGACGACAGCAGTTCGTCGGGCGGCGAAAGCAGGTAGCAGTAGCCCTTCTGGTTCGAACGCCCCACGCGGCCGCGCAGCTGGTGCAGGTCGCTCAAACCGAAGTTCTGGGCGTTGTCGACGATGATCGTATTGGCGTTGGGAATGTCGATGCCGTTCTCGACGATGGTCGTCGACACCAGCACGTCGAATTCCCCGTAGATGAAGTCCATGATGAGTTTCTCCAGCTGCTCGGCCGGCATCTTGCCGTGCCCGACGGCCACACGGGCCTTCGGGCAGAGGCGCGTGATCAGCCCTTGGAGGGCCGGCAGGTCCTCGACGCGGTTGTGGACGAAATAGACCTGGCCGCCGCGGGCGAGTTCCGCCTCGACGGCATCGCGGATGATCTCCTCCGAGAATACGTGCGACTCGGTGAGGATCGGCTGGCGGTTGGGCGGCGGGGTCGAAATGACGGACAAGTCCCGCGAACCCATCAGCGAGAATTGCAGCGTGCGCGGAATCGGCGTGGCGGTGAGCGTCAGCGTATCGACCGAAACGCTCATCTCGGTGAGCTTTTCCTTGGCGGCGACGCCGAATTTCTGCTCCTCGTCGATGATCAGCAGCCCCAGGTCGCGGAACACGATCTGCTTGCCCAGCATCTTGTGCGTGCCGATCAGGATGTCGATCTTCCCCGAGGCGAGGTCCTCGCGGATCTGGCTGACCTCCTTCGTGGATTTGGTGCGGTTGATGTACTCCACCCTCACCGGGAAATCGCGCAGACGCTCGGTGAACGAGCGGTAGTGCTGCAAGGCGAGGATCGTCGTCGGAACCAGCACGGCGACCTGCTTGCCGTCGACGGCGGCCTTGAACGCCGCGCGGATCGCCACCTCGGTCTTTCCGAAGCCCACGTCGCCGCACACCAGCCGGTCCATCGGCTGGTCCGACTCCATGTCCTTCTTGATGGCCGCCGTGGCCGACTGCTGGTCGGGGGTGTCCTCCCAGCGGAACGACGCCTCCAGCTCGTGCTGCAAATAGCTGTCGTGCGAGAAGGCGTAGCCCTTCGAGGCCTTGCGTTTGGCGTAGAGGGCGATCAGTTCGCGCGAAATGTCCTTGACGGCCTTCTTGGTGGCGTTCTTCAGCTTCTGCCAGGCGCCGTTGCCCAGTTTGTAGACCTTCGGCGGCTCGCCGTCGCCCGACTTGTAGCGCGAAATGCGGTGGAGCGAATGGACGTTCACGAACAGCACGTCTCCATCCTTGTAGACCAGCTTGATCGCCTCGTGCGCCTTGCCGTTTTCGTTGATCTTCACAAGCCCGTCGAAGCGGCCCACGCCGTGGTCGATATGCACCACATAGTCGCCCGGCCGCAGCTGGTTCAGCTCGGCGACGGTCATCTGTTCGTCGCGCCTGATCTCGCCGTTGATGCGGTAACGCTGGTAGCGGTCGAAAATCTGATGATCGGTATAGAGGCACAACTTCAGGTCGTTGTCCACGAAACCCTCGTGCAGCGTCACCGAAAGGGGCCGCACGACGGCCTGCCCGCGTCCGATCTGGTGAAAGATGTTTTCGAGACGCTCGACCTGCACCTTGTTTTCCGAGAGGATATAGGTCGTGTACCCGCGCAGCGAATTGCGGATCATGTCGTCGGCCAGCATCTCGAAATTCTTGTTGAACTTAGGCTGGGGAGCCGTATCGAACTCTACGGCCGCCGTGGCGGGACGCTCCGGCAGGTTGTCGCGCAGGGCGAGCATCCGGCAGTTCGCCAAATCGCCGAGCAGTGCGTTACGGCTGGTCATCAGGCGGTCGATCTCCTCAGGACGTTCCATGTCGGCAAGCGTCTTGCGGCGGATATCGTTCACCCGACGCAGCACGTAATCGGCGTCGTAGAACCAATAGGCCGCCGCGTCGCCCGCAAACTGCACGAACGACACCTTCGCCGCCCCATCGCCGGCATTGAGGTTGGGAATGATCTCCACCCGGTCGAGTTTGTCGGCCGAGAGCTGGCTCGAAATGTTGAAACGGCGGATCGAGTCCACCTCGTCGCCGAAAAAGTCGATACGGTAGGGTTTGCTTTCCGAGAAGGAGAAGACGTCCACGATACCGCCGCGCACCGAATACTGGCCCGGCTCATAGACGAAATCGACGCGGGTGAAGTTCGCATCGACGAGCGCGTCCTCCAGCACGGCGATCGAGATACTGTCGCCGACTTTCACGGCGATCGTGTCCCGCCGGAGGGTTTCGGCGTCGGCGACCCGCTCGGCCAGCGCTTCGGGATAGGTGCAGACGATCAGATACCCTTTCGTGAAGCCCTTCACGGCGCTCATCGCCGCCGTGCGCTGCACCACGCCCTGCGCATCTTCGGCGCCGTAGGCCACCGAACGCTTGTAGGAGGAGGGGAAGAAATAGACCTGCTTCTCGTCCAGCAGATTATAGAAGTCGTTCATCAGGTAGGCCGCAGCGTCGCGGTCCTCGGCGACGAAGACGTGTACGCCCCCGGTTTTCGCCGCAGCGGCAGCGGCATAGAACGAAAGAGCGCCGCCGACCAGCTCTTTCAGATGGACGGTTGCGCGCTCTTTCTTATATTCGCGGCACAGGCGGGGCAGGGCTTTCGACCCGGCGGCGAACTGCGCCAGCTGCTCGCGGGCAGTCATACGGTTACTTGTTTATCAGGTCGTTGTCCTTGCGGTCGTGGTAATGGACCTCGACGATACCGAGACTCTGGTCGGCGACGACATGCAGCCGCACCTTGTATTTCCACTGCCAGCGGCGGCGCAGCGACCAAAGGCCCTGCTTGAGGAAGGAGGCCACATAGGGGCTTACGACCAGCTTGATATATTTGTGACCGCGGTCATGCGTAAGGAACGAAATCTGGTTCTCGATCTTCTTGTCCAGCAGCACCGTCGGTTCGATCTTGCCCGATCCGTTGCAGGTCGGGCAGACGTCCGAAACCTCCTCCACGGCCACGGGACGCACCCGCTGGCGGGTGATCTGCATCAGGCCGAACTTGGTGAGCGGCAGGACCGTGTGCTTGGCCTTGTCGGTAGCCATCAGCTTCACCATTTCGTCGTAGAGCGCCTGCCGGTTCTGCGCCTTGCGCAGGTCGATGAAGTCAATGATGACGATGCCGCCCAAGTCGCGCAGACGCAGCTGGCGGGCGATTTCGGCCGCAGCGGCCAGATTGACGTCCATCGCCGTCTGCTCCTGATTGTCCTCTGCCTTGGTGCGGTTGCCCGAATTGACGTCGATGACGTTCATGGCCTCCGTATGCTCGATAATGAGGTAGGCGCCGCGGCGCAGCGAGACATATTTGGCGAAGAGCGACTTGATCTGCTTCGAGATGTCGAAGTTGTCGAAAATGGGCA
>OJSQ01002571.1_pt1 | contig 15162 bp, 10 predicted proteins | sample 1599551 | NCBI WGS metagenome assembly OJSQ01 (sample SAMN04168659, study PRJEB22393) | human gut metagenome | biome: human gut microbiome; feature: stool | host: Homo sapiens | collected 2014-05-12
CGACGACGATAACGGAACGGCCGGAGTAGTCAACACGCTTGCCCAGCAGGTTCTGACGGAAGCGGCCCTGCTTGCCCTTCAGCAGATCGGAAAGGCTCTTCAGTGCGCGGTTGTTGGGGCCGGTGACCGGACGGCCGCGGCGGCCGTTGTCGATCAGGCTGTCCACTGCTTCCTGCAGCATACGCTTCTCGTTGCGCACGATGATGTCGGGAGCGCCCAGCTCCAGCAGGCGGCGCAGACGGTTGTTGCGGTTGATGACGCGGCGGTACAGGTCATTCAGGTCGGAGGTGGCGAAGCGGCCGCCGTCCAGCTGGACCATGGGACGCAGGTCAGGCGGCAGCACGGGCAGCACGTCCATAACCATCCACTCGGGGCGGTTGCCGGAAACGCGGAAAGCCTCGACGACTTCCAGACGCTTCAGGATACGCACCTTCTTCTGGCCGGAGGACTTCTCCACCTCGGCAGTCAGCTCAGCGCTGAGCTGGTCGAGGTCGATCTCCTTCAGCAGGTCCTGAACGGCCTCAGCACCCATCGCAGCCTCGAACTCGTCGCCGTAGCGCTCGCGCATCTCGCGGTACTCTTTCTCGGTCAGCAGCTGCTTCTTTTCCAGCGGGGTCAGGCCGGGATCGGTGACGATATAGCTTGCAAAGTAGAGGACCTTCTCCAGCAGGCGGGGGCTGATGTCCAGCATCAGGCCGATGCGGCTGGGGATGCCCTTGAAGTACCAGATGTGGCTCACAGGAGCGGCCAGCTCGATGTGGCCCATACGCTCACGGCGGACCTTGGCCTTGGTCACCTCGACGCCGCAGCGGTCGCAGATCTTGCCCTTATAACGGATGCGCTTATACTTGCCGCAGTGGCACTCCCAGTCCTTGGTAGGTCCAAAAATGCGCTCGCAGTACAGACCGTCGCGCTCCGGCTTCAGGGTGCGGTAGTTGATGGTCTCAGGCTTCTTCACCTCGCCATAGCTCCAGTTGCGGATCTGGTCAGGAGAGGCAAGGCCGATTTTGATCGAATCGAAGACGTTGTTTTCCATGAAACGAACCCTTTCTTAATCTTTATAGTCTCGATGATAACAGTTGACGTTGGAAGACCCGCTGCCCTCCCCTGCTCTGCGGCGGCAGCACGCGCACCGCGCAGGGAAACACAGCTTTCTCAAAGGGGCCTTATTATTCGTCGATGTTCACTTCGTCAGAAGCGGACTCTGCAGCGGCAGAGTTGTCATCCTCCAGCACGGAGGGATCATCGAAACCAGCATCGGCGTCCTTGATGGTGTAATCGTTCAGCAGCTCGTTCTCGTTGGCGACAGTCTCGGTGCCGGCAACATCACGCATATCGAAGCCGGTCTCTTCGTCGTCGAAGTTCTGGCGCATATCGATCTCGTTGCCTTCCTTGTCCTGGACCACGACGTCCAGACCCAGAGACTGCAGTTCCTTGAGCATGACGCGGAAGGACTCGGGGATGCCCGGCTGCGGGATGGGCTCGCCCTTGACGATGGCCTCGTAGGTCTTGACACGGCCCTCGACGTCATCGGACTTGACGGTCAGGATCTCCTGCAGGGTGTAAGCGGCACCGTAAGCTTCCAGAGCCCAGACCTCCATCTCGCCGAAGCGCTGGCCGCCGAACTGGGCCTTGCCGCCCAGAGGCTGCTGGGTGACCAGAGAGTAGGGGCCGGTGGAACGGGCATGGATCTTATCGTCAACGAGGTGATGCAGCTTGAGGTAGTACATATAACCGACGGTAACGCGGTTATCGAACTTCTCACCGGTACGGCCATCATAAACGGTGGTCTTGCCGTCGCGGTCCAGCTCGATCTTGGAGAAGTCGATGATGTGGCCCTTCTCGCCCATCAGCTTGGGGAGCTTGGTGGGATATGCAGGAGCATTCTCGCCGTGCCACATCTCGCGGGCGGTATCGAAGGTATCGCCGATGTCAGCCTCGCGGGCGGAGTCGAAGACGGGGGTCATGACCTTGATGCCGCAGGCCTTGGCAGCGTAGCCCAGGTTGACTTCCAGCACCTGACCGATGTTCATACGGGAAGGAACGCCCAGGGGGTTCAGCACGATGTCCAGCGGGGTGCCGTCGGGCAGGTAGGGCATATCCTCCTGCGGCAGGATGCGGGAAACGACACCCTTGTTGCCGTGACGGCCTGCCATCTTATCGCCGACGCTGATCTTACGCTTCTGAGCGATGTAGCAGCGGACGACCTCGCGCACACCGGGCTGCAGCTCGTCGCTGTTCTCCGGGGTGAAGACCTTGACGTCCACGATGATGCCGTACTCGCCGTGAGGCACACGCAGAGAGGTATCACGCACCTCGCGGGCCTTCTCGCCGAAGATGGCACGGAGCAGGCGCTCCTCAGCGGTCAGCTCGGTCTCGCCCTTCGGGGTGACTTTACCGACCAGAATATCACCGCTCTTGACCTCGGCGCCGATGCGGATGATGCCGCGCTCGTCCAGGTCCTTCAGAGCATCCTCAGAGACGTTGGGGATGTCGCGGGTGATCTCTTCGGGTCCCAGCTTGGTGTCGCGGGACTCGGTCTCATATTCCTCAATGTGGATAGAGGTGTAAACGTCCTCACGGACGATCTTCTCGTTCAGCAGGACGGCGTCCTCGTAGTTGTAGCCCTCCCAGGTCATGAAGCCGATCAGGGCGTTCTTGCCCAGGCTGATCTCGCCGTTGCGGGTCGCGGGGCCGTCGGCCAGCACGTCGCCGGCCTTGACGGTCTCGCCCACATTGACGATGGGGCGCTGGTTGTTGCAGTTGCCCTGGTTGGAGCGCATGAACTTGATGAGCTCATAGGTGTCGGCGGAGCCGTCGGCGCAGCGGACAATGATCTTGTCGGCGTCGACATACTCAACGGTGCCGTCATGGGCGGCCAGGACGCAGACACCAGAGTCGGTGGCGGCCTTGTACTCCATGCCGGTGGCGACCAGCGGCTGCTGGGTGACCATCAGAGGCACGGCCTGACGCTGCATGTTGGAGCCCATCAGTGCACGGTTGCAGTCGTCGTTCTCGAGGAACGGGATGCAGGCCGTAGCGACGGAAACCATCATACGCGGAGAAACGTCCATGTAGTCGACCTGAGAAGCGTCGAACTCCTGGATGTCGTTGCGGTGGCGGCCGGAGACGCGGGGACGGACGAAGTGGTTGTTCTCGTCCAGCGGCTCGTTGGCCTGAGCGACGATATACTCGTCCTCCTCGTCGGCGGTCATATAGACGACCTCATCGGTGACAGTGCCGGTGGCCTTGTCGACCTTGCGGTACGGGGCCTCAACGAAGCCGTACTTGTTGATCTTGGCGTAGGTGGCCAGATAGGAGATCAGACCGATGTTCGGGCCTTCAGGCGTCTCGATGGGGCACAGACGGCCATAGTGGGTGTAGTGAACGTCGCGGACCTCGAAGCCTGCGCGGTCACGGGACAGACCGCCGGGGCCGAGGGCCGACAGACGGCGTTTGTGCGTCAGCTCTGCCAGCGGGTTGTTCTGATCCATGAACTGGGACAGCGGCGAGGAGCCAAAGAACTCCTTGATGGATGCCACCACCGGACGGATGTTGATGAGCGCCTGCGGCGTCACCACTTCCATGTCCTGGGCCTGCAGCGTCATGCGCTCACGGATGACGCGCTCCATGCGGGAAAAGCCGATGCGGAACTGGTTCTGCAGCAGCTCGCCCACACTGCGGATCCGGCGGTTGCCCAGATGGTCGATGTCGTCCACCGTGCCCACGCCGTGGCCCAGGCCGTTCAAGTAGTTGATGGATGCGAAAATATCATCCACGGTGACTGTTTTGCTGATGAGACGGTCACGGTTTTTCTCCAGCAGCTCCCTCTGCTCGTCCACATCGCTGGTCTCGTCCAGGATGGCGCGCAGTTCGCTGAAATTGACGCGCTCGTTGATGCCGCATTCGGTTGCGTCAAAGGAGAGGAAATCGTTGGCGGCAACCGTGCCGTTGGAGATGACCTTGATCTCCTTGTCGTCCAGCGCCAGATACACCAGGCTCACGCCCGATTTTTCGGCGGCCATGGCAGTTTCCGCACTGATCTTTTCGCCGGCAGCGCACAGCAGCTCGCCCGTCAGGGGGGCCACGATATCACGGGCGGCCACAAAGCCCTGAATGCGGCGGCCGATGGCCAGCTTCTTGTTCATCTTATAGCGGCCGAAGCGGGAAAGGTCGTACCGGCGCGGGTCAAAAAACAAACCGTTGATGTGGCTGGACGCGCTCTCCACCGTGGGAGGCTCGCCCGGACGCAGCTTGCGGTACGTCTCCAGCAGGCCTTCTTCCTCGCTCTTGGTGGAATCTTTTGCGATGGTGGCCTCAATGCGCTCGTCCTCGCCGAAGAAATCACGGATCTTCGCGTCGTCACCCAGGCCCAGCGCACGGATGAACACCGTCACAGGGATCTTGCGGTTCTTATCGATGCGCACATAGAAAACGTCGTTGGCATCCGTTTCGTATTCCAGCCACGCGCCGCGGTTGGGGTTCAGCGTGGCGGTGAACAGTTCCTTGCCCGTCTTGTCGTAGCTCTTGCCGAAATACACGCCCGGGGAACGGACGAGCTGAGAGACGATAACACGCTCGGCGCCGTTGATGATGAAGGTGCCGGAATCCGTCATGAGCGGAAAATCGCCCATGAAGATCTCCTGCTCCTTCACTTCGCCGGTCTCCTTGTTCAGCAGACGCGCTTTCACGCGAAGCGGGGCCGCATAGGTGACGTCGCGCTCCTTGCACTCCTTGATGGAGTACTTGGGCTCGGAATCCAGCCGGTAGTCGATAAAGTCGAGCACCAGGTTGCCGGTGTAGTCTTCGATCGTCGAAATGTCCCGGAAGACCTCTTTCAGGCCCTCTTTGAGAAACCACTGGTATGAGTTCTTCTGCACCTCGATCAGGTTCGGCATGTCGATGACTTCGTCGATGCGCGAGAAGCTCATGCGTTCGGTTTTGCCAAGTTGTACGGGCTTGACTTTCACCATAAGTTGCGACCACTCCTTAATTCATCTATATTAAGCCTTGCAAAAAATGACGCAAAACGGCTTTGGCACTCCTCCGATTTTCAGCAACTTGCACAAAAATTTTGTAACAGTTTTGCGCTCAGAGACATACCAAGCCATTATGATACATTTAAGCATTATAATACGGTTTTTACAAGCCGTCAAGGGGAACCCGGAAAAAAGAGGAAAAGAAAAAACCACACTTGGCACGCACGGCGCCGTGTGTGATTTTCGCTTCTTACTTGCCGGCCGGTTCCTCCAACAGCATCTGGAAGTTGACAGCAGCGAGCTGCTCGTTGATGCTTTTGCTGATATCGTGAAATACCTTTTGGAATGTACAGCAGCCGGACGCGCCGCGGTTGCACTCCCCCGCGCCGCCCTCGCCCACACAGCGGGAAAGCCTATACGGCCCTTCCACCGCGTCAATGACGTCCTTGAGTGTGATCTCGCTGGCGGGGCGTGCCAGCTCATAGCCGCCGCGGTTGCCCTTGTAGCTTTCCACAATGCCGCTGCTCACCAGCTTGCCTAATATCTTCAGGGAAAAGCGCAGCGTCACGCACATTTCTTCGCTGATGCCGCGCGCGTCGCGCCGCGTGCCACACTTTGCAAGGCAGTAGACGATGCGCACCGCGTAATCGGATTCCTGTGTGATATGCATAAACCGCTCCTTGAACTATACCGTTTTACTGTATTTAAAGGATACCGCAACCGGGCGCTTTTGTCAAGCGCGTTTCCTGTGCCGCAGCGGCGGTGCAAAAACAGCGCGGCTCCGGTTTTGCCGGGCCGCGCTGTTCAAAGTCCACTCTATCCATTCTATATGTACGCCCGGTCCTGCCATTGAGACAGCGGAAAAGGCGGGGGCCGCATCAGTCCAGGAAATCGCGCAGCTTCTTGGAACGGCTGGGGTGGCGCAGCTTACGCAGCGCCTTGGCCTCGATCTGACGGATGCGTTCGCGCGTGACGTTGAACTCCTTGCCCACTTCCTCCAGCGTACGGGGACGGCCGTCCTCCAGGCCGAAGCGCAGGCGCAGCACCTTTTCCTCCCGGGGCGTAAGGCTTTTCAGCACGCCGGAGAGCTGCTCCTTCAAAAGCGTGTGGCTGGCCGCCTCGGCGGGGACGGGCGCATCCTCGTCGGGAATAAAATCACCCAAGTGGCTGTCCTCTTCCTCGCCGATGGGCGTCTCCAGGCTCACCGGCTCCTGCGCTACGCGCATGATCTCCCGCACCTTATCCACGGGCATGTCCAACTCCTCCGCGATCTCGTCTGCCGTCGGCTCATGGCCGTTGCGGTGCAGCAGCTGGCTGGACACCTTTTTCACCTTATTGATCGTCTCCACCATATGCACCGGGATGCGGATGGTGCGCGCCTGATCCGCAATGGCGCGTGTGATAGCCTGGCGGATCCACCATGTGGCGTATGTGGAAAATTTGAAGCCCTTGGTATGGTCAAACTTTTCCACGGCCTTGATAAGGCCCAGGTTGCCCTCCTGGATAAGGTCCAGAAACTGCATGCCGCGGCCCACATAGCGTTTGGCAATGGAGACCACAAGACGCAGGTTCGCCTCGGACAGGCGCTGCTTCGCCTTTTCGCCCTCAGGGCCGCCTGCCTGTATCTTCAGCGCCAGATTGATCTCCTCTTCCGGAGAGAGCAGCGGCACGCGTCCAATCTCCTTCAGGTACACCTTGACAGGATCGTCGATGTTGACTCCCTCGGCGGACAGCGCACTCTCCAGCACGTCCACAGTGTCCTCCGTCAGCGTGAATTCCTCCACGTCGGCGTCCGGTTCGTCCACGATCTCGATGTTGTTCGCATCCAATGCCTCATAGAGCTTATCCACAAGCTCCACTTCAAAGCCGATTTCCTCCAGCGCGTCGTTGATTTCCTTCGTCGTCACCTTCTGGTTGCGCTTGCCCAGCTCCACAAGGTTCATGATGATGTTCTTTTTTTCTCCCATGTTGTGTACTCCCTACTCTATTCCTGTGATTCGGCCGCGCGGCCGCGCATTGCGTGCGCCGCGCTATGTTTTTTTATCCTTTAAAGCCTGCAGGTAATCCGCAAGCTCGGCGGCTGTTCTTCCGCCCGCCGTACTGCTGACGGGCTGGCTGTGCTCGATACGGTCCAGATACAACTCTACGTCTTGAGCGCTCAGCCCGATGTCGTAGTTCTGCGCGAGAACGCGGCTGATGAGCGAGACCGTTTCCTCCGGCAATTCTTCGCTGAGGGCCGAGAGGTCCAGATATTCACCCTTTGCGCCTTTCTCGCATAAAAGCGTGTATGCCCGGCCCAGGCCCGCGTCCAGAAACGTGCCGCCGCTCACCCGCGGCGCGGCCAGCCGGATATAGTCCGGATTCTTGAGGATCGCCGCCACGAGCTGCTGCTCGGCAAACGCGACGCCCAACGCCTTTTGGCCGCCCTGGCTGTACGGCACATTGATGCGCCCGCCCGCGCCTTCTTCCAAAAGGCGGCGCTCCCGTTCCTTTTCCGCCCGCCGCCCGCGCGCCCGGATGGCCGCGTCCAGCTGGTTGAGGATTGCGGGCTTCGCCACATCCGTTTCTTCTGCCAGCCGCCCGGCGTACACATCCCGTTCCGTGGGCGTGATGCGGCCGGCCAGCACGCCGATCGCGTCCTTGATATAATTCAGCCGGCCATCCGGTGTGGCGATGTCGTATTTCCCCTTTGCCTGCAAAAGCTCATACTCGATGGCGTTGTTGGAGCCGTTCAGAAGCATCTCAAACCGTTCCGCCCCAAATTTTTTGATGAATTCGTCCGGGTCTTTGGCGTCGGGGATATTAAGCACCGATATTTTGAGCGGCGAGGCCGACAGCAGGCTGATAGCTCGCCGTGTCGCCTTCTGCCCGGCTTCATCGGAATCGTAGCAGAGCACGACCTCATCCGCATATTCGGACAATATCTTCACCTGCTCCGCTGTCAGCGCCGTGCCGCAGCCAGCCACCGCTGTGGTAAAGCCCGCCTGATGCATGGAAATCGCATCCAGATTGCCCTCGCACAGGATATACCGCCGTGTCTGGGATTTTTTTGCAAAGTTGAGGGCAAACAGCGTGCGGCTCTTCTTGTACACCAGCGTCTCGGGGCTGTTCACATATTTGCCGCCGGGCTGCTCAGGGTCCAGCTTGCGGCCGCTGAAAGCAATAACGTTGCCCCGCAGGTCAAAAATAGGGATCATAACGCGGTGGCGGAAAAAATCGAAAGTGCCGCCCTTTTCACTGCGTTTGATGAGGCCCGCTGCCAAAAGCTCGTCCTCCGTATAGCCCAGGCTTTTCAGATGATCCCGCGTCTCTCGGAAGCTGTCCGGCGCGTATCCCAGGCCGAAGCGCTTGATGGTCGCGTCGGAAAGGCCGCGCCCGCGCCAGTACGCCCGTCCGACGCGCCCGGCGTCCGAATTCAAACGCGAAAAATAGAAGCGCGCCGCGTCCTTGTTGATGGAGATGATCCGGCTGCGCAGGCGGCCGGTCTGGTCATCCTCCTCCGGAAGCGCCATACCGGCGCGTCCCGCAAGGAATTTGACGGCCTCTATGTAATCAACATTGTTGATTTTTTTGATAAAGGTGATGACGTCGCCGCCCGCGCCGCAGCCAAAGCAGTAAAACGACTGCGTCTCGGGATATACGACAAAGGACGGCGTTTTTTCATTGTGAAACGGGCACAGCCCGGTATGGGTGCGGCCGCGGTGCCGCAGCTGTACATAGCTCTGCACCACGTCCACGATATCGCTGCGCTGCACCAGTTCTGTGATATAATCGCGCGGGATCATCCTGCCGCCCCCTTCCGTTATCTCCTGCGCCGCGCCGGCGCCATTGCATTAATATTTCACGTCTTCGCCGCCATGACCCGTGTACGATGAAACCACAGGCCTGCCGGACGCATCCAGCAGCGGCGTAAGCCCTGCGCCGTAGCCCTCGCCCATGAACAGGTACTCCACTCCTGTCTCCCTGTCCCGCAGGATACGGAAATAGGCGCCAAAGCCGCTGCCCTGCTTATAGATCACTTCAAACCGTTTTTCGTCCATAACGCTCCTTTCCCCGCATCACAGTATCTGCCACTTCTGCGGCACGAACAGCGATTCGAACGTGCTGGTGGCGTATTCGTCGCTCATACCGGAGATATAATCCGTCACGGCGCGGTCCACGCCCTCCTGCCACATGATATACAGGAAAGCCTGCGGCATATGCGTGGGCGTATCCTTAAAATATGCGTACAGCTCACGGATGAGCTTGTCCACTTTCTGCTCTTCCTTTTTCGCCACCTTGTCCACATACACGGTGCTGTACATAAAGTCGTGCAGCGCCTCGTAAGCGGCGGCCCGCTCGGCATCCATTCCGATATCTTCGGCCCCGTGCTCCACGATGGCCATGATCAGCGAGGTGATCCGTTCAGATTTCGTGCTCCCCAGCACGGAGGTGATCTCCGCCGGGATATCCTCGTTGCGCAGAACGCCCGCCGTCACCGCGTCCTCGATATCGTGGTTCATATAGGCGATATGATCCGCAAAGCGGACAACGCGCCCCTCCCTCGTAGCGGCCCACTCACCGCGTGTGTGAGTGACGATGCCGTTGAGCACCTCCCACGTCAGGTTGAGGCCGCTGCCATCCTTTTCCAGCTTCGTCACCACGCGCACACTCTGCTCGTAGTGCTTGAAGCCGCCGGGGCAGAGCCGGTTCAGCGCGCGCTCACCCGCATGGCCGAAAGGCGTGTGGCCCAGATCATGCGCCAGTGCAATGGCTTCGGTGAGGTCCTCGTTCAGGCGCAGGGCCCGTGCAATGGTCCGCGCGATCTGGCTCACTTCCAGCGTGTGCGTCAAACGCGTGCGGTAATGGTCGCCCTCCGGCGAAAGGAACACCTGCGTCTTCTGCTTCAGCCTGCGGAATGCCTTGCAATGGATGATGCGGTCCCGATCCCGCTGAAAGCAGGGCCGCAGCGGGCATGGTTTTTCGGGTACGGCCCGCCCCCGGCTGTTCTCGCTCAATGTTGCAAACGGAGACAGCGTTATCCGCTCAATCTCCTCCGTGCGCTCCCGTACCGTCATCAGCCAGCCCCCTTTTCCGCACAGCGTGCCCCACATGCTTTCGGCCGCCGCTGTCTTTCATGGTTCCAAAAATTCGGCGTCATATACACTATACGACAAAGGCTCCGGTTTCCCTTTAAAATTTTAAGAAAATTTTCAGAAAGGGGCAAAATAGGGTTTGGAAAACATAATATCCGCGCTGCCCCGGCAAAGCTCCTGCAATTTCGGCAAAAGCTGCGTTTCACCGCCTGCCAGCATCACAAAGGGCAGCGTTACCCTGTCGGCGAACTGCACCTCCTCCAGCCGGGCGCCTGCGTCGGCCAGCAGCCGCTGCGCCAGCTCATACAATGGATATTCCACCCGCAAAACGCCCCGCACGCACACCTGTACCGTCACCTGCTTTGACGCCGCCAGCGCGGCGTTTGCCGCCGCTGTATAGGCGCGCACCAGCCCGCCAGTGCCCAACAGCGTACCGCCGAAATAGCGCGTCGTCACAACGATGCAGTCCACAAGGCCCGCGTGGCGGATGGCCTCCAGCGTGGGCAGGCCGGAGGTCTTGGCCGGCTCCCCGTCGTCGGAATAACGCATGCGCGCGCCGTCCCGCAGAATGTATGCGTAAACATTGTGGTTGGCCGTACGGTGCTTTGCCCGTATCCCGTTCAAAAAAGCCAGCGCCTTTTCCTCTGTGTCCGCAAAGGCCGCGTGGGCGATAAATTCAGATTTTTTCTCCTCGATGCGCGCCTGCGCCGTGCCCTGTATCGTCTTATATGCTTCCATCATCCGCCCCCTCCAGCCGCCGCAGGAGCACTTGCGCGTCCCGCCGGTTTTTCAGTGTGACGCACCTCACCTCCGGGTGCGCAGCCAGCAGCGCCTTCACATGTGTGCCGTCCCGCTTCGGGAAGTCCCACACCCAGCGCAGAAAGCTCAGGTCGAACCGCTCCGGGCACCCCGCGCCCATATCCGGGCGCACGCGGCCGTGCGTTGTCCATACGCGCCGCAGCACGCCCGCCAGGCACACGGCCCGGGAATAGTCCAAATAAACCGCGGCCTGCGCGCGGGAGAGCCGCAGTTCCAGCGAGCTTCCGAAGTTCCCGTCGATGATCCACGCATCCTTCGCGATCTCGTTTTCCACCGTGCGCCGCCACGCCGCACGCTCCATGGCCACCCAGCCGGGCTGCCAGTACAAGCCGTCCAGATGCACCACCGGAAGGCCCGTGGCCGCCCCCAAACGGCGCGCCAGCGTGCTTTTGCCCGCGCCGCCGCAGCCCAGGATCAGGATTCGTTTCGCTTCGCCCAATTCCATTCTTTTTCTCCCAAACAGCAACAAAACAAAGGGCGGTTCGCTTGAAACCGCCCTTTGTAAGGAACCTATTATTCGCCCAGATTGAAACGCTTTTTAAAGCGGTCCACGCGTCCGCCGGTATCAACCAGCTTCTGCTTGCCGGTGTAGAACGGATGGCACTTGTTGCAAACCTCGACGTGGATCTCCTTCTTCGTGGAGCGGGTCGTGAACGTGTTGCCGCAGGCACAGGTGATCACCGCTTCCTCGTACTTCGGATGGATGCCCTCTTTCACTTGTATTCACCTCTTTCTGGTTTATGACATTGGGGGCCATGCTTAATACATGCGCCCATCACAACCTTCAATAGGAGGCTACCAGCGTGCGCCATCCTGTGCGCACGGAGCAGCCATCGGAACGATTGCCCTCATATTTTACCACGTTCCCGAGGGAAATGCAAGCGGTATTTGTCCGCTTATTTCAGAAGCGGCTCCACAGCGGCGGCCAGCGCTTTTTGCTGTGCCTCGGCCTCGGCAAGGTCTTTGCCCAGCGTGGTAAAGTAGGTCTTGATCTTCGGTTCGGTACCCGAGGGGCGCACCACTACACTGGCGCCGCCCGCCAGTGTGTAGATGAGCACGTTGGCCGCCGGCAGCTCGATGGGCTCCGTTTTGCCCGTGGCTACGTCCGTTTTGGTGCGTGCCTTGTAGTCTGCCACCGTTACGACCTTGTATCCCGCAAATTCCGCCGGCGGGTTCTCCCGCAGCTTTGTCATGATGCCCGCCATGGTCTCCATGCCGGACAGGCCCGGGAATTCATAGCTGTTCACTTTGTTCAGGTAACGGCCATACTCGGCGTAAATGCGCTCCAACTCCTCCTTGATGGACGAGCCGATGCTGCGGTAATAGGCCGCCATTTCGCAGATGAGCATGGAGCCTACGACGGCATCCTTGTCACGTACATAGCTGCCCGCCAGGTAGCCGTAGCTCTCCTCAAAGCCGAAGATAAAGCGCTCCACCTCGCCTGCGGCCTCCAGCCCGGCGATCTGGTCGCCGATCCATTTGAAGCCCGTAAGCACATTTCGGCATTCCACCCCGTAATGCGCGGCCACAACGTCCGCCAGCGGCGTGGAGACGATGGATTTCACGCACACCGGGGCTTTGGGCATGGTGCCGTTCTCGGTGCGGCCCTTGCAGATATAATCCAGCAGCAGCACGCCCACCTCGTTGCCGGAAAGCAGCTGATAGCTGCCGTCCTTACAGCGCACGGCAATGCCCACGCGGTCGGCGTCCGGGTCGGTGGCAAGCATCAGATCCGCGCCGGATTTTTCCGCCAGCGCAAGGCCCAGGGCCAGCGCCTCACGAATCTCGGGGTTGGGATACGGGCAAGTGGGGAAATTACCGTCCGGATACTGCTGCTCGGGCACAATGGTGATATCCGTAATGCCGATATCCCCCAGCACGCGGGTGACAGGCACGAGGCCCGAACCGTTCAGCGGCGAATACACCAGCTTCAGCCCCGCGGTTTTGCACAAACCCGGGCGAACGCTCTGGGCCTTGATGTTCTCATACAGCGCCTCGATGGTGTCCTGGCCGATGTACTCGATGCCGCCCTGCTCCAGCGCCGCGTCGAAATCCGCCAGTCTGATGCCCGCAAAAATATCGGTGGCCTGCATCTCGGCATAGACCGCGTCGGCGGCTTCGCTGGTCATCTGGCAGCCGTCCGGGCCGTAGGCCTTATAGCCGTTGTATTTGGCCGGGTTGTGGCTGGCCGTCACCATGATGCCGGCGTCGCAGTGCAGATGGCGCGTGGCAAAGCTGAGCGCCGGAACGGGCATCAGCTCCTTGTAAAGATACGCCTTGACGCCGTTGCCTGCCAGCACGCGCGCGGCCTCCCGCGCAAACACGTCGCTTTTGATGCGGCTGTCGTAGGAGATGGCGACGCTTTTTTTGCCGCCCTGCTTGTTCAGATAATTTGCCAAACCCTGCGTGGCCTTGCGCACCATATAGATGTTCATGCGGTTCGTGCCCGCACCCAGCACGCCGCGCAGGCCCGCGGTGCCGAACTCCAGCTCCACCGCGAAACGGTCCTGTATCTCTGCGTCAATGCCCTGAATGCTGAGCAGCTCGGGCTTCAGGTCCTTATCCTCCAGTTCGGCGGCAAGCCACCGTTCATATTCCTGCTGATACATCAATATGCCCCCGCTTTCCGGGAAAGCTGCGCTTCCCCTTTTCAGTCTCAGGCGGCCGAAGCGCCGCGCGGCGTGCCGCCTTTTATACTTCTTATCATAAGCCATGGGCCTGGGCCTGTCAATTCGCACTTGTACAAAAATGACGCGCAAGTTATACTAAAAACACACCCATATGGGCGTACCGGCGCGAAGTGCGGCGGAAAACGGCGAAAGGCGGCGGAAGGATGTTTGCAAGGATCAACAGCCTGGGCGTATATGCGCTGAATGGCTTCAGTGTGAGCGTGGAGGCGGATATCAGCGGCGGACTGCCTCAATTCACCATCGTGGGCCTGCCGGACAGCGCTGTGCGCGAGGCCACGGACCGCGTGCGCAGCGCGCTGAAAAACCTGTCCTTCGTCTGGCCCGTCAGCCGGATCACCGTCAATCTCGCCCCAGCGAACAAGCGCAAAGAGGGCTCCCTCTATGATCTGCCGATCCTTATTGCCCTGTTGCGTGCTTCTTGCCATTCTGGCTGCCTCCGGGCAGTTGCCCGTCCCCGGCCCGGAGGACGCCTTCATCGGCGAGCTTTCGCTGGACGGCGGCGTGCGCAGTGTGACGGGCGTGCTGCCCATGGCGCTGGCCGCGGTGCAGCAGGGCGTGCGCCGCCTGTTCGTTCCCGCCGAAAACGCGGCCGAGGCCGCGGCAGCCGGCGCGCTTTGCGTTTACCCTGTCCATACGGCGCTGGACGCAGTGCGCCATTTGACGGGCGAAGCGCCCATAGAACCGGCACAGCCCGCGGCCTTTGCACCCGGCGGGCCCCGGGACGTACCGGACTTTGCAGATGTCCGGGGCCAGCTGGAGGCCCGGCGCGCCATGGAGATCGCCGCCGCCGGCGGCCACAATATTTTATTGATCGGCGCGCCGGGCACGGGAAAATCCATGCTGGCCAAACGTCTGCCGGGCATTCTGCCGCCGCTCTCCCGCACGGAGGCTGTGGAGACGACGAAGGTATATTCTGTGGCGGGCATGCTGCCCCGCGGCAGCGGGCTTGTGAGCCACCGCCCGTTCCGCGCGCCGCATCATTCGGTAAGTGCGGCGGGCCTTGTGGGCGGCGGCAGCACGCCGCGTCCCGGCGAGGTGAGCCTCGCACACAACGGCGTCCTGTTTTTGGATGAGCTGCCCGAATTTCACCGCGACGCTCTGGAGATCCTGCGCCAGCCGCTGGAGGACGGCACGGTCACCGTCAGCCGCGTGGCGGGCAGCGCGTCATTCCCCAGCAGCATCATGCTGGCCGCCGCCATGAATCCCTGCCCATGCGGCTATTTTGGGCACCCCACCCGCGCGTGCAGCTGCACGCCCTATGCCATTGAGCGCTATCTGCAGCGCGTTTCCGGTCCGCTGCTGGATCGGATCGACCTTCATGTAGAGGTCGCGCCCGTGGAATACGCCGACCTTGCCGGAGATTCGAGCGGCGAGAGCAGCGCAGCGATCCTGCGGCGCGTGCTGGCAGCCCGCGCCGTGCAGGACACCCGCTATAAAGGTACGGGCGTCACCTGCAATGCGCGCCTTCCCAGCGCGATGCTGCGCCGCGTATGCCGCCTTGCGCCGGACGCCGACCGTGTGCTGCGCGGCGCCTTTGAGCGCATGGGCCTTTCCGCCCGCGCTTACGACAGGGTGCTGAAGGTGAGCCGCACCATCGCG